>TARA_B110000902_G_scaffold127357_1_pt1 | contig 20532 bp, 10 predicted proteins | sample TARA_B110000902 | Tara Oceans TARA_B110000902 (sample SAMEA4398009) | marine metagenome | biome: Polar Biome; feature: [SRF] surface water layer (ENVO:00010504); material: water (ENVO:00002006), including particulate matter (ENVO:01000060) such as... | depth 5 m | reverse complement strand
ACCCATAACATTCCTTTGTGCATTTCGCCATACTTCTTTTCATATCTCCCGTGAAACCCTCCTACAGTACGCAGGGTGACCTCATAAGTTCCCGAGGGTATACGAGTCTCACCACCTACCTTATCCTCTCTGTACTCGTCTTCTAGAGTGTAGCAAAGGAATTGTCTCTTACCATCTGTAACATCAAATAGGATACCATTAGTAGAATCCTTTTGACTGCTAAATCTTAGTACCTCTAACTCCATTACTCTCCTTTCTTAGCGAACTTCTCTAATCCAGCGATACCGAAACTACCGAGGGTTACAATAACAAAACTGTTATACGTAAACTCGTTAATAGGTAGGTCGCTTCCGAACGCTCCCGTGATTACATCGGCAAGCATCACAATCACCATTACGGCAAATGATAAAAATCCGATTACAGTTTTCTCGTTATACGAGTTCTCATCTTTAAAAATCTCTACAAACTTTTTCATAATTATTTATTTATTCTTTCTAATTCTTTTTCTATTTCTATTTTTAAACCAGGCTGTGGTCTAAATCCAATAGCCTTCATTCTTCCAATTTCCTGTATTATATATTCCATGTCACCAAAGTATTGCACAAGCTTAACCGCTTGCTCCTCTGCAGACCTAGACCTTTGTATTTGCCAATGCTGAAATGTAATACCTGAAACTTTTCTTATAACACCTTTACGTATAAATGACATAGCTTCTTTACGTAAATCAGGTTCTTCTATAGTCTCTATAACTTTCATGATTTCTGTTGAAGTTATCTCACCTTTAACATAAAGACCTATATACTTTTCCATTTTCATGTCAACAAGAAGTGCCTTACTTCCTTGTTCTTTTCGGATATCTTCAGCACGAGAGTTTTCTTCATACATTTTAATCTTTGGATTACTCTCCTTGATAAACCTTTCTTTAGGATTTAACGCTTTGATTAACTGGTATGCAGAAGACTTCTTAGAAGCATTCTTTATTTCCTCTCCAAGATCAACAGTTCCATATGCCAACACATCAGCAATTCCATAAGCTAATGATACTATCACCGAGTTCGCTGGGCTTGTTACCATTTTCTCTGTAGCAGCCTTCATTCTATTAGGTGATGCACCTAGCGCAGCTCCTAAAGCCTTATAGAAGTATTCTACTCTATCGCTATCTACACCCTCAGATTCTGGTAATATATCACCCATGTTATAAGATACCGCTTGGTCTCTAAACATATCGTAATTAAAAGAGTAAGCCATTAATGATTGACCCCATGCAGGTACAAATGAACCTACGTCTGATACAGGTACAAACATACTAAACGCACTACCTAATGCTTTCCAATCCTCTTGAGTCCAATTCTTAAAAGCTCCATCACCTTTTAGTTCTTTCTCCATAGTAAGTTCAAATATGCGCAAGAAACCAGCTAACTGTTCAGCTTTTGGTATACGAACGTATTGTCTTTTACCTTCTTCATCTCTCTCTCCTGTCCAAAATATAAAGTTCTTCCGCTTATCATATTCAGGGATGTTCTCATCATCATCATCATCATCAGTTGACAACCTTAGATAAGTTATTGCCGCTGCAATAGTTCCAAGTTCAGCAGTAAATCTTAAAAACTTAGAAGGGTCGTTACGCATTGTTTGTAATATCCCTCTAGTACCCTGCACCGCTACATTTAAGTAAGGAACAAGCAATTTATCTAATTTCTTAGATGCTAAACCTCCTTGAGAGAAATCAAGTATCTCACGTGATGATCTAGCAGCGGCAAACTTTAACGCTTCTAAATCTTCTTGAGTTGGCTCGTGTCCCTTTTCAGAGATATAGTCTTCAACACGTTGTTTGAAGTCACGCTTATAAATAGCTACACGGAATGCAACTTCTGTTGTTTCACTTAAATAAGTAAGCCCAGTTGTTGTTTTCTGGATACCTCTTTTAATATATCCCATTGCATCAGATTTACGATACGTTAGGTTTTTAAAAGGAGAAGACTCTATAGAAAGAAAATCCATTAAGCCACCATGTTTTGCAAGGTCAATATAGTCTTGACGGCCTAAAACTTTATCTTTAGTAGCTGAGTACAAATCTTTCATCATCATCGCAGATGAAATAGTAAAACTACTACGGCCATATACATCACTCTTGAAGACAGCATACAACCAGTTACGGAAGAAATCCTTCATAAAGAATAATGGATTACCCGCACCTGTAGCATTGAACCTAAGAACAGAGTTTAAAGCTCCCAATGTATTCATAAGAACATTCACAGACTCGCTTGAACTTTTAGCTAATACCTGAAGGTCTAGCAGTTCGTCATAATACTCTTCTTTTATTTGTAAGGCTTTTAATACACCTCCTTGGAAGTAGTATAGGTTTTTGTATCCCTTCTCAGGCTTAGTAACCTCTTCTTGTGTAGGTTGATACATAAACGATTCTTCACCAGGTTCTGATAAATCAACAGCCTCACCAACCTCAACATCCTTTGTATTAGATGGCATTACCCATTCTAAATCTTTGTCACCTAACTGTTCAGCTAGATTGTTTACCATTCTATTGTAGAATATTTTATTCTGAGTGTTTCTAGTATGTACTTGTAGAAGATATCTAGAGTCCATAATAAGTGAATCATCAGAACCTTGATCTAGCTCTCTTAAAAAGTCTGAACTATTACTGTCTGAACTATTGAATGTTCCATCTTGAGGGTTAAGTACAAAGTTTAAAAACTTACGAGGAGAGTAGTTATCGTTTCTTAGAGCATCGTATGCTCCTTGTGTAACCAAACCTTCTTCGTATGCTTCCGTGAAAAGCGCCCTCATAGACTCAAAATATACATTAGCTCTACTCTCTAGGTCTTCTACTATATCAGTACCCATGGAAAGCTTTAGTGCTTTGATTGAAGCTTCTGCTTTTTCTTTTGTAAACCCTAAAGGATGCTTAGGTCTTTCTTTTCCACGTGAATCAAAATTAGTATCAACTTGAATCACACGTAATGCGAATATTAATTTATCCAAGCCTTCTAGTTGCTCACTATTTAATCCATTATATATTTCTTTTTCAAATTTGTTGAACTGTATTTTAGCCCAAGCTCCTGCACCAGCACGTGTAACGAGTAAATCCTCAACCGCTTCCATGTTGGCCTCACCAATTAATCTTTTAACATTGCTCTGGCGGTCTATAAATTGCTTCTCTAAATTCCGTAGAGTTCTTCTCATGCGAGTTGAAACCTCTTCTTTAGTAGCTCCTTTTTTAACATCCGCAAGATACTTGTCCATAACATCTTGAAGGTCTTGACCAGCACGTAATGACTCTTCTATGTCTCCAAAGAACTTATCTAGCAGTACATTATTATTCTTTTTGCTAGCCTGGATAATGTTACTCATTATGACTCTTCCAAAACTATTGGATGTAGATACTTCTTTGTTAAACTCGTTAGATACTTGTTTGGTAAATTCTTTAGCCGTAGTTCTATCAAAGCCTAAGTCGTAAATCATGTTTTCAAAAGCCTTCTCACGACCCTCTACTGGTAAAGAGGCAAATGAATCAATGAATCCTTCTAGCACAGCCTTACGTGAAAGCACAAAGTTTCTAGCACCGCTAGGAACAAGACCCTCTTCCTCTAGCTTCTTCATTGCAGAGATGTAAGAGCTGGAGTCATACATGTTAAATATCATAACATCTGAAGGAGCTTCAAACTTAGCATCATTTTTAAATTGCTTAAAGAATGGGTCTCCTACAGTTGGTTTTCTAAATGCCTCAGACATATATATGCTACCAGGTTCTCGCTGTGGGTGATCTGACACACGAAGTGCAATTAACTTTTGATCTAGCCTTCCTTTTCTCGCCCATATATATTTATATACACTTCTATCTGCAGGGTTTTTGTAAGGCAAATCTACCCTATATCCCTGTTTTTTGAGTGAAGACTCTATATACGAGCTAACACTATTAGATACAGAACCAATGTTAGATACATTAAGTCTTTTCTTAGCCTTGAGCTTACCCTCGTTTTGAAATACAAACTTAGATTCTAAGTCTTGTGTGTTGTCAATACGCTTTATAACTACTGCTGGACCAGAGAGTTTGCTATACTTCTCTACCTCAAAGTCTGAACCCAATACGTCTTGAACGTATGCTTGAAGTTCACTAGGTGTAAATCCTTTTTGGTATGTATACTTAGAAGCTACATAAAATTCCAAAGGGTCTTTACTAAGGCTTTGGTTGGTTTTGTTTGTAGCAACATCTTTACCACGTGTGGATAGGACACCAACACCGCCTACTTTTAATGCTCGGCCAAAGTTTAACGTAACATCTTGACGTATATCTCCAGGTATTACATTGAGTACGGCATTACTCATAGCGTAGTCTATGCTTTCACTAGGGATATCATATCCATTTTGTTCCACGTAATCTGGAGCTAACTTAGATGAAGGAAGTCTACCCTTCTTTACAAGAGTTTCAAAACGTGTAAAGTTTTCTTCGTTCTTCTTTACATACTTGTTAAGCTCACCATGTGGCTTATCTGTTTCGTTTAAACCTAAAAGCTTAATAGCCTTATTAGCATCCTCCATAGTCATAGAGTATACAGGGAAACGCTTTCTATCGTAGAACGGCTCAATAACTTGATAGTTATCAATGTCGTTTTCATATTTTAATTGGTTTGACGTACCTAGCCCACCATTAATATCTGCAAATATTTTCTTCTTAAAGTTTTTATCAATACTCTTGAAGTAATTAATCATCTTTTGATAAGTACCATTGTTGGTAGTTACCTGCGTCTCGTTACCAGTACCGCTAGCTTCTGCTTCTTCGTCAATAGACTCTTTATAAAGGTCTGGAAACTCTTCCATTACGCTATCAAAGTCACGTGAATTAATCCAAGTACCTTCTGTAGATGGCTCTACCTTGTTTTCATTAACACGCATGCGTTTCTTAGCAGTACTCTTTATAACGCTCTGTGTAGTAAGACCTTCTTTCTCTCCACCAAGTAATGAGTTAGCTAGAGTTACAATTTCAGATTGAGCTTTTTCACCTCTAGTTCCCATGAACATACTTCCTGCAATACTCACACGAGCAAAGGCAGGTTTCTTTTCAGAATTTCTATAGTTTAATACATCTTTAAACTTGTCATTAATTTGATAACCACTATCTAATAAGAAGTTCTCGCTAGAAGGAATTTTAGCATTAAACTGTGGATGTACAACACCTGAATTCTTTTGGAAGTCTTCTCCCGAATCTAGGTTTTTATTAGTAATGAACCCGGAGTATGTATATCCCCAATCACCTTTTGTTCCTTCTACAAGCTGACTTAATAGCTCTTCGGGCTTTGCAAACTCTGGTTGAGAGTATTTCATAAAGAAATCTACTTGAGAGTATTCCGATTCTGCTAGTATTTGCTTTATTAACGGAGCTGATTCATTAGCATATGGAGTTTTAAAACCAAACTCTTTGTTCTCCATACCATAACCAGTAGGTATTAAGAATTCCATTAACGCTTTTCTAAACTTAAAACTTGTAACGTCAATAAGTTCAGATATAACTTCAGGTGTCAACTCTTCAATAGAGTCTATCATCTTAATGAAATCCGTGAACACCTTTTCTGATGCAGCTTTATCTTTTGCTGTTCTTCCCTTCCAGCTACCATATTGAGTCCAGTCAATATTATCTCGTTGGCCTTCTGGTATATCTTTAACAATAGGTAGACCCGACTTTAATGCTTCAATAACATCCTTCTTAGAAACTATAGAAGCCTTTAAATTATCTAATACCTCTCTAGTTCGCTCTTTAGGCACACTTTTAGAAACAGCATCTAAGAAGTATTTCATTCCATAGTAGTTACCTAGCATAGCACCAGGGCTTTGTTGCATAATCAATACTGCTACATCTTGACCCTCTGGACCAATAGTCTCAACAAATTTCATTACACTACTAACCGACTTTTTATCTACAGAAGCAAAACCAACACCATCACGCATGTTCTCAGGGAGGAAGGAATATAGCAGTCCTCCGTAGAGTTCATCGCTTCCCACATTACCTACACCTGTGTTATCTGAAGTAATAATAAGTACACGACCATTTACTCTATCAACAACATCTTTAAACGAATATGTCTCTGCTTCATTTGATGTGATGATTTGACGTTTCTTTCCCTTGCCTACAACATCAGACTCATTAGCGTTTACCATAACTACATTCATCCCATCTTCAAGAGCTGCTGTAGCAAGTAATGCCTCGTCTAATATGTCCTCACCTCTAGCTATTTTCTCACCCATGCGAGATATTGCTTCAATAAGGGTACTACGATTATCTGTAATCTTTAAGTCACGATTAGTATACTTGTTGATTAGTCCTCTAAACTTATTTAGTAATGACTTTTCTATCTCTACAGAAACATTACCACGAGCTAGGTCTTGTAAGAACTCAGCAAAGAATTCTTCTTGTATTTCCGAAAGGCTTGCGCCTCCTTCAACATATCCTTTTAGGAATGAGCCATAGCGCTCAGACAAGTATGAATCTCCTTGAATAGCAGAACTCATTCCCTTCATAAACTCCTGGATAAATCCACCACCCATTTGACCTGCAATCTCATGACCTATCTCATGTATAGCAGTACCTGCTGCAAGTGCTGGTCCAAACAAGTGTATCTCATTTTTATTAGACTCTTTAGGTAAAAAAAGACCAGAAGCATCTAATGCGCTTTCTCCTGTAGCGCTTTCAAACGCTTTAGGAGTTTTATGTATAAATATTTTAGTATCAGGGTTAATGCTTTGTAAAGCACTAAACATGTTACGTGTTTCTTTTAATGCTTGAGTAATTTCAGTACGGCTTGTTCCATACTTCTCTAATTGAGAATCAGTAATGTCTCCCAAGAAGTCATTCACAATCATATCTAAATCCGTCTCTTCAGTAAACTCTACTGTAGAATCTTCTAGTGTTTCCGAGGTTTCCTCTACTTGGCCTACACCAAGTTCACTAAGCATAGAGTTTATCTTCTCAGCACGCTTACGGTCTTTATATGGCTTACGTTGAACAGTTCCGTCTTCATTTTCTACAACAGAGAATGGGTCACCATATGCTTTTTCAATGGTTTGCTTTTCTTTAAGAAGCTCTTGGACTTCTTTCATTGTCTTGTCCTTACCTTCTTGAGATTGCATTTTAGCGTGAAGGTCAATCTTAGCACGAATCTTTTGATTCAATGATAGCAAATCCATTTGATCTTGCTCATTCATTGATGCGTAGAATTTTTCTTCTCTATTCACCAATTCTTTTAGCTCAAGATTTGAACGCTCTAACTCTAACTCTAATTCTTTACGTTCAGCCTTGGATAAGTCTGGATTAGCGGCTAGGTCTTTATATTTCTTTATGTCGTTGATTATCTTGACACGGTCTTTTAATAGAGGTGACGAACCTACTGCGGAGAAACCTGCGGCTAGTACAGAAGGTACAGTAGCAGTACCACCCCCCGCTGCAAATCCTATTAGAAATGAATCAGAAATCTCATAAGCATTAAACTCATCTCCAGCAATAGCAAAGGCTGCTACTTGGTTTGTGATTGACACACCGAGTTCTTCAATACCTTCTGCAGTCGCTGAACCTAACGCTCCGCCTACACGACTATTAACAAAAGCTCCTGCTACCTTATGGTTTTCTGTAAGCCAATCTTTAGCACGTAGTAATCGGGTTGACTTAGGTAATTCATCTATAAGACCTAATGCTTTACGGGCTTTGTTTATCTCACCCATACCGACTCTCTCAAAAGCGTATTCTGCTGCCCCTGAAATAATCGCTAGGCTTACTTTTTGTGCTTTATTTAAATCTGCTCTATTACGAACATCAACCCATGTAGTAGCAGCTGATGCCGCACCCATAACAGGTAATGCTATTTCTGGAGCTAATATTGTAAAAGCAATTTGAGGTATAGTTTGAGCAACACCTAGACCTAGTTTTTTAAACCCAGTACCTACATTAAACTCACCCTCTTCGCCTAGGCCAAATAAATCTTCTGTGATTGATGTCTGTTGTAAATCCTCTTCTATCCCTAAAGAATATAGGTTGGCTAACTGCTCAATTTGCTGGTCATAACGAAGGTCGCTAAAGTCATTATCTAGAGAACCTTTAGCGGCATCTAAATCTTGCCATGCTAGAGATAAAGCCCTTCCTTGATTACCTATAGACTGAACCATAGAGAGTATAAAAGCATTGCTTCCGTCCTGTAGCTCTGTGTCTTCAGCTCTAGTCTTAGCCTTATCTAATACATCGTCATAGACTTCATAAGATACACGTTGAAATTCACTTTTTAAATTACTGTTTGACCCCTCTTCAATAGCGCCATTGACATCTACTATAGCATTTTTATCTCCTGTAAGGCTAGTGTATTCTTTATTTACCTCATCTGCTCTTGCTCCTAATGCTAATTTTTGCCCAGGAGTTGATGCTGATTCTAGTTTTTTATTGAAACCATCAAGCAGTTCTTTTCTTCTACGAGCCACTTCAATAACCGATTCTGGATTATTGTTGCGCTGATAGTCTTCTTCCTCTTTAATGTTAGACCAAGGAGTAGCTCCCTCACCAGTTAAATCTAGCTTGGCAATGTTATTAAGTATGTCTTGTTGTTGAAACCCTTGAAGGTAATCACCCCCTTGGGATGTAGCGTCCGATTGAGCATCCAATGAATAACCTGTACCCACGGAAGACGAGGTAGAGTCCATAGAACCCTCCGCTCCTTGCGATCCGGATGATGTATTGCCTTTTTTTTTTAAGTTATATAGCTCAGAAGCTGATAAGATTTCATCCTCAGAGTACTTAAATTTACCTAGAAGTTCTTGAAATTGTTCAATACTATACCCTGCGTCTAGTGCTGTGTTTACAACTTTTTCGTACTGGTCGTTCATTTTGAGGATTTTGCTTGTTCACAAAGATAATCAAAACTAACTACTTCAATATCAGATAAATATTTTGTTATTTATCTCCGTTTATTGCATCTACAACCGCTTGATTGCGCTCTTCTATAGTGCGTTCTGTAGTCGGTTCTGTAGTCGGTTCTGGAGCATCACGTAATACTTTTTGAGCTTTATCTACAAAACGATTATATCCATTAATTTGCTTAGGAGCTTTTATCTCAATTCTGTTTCTAACCAACTGTTTGGTTTCATCACTCAATGTGTCACCTGAATAAGAAACTTCATTATAAGTAGACACACCTGATATTGGGTCTTTGACCGTTACTATGACTTTCACGAACTCAACATTTCCATTATCATCAATACCAACAGCGGAAACACGCTCGTTACCTCTAATCTTAAAGGACACACCTTCAACATCCATGTAATACATCGCTAGATTTTGACCTTCAACTTGCTCTACCACAGGATCAATAGAGAGAATACCTTGGCTAGCTTGCTTCTCTGCCGATTCTTTATCAGACTTATCTACTGCTTGCTCTCTAGTTTCATATGCATTAACCAAGAAGTCAGAGTAGTCTTTAATATACATATCCTTAGCTTCCTCTAGTCTCTTAGGGTCGCCAGATATTTCTTGAATCAACTTTACCTCAGCTTCAGTTGGATTGTTAACGTCTTCAATTAGTTTGTTTCTAACTACATATAGTACCGCTAAGTCATCATTAGAGACTTTCCCGTTTTCAATATCAATATTAGCAAACTCAACTCCTTTAGATTGAGCAGAAGACGATGAAGGTTCTGATATGATTTCATTAGAATGTCTAGCCGCATTTTTTTCAGCTACAAAACCACCGCCAAAATCTACAGCATCAACAACCATAAACGGATTGTCTTTCATGTTGTTTACAAACTCACCTATAGCAACCTCTGTTCCGTCTATAGATAGGTTTTTAGGATACCCACGCTCGTCTAAGTTATAACCGAGAGGCGCTTCATATCTATTTTTAAATCCAGCAGTAATTTCTTCTCTACTATTTGATAAATCTTGATACTGCTTCGCTTCAGCACGTCTAACGCTACCACGACCTATTGAATAGTCTTGTTGCATAGTTGTGATGTAAGAAGTTAAAGAACGTCCTTGCTGCTTTGCTTGACGTATTAAGTCTTGATTGTTTGTGCGATACCCTTCAACAAGGTTTTCACGCACTGCGTCTCCCCAAGCTTGAGCTAGCTGAACTTGATTATTAGGAAGACCTGTATAATCAACATCCAAGGCATCATAAGTAGCTTCAGCAGTCTTTCTCTTTTGAGCGAAGTCTGATTTAACTGCACGCAATGGAGCAGTTACGCTTTCTGCTATAGATTTACCGCCAGTTGTTATTGCTTGGAATGGTGTTGACATTACTTTTCAAATTTTTTGATTAGAGACTTCATGTAGTTGTGGAGTTTCTTTTGGTCTCCACTTGCTACAGCACTCTTAATATCTTTAGCTTGTGTTGGGTTTAGGATGTATTCTCCACCCGTCATCTCTCCAATCTTGTCACCATCTTTCACGATGTTAATTGGGTTAGATTTATGACTAAATTTTCCTGGAGTTTTTTTAACCTTGGCTTTGCCGCCTTCAGAAAAGAATCCTCCTTTATTTAAACCAAATGCTGATCCGGCAATACTACCCGCACCGCTTGCTATCCCCCCGATACCTGTACCTATCGCTTGACGAGCCGAAGCTAAGTTTTGCCCTTCACGTTCAATATCTCCTTGACTGCGTCTCTCCTTTAGCATAGTAGATTGCTGTTCAGCTTGACCTCTTTGTATAGTAGCCTTCATCTGAGTATCAGCCTGAGCCTGAGTTGCTTGTTGCACTCCAATTGCTGATTGACGTTGCATTCCGCTTAAAGAAGCAGCTAGAGCACGAGGGTCAGCACTCGCAGCATTAATACCCGAAGCTAAATTACGTTGAAGTGATTGACGTTGCATATTCAACATCTTTTTTGAGTATGCGTTTCTCTCAGCATCAGCAAAAGCAGTACTAGGGTTTAGGTCTGGACGATTACCCATAGCAAGAGCAAGGTCTTCTTTGGCTTGTTTAGCCGCCCTACTTCCTTGTACGATATTATATATACCTAATCCAATATCACCAAGACCTCCAGCACCCTGTCCTATTAGGTCTGCGTTTTCCAAAAATTTATTATCCTCTCCCATGTTACAAAAATACGATTTAGTTTACTAAGTCATTATGCAATCTTGATCTGTCAAAAACAACACCAACTCCATACAATTCTATAGGGCTGGAAGTAGACTTCTCAAGTTTAATTTTAATATATCTATCTCTAAGCTGATCTCCTTCAAGGTCGCTATTTTTCTTTACACTAACAACATCACCTACTGATAATACACTGCTGTCACTCATTACAAATTTATTTCTAGCGGTTAATGTTCCCATCACCTCGCTAGTATTTACACCATCAGCATACACCGTATCTCCATTATTAAACGGAATTTTGTTTATAGGGTTTCCTATAACCACATTATCATTAGAGTCAATGCTAGTCACTTCTCCTAAAGTCATAAACTGACTTGTGCTAATAGAAGACGTGTCTCTAGGAATGTGAGAGTAGAACATTCTTTCCTTCTGTGTTAGCGTTGTAATTTGAGACGCTGTCTGATCTGATGTATAAGCTGTGAAACTCCATGAAGTATCGCTCTCAATGTTGAGCGCTTCCCATGCTTTAACCATTGAAGGGTTTTGGTTTGAAACAATTTCAATTTTTGAAGTATAAGTAGTACCATAAAAGGAGTTGCGATTACTATTAGTATTATGAGAATAAGCCTTACCATCTTTAAAGGAATAAAGAACATTATTGAGTTCCGCATATCCTTCACCTACGAAAGAGTAGAAAGAAGACCATAAGTCTTTACGGAAGTTATATGATACTGTAAAGTCATTAGTAAACGTGACTCCAGTAGATTTAACACCTGAAACTATAAGCTCTTTGTTCTCTCTATCAAAACCAAGTTTTATAAATACTTTAGTATTAGTTCCTTCGTGAGTTTTAAATTCTGAAAACTTAGAGTTAAAGTATGAAGACATACCGTTAGAGCTAATCTCAGCTACACTCTGGCTAGTTACTTTCCATACCTTTCCTCTATATATATCAGCCAAGAAGACTGCTCCTTCAAAAGAAATAAACGCATCACGTTGAGTGTTAATACCAAATACACCTTGATACTCAATAGGGCGGGCCAGTACATTAGTAGAAATTGTAGGAATATTATCACCACTTGCTGAATCTAAAATATTAGCACCTACTGGAATCTTCATAACTGAATCTTCTTGTAAGCCCATGATGTAGTTCTTCATATCCACTAAACCATATATACCACCTTTACTTACGTCAAAGTCGTAGAACGGAATGTTAGCTGGAGTGAAGTTTGATAAAGTCAATCGCTTAGAGGATTGGTTGTAAGGGTCGCTATAGGTCACAGAAGCCTTTCTAGTGACTTCTTTCTCATTATCTATGATAGCGTATGGCTTGCCATAAGAGAACACGTCAGAAGAGAAGTAATCACTTATGCAATCAGCCTCTACATATGCGCTCTCAAAAACTTTATTATCAAAAGTTTGAGCTACATACCCTACTGTTCTACTATGATATCTTAATTCTCTAGGTACTAAATATGTATCTCCATTTTTTAATATAGTTCTAGAGACCGAAGCAGTCCAATACACTGTTGATTGGTTCGCTGGTAAATTAGCTATAAAAGTAAATGTTGCAGAATTAGCTTGGTACTCAATATTAGCAACCTGATACGTTGTTCCATCTTCACCTGAAGTAAAGCGTATATACTCACCAGGAACTATTGACAATAAGCTTCCCGTGGAAACTGTTAATGTGTTCGTTGTTTGATTTGTAACAGTTAGCGATACTACATCTCCAACAGTAACCTCTCCACCCACGTGTTTTCTACTAGAGTTTACAGGGAAGTTGTATCCCATTTCATAGTACAACTTTGTTTCGGTAGACTTTAATGGAGTATAAACCTCAATTGTTACCGCTGAATGCCATCTTTCACTAGCAATAGGCGTTGTTTCTACATCTGTTAAATCAGAAAATGCAAAACCTTCGTATGCTTCGTTTCTTAATACTAAAAAGTCACCTGTAACCCTATACTCTCTTTTCTTATGGTTATCAGAAGTGCCACCTGTTAAATGATGAAAAGGTGTGTTATCTAAGTTGTAAGTTTTAATACCTACTACTTCAAATTCATGATTCTGAGGATATATATATGTGCCAATCGCTCTATCATAATACCGTACAATACGAACCTTATCTCCAGCAGCTGCCTGTAGTTTAAATCCAGAAGCTTTAGATGAGCTATATGAATCTTCTTTACCTTGAGACGATGCTAAGGATAGGTATATATTGTCACTTCCAACAGTTGCACCTACTTCAGAACTTTCCTTGTTATCAGCCTTGAGAGCTTCCATAACAGAGTACTGCTGATAGTTCAAGTATCTATTATTCTTAGCATATACAATAGAATATGAAGAAGCAGTTGATGGTGCGTCAGTAGGTATATCTACTACAACTCTAGCTGAACCATTTTTATTAATGCGTTCAGGAGCGCCCCATGACGATATATTAACTGAGCCAATATCTCTAACACCACTAGCTCTACCTCTATCATCGTAATATACTAAGCCAAAACTATGGTCAGCGTTTGACTTAAATGTAGAGGTTGTACTTACATCAATTGGAGTAGAAACAAAGCTTAAAGAAGGTATAATACCTTCAGCGCTCAAGCCTATGCTATTTGCATAAGTGTCGGTAAAAACACCTGCGTCTTCATTTAAATCCGAAATAGATATAGATTTAACACCAACTTGTGCTGTTATCTTCTTAGAACTAGTGTTATAAGCAGAGCTAAAGAAACCAAAACTTAAAGTTCCTGCAAAGTCAACTGCTATCGTTGAGTTTACGTCATTAGGATCTAGATAACTTGACCTATCTCCACTTCCTGGGCCATTAGGCGCAGCTTCTACTACAATATTAGATAAATTTAAAATAGTAGTAGCAACTAACTGACCAAATTGATTTCTAGTATACGTATCGTTTGTAAGATTAATTTCAGTAAAAAATTCAACAGCCCCTGGTATAATATCAATCTCGCTTATTGTATAAGTATAACTATTACCTCCTGTAGTGTTTGTTATAGTACCAACACCACTAGCACTACCAATGTTAAATTTCTCAAAATCAAAAACTAGTTTAATAAATACTGTTCGTTTTCCACTTACAATGTTTGGAACACCTGCAAAGTCTATCTCTATATCATCACCTACTGAATCCGCTACTCCATTAATTACTCTTTTTGTTATAACAGCATTAACAGCTATAGGAGTCTCTAAATAATGAGCACCTAAAGAAACATTAGCAGGGGTATAGTGGTCAAACCCTTCTGTATAATTACCCATAAACAATCTGTTATTACTTATAGTCATGGCTTGTGCGTTTTTAGGCACAGCATCATAAGTCTTATCAGATTCATTAGTGGCTATCAATGGGTATAATCCATCATTGTAAAAATCAAATACCTCAGCAGTACCTGGTGTTGTTACATCTATATCCTTCACTAAGGCAAACGTGTCTATATTGTTTGCACGAACTAACAAGCGTACTTTCTCTACAGCCGCTGTAGAAGTATTCATTGTTAGTCTAATAAAGTTGTCAGCTGTGGTATATGGGGGTTTTATATTAGCTCTATTTGCCATCCATGGACTATAAGCCATGGTACTATAAGGAGATAATGCACTAATCTCGCCATCACGATATATGTATTGATAGGCAAACTGAAAAGTCTGCTCATACACACTATTAGAATTAATGGTGTTATCCGTTCTATACTCGTGTGTTATAACGGTGCTTGGGGGTTGCTTTGCTATAGTTAATTCTATAAGCTTTTCTGTATCAGTTGATCCTGCGGGGTAAGTTACGCCTGAGTCTAAACACTTAGATATATTTACCTTCTTAGTCTCGTTTACTCCGTCTGTCCAATATAGCAGTATGTCTTTATTAGCGTCCTCAATAGCGTTAGAGTGTATAATAGATGTAGCGGAAAACTGTAAGAAAGAACCCGTAAGAGCTTTTAATGCAGTACTGCTAGTGTCTATTTGATATATACAATGGTTGTTGTTTGAGTTCCAAACAAAATAAAATATTAAATCTTTTTGGTTAAAAGAACAAGTACCTATAATACGGTTAGTTCCCGTAGGCAAAGCGTTAGCTCCGCTAATAGAAATTTCCGTATTACCTTTTATGTTTTTAAGTACACCTCTGTTCCCGTCCGCATCTTCAGTTGTTCTAACATTAAGAGCGTCTACCATCTCAGTTGATTTTACCAAGAGATAGTCCTCATCTTTATTGAGTTGACGTGGAGTGATTTTGTCTATAGCCATGCGTTAGTGCTTAGGAGATAGCTTAAAGTTTTTTCTAATAGTCTTGAGAGCCTCATCTTTAGTAAATGATTTTAAGCGTGCGTTAGCGAGCCTACGCTCATTATAGTATTCCGACCTTGCTCTCATCTTTTCATTGTAAGGAACACTACTCTTACGCTCTATAACACGGTAATAAATATAAGACCTTAACGCATTCTCCGCATAAACATGTATAGCTGGGTTAGAAGAACGTGCCTCATCAGCAACGTACTCTACAACTACTTCTGTGTAATTAGCTGAAGAAGCTATCTCTAATCTATTTTGCTCATAGTTCATTCGGTATTCACCCGAATAGTGACCACCACCAACTCCATACAAAGCATTGTATCCATATAAAGAACCATAGCTGTTTTGATTTAGGTAGTTTTGAAACACTACTGTTGGAGCGTTCTTATCATTTACCCTGTCAAATACATCGTCAGAGTTAGAGTCTATGTTGTTACCAGCGGCATCAGTTTTATATTTCTGGCTATAGTTGATGTTTTTGTTTTGTCCGAAGACATATACAAGACCATCTGAACCAATGATACCAACCTTAACTAAATCAACGAAGTCATCTGGAAGCTCAACTGTGCCTAACGTTTGGTTAACTGATAACTTTAAACTTTTTACCACCTGCAAGGTATCAAAACCCATCTCACGTAAACCACGTAGAGCATAGTTATGCACTAATGTGTTGCTTACATCATTAGAGTAGTCATCTTCTGTTACACTAAGTATAAAGTCGTTTACAACGTCTGATATAGGTACTAGGTTTCTTGCCATTATTCAGTAATTTTTCTTTGCTGCTCAGTCGTAGCATAGTTGTATACATCAGAGTCACGTAAATTGACACCAATTAATTTTGCCATCTCAGTTATTAGTTCAGCCTCGTAGTGAGCTGGTAGTTCAAAGTCAACACTATTTGCAGCGCTATAAGACTCCACACCATTACTAACTGTATAAGCAAACCTAGGAGTAGAAGCAGTACGTGCTCCTGTAGTAGCTAACTTTCCTTCTGGGTATTTATAATATCTAAGCTTTACTTTCTTAATGCTTGTAGGGAAAACTTCAACGTCATCACCTAGTACCGCTACGGGACGTGATTCTGTAGGAACAGAAAGAGTGCTATTTAATATGTAATATAACTTCTCTTCATCATACACTATGTCTATGTTAGTAGAGTTGCTCTGACCGAACATGAACTTACCATTAGTGCGTAATGATATAATGCGTGCTAAATCATCGGGCTTAGCGAATACACCTTCCGATTGACTTAATACAGCTTCCTTGCTAAAGAAAGATAAATCTTCCTTAATTTGTTTCTTGGTTCCTAGTGATCTTGCTCCTTCAATGTTTCTAAGTCTTGCAACCTTATCCTTACGAGCGTCTACAAATAGACTGTTGAAGATGTTTAGTTGCGCTACTTGTGAAAAGCGATTGAAGGTAGACGGTGTGATAAAACCACGTTGATCTTTATTAGCTAAGTCCTTTAAAGCAAAATATACCGATTCTACACTTGCCATGGTAATTATTTATTTTATACAAATATACCAAAAAAGAAGGGGTCACAAATTGCGACCCCCTCATAATCAAATAGTTAGAAACTTAGTCTATCTTCTGTAGACGATTTACAATTTCATCATAAGCCGAAAGACCTTTCTCTGTCATACAAAACCTAGTGGTAACTGTAACAGTGTCTTGTCCTACTGGAGTCGTAACGATTAACCTACCGCTATCCATCCAATACATTCCGTCTTCTTTGCTTTTAAGAATATTGTAATCAACAGCTTGCTTGATAGCTGACATGCTACGTACATAAGGATTGTCCAGAAGCTCAATGAAGTTCTTTGGATTACCTTTTGCTTCTAGCAGTAGTTCTCTACGGATTTCGTTATTACGTTGATTAACGTCAATGTTTAAGTACATACATAAAGGAAGTAACTCATCAATAGACTTGTCACGTACAATACTTACAGCATCTATTAATAAGAATTCCTTATCTAGTTCTACTGTAGCTTTAGCTTCTTTGTTTATGATTGTGAAAGAAGAGCCGCCATTTTCTTTATTGTGCGGGTGTAGTGCTAAGTAGTCTTGTAGGTTGGATTTTGAAGGAGGTACTATTAGTAGACCCTCTCTAAAAACAATATGTGAGCGTATTGCATTTGAAGACTGCTCATCAGCGAACACGGAAGGTTCGTTTTCACAGTAGCGAATTTCACGCACCTTATCGCTTTGGTTGTCATAGATAGTAATGTTTCCCTGGGTTAGTTTATACCAAATACCAGAGCCTTTAATTACTGAATAAATCTTTTCCTGGCGCCCAGTCTTCTCTTCTTGACCTTTGCGCTTTGGAGTGTATTCTGCTTTTGTAGCAGTAGGTGTTTTTATGGTAGATGCAGGTTTTGCACTAGCCACTTTTCTTTGTTGTGTTGCCATTATATATAAAATTAAATAGAATTAAAAAAAAGGGAGAGGGTTTCCCCCCTCCCTAAATTGGTATCAATTACTTGATAAGCATGTGACGGTTTGCAGCACGAGTTACCAAAGCAATTTCAGAACGGTAATTGAACTGAGCAATATCTTTAGTGTCGTTAGTTGCACCCATGAATGAACCTGTAATCCAGTGCTCCATTTCACGAGAATAACCGTTGGTGTTCTTAACGTTCATCTCCAAAGATGGGTTACGATCTCCACTTTGTGGGTCAACTACAGTTGACATAGGGATTGCAACACCTTTGAAATCAGAATCAGCCAACAAAGTTGGGTCGTTCAACAACTTCCAGTCATGCTTGTGGAATGTGTATCCACCACGTCCGAATGATTTGAAACCTAGCTCTATAGCTGTGTCTGCGCTGTTATTGAAAGCACCGTAAGCATTTGCTAGACCGCCACCTGAGTAAAGACCTGCTACTAAATCATCAATAGCTAAATCTTGGTCACGGTTTACGTACAACGCATACTCTGAACCAGCACCTTGCTTGTCAAATTCTTTAACGATTAAGTCCAACTTAGCCATAGAGTCAATAAGACCATTATGAACCATACCACGATCTTCAATTGCAGAGAAGTAACCTTCTGAACCACCACCGAATGTAGCTGCTGCTGCATTTGTTGTGTTAGCATTTTTCTGACCTAGAAGCATCATCATCTCACGCTTGTCCATGAAACGCTGACGAGTATCTTGCTCACCTTTAACGTACCAACGGTAGTCTCCACCACCCAAGTTAATCCAACCGAGGTTGGTAGCTTGAGAACCAGTTACTTTGAAAATCTCCTTAACAATCATGTAAGGGTTTGAACGCTTGATAACGTTGCTCTCCAAGTACTCTCCTGGTTGGTCAGTTCCTTGTCCATACAAGTTACCAACAATAGAGATAATGTGAGTACCAACAGCTAATTCAGTACCGCTAAAGTTAGCATCAGCTAAGTTAGCAACAGTGAAAGATGTAGTACCAGTTACAGCTGTAACAACACCACGCTCATCACCATTTAATAAAACGACATCGTTTACACGTACTACTGGTGCATTTCCTGAACCAAAAGTTAGAGTAACGATTTTTGCCGCTGTAACAGCTGAACCTGCGATAGCATAAGTCTGACGTGGGTGAAGACGAGCTTCTTCCCAGTACTGAACTTCGTCAGCAGTTCCTGCCGATGTAACAGCTCCTACCATTTGTAGGAATCCTGTAATACCTTGACTACCGTAAGTCTTAACTAAAGAATCACGATTATCTGGTTTGTTTACTTCGTCAATATAATCTGACAAAGATGTGTATTTAGCCGGATCAAGTCTTTTGATTGAACTCGGGCTAAATTCCGAAGGGGTTGATGTAAAAGCCATTTGCTTATTTTTTTAACGTTTTATATTCATTACATTATTACCACCACCCAATTCTCTAAGTAATCTTTCCATCTGTGCATCTTGACCACCTTCTTGCGGAGTATTTGACGGAGACTGTGCTTGAACGTTAGACGCATTAGACACAACCTTACGTTGACCATCACTCATACCTTGTTGGTAGACATTTTTGACAATTTCGTCTATGTTGTCTACTACGGTGCGGTGCATGTTCAACTTGTCAATATTCCACGATCCGTTACTCTCCACATATTGGTCAAAGTACTCTTCTAATCGTGAGTTTTTATCAACGAGCTGTTGGCGATAATCATCACGGAGACCATAATTAAATGACTTTCCACCTGGTAACTCAAAGTCAATGCCTTCAAGTGATGAGGTTTCTTGTTCCATGGATGAGTACCAATTCTCATTAAAAGGACTTTCATCTTCCATTTGGGTAGCAGCTGACTCTACAGGTAATGTATAGCCGTCACGTAGGGAAGAAATATCCTTGCGAGCCTTCGTAGCGTCAATCTTCAATTCAAGAGTTGAGTCCGCAACCTCTTCTTCATCAAATCTCTCTGAATCCAATTTGTACTTACGGTTCATCAATCGGTTAACCTCTTGTCCTGTTAAGTCTGGATACTCACTTTGGATTGATAGACGTACTGCTGATAAATCATCCATTTCGGATGGATTAAGTTGCTGATATCTAAACCAATCTTCTGGTGAACGTCCTGTTTCTTTAACAAAGTCAAGAATAGGTTGTAACCGCTCATCAATTGTAGCTTGAGTTTCCTCCGGCTCTCTATTTACAATCTCTGATAATTGCTCAAAGGTTAGGTCTTCGTATCCTAGCATTTCGCTTACCATACTAATAGCCTTCTCTTGTCGCTCTTGGTCAGAGACTTCTAAATCTTGTTCTGTATCAACAACCTCTTCTTGAGATTGGATAGCAGTATCCTCTTGTGCAGGTTCTTGTACTGGCTCTTGAGCCGATTCCACCTCTTGCGGCTCATCTTGTACTGTTTCTTGAACTCCTTGCTGAGGTTCTTCTGTTTGCGTTGAGTCAAAAGTACTAGGGTCATCACTTATCTGGATACCTAATGCTTCTGCAGCTCTTTCTAAATCGCTCATAATGAATTGAAATTAAGTGTGTTACAAAAATAGTATAAAAAACTTAACCATTTAATTTGTGTATATCATGTTGATATCGTTACTTGGTATCAAACAAATAACCAATTACTATGAGAAAATTAATGATTGTATTAGCAGTATGCTTGGGGAGTCAAGCTTTTGCACAAGAAGTACCAAAGAGTATTTTAGAGTT
>TARA_B110000902_G_scaffold4139_1_pt1 | contig 20633 bp, 22 predicted proteins | sample TARA_B110000902 | Tara Oceans TARA_B110000902 (sample SAMEA4398009) | marine metagenome | biome: Polar Biome; feature: [SRF] surface water layer (ENVO:00010504); material: water (ENVO:00002006), including particulate matter (ENVO:01000060) such as... | depth 5 m | reverse complement strand
TTAAGCAATATTAAGAAGTTAAAATACGTGTTACAACAACGTGTATAGTGCATAGCACCCTTCGGGATACTACGACACCATACACAAACCGTTAGCACAAGAATTCATCGTGATCTAGCTTTTTATGATTTCCAATATCTTTGAAAAATCCTCAAAAAAGTTTGAACCCTGTCCTGCCGGGGTCACTCATTCCGGGTTATGTATACAAGTTTAGTAATCTTGAAAAGCTTGATTTCGCTGCTGTCATAGAGGCGGGAGTTGGCGTGAGGTATAAGTCTGGGGGTAGCTTATTCGCAACGGCGAGCTACAGTCACGGGTTGAAAAATGTCCGCTATGAGAACTACCCCGAGAGTACGCCTTGGAAAAACCACTATTTGTCTTTCCGAATTGGATACCGACATAACTTTGGAAATACCGAACGAGAATAATACTGTTTGCTCATAACAACGTCTATTTTGCTAAATTTAGACCGTGAAAACTATTTTAGGAATCTTCGGTCTAATATGGAAGCTCTATATAGCAGCTGTATTTGTTATTAGCGCAGTTTTTCTTTACCCTGTTATAGCGACATTGCTTAGCAATCCGAACAACAAGAAAATGGCATTCAAAATGTTTGTTTTTTGGAGTTGGATGTTTCGATTCTTGTGTTTTTACGGAGTCAAAAAAGTTAAGGAAAGCAATTTACCGGAGGGCCCTTATTTGATTGTTGCCAATCACACTTCTTATCTTGATATCTTCCTGATGTACTCCATCCTTTCAAATGAGCCCTTTTTATTTTTGGGGAAAAGTGAAATATTGGCCTACCCTTTAATAAAGACTTATTTTAAGAAAATGAACATTCCTGTATTTCGTGACAATAAACGAAAAGCTGCGAAATCTTTAATTCAAGCATCCAAAGAAGTTAAAAGCGGTTGGTCAATCATGATCTTTCCAGAAGGAGGAATTCCCGATGACGATAACCCAAAAATGATTGAATTTAAGCAAGGTGCGTTCCGATTGGCGAAAAGCTTAAGTATTCCAATTGTCCCGATTTCGTTTACGAACAACCACAAATTATTTTCTGATCCAACGAATATTCTAGGCCCTGCTCGGCCTGGGATAAGCCATGTGCATATACATGAATTCATTTCTACAGAAGAGATAGAACTGTTATCACATGCAGAATTGAGTCAGAAATGTTTTGACATTGTTAATGCGCCAATTTTGATTGCGAATCCAGAAGTGTCCAAGAATTAAATATTCAGACGCCTTTTTCTTACATTTGTACCAGATGAAAATTACAGACGAAACAGTAGATCACATTGCGCACCTTTCTCGTTTAGAGTTTGAAGGCGAAAAAAGAGTTGCCATTAAAGCGGACTTGGAACGAATCATCAGCTTCATGGATAAACTTCAAGAAGTTGACACAGAAAACGTTGAGCCACTTATTTTCATGTCGAATGAAATCAATCGATTGAGAGATGACGTTCCTGCAGACACTATAACACAGGTTGAAGCGCTGAAAAATGGACCTAAAACGGATTCTGATTATTTTAGAATCCCGAAGGTATTGAGTAAGTAAGACGTTTCTGTTAAAAACTCCAATCGTGTTGGTCCAACTCGCTAACACATGCTGTTAGCAAATCAATACTTCCCTGAATATCGTCTTTGTTTGCCATTTCAATCACCTGATGCAAGTGACGTGTTGGAATAGAAACTGCTCCTGCAATGGATCCGCCTTCTGTCATTCTTTGAATTCCAGCCGTGTCCGTTCCACCTGCAGTTAGGATTTCCGGTTGCCATTTAATTTCGTGCTTGTCAGCTGTTTTTTTCATGTAAGCCACCATTCTGTAATCGCAAATGGTAGAAGCGTCCATAATTTTAATAGCCGTTCCTTCTCCTAATTTCGTGATTTTTTCGTGCTCTGCTGCTCCAGGCAAATCAAATGCGATAGTTGTGTCCAATCCAAACCCAAAGTCTGGATTAATGCGCATTGCAGAAACATTTGCTCCGCGAATTCCAACCTCCTCTTGAACCGTAAAAACACCGTATAAATCGTGCGGAATTTCCTTCCCTTTCAGGTTTCTCAATGTTTCAATTAAAATGAAGACCGCCAACCTGTTGTCCAATGATTTTCCATTAACACAGTTCCCCATCTCGATAAACTCACGTTCTCTAGTAATTGGGTCTCCGATGGAAACAAGTTCTTTAACTTCTTCTCCAGTCAATCCTGTATCGATAAAGTAATCCTTGATCTTCGCAATTTTATTGCGCTCTTCTGTCGTCATTACGTGAATCGGCTTTGACGCCATCACTCCAATTACATCCTTTTTACCATGAACTATTACACGTTGTGCCGTCAATGTTTTAGGATCAAACCCTCCAAGTGTATGGAAACGAATAAATCCATTATCGTCGATATGCGTTACAATAAAACCGATTTCATCCATGTGCGCTCCGACCATAACTCGCTTATCGCTTTTCCCTCGTTTGATCGCATAAACATTACCCATGTTGTCTATTTCAACTTCATCGGCAAGTTCTTTAACCTCCTTCAAAATAAGTTCACGCACTTTTTGTTCGAATCCTGGCGCACCGGGAGTTGTGCAAATTGTGTTTAATAAATCGGTGTTTATTGACATATAATTTTCTTTGTTGAATAAAAGTAATAATCATTTTCAGAACATTAACTTTGCAACGTGAGTAGAGTTCTATTTCTTGCCGTTTTTATTTTTGTTGGCATCGGTTTTACCTATTATTTTGTGTCTTTGGACGCAAATAAAGAAGATCCCCTTCCCATTATTAATCCTGTTGATATTGAAGAGGAAATGGTTGACCCTGAATTGATTCGAGTGGGACGTGGACACAAAGTAGGCGACTTTTCATTTCTAAATCAAGAAGGAAAAACAATCACATCGGATGAGGTGAAAGGTAAAATTCACGTAGCGGAATATTTTTTCACTACTTGCAAATCGATTTGTCCAATCATGACGGAACAAATGCAACGCATTCATAATGAATTCAAACAGAACGATGAATTAAAGCTATTGAGTTTCACTGTTGATCCAGAAGTGGATACTGTGGCTCAAATGAAGTGGTATGCGGACATTCATGAAGCTGACGCAAAGCAATGGCACTTTTTAACGGGCGATAAGGAAGAATTATACCAACTTGCGAGAAGGTCTTATTTTGTTTTAAAACCCGCAGAGGCAGAAAACCTTGGCGATGCAGGAAGTGATTTCATTCACACGAACAACTTTGTTCTTGTCGATCGTCAATCTAGAATTCGTGGGTATTACGATGGAACTTTGGAGTTAGAAGTAAGCCAACTTATCCACGACATTTATTTGCTAATGAAGGAAGAAGACTAGGTATTCAGCACCCCCCTAAACACTATTTGGATTAATGTTTTGCTTTTTCCTAACCTCTTGTGAAAATTACCAGAAAGAGGATCTTGAAAAAGATGTTTTGGACACAATTGTTCAAGAAATTAATGATCCAAGTATCAAAATTGATAAGGTTACTTTAATAGAAATTGAAGAGAATAAATACGACGGATTTGTTAATACAACCGAATCAGGAAGCGAATTTCAGTATTCAATAAGTGTTGTAGTTGATGACGAAGACTTTATCATCTACTACGAGGACAGCGAATGGGAAGATTCTGAACCTCAGTTTAATCAGGGCGATTCTAAATTCAGTGAAAAAGGTGCGTGGTCTGATCAAGATATAGATATGTTTTACGCAGAAATGGCTTTAGTTTCTGAAGATATAGAAAATACAGGGCTAGATAAAGAAATATTTTCCAATTGTTATTTTGAAAAACTTCAATCTACTTATACCTCTTTGGCAAAAGCGGATCAAGATGTTGCAGGATGTGAGAAATTATCGATTCAATGTGCTCTTGAAATGCGGAGTTATTAGTGGTCTTAGAGCATTAAACTACCTGGCTGATCGCAGGAATTTGGCATATTAACCACAAAGAATCATTTATGAAAAACGCACTACTCTTCGGATTCCTCATTTCTTTTGCTTTTTAGCCCTTTCGTTCATTTATTTTTTTTCAGGATCAGGTTATTCTGAGAGACGGCCGAGTGAAACATTTTGAAATTACTGAAGTCAACGAAAAAAAAGGACTGCTTTATTACGTCAGAAGCGCAAACAAAAGAATTTAGAAACAAATTGAAAAGGATTCAATTTGCCTATTTGGTAGGCATTTTAGCGTGTTGCGTTACGATTGTATTGGGACTTCTTCTATTGAATGTTTGGTGGTTTCTATTGCTTTAAAAGCTATTCTTCTAACTCCTTCAAAATTTGATTTACGTCCTCTTCTGTGGATGATAATTTTGTTTTGCACACCTTTATTAATTCTGAAGCGCGCTTCACTTTTACGCTCAATTCATCAACACTAATTTCACCGTCTTCGATGTCCGCAACGATTTGCTGTAATTCCTCAAAAGCTTCTGTGTATTTAATTTCTTTGCTCATTTTCTTCTTTGTTAGCGGTTACTTCAGATTCAATCGTAAAATTAGCAGTTCTCGTCGAGATTTTGTCGCCAAGTTGAACCTTGTTCGATGCGTTTATCGTTTTTCCTTCATGTGTTGTAATTGAAAACCCTCTATTCAATACGTTGATTGGGTCCATCAATCGAATCGATTGAACCAAATGGCCCAAGTTATTTTCTTCTTTCAGTAAATAGGTTGCGGAGTAATTGGGCAATTGTTCTGCCATCCGCGTCAATCCATTTCGTTGGTCTTGAATCATCAATCGACCAGAACTCACCGTTGAATGTTCCAAACGTCGAACGCGCTCTTTGTTGAATTCCAATGTTCTCAATGTATTTGAATGCAGTCCATTTCTGAATTCTTGCAAGACAAATTTCTCTTTACTTAACGCTCCAGTTGCAACGGCACTAAATGATGTGCTGGTTTTCGCAAGTGTCAACTTTGAAACCTCTAATAGTTGAAGCGTTTGCGTTTTAATGCTCTTCACCGCATCTTTTATTGGAACTGAAAACTCATGAAACGCTTGAATTAAAAAGTCACCCAATTCTGTTGGTGTAATTGCATTTCTATAGGAAATCATTTCTGCAACGGTCAAGTTTGTCGAGTGCCCAATTCCTGTTAAAACTGGAATCGGAAAGGACGCAATTGCCTTGCAAAGATTGAAATTATTGTAACACGACATTCCAACTTCGCCACCTCCACCACGAACAATGACAACAATATCGAAGTGTTCTCGAACACGTTTGATTCGTTCCAATTGCGCAATGATTGTGGTTTCGGCTTTCTCACCTTGCAAGGTCGCAGGGAAAAGCATCGTAAAGAAATTGTAATTCCAGTTGTTCAGCTCAATCGTTTGCATGAAGTCCGAAAGCCCTTTGCTCGACTCCGCAGAAATCACAGCAACGCGTTTTGGAAGCAAAGGAAAAGGAACCTGTTGGTTCGCATTCAGCAGGTTCTCCTTTTGTAGTTTCTTTAAGGTCTCAGCACGTTCTCGTTGTAGTTCGCCCAGAGCATAATTGGGGTCAATATCATTGATTTGAAGGCTGATTCCATAGATTTCATGGAAATTCACCTTGACCTTCATCAGTAAGGTTGTGTCTTCTTTTAATGGCTCTTTCACTACGGCCATGAACTGTTCGTTGATCCGATCGAAGCTGTGTTTCCAGATTGTACCACGCATTTCTGCAACTATCTTTCCGTCTTCTTTTTGAACGAGTTCGGGATAGCAATGACCCGCTCGGGTTTGCCCCAATTTGTGCATTTCTGCCTTCACCCAATACTCTCTATTGTAGCGTTCTTCTATCGTTTTTCGAATCGAGGAAACGACTTGTTGAAGGGTAAATATTTTAGGTTCTTGTGACACAAAAGTTGACTGAAATTATTTAACATTCTCTAAAAAACCTTCAACCGCCTCCCAGTATTCTTCACGATCCTGTTGGCCTTTCCAAAGTGGTTTTGATCCGAGGTATCCTGAGGAATCCGGAGCGAAATGAACTTGATTTTTGCCAAGCGTCATTCCGGCTAAAAGTGCGGTAAGATCTTTAACTTCGCGCTTTGACGAAGTCACGAACATTGGTTTTTTTTAAAGTTTGGAAGCATTTCTGCTAATGATTGTCTTTCGAGCGCAAAATAATCTCCTGGACTGAATGAAACAACGGCATCAACATTATCATTGGCCATCCCATCGTAAAGCGCCAGGGTAGAAGAGTAACTGCTACCCCATAAAATTAGTTTGCCTTTATACAATCCAGTGGCAAATTCAACAGCGGCAACAAGATCTTGTTCAGCATCTAAATAATCAATGTCTAAACCTTGTTGTCGTGCTCTTATGTTTGTCCAGTTTTGCTTATTGGTAATTGGCCCTCCAGAACGTTGGTCGATTGCAATGCAACTGAATCCAAGGTCGTTCAAACGCTCTATAATTCCGCCGTATTCGTGCTTATTAAAACTCGCTTGATGACACAGAACGATTACAGGGGCATCTTTGTCAACATCGTAAATATTGGCGTTGATGTTTAATCCATCTGGGGCTGGAATGTCCATATTGATAGGGAACGGATCGGCATCTCTTGTCTCTTGAACGAGCCCCTCTGTGCAGGAATTGAATACGAGTATCAATAGGGCAAAAAGGGAGGTATAAATTTTCATAATACTAAGGTAATAGAATTGCTTCAATTTGGGAATGGGAAAGTTTGGGAAAGGATTATTTTGGGTGGACGATTTGTCTGTTGCGGTGTTTTTTAACCGCGGAGTCCCAAAGGCGCTAAGAAAGGAAACTATTTGGGCGCTAGTATTAAACTTCGTTTAACGAGGATTCATGACTTAAATTATGATTTCTAAGGTTCGTTAGCAGCTGGAGGGGCTAAACTGGAAGTTCTTCTAAGGTAGGTTCTGGGTAAAACTTTTCCATATTCTCTATCATAAGAACAGGAAACAAAACCTCAACTTATTAAAGTGGTTAAAAAAATGTCTAGCCGAGCTTTAATCGTTTTGAAGTCTTCGTGTATTTTCCAATAATCCGAAACAGATTCACTTTGATGTGGATCGTTCGATGGAATAATAATTCCGTGAAGTTTTTGTTTTTCTAGACCCTTTCGAACCGTCTCGATTCGTTCGTTTATGTTTTTCATTTCCTATTCTATTCGGTTTCCGTCATCAAAAAGATACCTTCTCCGAATGAGATAAGAGCAAATTTATCCTTGTTGAATACTATTCAATGGTTTGATTATTTTAGACCGTTTAGTATAACAGTTGATATCTAACTGAATATAAACTATCTTCATCCATCAATTAAATTGAGGCGAATACAATGAGTAAAATTGGAATTACACTGAAGAAATGGGCCCGAAGCAAACGCTTTTGGAAACGCTTTGTACTTGCTTTTATTGGCCTACCGATCTTCTTGTTTTTCACTTTAGTTTTAATCGTTTATATTAAGCAAGACACTATTGTTCAAGACCTTGTAGATGATATGAACAAGGATTTTGCGGGAGCAACGGAGATTAAAGGGTCTCACATTTCTATGTTTGAGAACTTCCCTTACATATCCATTGACCTGGAAGAATTCAAAGTTTATGAAATCAAAGGGAAAAAGGGTGCACCATTGGTATATATACACGACGTTTATGTTGGTTTTAATTTGTGGACGATTCTTTCTGGGGACATGCAAATTAAAAAGATCAAGTTGAAAGGAGGGAACATTGACGTGGTTGAACACGTGGACGGTTCCTTCAATATTCTAAAAGCACTGACACCGACGGAGGAAATTGAAAGTCCGGAAGAAGAGTTCCACCTCGATCTTAGCAAGGTAGAATTAGAAAACATTGACATAACAAAATTGAATGAGTCAAATGGGCTTAAAGTTGAGGCTTTTGTTAAAGATGCGACCGCAAAATTTGAGACGTCCCCAAATCATGTATTGGCGAAGCTGGACACGCGATTTATAATCAATGTTATTAAGGATGGGGACACCACCTTTTTAAAACATAAGCATATAGAACTTGAAACGCATATTGACTTTCTGAAGGTTAAAGACATCATGAAAATTCAGCCGACGACAGTTAAGTTGGAAGGGTCAGAATTTACAATGAAAGGCAAGATTGATTTCTTGGATGATGTTTTTGTAGATCTCGATTTCACTGGAAACAAATCCAACTTTGACCTCTTTGTAGCGATGGCGCCTGAAGAATACATTCCCACGCTCAAGCAGTATAAAAATAAGGGCGAGATCTATATAAAAACGAAAATAAAAGGGAAGTCTATCAATGGACACAAGCCTTCCATTGATGCAAAATTTGGCTGCCACAACGGTTATATTATAAACCCCAAGACGAACAAAAAAATTGGTGGATTGAATTTCGATGGTAAATTCTCAAACGGCGTGGATCAAGACCTCACTTCAATGAAATTTGAATTGCATAAATTTTCTGCTAATCCAGAGGCAGGTCGAATCTATGGCGATATTGAGATCAATGATTTTACAGCTCCTCATATTCAAATGAATTTTAGTTCGAAGTTCGATTTGAGCTTTGTCTCAAAATTCTTGAATTTGGATCATTTGCATGACGTTGGCGGGCAGGCCGAAGTCAACATCAAATTCGATGACATTATTGATCTGAAAAATCCTGAACACACCGTTTCCAAATTGAACCAAGAATACGAAATGAAAGTGGCATTGAACAATGTCCATTTCAAGTCGGATGATTATGAGTTACCCATTAAGAATTTCAACTTCTTAACAGAGATTCAGGGCCATAAAGCAACGATTAAAATACTGGATTTGAAGGTTGGGAAATCCGATCTTGAAGTGACAGGAACTATTGATGATTTACCCGCTATTCTTCATCATACAGACAAAGAAGTCGATACACGGTTGAAAATAACAAGTAAATATCTTGACTTATTCGAACTTACCGGAAAGGGAGAAGGGGCTATCGACGAACAGATTAATGATTTAAACCTCGACTTTGATTTCAAAGCTTCAGCGAGAAGTTTTACTGAATCTAAATACTTGCCGCAGGGAGAGTTCTTTATTGAAAAGTTGTACGCGAAATTCACCCATTATCCGCATGTTTTGCACGATTTCCATGCAGACATTTTTGTGGAGGAACAAGATTTAAGAATTGTAGATTTTAAAGGATTGATCGATAAAAGTGACTTCTCGTTCACTGGTAAGTTGGAGCATTACGAAAAATGGTTTGATGAACATTCCGGAGGCGATTCTAAAATTGAGTTTGATTTGGTTTCGAACAAACTACAATTGGAATCCTTTCTTTCATACAACGGCGAGAATTATGTTCCTGAAGAGTACCAGCATGAAGAGCTTGACAACCTTAAGATTCATGGGTTTACCTATTTGCATTACGAAGATGAATTGAAATCAATGGATTTGACGATTGATCGGTTTGATGCTAAAATGAAAGTGCATCCCTTGCGCTTTGAAAATTTCAACGGGCGAATTCATTACGAAGAAGACCATTTTGTGGTTGAGGATTTTCATGGAACTCTGGGGAAATCACAGTTTCAAACAACCCTTCATTTTTACTTGGGTGAAGATGAAGCTGAGAAAAAGCGAGAGAATCATTTCTCGATTGTCGCTTCCCGACTCGATTTGGATCAATTGATTAAATACAATCCTGCACCTGCATTGAAAAAGAATAAAAGCACAGCGGTGCGGGAAGCGAAATCTATGCACGATGAAGTGTTCAATATCTACGATTTGCCATTCACCGACATGACTTATCACATAGACATTAAGCATTTGAACTACCATCGGTATTTGATGCACAATATCAAAGGAACGCTAAGAACAACACCGAAGCATTATTTATATGTAGAAAATCTGAATATTGATGCCGCCGGTGGTCATTTCGATATTGATGGCTATTTCAATGGTTCTGACCCGAAGAGGATTTACTTCAGTCCGACCATTAAAGCAAAAAACATTGACTTAGACAAACTCTTATTCAAGTTTGAGAATTTCGGGCAAGATTATATTGTTGCAGAAAACCTTCATGGACAATTCACTGGAACAATTAGTGGGAATATTCATATGCACAATGACTTGACTCCAAAAATTGACGATTCTGAAATTCACATGGATCTTGATGTTACGCGCGGTCGTTTGGAAAATTATGCGATGCTTGAATACATGTCTGAATACTTCAGTGATAAGAACCTGAACAAGGTTTTATTCGACACATTGAACAACCATATCGATCTGGTTGATGGAGTTATGACGATTCCAAAAATGTCGGTGAACTCTTCGTTAGGCCATCTTGAAATCTCAGGGAAACAAGACCTTCAAGGGAACATGGAATACTATTTAAGAATTCCTTGGAAGATGGTAACGAAATCTGCTGCTTCGAAGTTGTTTGGCAAGAAAAAAGAAGATGTTCCAGATGATCAAACAGACGAGATTCAATACGGTAATAAAAAAACGAAATATGTTAATGTGAAAATAGTTGGGAATGAAAACGGGTATAAATTTTCGATTGCTAAAGACAAGAAGAAGAAAAAATAGTTGAATCGATTACCAGTCACTCATCACGACTTTAACAACGAACAGAATTCCCAATCCGGACCCTGTCGCCACGCTCAAAAGAGTGTAGACCGCACTTTGGTATTTTCGTAAAAGAATTGTTGAAACGAATACTTCACCCATAAAGATGAAAACGGCATAAATGATAAATAGAATCCAGCTACCAACGTTGGCCATCCAATTGAATGTCATACTTCCTTCATCCACAAAAAAGAGTAAAAGAGTAATGGCTAATGCGCAGATTAGCAAAATCGCAGAATCGTCTTTAGGGATCGATTTATGGTTTATAGCCATAGGATTCAGGTAGTTTTCATTTGTAACTTCGATTGTTAAACGAAGATTTTTCAAGAAAATTGTATACATGTCTAAACAAAAAAGCACCAACTCAATTGAACAGGTGCTTTTCTTTAAAAATTGAGTCACTTAGGCTATGATGAATTTATTTTAAAACAATTGGTAATGTCATTTTGGATTTGATTGCTAAGCTGTCTTCCTGTGCTGGCTTCCATTTCGGCATCGCCTCTGTTATACGAATTGCTTACTCATTCATTGCATTATGTCCAGATGTTTTTTTAAGTTCCTTCATAATCTTTTCCAACTCGTCAACGCTGATGCCCTTTTCTTTCAGTAAGAACGAAAAGAGGTTACTTACAAAGCTCCCGCGCAAACTCCCTGGCCTTAGCATCCGCAGCAATATAATCTTCTAGCTCAGGATTTAAAATGGAATCCATTGCATGCATTGTTTCTCCGTTAATTCTAGAAATATCAGCAAACGCAATTTCATCATTAAGGAACGCTGCAACAGCAACTTCATTGGCAGCATTTAAAGAGCACGCTTTCGTTCCGCCAGCGTGAAGCGCATCAAATGCCAATTGAAGATTGTTGAATGTCTTCATGTCCGGTTGCTCAAACGTCAATTGAGGGTAATCCATAAAATTGAATCTCGGGAAGTCCGTTTTCAAGCGATCGGGATACGTAAAAGCATATTGAATCGGCAATTTCATATCGGGCAATCCCATTTGCGCCTTCATACTTCCATCTTCAAATTGAACAAGCGAATGCACAATCGACTGAGGATGAACGATAACATCAATTTGCTCGGGCTTCAGATTAAACAACCACTTCGCTTCGATTACTTCCAGTCCTTTATTCATCATTGAAGCCGAGTCGATGGTGATTTTTGCTCCCATCTCCCAATTCGGATGTTTCAACGCTTGCGCCTTCGTTACCTTAAGGAGTTGTTCAGAAGTGTAACCTCTAAAAGGTCCACCGGATGCCGTTAGGTAGATTTTTTCAATTTTGTTGTGGAATTCTCCTACCAAACATTGAAAAATAGCCGAATGCTCAGAATCGACAGGGTAAATATTTACACCGTTTTTTTGTGCCTCTTTTGTCACCAATTCTCCAGCAACTACGAGCGTTTCTTTATTGGCCAACGCGATGTTTTTCTTCGCTCGAATTGCGGCTAAAGTCGGCTTTAGTCCTGCATATCCAACCATGGCCGTTAGAACCGTATCGATGTCATTTGAATCCACAACTTGACACAAAGCATCTTCTCCGCAATAGACATGGATGTCGTGCTCTGAAAGAACATCTTTTACCTTTTGGTATTGATTTTCATCGCCAATTACAACAGTATTTGGGTTGTGTTTTAAAGCCTGTTCAATTAACAAATCTGCATTTTTATATGCCGTAATAACTTGTAAATCGAAAACATCTGGGTACGATTCAATGACTTCAAGTGCCTGAGTTCCTATTGATCCTGTTGATCCTAAAATTGCGATTCCTTTTTTCTGTTGCATGGTGCAAATTTAGTAAAAAGGAAGTCTTTCGAGGTCGATTAATTCTCCCAAGTAGTATCTTTGCCGTATGAAGTACAGAATCCTATCGCAAGAAGAATTGGAATTGCTTGAAGATGACTTAAAAGCATTCTTGATTGTCAACGGTGTACATGGCGATGAATGGGCAGAAATGAACAAATCAAACCCTGTAAAAGCTGTTGAATTGGTTGAATTGTTCTCCGACACAGTGCTTCAAAAGGTGTATGACAAAGTTCGGTTCATTGAACATAGATCGCAAAAGTCATGCATGGTTTTTCATCTATTGGACGACAAAATTGAATTGATTTCTATTAACGCTAATTCTGATGCGGTTGACCTCACAACTCCCGAGTCTATTCATGAAGCACTTTCTACAAATGCAAAGTCATTGTCTATTTTCAGAACAGAGAAAATGTATTTAAAAGATAGAGCGTCCGAAATTCATGAAATGCTGGAGCAAGGATGTGTGAATTCCAGTGAGGCTTTTTGGTATCAGTTGGTGAAGGTGGTTTAGGTTGTGTATTTGTGCTATGTAGTTTTAACTGCTGAGGCGCAAGCTATAATTTTATCATTTAGGAAGTGACACAAGCTGACCTTAAGGTCAGCAATACATTGTGTCTAAAATACAGCACGTCGATAGTGCCTTTGCGGTTAAAAATAATTCTGTGTCGTTTTGATAAACACGAATTAAAATGATCCGTAACCCTGAATACGAAACCCGCAACCAATAAAAGTGTTATCAATTATAACCCTATCTTTACAACGTGAAAAACGAACTAGTAAAAAGATTTGGTGAGCACCGCGTTTCAGAGGTTCCTGTTAAGGAAGGTGAAATGCCTTTGCTAATGCTTGATCTTGAGTTGAGATCGCCCATCAATGTGCTAATGACAAACGGTTTGAGCAATTACAAAATGTCCGTTCCAGAGAAAGAAGTTGGAAACGAGTACAACGAATTGTGTTTTTGTTTACCAAGTTATTGGGAATGGGAAGATGCCGAAAATCAGCAAATGAACTGGGTATTTTCATGGATTCAGAAGTTAGCGAAGTACGTTCAAGAAAACGAATCGTGGTTTGGTCATGGACACACTTTTCCAACAGGTAAGGAGAAGAACCCGATTTCTGGAACGATGGAGCAAAATCACTTTATGCTTGTTCGCCCAATGATGTTAGAAGCGGAAATGGCACCTGTTAAAGTTGATGGGAAAACAATCAACTTCTTGTTCATTATGCCGATTTTTGAAGAAGAATTGGAGTACAAATACAGCAAGGGAACGCACAAGCTCATGGTGAAGTTTATCAACAAAGGGTTTAATGAGCTGCTGGACGACTACCGAACCAATGCTTTGAAAAAGAAATGGTCGTTTGTTAAGCGCCGCTAGTAATCTTTGAAAACACATATGGAATTCTAGATTGAGAAATCATCTTTCGTTAAGCGATAACCCCCACCAATCCCTTTTTCAATAAAATTTCTGCAATCTGCACTGCATTTGTCGCGGCACCCTTTCTAAGATTGTCGGATACAATCCATAAGTTCAACGTATTTGCTTGAGATTCATCTCTTCGGATTCTTCCAACAAAAACAGCGTCTTTTCCAGAAGCATATAACGGCATTGGATACGAATTTGTCGTTGGATCGTCTTTCAAGGTAATCCCGTCTTGATTGTGCAACAACAAACGAACTTCACTTAAATCAAAATCCTTTTCAAACTCAATGTTCACCGCTTCAGAGTGTCCTCCTGCAACTGGAATCCGAACCGCCGTAGCTGTTACATTTATTTTTGGATCTAAGATTTTTTTCGTCTCATTTGTGAGCTTCATTTCCTCTTTTGTGTATCCATTTTCAACAAAATCATCGCATTGTGGAATGCAATTTCGATCGATGGGATACGAATACGCCATCTCTCCATCTATGCCGTTTCTTTCGTTTTCCATTTGATTGATCGCCGCGACTCCCGAACCAGAAATAGATTGATACGTTGAAACAACAACCCTCTTAACCCCATACTTTTCATGCAACGGCTTCAAAGTAAGAACCAATTGAATGGTGCTGCAATTTGGATTCGCAATTATTTTATCCTCCGAAGTCAAAAGGTCTCCATTGATTTCTGGAACGATTAATTTTTTTGTTGGGTCCATTCTCCATGCAGAAGAATTGTCGATTACAACGATTCCAGCATCGGCAAATTTAGGCGCCCATTCCAAAGATGTTGCGCCACCAGCAGAGAAAATAGCAATGTCCGGTTTCATGTCAATGGCCGTTTGTAAACCAACAACAGTGCATTCCATTCCACCGAAGTCGATCGTTTTACCTACCGATCTTTCAGACGCGACAGGAATTAATTCTGTTATTGGAAATGATTTTTCGCGAAGAACTTTCATCATCACTTGTCCTACCATTCCCGTTGCACCAACTACAGCTACTTTCATTCTTAATCTATTATTCTAGTTCGAACTCCAAATTTAGTATATTTAGACTCATTGATTTACAAAGTATGAGGCACTTTTTTTGCTTTGTGTTTATTCTAACACATTACATTGGATTTGGACAAGTAATTGACGACTTTTCCGATGGAGATTTCACTTCCAATCCTACATGGTCAGGAACCGACGCGGATTATATCGTGAACGGTTCTTTTGAATTGCAATTAAGCAATTCGGTTGCGGCAACGTCTTATTTGACAACTCCTCATGGCTTGGCCACTTTGGACAATAAGGAATGGAACGGAATCATTCGACAAACATTTTCGCCTTCTGGAAGTAACTTCGGTCGTTTTTATCTGACGGCGGCTTCTACAGATTTAACGACAGATCCTGACGGGTTTTACTTGCAATTGGGCGAAGCGGGCTCGCTAGATGCTGTTCGTTTATTTAAAGTCGTTGGCGGAACGAATACTGAACTACTAGCAGGCCCTTCGTCTCAAATCGCGAGTAGTTTTGCGATTGGCGTACGCGTGGTTAGAGACAATTTAGGCAATTGGTCGTTGTACATTGATGACACCGGTGGAACAAATTACACCTTGGCTGGAACTGTAAACGATGCTACGGCGCTTTTGGGCACACACACTGGATTCATGGAAACGTATACGCTAAGTAACGCTGACAACTTCTTTTACGACGACATATACATTGGTGATGAAATTGTAGATCTTGCACCGCCCGTTTTGGTTTCTGCAACGGCAATTAATGCAAATTTAATTGATGTCCAATTCGATGAAGCTGTTGATCCCGTCACGGCGGAAGATTTAAACAATTACGACATTCAACCTTTTCAATCCGCGACGTCGGCAACTGTTGATGGGGTAAACCCTGCTTTGGTTCATATCGTTCTAGCTTCCGCTTTAACAAATGGATTGGGATATACAATTTTCACAGAAAACATTGAAGATTTGGCTGGAAACATATCAGGTTCTCAGTCAGCAGATTTCTCATTTTTAATTGGCGAAGTTCCATCTGTCGGGGATGTTGTAATCAATGAATTCTTATGTGACCCCTCACCAGCGGTTGGATTAAGGGACGCCGAGTTCGTTGAGATTTATAACAAGAGCACGAAAATATTTAATGTACAAGACTGGAAGATAGGTGATGCTTCCTCGGACGGAACAATTCAACAAGACTGGTTGCTACCAGGTGACCATATGGTACTTACTAGTACTTCCAATTTAGATTCATTTGTTGTTGCCACTCAAGTAACAAGTTTCCCAAGTTTGAATAATTCGGGTGATAATATTGTATTGAGAACAGATTTAGGATTGGTTTTGGATTCAATTACATACACCGACGAATGGTACGGAGATGAGAATAAAGAAGATGGTGGGTATACTATTGAGCGTATTAATCCAGATGATCCATGTTCTGATTTTTCTGATTGGTCTGCAAGTAATGATCTATTAGGAGGAACACCAGGGCTGCAGAATTCTATTTACGACAATACGCCAGATACTGATACTCCAGGATTTGATCAATTGATAGCTCTTGCTCCGAACTTTCTAGAAGTTTACTTTAACGAAGGAATGGATTCAGCATCTTTGGCAAACTCTCAGGTTTCAGTCGCACCAATATTAACTATTCAAAACACGTATGTGCAAGAAGCTCATCCTACGATGATGATTTTGGAATTTGCTCCGAATTTTCAAGCTTCTCAAACCTATTCAATCATAATTCAAAACGCCGCGGATTGTTGGTTAAACGCTACCGATTTGATTGGCCAATTTGCTCTTCCAGAAAATGCAAGTGAAGGAGATGTGGCAATTAATGAAATCATGTTCAATCCTATTACTGGAGGAACGGATTGGGTTGAGGTGTACAATACTTCGAACAAATTGATTGATTTGTATCAATGGGAATTGGCGAATTATGATGACGATACAATTTCAAATAATAAGATTATTGGAGAACATTTTCTATTGTATCCAGATAGTTATGCTGTGATTTCCGAAGATTCCTCTCAGATCATCCAACAATTTTCTCAAGCAGTTCTTGGAACGTTTGTTCAATCCGATTTACCTACATACAGCAATGATTCAGGAACAATTTACTTGATTTCAAACAACACCCTTATCGATTATGTTTCATACGATGCTGATTGGCACTTTGCCTTGCTCGACGACGACGACGGGAAAACACTTGAAAGATTAGATCCATTGGCCGATGCGAACAGTTCTAGCAACTGGCACACGGCGGCAGAAGCGCTCAGCTTTGGGACACCGGGACGACTTAATTCGCAATACCGTCCAGAATTAATCAATGGCGAATTCAGCTATTCAAGCGAGTCAATTTCACCGGATAATGATGGGTTTGAAGATGTACTTCAGGTCAATTATCAAATGATGGAGCCCGGAATGGTCGGAACTTTTACCGTTTATGATGATCGAGGAAGACTGATTGCGCAAGTGATATCATCTGAATTGCTCGCACTAGAAGGAACGTTCACGTGGCAAGGTATTACAGACGCTGGAAATAAAGCATCTATTGGAACTTATGTAGGTGTATTTGAAGCTTTTTCTGCAGATGGAGAAGCATCATTCGTTAAGCGGAAAGCATTTGTTGTAGCTGGTCAGTTCTAGGGTCTTAAATTGACGTTACCGTTTTAGTGCGTTGAAAAATGAAATTCTCAATCTGGATTTTTTTGTCTTTTATCATTCAAATCCGCTTCGCCCTTATTAGATGTTGACCTTGATGTTTTTGAGACCATTTTTAATTTCTTCTTATTTATCAACTTACTGTTTGTTTTCATGTCATTTATGAAATTCCTTCGGTTTCTAAATGCACATCCGAGAAAAGCATATTCCAGAGCGATTGTATTTTCCATATTTAGTTTTCTCTTTAGCAATCTTTTTACAGCATTGATTTATTCTGGAGCGAATTCCAGATTTGATGTCGTTGGAATCATTTCCATAATAGTTTCATTTGGAATTTTCATTGCAACCATGGCAAACTCTAAAAAATAAAGTAATTTTTTTATGCAAACACATCATTAATTCATTGTTTTTTAATGAGACGGGAGAATAATTCATAATTGTACCCCGTTATATAAGGACTCAAAAACCAGAACATGAAACATCTCCTTGTCCTTTTGGCCATTTCTATGGCATCACATTTTTCTTTTAGTCAGCAATACAATACTGCCGCTGGCATCAAAGGCGATTGGTCAACGCTTGATGTTGATATGGCTCAGTTTAGCGTGAAACATTTTTTCCAAGAAGCAAATGCTGTTGAAGTAAACTTCGGAGCAGGAAGACGTTTTGTTTGGCTTGAAGGAATGTATTTATTTAACCACGCTTTGAAAGGTGATTTCGATTGGTACACGGGCGGTGGCCTGGATCTCGGTTATTGGAATACCAATTACGACAATCGGTATGATAACACAACCCACAGCGGTTTCTGGGGAGGATTAACAGGAGTCTTCGGAGCAGAGTACACGTTTAAAGTGGTTCCTTTGAATTTCGCTTTGGATGTTGGTCCAACAATGCGACTTGTTCCAGACATGGAAGTGGGAATCAAAGTTGGATTTGCTACACGGCACGCCTTTGGTGGAAAAGCGAAGAAGAACAAACGGTAAGCCTTCAATAATTGCTATTCAATTCTCAATGTTGAACTAATTACCTAAATTTGATCCTTAAGCAAGAAAGTATGTTGTCTCCAGGAGCAAAAGGATGGATTAATAAATACTTTGATTTGGTCGAAAACGGCGAGATCAGTCTGGAAATTGATCGTCCAGAAGGATTGAGAAAACTGCACTTTATGCATTTGACGCTCGGTCATTCAGGAATCGTTTTTGGTTATCCAATGGATTTGATTTTTGCAATAGAACTCGATGATTCCAAATGGACAAGCGAGGAAAAACTCAAATTGTTACTTTTCGAATCACATCTTTTTGTGTATTTACAAATTCACAATGACGTTGTTTTCGATCGGGCTAGTTTTATTCAGTCCCTTGTCGGGTTCTACAAGTTTCACAATTCTTCATCCATCAAAAGAATCTTTACTTTAATCAAGAAAGAATCTCTTGATACGATGCTTGAAAGCGTCTTGGTGAAACGGATTGATATCAAAACGAACTTGCTTGACAACAAATGGTGGGTGAATTCACTCAGCAACGCATTCGTCTATCTAGATGTTATTTTGTTTGATGATTTCGTTCATAAAAGCAAAGAAGAAGCTTTGAAAAATTACGATATATTTGCTGAAAATGCACTCATCGCCGTTACCCTTTCTGCCTATTCAGATGGTTTGATAGAGGACAAGGAGAAGGATTTGTTTAACGTTTTTTTGGCCAGTGCCCATCTTGATGATGAAGATCGTGAAAAGGCAAAAGAACGGTTTCGCAATGGAGCCAAAATGGATGATTTCTCCTACTTCGTTAAAGGCCATTGGTTGCTCAAAAGATTCTTATTGGACATTGCTGTATTGACAATTTTTTCAACGCAAGAAACGCTCGAGGAAGAGACTGAGTTTTTGGAAGATTTATGTGAAAACCTCGAAATTGAACATTTTGAGCTTGAAGAATCCTTGCGAATCGTTGAAAACTTCATGCTGAAGAGTAAAGACAATGTTACGTTCCTAAGTGAAGTTTCTAAATACGATAAAGTATATGCAAGTCTCACCAAGCGCTGGACGAAAGTTATATTGAGGAATAGAGATAAGCTTTCCAATGAAATGCGAGAGAGTAAAGAACTCGTGAGGTTGATTAAAAAATCGAGGAGTTCGGAGCTTTCGAAAGAAGAGAGAGCGGCTGTAAAACTGCAATTTAAAGATTTGGCAAAATCAATTCCAGCATTAGCAATATTTATGCTTCCTGGCGGGGTGATTCTTCTTCCTTTGGTCTTAAAATTAATTCCGGATCTGATTCCAAGTGCATTTAAAGAGAACGAAATAGGGGATCAATCGAATGAAAAACCGAAGGAGCTCTGATGGAATTAGATGAAACCAAATGGAAGAAGCCATCTGTATTTTGAAGGTTGATCTTCAGGCTACCTTCCAACAATTAACTTATCGCATTCCAGCTCATTTACCTCGGATAAAGAAGGTGCAAACCAATGCCTTAATTCAAAGGATTGTACCGAAGATTTCTAACTTGACCTTCATTGCTGAAGTCAATGACACTTCAAGAGAACGAATTAAAGAATGAGTCAATAAAACGGTCAGACAATGACATTTATGGTCATGTAAATAATATCGTGTATTATTCTTATTTTGATACTGCCGCCAATCAATATTTAATCGATCATGCAGAATTGATGTTCAAAATGCTCCAATTGTTGAGTTTGTGGTTGACTCTCATTGTGATTTCATTAAACCCATTGCGCTTCCAGATAAAATTGAAGCTGGCTTATTTGTAAAAAAAACAGGAAATAGTGCTGTAACTTACGGCATAGGGATCTTTAAAAAAAGAGGAAATAGCGCTTGCGCTTTTGGATAATTTGTTCATGTTTTTGTGAATAGAAAAACCAATCAAGCTGCAGCAATTCCTTTAACTATTAAAGAAGTATTACAAAAATTAGTATCATATTAATTTGGCTTAGGCAGCGGTTTTATTTCGGTAATAATCCAATCTTTTTTTCATAATTGGTTTAAATAAAAATGGAAAGTAAGAAAGCATCAACATGGCTGGATATCCATAAGGCAATGTAGGGCTGTCATCTTTGGATTCCAATACTTGATAAGGTTTTGCTCCACTGTGGTGGTGATCTGAATGCCTTGTTAACTCAAACAATAATACTCTTCCGATGATATGATCTGAATTCCAAGAATGTTCTTGTTTTACACGCTCATACCTTCCATTAGCTTTC
>TARA_B110000902_G_scaffold29614_1_pt1 | contig 20637 bp, 18 predicted proteins | sample TARA_B110000902 | Tara Oceans TARA_B110000902 (sample SAMEA4398009) | marine metagenome | biome: Polar Biome; feature: [SRF] surface water layer (ENVO:00010504); material: water (ENVO:00002006), including particulate matter (ENVO:01000060) such as... | depth 5 m | reverse complement strand
AATTTTGAAATTGGCAAACTTTGGTCCACTGAGGAGATAACTCCTGTAGCTATTGAGACGAATGGACCCTCTAATCTCGCTAGCTCTATCTTGCGAGAACTGGTTGCAGAACCTCAAGATATTAGGGCATTGGAGGATGTGGACATTCCACAGGTTATAAGAAAGACACTTGTATTGACAAATGAAAATGCTATCAATGAGATTGTGAAATCGGAGAAGATTAAAGAATTATTCTCTTCTGAGGCAATTATCGTTAACAGTATTTCGGCGAATTTTGGAAATAAACAAATACAGAAATACGTTGAGAGAATGCAAAATGATTACCTAATTAATCCGGCTCTCGTTCCACGCCACGGCAGTTGGTACATTGGTTTTAGTTTTGCTCCTAGTGTTTGCTACCGCAGTTTTAGCTACAATGCGAGCAATGTTCCGGGGGTTGTAAGAGAAGGAAATACAGCATACACGTTTGGTCTTACAGAGAATGAACGCAATACAACAGACAAGACCATTACTTCATATGCAGTAGGATTTGACTTTGGTAAACGAATATCAGCTAAACTAAGCCTGTTTTCTGGGTTACACTATGCTCAATACGGTGAGCAACTTCATGTACGAAGTGTAGATAAAAACAATCCCAATTATCAGATGTCTTCTTTTATGGGAAACCAGCCACAGTTTGAACGATTGGTAGAGGGGAGCACGGAGTCATTGCCGTATACTAACAAGTATTCGTTCCTAGAAATACCGCTTGGGGTGAGTTATACAATCAAGGAATATTCCAAAGCTAAGATTGCTATAAACACTGCTGTTGTTATTCAAAAACTGGATCATGTGAATGCATTGGTCTATGATTTTAACACAGACTATTACTATTGGATGAATAGCAAGGAGACTATTTTTAGAAAATACGGCTTGGGTGGAAGCATTGGCGTATCTTTTTCTCAATATGTAGGAGAACGCTTAGAAGTATATGCTGCTCCACAGTTTAAATACAATCTACATTCTACGTACAATGAGCCATACCCTGTTATACAAAACCAATATACTGGAGGTATTCAGGTAGGTTTCAAGCAGCAGCTGTTCTAGGCTAATTTTTTTATACAATATTCTTGTATTTTTGCTCGATATGAAACGAGTATACATAGTATCAGCGGTTCGAACTCCCATGGGTAGTTTTAATGGACAACTGAGCGGAATACCAGCACCTAAACTAGGTTCTATAGCGATAAAAGGAGCATTAGAAAAAGCTGGAATACAACCCAGTGATGTGGATGAAGTATATTTTGGAAATGTATTGCAAGCAGGAGTTGGGCAAGCCCCTGCTCGTCAAGCAGCCATATTTGCAGGGTTACCCAACACTACTCCGTGTACTACCATCAATAAAGTATGTGCGAGTGGTATGAAGTCTGTGTCCTTAGGAGCTACTTCTATACTGCTAGGACACAATGATATAGTGGTAACTGGAGGTATGGAAAATATGAGTCAAGTGCCTCATTATCTGCCAGGTTCTCGTGGAGGATACAAATACGGAAACTTTACAGCCGTAGATGGTTTAGCTCATGACGGACTACGTGATGTATACAATGAGTATATGATGGGTAGTGCAGCCGATAGTACGGCTAAAGTGCATGGTATTACGAGAGAGCAGCAAGATGAATTTGCCATAAATTCGTATAAAACATCTGCAGCTAGCTGGGAAGCTGGAAAATTTAAAGATGAAATAATCCCCGTAGCAATACCACAACGTAGGGGAGACGCTATTATAATGGATGAAGACGAAGAGTATAAGAACGTTCGTTTTGATAAAATACCTTCACTACGTCCTGTATTTGATAAAGAAGGAACAGTAACTGCAGCAAATGCAAGTACTATAAATGACGGTGCCGCGTGTATAATACTAGTGAGTGAGGACAAAGTAAAAGAGCTTGGTCTTACACCCATTGCCGAAGTAGTTTCTTTTGCAGATGCAGCCCACGAACCAGAATTTTTTACTACAGCACCTGCTAAGGCAGTGCCTATAGCTTTAGAAAGAGCTGGATATACGCTTGCAGATGTAGATGCTTTTGAACTTAATGAGGCGTTTTCTGTAGTAGGAATAGTTAATACAAAACTCCTTGATATAGATGCAGCTAAAGTAAATGTGAATGGCGGTGCAGTTGCACTTGGGCATCCACTTGGTGCATCTGGAGCTAGAATACTCGTTACGCTTATTAACGTACTAAAACAGAACGGGGGTACAATTGGTGCAGCTGGAATCTGCAACGGTGGCGGTGGTGCTAGTGCTATGGTGATCAAAAATATATAGAATTTCACAATTCAAGGTACGAAAATTGAATACAATAAAGTTATAGATACCATGCGAGTAATTACGTTTTTAGCTTTATCCTTTTTGTGCCTTATTACGTTTGGGCAACGAGCCAAAATAAATGCGGGTGACTCTGCCTACATTGATTCTATTCGCAACTATGAGTACCAACTGGAAGGGCTCAGTCATAATATTATTAATTCTAAGGATAAGGTAGAACGTATCACCAGTTGTTACTACTTTATACAAACGCTCAAAAAAGCACTGAGTGTTCCCAATTCTTTTGATTACGATTTTAATTCAATACGAACGGTGTCTACCCTACGTTCGGAAGATGAACGGTTTAGGTTGTTTTCGTGGAACCTGCTGTTAGACAGCGGAAAGTATATGTACTTTGGGGCTATACAGATGAACAATGCGGATAGCTTAGAGTTATACGGATTGTACGATAGTTCGGAGTACAATAAGGATGTTTTCTACGGTCAGTTTGATAACCGGCATTGGATGGGTGCTCTTATTTATCAGATGCACCACTACAAATACAAAAAGAAAGACTACTACATCACCTTTGGGTGGGATGGGCAAGATGCTCTTACCAATAGAAAGGTTGTGGATGTACTGTGGTTTGATGAAGAAGGGAAACCCCAGTTTGGCGAAGAAATATTTGACTTCGATGGCGACCTCCAATCGCGTATGGTGTTTGATTTTAATGATAAAGCAGCAATGCTCCTGCGGTATGACAAAAACGAAGAAGCCATCGTATTTGCCAATCTAGTTCCTATAAATCCACAAATGGTGGGCATCTACGCGAACTATGTGCCCGATGGCACGTATGACTACTTGAAATTTGAGAAAGGCATCTGGAGACGTTACAAGATGGTGTTTGAGAGTCGTGGTAAGAAACACGGTGGAGACTTGCGAAAGTTGTAGATCAAATATACCGATCATTCAATCCTTTGCCAGCTAATATCATTGGAGTTATTTTATCCATTCGTTTCAGCTTAGTCTTTTCTTGCTTGGCATCTGCAATATAGTTGGCGTACTCCTTTTGCTTACCTTTGGTTAGGTTATAGAATGCCTCTACTAGTGACGTGTTTTGGTTTAGTTGATCCTTTAGCTCCGGTGGTATAGTGTAGCTCGTGTCTCGTTGTATTTTGACTTCTAACCCTTTCTTCTGATTGTCTATGGCTTCTAGCACATACCTCTTTACTAAGTCTGCGTCTATTTCTTCCGTTGTAAATTTCCAGTACCGCATTACTTTAGTATTACCTTCTTGTACATGGGTAAGAACCTTTGCGTTGTCTGATAAATATACCCCCTGAAAAAAACATAGAGCATAGTGCTCCTTGAATGAGCCTATAGACACAATGTTTTTATTTTTCAGTTTGTATGTGGGGAAGGACCATTTGAATGTTTCAATACGTCCACAACGCAGTATGCTATTACGCAGTATATCAAGTTGTTTAGTGTGATGAGCATTGATCACCCAAAATTCTTCAAGGTTTTTGGGCATTTTTATTCTGCCCCAAAAATACTAAAAATGGATCCAATGTGCTTTCATACCCTCATTGGAGTGGTACTCAAGTGTAGGCATCGGTATTTTGATGGAGTTTGCTATTATGAGCAGAGTACGTATTCCTTTTCGCTTGGTTTTTAGTTTAGTAAGGTCAATATCTGGAGAGAGATAAAACTGACGACTACGCTTATAAACCTTGGTATAATCATACGCTACACCTTCACGCGTAAAAGTATTATCCCTGCCGCCGATGATACCATCTACACCATACCCTGCTGCTACATTGAGCCACTTTGGCCAGCGAGTGTCTTCTTTCAGAAAGGAGTTGACGTTTACACTCAACCAGTAGGTTTGACCATTGTAGTCCTTGAGTATTCGCTCTGGTAAATTACTGCCCAGAACATTGGGTCTTATTTGTGCATACGGTGACGCAGAATAGGAGTATTTCATCCATATACGTTGCTCATCCCAAGCTAGACTTTGTGATATGGCCAATCCTGCACCAAAAGCATTGGCAGCCACATCTCCTATACTAGCTCCCCACCCGGCAGAGAAACCATCAAATACCTCAACACCTGTTTGTATGAAAAAACCATACGAACCGCCTATGAGCGAGTATTGTTTTTTAGAATAACCAGCCCATTTCATCATTTCTATTCCAGCTACGCCTTCGTAATAGCAAGAGAACGAGTGACCTACTTTATCCATTTGCTGCCATTGGGCATTGTCATTAAAAAACTGAAATTTCTGAAAAGGAAAGTCTTTGTACCAGAGGCTGTACAGTCCTGTCATTAGAGAAGTATACGCCACAGCATTACCACCTACTACTATCTGTTTTCGTAGGTGGTAGTTTGTAGCTGTAGTGTCTTGTGCACTGCTGCATATTGCTATGCTCCATAGAGCACAGACTAGAATAGTCTTATGCCAATATGGTTGCTTTAGTAGCATCTAGTATGGCTATGGTTTCCTCTGCTGTTGCAGCTTGTGCATATACCCGTAGCAATGGTTCTGTACCACTCGGGCGTATCATTACCCAACTGTCATCGCTCAATACAAATTTGTAACCATCTATGGTCTCTGTACCGATTACGTCATACTTTCCAAAACTTGAATAATCAGCAATTTTACATTTTTCTATGATCGATAGTTTTTGCTCTTCTGGCATACGTAGATCGTATCTATCCATAGCAAATGATCCTATCATATCATATATTTCTTGTATCAATTCATCTAGGCTTTTACCTGTTTTGGCCATATACTCCCATATGATAAGTCCCATCCATATACCATCACGTTCTGGTATGTGTGTGCTTACTGCTATACCACCACTCTCTTCTCCACCAAGTAGACTTTCGTTTTCAATCATCTCTTTGCAGATATACTTGAAACCTATCTTAGTCACGTGATTTTCTATGCCATAGTGGTCACACAGATTCTTTATTTTAGAAGTACAGCTAAAGCTGGTGTACACATTCCCTTTTACCCCTTTGTGTTCTACTAAATATCGTATGAGTAGGAGTATGATATGGTGTGAATCCACAAACTCTCCTTTTGCATTGAATAGTCCAATTCTATCGGCATCTCCGTCTGTTGCAAGGCCACAATCTATATCAGAAGAGGCTATTAGCTCGGCAAATGGTTTTAAGTTTCGTGCGATAGGCTCTGGAGCTTGCCCCATAAAACTTGGATTGTAATCTGCGTGCAAAAGAGTAGCCTCAGGAAATAGACGACGTACTACATTCATACCTGCACCATACATAGCATCGTAACCGAGTTTTATGCCGCTGTTGCGTATTCCTTCTATATCAAAATTAGCATATACATGATCCATGTATTCCTGCTCCATATCAATAATTTCTACCATATCATTCTTCATAAGCTCCGCAAATGAGTGAGTGGTGTATGCGTATGTATCCGGTATTTTAGCTTCTACAGCATCTATTTCTGATTGTACTGCTGGTCCTCCATAGTGTGCTTTTATTTTATACCCATTGTAACTGGGTGGGTTATGGCTTGCCGTTATCACTATACCTGCATATGCATTGTGGTTTAGAGAAGAAAGAGAAACCATTGGTGTAGATACAAAGTTTTCTGAGGTATATACTTTAATACCTTGAGATATAAGTACTGAGATAGTCACCTCGGTAAAAAGTCTACCCCCAAAGCGACAATCGTGTCCTACTACTGCTGTGTGATTATCACCGCGTTCTTTTATCCATAGAGCAGTAGCGTATGCCACACGGGCTACGTTGTCTGTGGTATATTCCTGTGCTATTATGGCTCTCCAGCCATCTGTTCCAAATTTTATTTTTGTCATTTAGTAATTGATTTTATTCCAAGGTTTACGGAGTAGTGCCTCATAAAATACCTCAGATTTTTGTGGTTGTATTTCTTGATTGTTTATTTGTTCTAGTAAAAAATCGAAGCGTTTTTCGCTTAAGTATTCCTCTAACCCCTGTAGATTTACCTGTACTGTCATTTCTCTAAGCTGCTCAGTAGACAAGGTGATAGCGTGTTTGTCAATGAATAAAATTAACTCATCCAGGTTTTGAAGTGGTATATTTTTGTACTTACTCCAACTTTCTTTCACGGTAATGTTTTCTATTGTCCAATGCTTGAGGAATATATGAGAAAAGTAAGCATCCCCTCCTGCATTCAAGATGGTTTGCTTGTTTGCATTCACATACTTTTCTATAGCAGTGTAAAATGCCGCGTTTTCTTTATTTGAATTTATACTTGGAGGAAGTACGCGGTACATAATTTGTTTGGTATTTTCCAATTCGTAAAACTCCCTATATATCCGCTTGTCATACAATGCTTGATGTTTTAATGCAGGAGACATTCTCGGGTTGTTTTTAAAATTATTGGCCCCGAACTGGACAAGATTGAATCCAAATGTGTTGCTGTGCAATGCATCCCAAAAGGTTAAAGTAGCGGGACCATTTACATTCGTTGGAATATGTTCTGATTTGAGTAGGCTTATTATATCTGGGCCATCTATATATCCATAGTCGATAATTTTGCCGTCTTTTCCCATACCAGTGAAAGTGATGCCTTGCACCGAAAAGTCAAAATTCCGCTTGAATAATTTCCAATACTCATGGATAAATATATCTGTACCACTAACGAAAGGGTTCGCTGCCCTTTTTTCCATTTTTAGCATTTGAGTTGGCCCCACTACGAGTCGTTTGCTACTGTGCTCCCAAAGAGGAATATCTCCTGTCAGTATTCTGGGATATAATAATTCTGCGATGCCTTGTACTATATTGAACCCAATACTATCTGCCTGTTTGGCTGATCGTGCGTGCAATAGTACAGGTGTTACGTCATAGCTTTTTGGTACAGTATTTCTTTTAGAAGGTATACAACCCACCAATATACTAATTAGTCCTAAAACAATACCTTTATACAAACGCATTTTCTCCAGTTATTTCCATTCCCAATATGAGTAGGTGAATATCATGCGTACCTTCATAGGTTACTACACTTTCTAGATTCATCATATGTCTCATCATAGGGTACTCACCTGTGATTCCCATTCCGCCGTGCATTTGTCTCGCTTCTCGTGCTATATTCATGGCTATTTCTACATTATTTCTTTTGGCAAGAGATATTTGAGCAGGAGTAGCTTTTCCTTCATTCATTAGTGTGCCAAGTCTCCAACACAACAGTTGTGCTTTGGTTATCTCAGTTAGCATCTCTGCCAGTTTTTTCTGTTGCAATTGGAAACCACCTATTGGCCTTCCAAACTGTTGACGTTGAGCAGCATATTTTTTTGCACTTTCATAGCAGTCCATTGCAGCACCTATAGCCCCCCAACTTATACCATAACGAGCAGAGTTAAGACACGTAAGCGGACCTTTGAGTCCTTTTACCCCTGGCAGAATGTTGCTTTTTGGTATTCTCACATTGTCAAAAACAAGCTCTCCAGTGATACTTGCTCGCAAACTCCATTTGCCATGCGTCTCTGGAGTAGTAAAACCTTCCATTCCACGCTCTACAATTACTCCACGTACAATACCCTCAGGGTCTTTTGCCCATACTACAGCTACGTCCGCTTGTGGCGAGTTGCTTATCCATAGTTTGGCACCATTCAGTATTATGTCATCACCATCTTCTTTATAGCTAGTTGTCATCCCGTTAGGATTACTGCCGTGGTCTGGTTCTGTAAGGCCAAAACAACCTAGCATATCACCGTTACCTAGCTTAGGTAAGAACTTTCTTTTTTGTTCTTCGCTACCAAATTTATGAATTGGATACATCACAAGAGAACCTTGTACACTTGCTGTAGAACGTATACCACTATCGCATCGTTCTAGCTCTTGCATAGCAATACCGTAGCTTATATAGTCAAGACCACCGCCGCCATACTCTGCAGGTATTTGTGGACCAAAGCAACCAACCTCTCCCATTTGTTTTACAATGTGACTTGGAAAGTAGTTGTTCTGGGCACATTCTTCTATGATAGGCGACAGTTCACGCTTCACGTACGAGCGAACGCTGTCTCTCACCATCTTATGCTCTTCAGACAGAAGGTCATCAATATTGTAAAAATCAGGATGGTCAAAAGTGTCCTTTCCTTTTTTTGCTTCCTTTAATTCGTTTATTTCTTGCGTAGTCATCTATTATCTCTGCTAACTTTGCAAATGTAAAATTATTACCCAACATAAGATACGACATGCAAGACAGTTTAGAAACAATACTGAGTATTAATAAGGTCAGAGTTAAAGCAAATCACGGATGGTATGAAACGGAACGAAAAATAGGAGGGATGTACGGCATTTCTGTTCGCATATTTTCGTACAATAACGTGAAGGATCAGTTGGAAGATATAGAGGATACTGTAAACTATGAAGAAATTCATACGGTGATTACCACAGTGATGAAGAGAGAGTACAAACTCATAGAAACGTGCTGTAAAGCACTTTGGAACGAGCTCAAGCCTTTGTCTGCTGACGATGTGTGGGAGGTGACACTAGAAAAAGAAGATGTGCCAATAAAACACGTAGGCAGTACTAGTTTTGCAATAAAGGGATAATCATTTAGTAGCTTTACCGTAGAATTAATTGCCTTTGTCCATTAGTAGTAATTGGACCGCATCATTCTAGCATAAAAAGCTATTTTCGCACACTTATTTTGAGATTTAAAAAGAGTAATCAATGGGAACATTAATAATGGCAGGTCAGCTTATTCTGGCCTTAGCAATACTAGTATCACTTCACGAATGGGGACACTACATATCAGCACGAAGCTTCGGTATTCGGGTAGAAAAATTCTTCATATTTTTTGATGCTTGGGGCACTAAGCTTTTTAGTAAGAAAATAGGAGATACTGAGTGGGGTATAGGATGGTTACCGCTAGGTGGTTATGTTAAAATAAGTGGTATGATAGATGAGAGTCTAGACCAAGATCAATTGGGTTCAGAACCAGAGGATCATGAATTCAGAAGCAAACCAGCTTGGCAGAGACTCATCGTTATGGTGGGTGGTGTAACCGTAAATTTTATCCTGGGAATTATCATATTTTCATTAGCTCTATGGCATTACGGTGATACATGGTTGCCCGCTCAAGCGGTAAACGATGCTCATGGTATTGTGGTTACAGATTTTGGTACAAAAGCAGGCTTTGAGTCTGGAGATAAATTACTGACTGTAAATGGAGAGGAAAGAGAAAAGTTTAGAGATTATGCAAACCCAGCAATAGTACTCAAAAGTGATTCCTTGGTTTTTGAAGTGGATAGAAACGGAGAGACAATATCTATCCAAATATCACCAGAACTAAGCAAAGCATTATTGGAGAGTAAAGGACAGCGTCTATTTAGCTATAGAACGGTTGCACAGATAGATACTGCGGTGACAGAAGCTGCTATAGCAGGAGGTTTTCAGAAAGGAGATATTCCAATATCTGTAGAAGGTGCACCTGCATACTACTACGACCAACTGCAAACAGCACTAGCTGGTCACAAAGGCGAAAAAGTAAATATAGCGGTTCTAAGAGGCAACGATACAGTTGGTCTTGTTACTGAGTTAGATACGGCAGGAAGTATAGGTGTTGGCCTTGTGGGCCCTGTGGCATTGTTAGCTCAAGCACAAATCACCGAATACGGTTTTATTGAGTCTTTTCCTGCTGGTACCAAAAAAGGACTTTCTGCACTTGCAGATAATATCAATGCTTTTGGCCTAATGTTCAAAGGGAAATTGAATCCTGTAAAGTCTGTAAGTGGACCGCTTGGTATTGCAAAAATATTTGGAGCTACATGGAACTGGCAACGTTTTTGGGAGATAACAGGTATGTTATCCTTCATTCTAGCCTTTATGAACTTATTGCCAATACCTGCATTAGACGGTGGACATGTTTTGTTTTTGCTTGTTGAAATGGTAAGACGTAAGCCGCTTCCAGAGAAGGTAATGTACTACTTTCAGGTAAGTGGTATGGTAATTCTGTTTGCTCTTATGGGTTTCATTATATTTATTGATTTCTTCAACGCTATTTTTAATTAGAGTTCGCGATGGAAAGTCACTTTGAATTTTACGAAATTAAAGAGCGATTTTTTATTGATGAGCAGCAACTAAAACAGCAGTACCTAAAGCTAAGTAAGGAAAATCATCCCGATTTTTTTATCGAAGATGAGGTGCGTTATGACGCAGCTATGGACATTACTAGTCAAAACAATACTGCTTACAAGGTCTTAAAGAGTTTTGGCTCTAGAGTGTACTACATTCTTAAGTTAAATGGTCTGCTCGAGGAACAGGGGAATAAACTGCCTCCAGATTTTTTGATGGAGATGATGGATCTAAATGAAGAGATAATGGATCTCAAGATGGATTTTGATGCTACTAAACTAGTTGCTTTAGACAAGAAAGTAGGTGCACTAGCAGACCAGTGGAGTAAAAAAATAAAGGAACTCGCTCAGCAAGCAGATGATTTTCAGAACACAGAACGAACAGGTATTTTGAAAAAAATAAAAGAATTTTATTTAAAACAGAAGTATGTGTTGCGATTAAAAGAAAGTCTGAATACTTTCGCACCGCAATAAGGTAGTCGAGATAGATTATCCTATTACCAAATGCCCGGATGGCGGAATTGGTAGACGCGTCGGTCTCAAACACCGATGCCGCAAGGCGTGCCGGTTCGACCCCGGCTCCGGGTACAAAGACTCTCTACTTAGGTTGAGGGTCTTTTTTTTTGGATCAATAATTAGCCATTTTACTGCGTTAATTACCAAAAAAAAAAATACTCAGAAGGATGATAAAAAAAAGGTATTCTGCGGGGGTATATACTTAAAACTGAGCCCTATCAAGCCTGTCAGCAATCGCACGTCCTATGCCTTGTGGCTTTATGGGTTCTGCCAATATGATATCTGCATTTGATTTGTCTGCCTCTCTCATACCACTAAAAAGAGAATTGGCTATTTCTCCAAGATTGTAATTCTTAGACAGTACTATACGAGGTAGCGATATTTCCTTTTCTTCGTAAAGTAGAGCGATAGCGTTCTTATCCGGGTTTTGATCAACCCAATCTTGGATATTCTTCACTATTAACAAAGGTTTATCTGTGGAATAGTGCCTTTTTAATTGTCCAGGAGACTGTATCTCTTTACGGGTGTTTTCTTTCACTTTTAAACCAAGAGCAACAATGTCTTCTTGTGAAATTCCGCCTTCTCTTAGTATTACGACACTGCTGTCTTCAAATGCTACGATGGTACTCTCTAGACCTATGGTGCAAGGGCCTCCGTCTAAAACGTATCCAATTTGGCTACCTATAGCACTCTCTACATGCTGAGCTGTAGTTGGACTTACCGTATTTGATATATTGGCACTAGGGGCTGCAAGCGGAAAATCTAACCGCGATAGTAAGTCCAGTGTTAGTGGATGATTGGGCACTCTTATAACCACATGGCTAGAGCCTGATGTGATTAAATCCGGTACAAGTGCACTTTTAGGCAATAAGAAACTGATACTTCCCGGCCAAAATGAGTTTGAAAGTAAACGTGCTTCCTCAGGCCATTCTTTTACATACTTTTTTGCATCATCGATACTGGCACAGTGAAGAATTAGAGGATTAAACTGAGGTCTATTTTTTACCCTGTAAATTTCTGAAACGGCCTGAGGATCTAGAGCATTGGCTGCCAAACCGTATACCGTCTCGGTAGGAATAGCTACCAGTTGACCTTGAGACAGAAGAGATGCTACTTGGGCAACATCTGTACCGATCATTTTTTATCTCTTTTTAGATCAAATTTATCTATCTTGTTATACAAATGACTCCGTTGTATATCAATCTCAGCAGCAGTTTTGGCCACGTTCCAATTGTTCTTTTTCAGCTTGGCGTCAATAAACATTCGTTCAGCGTAGTCTTTAAAGTCTTGAAAACGATTGAATTCAGTGATAGCATCTATGGTTCCAGGTCTTTTCTTGCCGTTGTTTGCATATAGCTGAACTTCGTCCTCTGTTATCTTGTTATCACAAAGTATGATGAGTCGTTCAATGATGTTTCTTAGCTCACGTATGTTACCACTCCAATATATGTTTTTAAGAGCATCCATAGCTCCTGCAGTGATTTGCTTCTTATTTATGCCGTTATCCTCACAGATTTCTTCCATAAACTTTTCTGCAAGCGTTGGTATATCACTTACACGTTCGTTTAGCGTAGGTACGTGTATTACAATCACAGATATACGGTGGTATAAGTCTTCTCTGAAGTTACCATCTGCAATTTCTTGCATTAGGTCTTTATTCGTAGCGGCAACTATGCGTACATCTACATTTATGTCTTTTTCGCCACCTACACGGGTTATTTTATTTTCTTGAAGAGCACGCAATACCTTAGCTTGTGCAGAAAGGGACATGTCACCTATCTCATCTAGAAAAAGCGTTCCTCCATTGGCTTTCTCAAATTTGCCTAGCTTCTGCTTGTGTGCAGAGGTAAAGGAGCCTTTCTCGTGACCAAATAATTCACTTTCTATCAATTCAGTTGGTATTGCAGCACAATTCACTTCTATGAGCGGCTTGTCTGCACGGTTGCTTCTTTCGTGTATCCATCGAGCTACCAGCTCTTTGCCAGTACCGTTTTCTCCTGTTATCATAACACGAGCATCAGTAGGTGCTACCTTCTCTATGGTTTTCTTTATCTTCTTTATGCTTGGAGCATCGCCTACGATCTCACGTGTTTTTGTGATTTGGCGTTTTAGCACTTTCGTCTCTATGACTAAGCTATTCTTATCTACTGCGTTCCTTACGGTAATCAGTAATTTATTTAAATCAGGTGGTTTATTTATGAAATCAAAGGCTCCTTTTTTGGTGGCTTCTACCGCTGTTTCAGTAGTGCCATGGCCGCTTATCATAATAATGGGAAGCTCAGGAGCTATCTCTTTGGCTTTCTCGAGCAACTCAAGACCGTCTAGCTTAGGCATTTTTATATCTGCCAATACTGCGTCATAGTTGAATTTCTTGATAAGCGAAAGAGCCTTTTCACCATCGGCTGCTTCTTCTACCTCATACCCTTCGTAGTCTAAGATTTCTTTGAGTGTTTCTCGTATGCTTTGTTCGTCGTCTACAATTAAAATTCTTGCCATAACTGGTCTACTTTATTTATTTAGTCCTTTAAAAAAAATGCAAAACTATAAGCCGGGTTCTGTCTAATCTGCCGAAGCAAATAGAGCCTATCATTTATCTACGCTACCTACCCTCTATAGTTTCTAGCAAGCTAGAATCGAACGAGCCGCCCTCAACCTATAGTTTACTTGGTATTACAACGTGCAAGGTTTGTACCAAACGAATGTTACCATCCGAGCGTGTGAGCTCTTACCTCACTTTTTCACCCTGGCCAAGACAAAAGCCTTGGTGGTTATTTTCTGCTACCCTTTCTGTTACCGTGGTATTCCTACCAAGGTACCCTCTGTTTCCAGAGGTGCACTGCCCTTTGTTGCCCGGACTTTCCTCCCTCCGCCTAAGCGAACAGCGATAAGCCATTTTGCATTACAAATGTATAGTATTTTGAACGGTATTGATTATAAGCGTTTATTCACGCGATATAAACAAAGAGAATCAATTGGATAATTCTATAAAAACAGGAAAATGATCACTGTATCCATTGAGGTAGTTGTTGCCCCCAAAAGTACGTAGTGGAAAGCCTTGGTATTTTCCCGTCTGTATCATCCATTGCTCGGCTTTTATTCCTGCTGAGTTTGGTATAAAATGGAGACCCAAAGTGTCGGTTATTATGGACTTAGACAGCATTATTTGGTCGAGCATATCCCAAGAATTACGGTATCTGTAGCTTCCTTTTTCTTGGTTTTCAAATGTGCAAAATGCATTGTAGAGTTGGTCGTTATCTACCTGATTATAATCACATGAGACGTGGAGTATTTCTGTGATGCTCTTATTGCTTGGTTCGTCATTAAAATCACCCATTACAATAATCTTGGCATCAATGTCCTCCGCTTGTATCTTTTTTTGTATGGATAGAAGCGTATTGGCGGCGGCTATTCTTTTGGGTTCGGATTTTTGCTTTCCCCCGCCACGACTAGGCCAATGGTTTATTACAAAATGGAGCACCTCTCCATTGGTCAATTTGCCTTTTACGTAAAGTAGGTCTCTTGTTTTATCATTATAAGCTGATAAGTCTGGCTGATAAGCCTCTATGGTACTGATACTGAATACATTTTTATTGTAAAGAAACCCCACATCTATACCACGTTCATCGGGTGATTCTCTATGTGCTATGCCGTAATTTGCTGCTTGTAGAGCAGGTTCATTTATCAAATCTTCTAATACCTGCTTATTCTCTATCTCGCACACACCTAAAAACGTAGGTGAGGAGTTATTGGCAAGTTGGCTAATTACTGTAGCAAGGTTCTGGAGTTTAGATGCATATCTAACCCTATTCCATCGTTTGTCTCCTTTTGGGGTAAACTGCTCGTCTTTGTAGGTGTTTAGGTCATCTTTTGTGTCAAAAAGATTCTCGACATTATAAAAACCTACGGTGGTAGTGGTTAGTTCTTGTTCACTGCAAGAGAAACATAAAAAAGCTATGACAACACAAAGACTATATTTCATTGACGTCAAAGCAACACTTTTTTTGTGAATATGTGCAATTGGATTCTGTGTTCTCTTCATAAATATCACAAGTTGAGGCTTTGCAATTGATAGGACTCAATATAGGTCACCAAACTAAGTACTGTTTTGTTGAAGACATAATTTCATAAAAATCGGCCAATATAATTGCAATAAAGAAGAACCTTCTCAATGAGTATATTCACAGAAAGTGTCTATGATAGTGAGTATTCCACAGGCAAAATGGTAATATGTTTTTGAAATAATTAGAAAGAGTAAAGATAAAACAAACGTTTTTTGCACGTAGAAAAATTCAATGACGTTAATTAAATCGATTTCGGGCATCAGAGGTACTATTGGTGGTAAAGAAGATGAATCCTTGACTCCCTTAGATATTGTAAAATATACAACGGCTTTTGCTGATGCAATAATTACAGGAGAGAATAAGAAGGTAGTAGTAGGTAGAGATGCTCGACTATCAGGTCAGATGGTCAACCAATTGGTGTGTGGCACACTTATAAGTAAAGGAATAGACGTAATAGACTTAGACTTATCTACAACACCTACTGTAGAGATGGTCGTAGTGAAAGAGGAAGCTGCCGGTGGTATTATACTAACCGCAAGTCACAATCCGAAACAATGGAATGCACTAAAATTGCTCAATTCGGCAGGAGAATTTATTTCAGCAGAACAAGGCTCTGATATTATTGAACGCGTAAAATCGAGCAATTTTGAATACAACGACATAGGTTCTATAGGTTCGTATGAGTTAATGGAAGGCACTATAGATTGGCACATAGATCAAATCCTAATGCTTGATATGGTAGACGTAAATGCTGTAAAAGCGAAAAATTTAACGGTTGTTGTAGATGCTGTAAACTCGACTGGCGGTATAGCTGTGCCAGCATTGCTCAAGAAATTGGGCGTATTGAATGTGATTGAGCTATACTGTGAACCAACGGGCCATTTCCCGCATAATCCAGAGCCTAGGCCAGAGAATTTAAATGACCTATCAGCTTCAGTTATAAAACATCAAGCAGATATTGGTATTGCAGTAGATCCAGACGTAGATAGATTGGCATTTGTAAATGAAAATGGTGATATGTTTGGAGAGGAGTACACGTTAGTTGCTGTTGCAGATTATGTGCTAAGCCATAAGAAGGGAAATACAGTTTCTAACCTGAGTAGCACACGAGCTCTTAGAGATGTTACAGAGAAACATGGCGGATCGTATAGTGCTAGTGCTGTAGGAGAGGTGAATGTTGTAGAAATGATGAAAGAGACCAATGCCGTAATAGGTGGAGAAGGAAATGGTGGTGTTATCTTGCCAGAGCTACACTATGGTAGAGATGCACTGGTAGGTATTGCCTTGTTTCTAAGTCATTTGGTAAAGAGTGGTAAGCCTATGAGCCATCTCAAGGCAAGCTATCCTGGCTATATCATCAGCAAAAATAAAATGGAACTTACTCCAGAGATAGATGTAGATTTTATTTTAGAAAAACTTAAAGATAAGTACAAGAACCAACCCGTAAATACGGTTGATGGAGTAAAAATTGAGTTTGACAAAGAGTGGGTACATTTAAGAAAGTCGAATACGGAACCAATCATTCGCATCTATGCAGAAGGAAGTACCTTAAGTGTTGCAGATAGTTTGGCCAATAAGATTAAATCAGATATTAGAGAATTACTCTCGTAGGCTTTCAATAGTTTTGAGTAGGCGAGGGCCATACCAGGAGTAGAGCTCTCCGTCTACTAAACGTATTGTTGCCTCAGGGAAATGTCTTTCCAGGTCACTTATATGTCTATTCTTAAAAGGGTATGGTTCAGAGGAAAGTAAGATATAGTCAGGATTAATTTTCTTCATCTCAATTAGGCTTATGGTTGGGTATCTACTATCCAATTCAGGTATTGCATTGCTATAGCCATGTGCTTCGAGAATGCTATTTATAAATGTGTTGCGACCTGCTGCCATATAGGGATTATTCCAAATGAGGTAAAGAGCAGTTCCTTTGGTGTTTTTCGTACCTGAATTAAATCCGTGGTCTATTGTGCAAGCTAAATCGTCAGCTATCTTAGATTTATCGACAAGTTGGCCAACTTGTCGTATCATAGCAGTTGCGTCTTGTGGTGTATATATATCACTTAACCATACCGGAAATTCTTGTCTCAGCTCTTCTATTTGCTCTTTCTGGTTCTCTTCTTTATTCCCAATTATCAGATCTGGTTTTAGTGAACGTATCTTGTCCAATTGTAGCTTTTTGGTTCCACCTATTTTGATGGATTCTGTAAAATTATTTCTTGGGTGATAGCAAAAAATAGTTTGCCCGACTGGAGGGGTGTCTAAGTAGTAAAGTAGCTCTGTCTGAGAAGGTACAAGTGAAACTATACGTTTAGGAATTCCGATTAACGTAATTTTATGGTCGATTTGGTCGTTATAGTCCATTGTACTATAAGTAATGGTTTATATTTGTCAAATATATAAAAGCTTGCTACTTCAAAAACACATATTAATTTTATTTCTCCTGTTGGGTATTCAACAATTTGTTGTGGGCCAGAGTTATTTTGCAAATGGAGATGCACGGGCACTAGCGGGATCCACTTGTTATGAACTTACTTCTGCGACCAACTGGCAAAACGGTTCTGTTTGGTATACCGATAAGTTGGATTTATCCAAAGATTTTGATTTAGAATTTGAGTTAAATTTTGGGAATAAAGACGCAGGAGGAGCTGATGGTATTGTATTTGTAATGCAAACGGTAGGAAATCAAGCCTTGGGCCTAGATGGTGGTGGAATTGGTTTCGAAGGGTTTTCTCCAAGTATAGGTATTGAGTTTGATGTTTGGCAAAATCCGAATACGGTAGATATCGCCAATGACCATATTGCTATCGTAAAGAATGGCAGTCTAAATCACACTGGTGTGAATTCAATATCCGCTCCTGTTCCTGCTCTTATAGGTGGAGGCAATATAGAAGATGGATTAAATCATCAAATACGGATTACATGGGTAGCATCTTCAAACCTACTCGAAGTTTGGTTTGATTGCGATAAGAGACAAAGTACCACTATTGATATTCAAAATTCAATTTTTGGTGGACAGAATGAGGTGTTTTGGGGATTTACTTCGGCTACCGGAGGATCTAACAATAGACAAGTTGTTTGCTTACGAGACGATATATTAGTACAAGATACATTTACGTTATGCAAAGGAGAGAGTGTATTACTCAACGCAAAAGAAAGTTTTGACGGTACTTACGCATGGACACCCATAAATTTTTTGGATGATCCTACAAGTAGAACACCTGAATGTACGAGCACAGTTCCTCAGACCTATTTCGTAGCGTATAAGGATAGGTGCAATAATACTTTTCGCGATACAGTGCTAGTAACTATTGATGAGCCTTTTGTAATGGATGAAGGAAAAGACACTCTGTTGTGCAATGGTCGCTTATACGCATTTGACTTACGCAATGAATATGATAGTGTCTTGTGGAATAATGGACTGCGTGTAGCTCGTATTTCTTGGCAGACTGCAGGGTTTTATCAACTCAGAGCTTGGAAAGGAGTATGTTATGATGATGATTCATTTACCATTCGTACAGACGTTATCCCTACTATTGATATCACTGGTGATACCCTGTTTTGTGAAGGTGAGCAAACCGAAGTGAGCTTAAGTATAGCTCCAATTAGTGCATCTTTTATATGGCAAGATGCAAATACGGATACCACACGTTTTTTTAATGAGACTAGTGCACTAGAAATTACTGCAGAGAATGACTGCGGTAACACAAAGGCTAATTACCATGTGCGAGAGATATTTTTGCCCCCATTGAATTTAGGTAGAGATTCGACGCTCTGTGAGGGAGATACTATTGTACTTACAGCTCCTATACAGTCTAATTTAGTGTATGAGTGGAACACAGGAGCCGTGACTAATTCTGTATCGGTTACGGATCCAGGAGAATATTCAGTGGTGATAAGTGAAGCAGATTTGTGTTTCGATCGTGACACAGTTGGTTTTACTGGAATCCCCTTTCCTAGTATAGGCTTGGTTGAGGATGTATTGCTTTGTAGAAACGAAGAAATAGTATTAACCGTAGATAATAAGTTTGGAGAGGTACTTTGGGATAATGCAGTATCTAGCAAGCGTTTTTTATTAAAAAATAGAGAAGGAATCCTTAGTGTAAAATCTGTAAACCAATGCGGTGCAGATAGTACAAATTTATTTGTGAATCTTATAGACTGCTACTGCCGTTTATGGTTGCCCAATGCCATTACCGTAAACAATGATAATCTGAATGAAACACTGCGTCCTACGTTAGATTGCCCAAAACTGAAATCGTACAACCTGAAAGTTTACAATCGTTGGGGTGAGCAGTTGTGGGAGTGTAGCAATAGGGATGAAGAATGGGATGCCACCTACAAAGGTGAAGCAGTGCAACCGGGCGTCTATTTCTGGATCGTTAACTGGAGAGGTATAGTCAATGGCCAGTTGGAGCGATTTGATGACAAAGGAGTTCTTCATGTTATACGCTAGAGAGCTGTATTAAGCATCAAGGCGTAGTATACGAGGCAATGTACTCGTATGCGTAGTTCATAGCATAAAAGACGCCTAACTTACGCAGTACTTGCTTTACTTAGTTCGTGCCGTGCTTAGTCACCCAACTTACATCTATTCGCAAAATGTATCGTTTTGTCACATAGCCAATAATGAAAACATAACTCGGTCTATTATCAAATAAGGCCATTCTGTAGATACAGAATGGCCTTATTTATTCAATACTATATGTAATGATGTTTTTACTCTTCCTCAGAAGATTCTTCTTTAGCTGGAGCTTTTTTAGCAGCTGGCTTAGAGCCACCTTTTAATACTTCTGCTACATCACCTACTATAACACCAGACTCTTCTTTGAAAGGAGACTCTACCGTTATTTTAGTTTTTAGGCGTTTTATGGTGGCTACTCTTACCTTAGCTACCGTTTTATTTTTTCTTCCTTTTCGTTCTAATCTTGTTACTCCCATTGCTAAAAATTTTTGCAAAAGTAATACATTTACACTTCTTTAATGGATATGATAAGAAAATTTTTTAATGAAGGAATTCCATCGTTATTTAATAACTACGATACAGGTGCTCCTTTTACCAAATGCACCTTCTGCAACGAGGGGCTGGCTAACAAAAGTAAGTATGTAGTTGAGAAAATGATAAATCAAAATATCGTATTACAGAGTAGGGAGATAGTATACGAATACGCTTTATGCTGGGACTGTGCCGCAACTATGGGTAGCGAGATAAGTGATGATAGCAAAGAGGCTATACAAGAGCTGTATAATGAGCATAGCGAGACTGTAATGCGTAAGTTGGACTATCTACATAGCACAGAGAAGTATAGCCTAGAAAGCTGGCTAGAGCGTTGCTCCCTGACGGGCAAAGAAATAAGACTTTGTGGCGAGTTTTCTGTAAGTGGAATAATTGAAGGAGGTAATCTCGTTTATGAACAGTCTCCCATAGTAGTATCTGATGAATTTATGCATAAATTACAAAGAGTTTTATCCAAAGAGACAAAAGAAGGTTTTGATGGGTTAAGGGACAAGATAATGGATGGCTCTCCATCTATAGAAGACCTTGTTTTTGGACCTGTTCCTGGGTTGATGTAATAATTTAAACCATGAAACATAAAAAAGCCTTGAACATGCGTTCAAGGCTTTTTTTATGTTTGAGTTATGAATTACTCAGTGATAGTAATTTTCTTAGAAGCAAGAGAAT
>TARA_B110000902_G_scaffold7692_1_pt1 | contig 20757 bp, 14 predicted proteins | sample TARA_B110000902 | Tara Oceans TARA_B110000902 (sample SAMEA4398009) | marine metagenome | biome: Polar Biome; feature: [SRF] surface water layer (ENVO:00010504); material: water (ENVO:00002006), including particulate matter (ENVO:01000060) such as... | depth 5 m | reverse complement strand
TGGGTAAAAAAGAACTTTAAAGATAAGGCAAACGAAGACCTCTGGCGGAAGTACTTAACTATTCATGGAAAGTATACCGTAAAGTTTCACTGGGTAAAAGGACACAGTGGAGTTCCAGAAAATGAAGTGTGTGATAAGCTTGCTAAAAAAGCTGCAGAAGGGAAAGACCTAAAACCAGATCACGGGTACATAAAAGCCAGTATTCCGGGAGCAACTCTTTTGTAGGTTTTAAAAGAATAATTGTAAGGCCAATTTAAGTACAAAACAGGAAAACAAACGATAGTCCTGTTACTAAGACTTATGGGAATCCGTGTAGATCTTTTCAATTTGTGTCATTCGCTCCTCATTTTGATGCTCAATTGCATTTATATGGGCCTCACGAAAGAAAAGTTTCATACTTTTGTGTGAAATAATTTTACACCCTTGAGAATACTGAAAACTCTCATACCTGCTGCTATACTATTTCTGACTTATGTCACTGAAGCACAGGTTACTGCAAACTTTTCCTCTGACAAAACAGAAGGCTGTTCTCCTGTGACTATTCAGTTTTCTGACCTCAGTACAGCTACCAATTTAAGGTACAGATGGTCGTTTGGTAATGGTAATTTAAGTACAAAGCAGAATCCGCAAGCAATTTTTTACAAACCAGGGACATATGAGGTCAGTTTGGAAGTAACTGATCCTACTGGAGTCAAAGATGAAAAAAAAATCAGTGCCTATATTACCGTATTTAAAAATCCAACTGCAGACTTAAAAGGAAATATTCTGTTTGGTTGTGCTCCTTTATCCGTGCAATTTGAAGACAAAAGTAAATTGGGAGATGCTCCACTCACAAGTATTCTATGGGATTTTGGCGATGGTAATACCGTCGATCTAGCAGATCCACTTCACACCTATCGCACAGACGGTAATTTTGATGTGTCGTTGCTCATTACAGATGGAAACGGTTGCCAAGACAAGAATACCGCAAAGAAGCTAATAGAAGTAGATCGCATACCAGACATCGCCTTCAAAGCTGACGTGACCTTTGGTTGTGATGCTCCACTCACAGTTACATTTGATAATGCAAGCACCAAGATTAAGAGTGGAGATATGTTTCTATGGAATTTTGGCGATGGTAATACGAGTACGCAGAAATCACCCGTCCATACCTATACGAACAAAGGTAAGTTTGATGTAACACTTACCATTACTACACCCAATGGATGTAGTATATCCACGACGTTAGCCAAATACATCGTAATAGGGGACATTGCCATAGACTTTGAAGTAGACAAAAGAAATATATGTGCTCCTACCGAAGTGTTTTTTAGAAATAAAACACAACCCGGAGGGTTGACCGCTAAGTGGGACTTTGGCGATGGAACGATTGTATCGGGATATAATGTAAAACACACCTATACAACTAGTGGAGCATATGATGTTACCTTATCTGTAGAAAAAGACGCTAACTGCAAGTCTTCGGTTACACTACCCAATTATATTAGTGTGATAAACTACCCAAAAGCATCATTCACACATGACGACACTTTCAGTTGTAAAGTGCCCTATAGTTTTATTGCTTTCGGCAATAGTACTGGAGCACAAAAAGGCTTTTGGTATTTGGACGGTGCACTACTCGATAGTGTAACCGATATTTTTAGGCGATTTGAACGTTTTGGCACCTATAAACTGGACTATGTAGCTGAAAATCAGTTTGGTTGTAAAGATACCGCTACTACGCTTGTGGTGATAAAAGACATTGACGTAGAGGTAACGGCAGATACTATTGAAGGTTGTATACCGCTTACAGTAGATTTTCAGGATATAAGCACATACGACAAGACTATTCTTTCAAAAAAATGGATAATGGGTGATGGCACCGAGATAGACCTTCTTGATGATTTTATATCGTATACATACCAAGACACCGGAGTATTTACTATGACACTGCAAGTAGAAACTACAGATGGCTGTATAGGTACAACAGAAATAAATATTAGAGCAGGTATGAAAACCAGTCCAGACTTTGAATCAAATTTGGATACTATTTGCAGTGGAACACAAATAGAACTCACCAACCTTACCAATCTGGATGCACCCAACCTGGAGACCATTTTCTGGCATATTTACGATAGCTCATCCTACGACAATCAAGATACGGTTGTAGCACGAGAATCCTTTATAGGACTGTTAGGCGAGCCACTAGAACACTACCGAGAGGCAATTAAGCGACCATTTGGATGGTACAATGCTGAGCTAGTAACTGTGCACAACGGATGTAGAGATACGGTAACCAAAGACAGCATTTTCTATGTTGCCAGACCACTAATCACGTATGACCATTTGCCCTTCAACCCATGTACCACAGACTCTATAATTTTCAGAAACACATCGATAGGGGCTGATAGTACGTGGTGGAACATCATAAGCCAAAGGAAAGGTGTAGAACAGTACATAAATGACTCTATTATAACGATATACAGGAGTGAACACGGCAATACACAGGTACAATTAGTAGGCACTAATTTTGACTCTCAATGTGTAGACGGATACGCCGATGAATTTGTATTTATTACAGGATTTGACTTAGCGGTAGATCAAACTGGCGACTTGTGCTCACCGGCAAATCTTAGATTTACTAGTGCCATACGCGATAGTATTTTAACTATGTATACCTATAATTGGACCGTTGCAGGTAGTACTTTCACGGATGAACAATCCGTTTTTCGCAGTATAACACAACCGGGCAATTATGCTTATTCACTCGAGGTAATGCAGGTTCTTACCGGATGCTCTGAGTTTGCACAAGATAGTTTTGTGGTAACTGGTCCTACTGTTTCAGGAGCAGTTACATCCACGGGCAGCTGCCCACCAGTAGCCATTCGTCTTACGTGCGATAACAACCCGTCCAACTATGATTCTTTGTATTGGTTTTATGAAGGTAGAAGAATACCGATAACTGGAGCTGGAGTTACTACAGATACATTATTTACCGCAGGTAGAGATAGTTCTAATAATGCACTTATACAGTTGATAGGAGTAGATAGCAATGGATGTATAGGCATACAAGAATTTAAGGTACAAGTAGAAGGACCAAAATCTGGGGATATTAAGTTACGCAGGTTTAAGAGTTGTGTATCCCAACGGTTTTTGGCAGAGGCCATAGTTCCCGGTTACAATCCTGCAGATTTTTCTTATGAATGGGACTTAGGAAATGGTGACACATCTACCAAAATGATTGCCAGTGCAGTATATTCTAGCTCTGGACAGTATGACGTAGAGCTCAGTATTACGGATAACAATGGGTGTAAGTCCCGTTATTATAAGACCATCGATATCAACAAAGAACGATTGAATGCTGACTTTGATGCAGATAGTCTTGACACAGATTGCCCACCAGTATTTGTTCAATTTAACAATAGAAGCACCGCAACATCGAGAGAGATAAAATCCTATTACTGGGAGTTTGGAGATGGAAGTACATCCATAGAAACGGACCCTAGTAAGCTTTATCTTTCCGCTGGCAAATACACCGTAAAACTATATGTCGTGGATGATTGGGGTTGTGAAGATTCTCTTATTTACCCTGATTTTGTCATTGTTAATGGACCAATTGGTAAGTATGAATTTGATGAAAATAGAGGATGTGTACCACTTACAGTAAATTTTACAAGCACCACTAAACGAGCCAATTTCTACGAATGGGACTTGGGCGATGGTACAGTAGTCAAAAATACAGTCAGCTATACACACGTATACAATGAGCCAGGAAGATTTATTCCTCTCCTCATTCTAAAAGACACGTTTGGTTGCGACTACACACTCCCTCCCATAGATACTATCTATGTAGATCCTTATCCAGACCCCGATTTTATATATGAAGGTACGTGTATCAACTACCCCATTACCTTCAAGGCAGCTAATAAAAATGAGCTTATTGCGAGTGAGTATATATGGGAAATGTATACACCCGATAGAATAGATACATTGTATGGAGATAGTATACAGTATACGTTCTACGAGTTCAAGCAACCTGAAGTAAGGCTTACCATAATATCAAGGAACGGGTGTTCAAATAGTATTTTAAAACCATTAGAACTAAAAACACTGGAGTCCAATTTTGCCTCTAGCAAACCGGATAATTGTGTAGGAACAATCATACAACTAAGGAACCTAACAGAAAGTGACACGAGTATTATTTACACCAAATGGATAATAGACGGAGTAGAATATACGGACTTAGAACCTTCATTTTTTGCCGACAATATAGGTTCTGTAGATATTACACTTATCCAAGAAAACATTTTGGGTTGTAGAGACACTATTCAGAATCAAGCCTTGATAATAGGCGATAGTGTACCCCCATTGGACCTAGAAATATTGCGGGTTTCCGTAGTAGATGATAACTCTATAATTCTCGACTATAAGAGAAGTGCCACATTGGACTTTGATGCTTACATTATATACCAAGAGGATAATAATACGTTTTATAAAATAGATGAAGTAGCAGACAGAGAAACCGTTACCCTAACCATAAACAACAAGAATACGCTTTCTACTAGTTACTGCTATAAAATAGAAGCACGGAACACTTGTGGCTTATTATCTGATACTTTCACGGCACTAAAACACTGCACTATAGAAACAGATGCTCAAGGAGATACGAATCTGAACGTTGTAAATTGGTCACCATACATAGGCTGGTCTTCTATTGCTACATATGATATTCTTAGAAAAGTTGTTGGATCGCCTAGTGCTTCGCAACTGATAGGCACCGTACCTAGTGATAGCTTACACTATATAGACAGTACGGTATACTGCAATATAGAATATAGCTACCGCATACAGGCAAATGAAGCAGCTGGCAACAGTCAACTATCGCTTAGTGATACAGCTCACGCAATGCCGGTCTGGTTCTATACCCCACCGCCCAATAAGCTAGTAAGAGCTACTGTAGAAGATGATTTAGAAATACGTGTTGAGTGGGATTCGGTAAAAGGTTCTCAGATACCTATTACTACTTATGTACTGCAAAAGTCCTTTAATGGCTCAGAGTATGTTGATTTATATACAGCAGACGCATCCACATTTGACTATGTAGATGATGATGTGCTGGTTGATGATTACTCCTATTACTACCGAACCTACGCAATCGATGAGTGCTATGATACGTCAGACTTTTGGAACTATGGTAAAACAATATTGTTAGATGCCGACACTTCTTTGGACCAACGTCCTGAACTAAATTGGAGCCATTATCTTGGATGGACGGAAGACATAAGCTACTACACTGTAGAGATAAAAAATCCAGATAATACGTTTTTGGAGATTGCTAGTTTCACGTATAAGGATACTACCTTTATAGACCTGCTTACCGACTTAAACCAGCGACCGGACTACTGCTATAGGATAGTTGCATACAAAGAACAGGTACCGTTTGAGAACCAAGTGGTGAGCGTGAGTAATGTAGACTGCTCTCCAGTGCGTTCCAAAATTTTCTACCCAAATGCATTCACCCCTAATGGTGATAATCTGAATGAATTTTATGTAACACCAAGTGAGTACATCAAAGAATACCATATACGGATATTCAATCGCTGGGGTGAGAAAGTATTTGAGAGTTTTGATGTGACTAAAAATTGGGATGGAACCTACAACGGCAAAGATGCACAACAAGATGCTTATGCAGTACTCGTAAACACCATAGGTGTAGATGGAATCCAAAGAGTGCATCACGGCACAATTACCGTTCTACGCTAAGTCAACACCTAAATGTCTAACTTTCTCCTTTTCAGTTCGCTTGTAATAAGCGATAGTTCTCTACCTGCTTGGCCTTTCACACTGCTATTCTCTTGGGCTCTACGGCTTAAGTACGGCAGTACTTCTCTGATAGGTCCGTAGGGAAGATACTTTGCTACGTTATACCCTGATGCCGCTAGGTTATAACTTATATGGTCGCTCATACCATACAGTTGAGCAAACCAAAACCGATCATCATTTTTCTCTATACCACTGTTTTCCAATAGTTTTGCGAGCATAAGAGAACTTTTCTCATTGTGCGTACCAGCACAGATACTTACAACGTCTCTATTATCAAAACACAGCTTTATAGCCGCATCATAGTCGTCATCTGTATCCTGTTTGGAATCTTGAATTGGGTTATCGTACCCCCTATCTCGGGATCGTTCACCTTCTTTTTCCATATAAGCACCACGCACCAGCTTAAATGCCACTTTATATCCCTGCTTTCTAGCCGTATCTATTCGTTTTTGCATTTCTGCTATGCGGCCTTTCCTATAGAGCTGTATAGTGTTGTAAACTAGAGCAGTACCCTTATTATATAGGGCCATATACTCATAGGTTATTTCATCTATGGCATCTTGTATCCACGTTTCTTCCGCATCTACCAGAAGCTTTACATTATGTTCATACGCTAGTTGGCAAAGACCCTTTATACGGGTACTAAATTCTTTATATCGTACATTTTCTGAGAAACTTGCCTCTTTACCTGCACGAATAGCTTCCGTACATTCTTCCAGCATTTTTAAATTAGCAATAGCGGTACATTTAAAAACGGCAATGGGGTATTCTGGTTTGTTAGCCGCTTCATTTATTACATTCTGAAGCTCAGCATACGACAATTCAAAATCTTCTTCTGTACCCTCCCCTTCTACACTATAATCGAGTATAGCTCCTATCCTATTCTCATATAACTGCCTAGCAGATATATAACTCTCTGCAATACTCTCCCCACCGCAAAATTGAGCAAAGAGGGTGTTTTTAATAATGCCTTTTATGGGTAATCTAAGACTCAATGCTAGGTTAGCAAGTTTAGGTCCGTTATTCACTAAAAACGGATAATTAAATGCTTGGAAGAGGCGGTATGCTTTTTTCAAATCACGATTCGATTTGTGAGCAAACGCTACTTCAGTATTATCAAACGACAAATTCATATTAGATAAGGCAAAAGTACTTACATATCGTCACAGGAAAAGAGTAAAACTAAAGTTTAGAATGAACCCAATTATACAGAATCTCCATTCCTTGTTGGAGAGGATAATTGGGTTGCCAGTGCAGAAGACTGGCTATGAGTCTATTGTCAGAACAGCGGCCATTTACACCTATAGGACCGTCTATATTTTTGATTGAAAGATCTTTGCCACTTAAGGCAATTACCATATGTGTAAGCTCATTGATTGTGACCATTTCAGCAGAACCTATATTGATCGGTTCTTTTACTTCAGAAGTCATAAGACGATCTATGCCTTCTAAACACTCATCTATGTATAAAAATGATCGCGTTTGCTCACCACTGCCCCATACTTCAATGGAATCACCATTAGTAGCTTCAGCAACCTTACGAGCTAAAGCTGCAGGAGCTTTCTCTCTACCTCCTATGTACGTACCCAATGGCCCGAAAATATTATGAAAACGTGCTATACGCACATTTAATCCATAATTGCGAGCATAACTGGTGTACAGTCGTTCACTAAAGAGTTTTTCCCATCCGTACTCACTATCCGGATTTGCTGGGAAAGCCGAATCCTCTGCACAATTGGGATTCTGTGCGTCGAGTTGATTTTCTTCTGGATATATACAGGCCGAAGAAGAATAAAATAGTTTCGTCTTAGAGTGTTTCAAGGTCTCTGCAACATTGATATTTATCTGTGCACTGTTGTGCATGATATCGGCATCATTTTCTCCCGTGAAAATAAAACCTGCTCCACCCATGTCTGCTGCTAGTTGGTATACTTCGTCAAAATCCTTAGTAAATATCTCCTTCACCACATCTTGACAGCGTAGGTCACCTATAATGAATTCATCTGCACTAGTAGTGTCAAACTCAGGGTATTTTAAATCTACGGCTACTACAGTATAACTCCTACTTTTTAGTCGTTTCACTAAATGATTTCCAATGAAACCTCCGCCTCCTAATACTAAAGCACTTTTCATAATTTGTTTAACATATTAGCTAGGTGTGGCACTAGATTACTGCTTGCAAAATGACTTTTTGAATATTCATACCCACTTACGGCAATAGCATTGGACTCTACAACATTTCGGTAACGGTAAGCTACTGTTTCTGCTAAAGCATTCGCATTTCCTACGGTATATTTATACACCTCTTTTCTGTGCGTAAAATCATCGCTAAACCCTATTCCATCACTCATAACCACTGGTTTGCTGCACGCAAAATATTCGCCTAACTTGATAGGATAACCATAGGTAGCAAAATTGCTTTCTTCTCTGTTCATAAGGAGGGTGTCGCACTCCTTGAGAAGCCAAGGTATATCATTGTAAGCAACCGTACCTGTTACTTCTACATTTTTTTCTATACCCATATCCATAATCGTACGTTTCAGTTCCTGCATATTCGGATTATAACCAATCAGTCTGAGCGATAATTTAGGGAACTTAGGCACTAATAATGAGGTAGCTTCTAACAGCAAATTGACATTGTCTTTTTCTGCAAAACTTCCAATATAACCCATGGTATAGGGTATTTCTTTTCTTTCTATGGCGAAGCGATTGTGATCTGTCATAATAGGAAACTTAGCTAAAGTTCTAGTTTTGAAAGAACTAAAATACGAATACAATCTCTTGGATATCACAAGTAAGACATCTGAATACTTAGCAATCCATTCTTCTTCTTTTCTATGCAAACGAGATGTACTGTCAGATGAAAACAGTTCCGTTTGGTCTACAATAATTTTTTTTCGAAGTACTTTGAGTAAACGTAAACCAACTATGGTATCGGTAAAGCGAGGACAGTAAAAGTAGTATGCATCATACTTAAATGAAGTTGACAAAATCCAAACTAGCAAACCCAATTGTCCTGAAATTATTTGAATGTACCGTAGTATCTTAGGCTGCAAATACCTTCTACTAATACTCGTACACACTATGGCAAATTCGTTCCACTGCTTGGGTTGAGACGTCTGAATAGAACTACTGAATTTTGTCGGAAAAACAGAAACAAAGGTTGAGAACCAACCTTCGCTCTTTAGAGAATCAGCAATGGTCTTTAGACGTGCATTTTTGGTATTCCCTTCGGGAAAGTCGCCACTAAATATGATCGCCAACCTTTTATTCGGTATATCTTTCTGCTTATATATCATTGGCTAGCGTAGACGCATACTCTTTTAGCACTTTTTGATATGCATTCTCTTTGACTATAGCTAAATCTGATTCGTCAGCAATTAATTGTTCTAACTTTTGGGTCAGTGCTTCTACATCATTTGATGGCACCAGAAAGCCTGTTTCGTTCGGTATTACTATTTCTGAGATACTAGCGGTATCGTAAGCTACTACAGTCACTTTCATTAGCATAGCTTCTATGATTACCGTGGGTATCCCATCTATATCATCTTGCAGCTCTATACTGGGCACTACCAATAAGCTTGAATTAGAAAGGGAAACCATCAATTCTTTGTGTGGCTTCTTTCCCTCTAATGTAATGTAATCATGTAGTTTATATTTTTCAATTAACTCACTTAAATACTGCTTTTCGGACCCCTCTCCGTATATCTTTAGTTGTAGTTTCTTCTTAGTAGTGCGTTCCAGTTTACTTACAGCCAAAATCAGCTGGTCAAACCCTTTCTTTTTTGTAAGTCTTCCAATTGCCAAGATAGTGAACATAGCTTTCTCTACTTTGGGTTGGTACATATTGGATAGGAATGCTACATCAACGCTCTGTCTTATTACGTCTATAGACCTTGAATGCTCAATTTTCTCTTCATAAAAACGTTTCACATCTACTGCTATGGCAGATAACTTAAATGCTTCTTTGAGTATTTTTTTCAAAACAGTGTCTGAGTACAAGTACCGTTTGGTATGCAATCTAATATGATTGGGCACACCCATTTTTTGAGCTATAAAACTCCCTGCTAAAGTAGATTTGAATAAAAAATGATTTACGACTAAGTCAGCATTTTCCTTTCTCGCTTGAACGAGCATATAGTCTGCACTTAGCAACATAAATGCATACTTGAAAGCAAATGCGGGATTTTTTAAAGCTGACTGTATCACGGCATTCCAAAAACTCAAACTAAAAAACAACGAAGAACCATGAAGAGCTTGCTGGGCAATAGCTTGTAAAAGTAAGCCAATATTTTTGGTATTGTTTAGTATCTTGTAGTTGACATTTTTTTGGTTTTCCTGCTCAAAGGTTAGGTTGCAAACTACTACAGTATGTTTAGTAGCATTAAGCTGAGCTATTTCTTCTGCTATAAAAGTTTCTGAATAGAAAGGGTGATGGGTAAGGAAATAGATGATTTTCACAAGAATATGAGGATTGCTATGCTATAGTATTTCTTACTATGTCATAAAAGATAGAATTGGATTTAGAAGAACTGTATCTATCTCTAAATGCTGTTCGATCATACGCACTATCGTATTTGTATAGGTGAATCCACTTCACTACTTCTTGAGTGGCAAAAGGTTCAAAAAAATAAATTCCAGGTAACGTATTTCTAAATTTCTGATTGGTATATCCACTAGAGCAGCAAATAATGGGTTTGGAGGATGTAGCGTAGTTATACAACTTGGAAGGTATCAATTGCTTGAAAACATCCAGGTTATGTGTATGTGAAAGCAAAAAACGAGCCTCCTTATAATAGTTTGTCAAATCTGTGTGACTCACGTGAGAAATGAATGTCACATTTTTTATACCACGTACTTTTATTGCTTTTAAGAGTTTTTCCTTTTGGTTTCCATCTCCTATTATCACAATGTCATACGTAGGTAGTTGCACTGCAAGATCTGGAATAAATTTATGTAGCATTTGTCCTCTACCAATATTTCCTGCATATACTATTGTATTGGAAGATGCAGACGAAGTATCTGCTACCTGTGTAGGTACGCCATGCACAACTTCGATAAATTTAGACACGCTCGTTTTTTGGCTGAAATATTCTAAAAAGCCATTTGACGTAAGTAAAATGTGCTTTGCATATGACAAAGTATTGGATTGAATACGGTTGAAGAACGGTTGAAGCAATTTACTGCAAATAGCAGGCAAAAAATTTTGCAGTAATAAAAAGATATTATCTCGTATGTCTAACACCATCCTAGCCCCATTTTTTTTACTAAACCGGTAGCCAAGATATGCTGTAATAAATCTAGAACTGGTAACAAAGACAACGTCAGGCCGCTCTTTATCAGTAGTTTTTTTTAGCAACATGTAAAAATTAAAATAGTTGACTAACATGTTCACTATCCCAAATCTTGTTTTTATTACGTTACTGTGCCTTACCCTTTTATCTATTTCATTCTCATTGGTAAAAGTAGTCTCCATACCTTCATACCTATTTGGCTTGGAGCACACCACTACATGCTCAAATTCACCTTTTGACTGAATACAGTCCACAAAGCCTTTGGCCCTGATTGCACCCGGTGTATTTTCTGGGTGGTAGTAATAGGTTACTACTAGTATTTTACTTTTTGTGCTGATAAGCGGTGTTATAAATTGAAGTTAGCAAAGCATAACTGAACCCAAAAACTAGTCTTGAGTTGTCTTAGTGAATGAAAAATCGTGAAATACGTTTACGCGTAAAATGAGATAACCAATGGTGAGTAGGATTAATATAATAATAAAGTATACGTCGCTTTCAGGGAAAAGCATAATATACAAACCATTGATTACAACTTGCAATATTCCATAAAAAGAAGCCACCTTCAAATGTCCCCATTCATACTCATTGGCAAGCATTTGATACACATGCAGTCTATGAGCATCAAAAATATTTTGCTTCTTTAGCAGTCGTAAAATAATGGTACCTACGGAATCTACGGCGTATACCGATATAAGTAATAAATAGCTAATGCTACCTGAAACGATAATGAGGTTACACACAAAATAACTAATTAACAAACCGAGGAAAATACTCCCCGCATCCCCCAAAAAAGCCAGTGCCCTTAATCGTATATTAAACCAAAAACAGCTTATAACAATGAGCAGTATAACATATACTAAAACTGAGTCTGAACCATACGATGGACTAAACCTGTATAAAAACACAACAGAAAGGAAAAACACAAACGCGTATATCAGTGACATACCATTCACCCCATCCATGAAGTTGTACATATTTATCACTCCTAGTATAAGTACGGCAGACACACCCATAATAGCCAAGGGCAAGTCGTTAAAACCTTGTATAGAAAAAGCAACTAGCACTACACTTATTAAATAGGCTACGAACCTCAACGAAGCAGACAATGTAATTCTATCATCTGCAAAGCCTACTACACTTGCGAGCAGCAGACCCAAGGTTAATAAAGTATTAAAACACTCAAAATACCACGTACCTAAGGCAAAGTATAAACTAAACATTATACCTAACCCCCTTACGGTATTGGTAGTATGGGAGCTTCTTTCGTTTGGTTTATCTATAATATTGAGCTGTTTGGCGAGCCATACATAGAAGAAATTCCCTACTAAAAATACTAGGAACGTTATGAGACCATTACTTGTGCTTATATGCATTTATCATTTCTTTTATTGCACTCTCTATTGATGCTGTATGTTCAAAATTGCAAGACTGTACAGATGCACTAGAATCAATACGCAGACTACCAAATAGTCGAATATAAAAACTTGGTTTCAGCTTACGAATAAAGTATCGGAAAGGAGTTGGTAAGGAAAATACACGTTTCTTCCTACCCAATGCTGCTCTAATATAAGTCACTAAACTGGTTGTGCTTACGTAGTCTTTTTCCGAAATGACGAATGTGCCATCTCTTTTCTCACCACATAGTTTATCTAGAAAGTGTATAAGATTGGTAACGGACACCATGGTTCGCTCATTATATATACTTCCTAACGGCAGCCACCAACCAGAATCACATAGTTTTATTATTTTATCTAGATTACCCTTTACTCCGGGGCCAAATATAAGTGGAGGACGTACAATGGTCACCACGAAACTGTCTGAGGCTATACTTCGTAAATAGTCTTCCGCATCAAGCTTGCTTTGTCCATAGGCATCCGTAGGTATGCACGGGCTCGTTTCAGTATATATTGCTCCGTCACTACACTCACCATATACTTTTATGGTACTCAAAAAAAGGAACTGTTTTACCTCATTTTTTTTTGCGGCGATTGCTAGTTTTTTGGTCAATTCAAAATTGATGGCAAAGTAATTTTCATCTGGTGCACCATCCATTTGATGGGCCAAACCTGCAAAATGGAGTACGGTATCTATTCCTGTCCAACTGATATCGTCCACCGCCTTTTGTCTAAGAGACAGTGTAGTCACTTGGTCCATATTGACACTCTTTTGTTGGTAATTTTGACCTACAAAACCTGATGCTCCTGTTAATAATATATTTTTCAAGTTAACTGTTTTTGATGGTGTCCAAAGCTGCATTGTACTCTTTTAGTACTTCAAGCCAAATCGCTTCGTTACTAAAATACTCGGTAACGTGATGAAGTGCATTTTGTCCAATATCCTGTTTACTATCACAAGTTAAAAAATGTTCTAATAATTTATAAAGAGCACGCTCATCTTTGGGTGGAATAATCCATCCATTGTGGTCGTTTCTAATTATTTCATTAGCTCCATTTATGTCCGTTACGATACTTGGTTTGGCCATTGCCCCAGCCTCTAAAACTACATTTGGAAAACCTTCTCTGTAACTGGGCAATACCAAGCAGTCAGCGGCAGAGAGTAGTGACTTTACATCATCTCTGTATCCCAAGTGCATTATTCTGTCATGTTCTTTTATCTGACTAAGAGTATGAGGCAGTAAAGGGTCCAATTTGTGTTCAAAATCTCCAGCTAGCAACAGATGTACATTGTCATTCTCTGTTGCCAATTTTCTGAATGCCACTATTAGCTCATTGATGCCTTTGTTACTATTGAGTCTTCCTATAAACAAAAAGACTGTATCATCTGGACCAAAGTCTAGTTCCCTTCTTCTTTCTGCTACTTGACTAGCACTTTCTGGAGTAAAATGACCCAAGTTCACCCCATTGATATTTCCGTGCCCTAAAACTCTCAATGGTTTTTTGGTAACATTAGCCAGCATCATATCTTTTTTTACCCCTTCCCCTTCAGGATAGATATGTGTTGCACAGGTACATGTCAAGGTATCCATTGCGATGAGTATATGCCGCATAAGCCCTCGTTTGGTAGGAAACAATAAACCTGTAAACGTGTGCATCCTAAGAGGTACCCTCGTTACATATCCAGCTAGCATACAGAGCAAACCTGCTTTTGGAGTAAGGGAATGTACAATAGTTGGTTTTTCATTTCTGAAATAGATAATAAGCTTGATGAGCGAAACTATATCCCGAAATATACTGATAGGCCGCTGAATGGAGATATGTCGTACTGCTACTTTTTCTCTATGTTCTATTTCTTCAATAAAAGTAGTATCTCCTGCTATAGCCGAAACATCAAAATACGTATTCAAGTAATGCAATTGACCTTTCAAAAACTGAGATACAGACATAGATGCTGTAGCCGCCCGAATAACTCTAATATTGTCTTGTTCAGCCATATTAATACTTCATAAGTGTCTTACGCCAATGATTGATACAGGTTTATATGTTTTGATACCATTGTAGATATATCATAGGCAGACGCTCTCTCTTGGCATTTTTCAACTACTGAGGTGTAATATTCTTGATCATCCAACAAGCGGTTTATTTCCTTGGCTAATTTCTTTGCATCTCCTTGTGGAAAAAGCACTCCAGCTCCTCCTACTATCTCTGATAAACCTGGCACATCGGTGGCTACAAAAGGTCTACCACTGGCCATACCCTCAATACTTGAAAGTGACATTCCTTCGTATTTACTTGAGAGTACGACAATGTCTGCAGATTTCAATAGACGAGGGACGTCTGTACGTACTCCTAGGAATGCTACCCTATGGCTAATTCCCAATTGGTGTATACTATCTTTTGATTTTTGTAACAAGGGTCCCGTACCCACGAAAGCCACAAAAACATCTTGCGGTAGATAGCTTAGGGACTGTGCTACCGTCGTTTGATCTTTGGGCTCTTGAAAAGAGGATACTTGAATTACCCATTTTCTAGGTATAGTGTAACTACCAAAGATATCGGTCATTTCAGGGATACTGTAAGCTTCTGCTCCTTGGTAAGCCGAAATGTCAATACCATTAGGTATAGTGAGCACTGTATCTAAAGAAAACCGATGCGTAATAAACGCATTGATACGCTCTGAAATACTAACAATTTTTGAATATCGATTATAAATAAATGCATCAATAACCTTTGTCCAATTTTGCCTAAATCGTCTGTTGGATGTGCTATGCTCTGTAAAAACAAGAGTTACCGGAATATTAAACAGGAACTTGCAAAGAGCTACCCAGTAGAGAGCGGGAAACAAGTGTACGTGTACTAAATCATACTTTTTGAGATGCTTACGTAGTCTGAAGATATGAAATGGTGAATACACACTATTCTCTCCCAAGCTTACTATACTACCAGTCATTTTATCAGCCAATTGCATTTTCAACGGATGCGATTTTCCATTCAACAAGAGTAGGTCTACTTGAATATCACGAGCCTCCAATCGTGGAATAATATCTGCCAATAGCTTCTCCGCTCCACCTGTGGCCATTCCATTTATCACGTGTGCTACTCTCATACCTGTTTTAGTTTATCATATGCATAGTATGCCCACCCAATGATAGCTAGCGGAAAATAATTCCATCCAATAAGCTTCATTTTATACTCCAATGGTTTGCGTGAATTGAATGAAAATCGCCAAAAGTTAATTCCTGCTTTTATTTTTTGCGTGAGGGAAACGTTATGAGCCAACATTTCGCTGTAGGTGAGCATAGATGCAATAGGAGATTTCATCCGTATTTTCACTATTCTGTCTGTCAGTCCACCTTCTTGATATTCTACGATATATATAGGCTCATTCACATATACCAAATCGTACTTTTTTGCAATTCTATTCCACACGAGCACCTCTGGACAAAATTTTTCGTTATGTATCTCGGGAAAAGGAAACTCTCGCATTACGTCTGTGGTAAACACTTCTACCAAGTCCCCTGTTACTCCGTACTTTGTTCGCACATCTATAGAATTGCATACGAGCTGAGTGAAATTAGAATTACCTACAACAGTACCGTCTTCATAGCATCCTCTGAAAGCAATTCCTCCAAAATTAGCGGTGTATTTATTCTCTGAATACAACTCAGATACGGCAGATAGAGCATTACTAGTAAGCCTATCGTCTGAATCTACTATGAAGAAAAGTTCACCTTTAGCCATGGCCACTCCTTTGTTGATAGCCACATGCTTTCCGCTATTTTCTTGAAAAATATAATGTATCGAGAATGAAGCCCTTGCTTTAAAATCAGCAATTAGATCGGCAGTGTTGTCAGTACTTCCGTCGTCTACTATTAACCACTCAAAGTTAGTATAGTCCAACGCAATAAAAGACTCAAACAACCGTGGCAATAATGCCGCTCTGTTGTACGTAGGTGTAAGTATGGTTAGTAACATAACTACTTCGTATAAAACCCATTCCTATCTCTGTATTCCATAAATTCGAACATACCATTTCTATCAAAATCTTGAAATATAGATTTATAGGGCATCAAATCTCCACCGTCATAGGCTATTAATAATCTAAAAAAAATAAGAGCGTAGTAAACATAAAACAATGATGTACCCAACATTTTCTTTACGTTTCCTTTTAGGTAAAAAACAAGGTAAGCCAAAGCCAACGGCGAAAAAATGAAATAATACCATGCTAGGCGAATGAAGGTAGCATTAGTCAACCCAAATAATATGACCCAAGTGTACATCAAAAAGCCATTTAGAATTACCACATTTCCATTGTTATAAAAGAGGTGCTTAAATTTCAAAATAACACTTCCAAACAATACAATCTCTATGAGATAAAAAATATTAACACCACTATTCAATTTCGCATATTTTGCCAATTTACTATCTCCAGAAATATCTCCCAATTGACTGGTAAACCAAGTCCCTAAAGGTGATAGTACTACAATAAATAAAAGTAGTGTTAATAGTACAATTTGAACATTGGTAAACTTGTAGTTGCAAATTATAAAGAATGGTAAAAAAACAATTGAACTTTTGTGTAAAAAAAATGCTAATCCAATAAAAAACAAGGCCTTAATATATTTATGCTCAATGAGCAATGGTACTGCAAACCAAACAACACCCATAGCAAAACCCTGTCTCAGATATATAAAAGACATCAAATAAAATTTTGCGAAATAAATAAAGAGAGAGAGACCAACAAGCGGAGATAGTTTTTTTACCTGATAACTATGAATCCCCAATACAAGGACAGAAAATATGAGGAACATGGACTCTCTAGTATCTACAACTAGTCTGAGCAACCAAAAAAACGCTCTAAACCCAATCTCAAAGTGTTGGAACAGTAATATACGAATTGGAGGATACTCAAAAACCTCTCCATAAATATACACATCAAAGCCCCCAATCATATCTCTAAAACCAGCCACCAAAATCATGGTGACTAGGGATAATACTATGATCTTTTTTGAATCCTTCCAAAATACTGGAATAGAAGCGAGAAAGAAAAGGAAGAGGTAGACCAACATTAGGTGATTCTATTCAATCTACATAAAAGGAGAAAAGGCCACTTCATATTAACCATGCGTTGAAACACCCAAATTTTAAAATCATTGTTTTCCCTTTTCACAGGTAATAAACCCAATCTGCCATAGGTTATTAGTATCTCCTTTACATAATATATCGGATACTTTTCTACCAAGAGACTATAAAAAAACCCAAGTACCGTGTGCATTAGTCGTTTTTGGATAATCTCATATTCATGAGAATATTCGGCTAGTTCATTTCGAAAGCTAAGAATATTGGTATGTACATTTATGGAACTCTGTCCTTGTTTCAGTAAGTGATCTAACGATTTTGTTCTGGAAATAGATGACTGATTGTAGCAATAGACATACAATTCATTGGATAAAATTTTGACTCTTTTAGCCTTAGCGAATGCTATTGTATTAAATAAAGAGTCCTCTAAACTAATAGATTTAGCCAAAAACTTGATCGTATGTTCTTGCAGAAAGGACCGATTGTAAACATTATTCCAAAGGTAGAGTCGACCATCATTCCTATCCAAAAATTGATATCCAGATGATTCCTTTTCGTTTAACTTTCCGTTGACTGAATGAAATTGATATTCTCCAGAGGCATCTTCTTGTCGATACCCGAAATTTATAATGTCTGCATCCAATTGTTGTTCCAACACCAAAAATGCATTGGCAGTAATAAAATCGTCTGAATCAATTAACCATATATACTCTCCACTAGCAAGCTCCAATCCAATATTCCGAGCTATATAAACTCCTTCATTTTTCTTGTCAACCAGTTTTATGATATCAAATTCTTTACCATAAACACTCAAAATATCCCATGTACCGTCTGTTGAGCCATCATTAATGCATAGTACTTCTTTAACCAACGCAAAGCTGTCTGCTTGCAAGATAGAGTCTAAGCACCGACGGATCGTTCCTTCAACGTTATAGCAAGGTATGATGATGGAGAGTAAATTAGAAGACATTATTTCTTATATCTAAATGAATTTATTACTGCAGACTGCTTTTTTAAGAAAACTTTACTCTAATTTGATTTATAATCTTAACCAGAGACCAATATAGAGGCGTATTAAAAAAGTACAACGTAACTCTCTGAAAGGGCGTACTCATTTCGCCCTTAATTGGATAAAGTTGATGCTCTATGAGTTCGATCTTACATGTTTCAATAAAGCTGGCTTGTACCTTAGTTATCCTTAAAAATCTAAATAAGAGATTCCACACCACGTTATTATAATTTTTCGTGATTGTTTCATTCAACTCTGGAGAAAAGCTACTGCTTAGGTTTTGTTTAATTAAGGATGCCACAATTACCTCATCAGCTAAAAGTTTATTCTTTTTTTGTTGCGTCATAGGTTTGGTTATTGACCCTAGTCTTTGGGTGTAATGGTAAATAACTGCATCTTCAAATTGAACCGTTTTAGCGACTAGCATTACCCTACACATAAATTCAACATCCATGTGCGTAATCTTGGGATATACTCTCAGATTGTATTCTTTAAGTAGTTTATTTTTAAATAAAAACACACAAATTGAAGATGGCTGATAGCCTGCAATAAGAAACTGTTTTCCGCTCAGTATTTTATCATGTATTACAGATTGTTTTGCTCTAACACCAATCTGCTTGAAGGTTTCATCTACATAATCTAGACGATAGCCCAATAAGTCTAACTTGCTATGTTCTGCTTTTTCAAGAAGTAACAACAGTTGTATTATGTCTATGCTATCATCTGCATCCAAAAACTGAATGTACTCTCCTTGAGCAATTTCGATGGCCGTATTTCGAGCTCCTGAAGAGCCTTGGTTTTCTTGATTAATGACTTTAACACACTCATTGTTGTCGGCTATATTATTTAATGTAGCAAGACTATCGTCCGTAGAACCGTCGTTCACATAAATTATCTCAAAATCTAAATCTGCGTCATAAAGCCCAGCTAAAGACCTAAAATTCGCATCTAAAAATGATTCACAATTATAGACAGGTATTATTATTGTTAGGTTCATAGTCTAATTCTTAACCAATACATCCGTTATATTTTCCCAATTAAGCACAAATTTATCAGGTGAATAAGATGATTCTATACACTTACGATTGATATCTGTCTCCTCCATTGTGAGTGATTGATAGCTTATTTTATCTATGCCAAATTTAAATACTATACAGCCAATACCCTTTAAGTATTGATACGTGGTAGACTTACTGTTCAAATAAACTCTCTTACCGTGACACAATAAAAAGACAACATTGCCAAGCCCTTGTTGTCTATAATGATTAAAAAACACAACCGAAACTTCATTCATACGCTCCTCCCATTTGGGCAAGCTTTCAAATCTCGTAATGACATTCAAATTCAGTTTGGTATTTGTACTATTTAATTGCAGTATAGCGTTGTTGTACCCAATAGGTGAGCCATAACTCATGGGGCAAATTACTTCTAGAGGACTTTCTTTTTGATTTGATAAGGTAAGCAAAACATCAGCATGATTGTTCGAAGGGTTGCCCGAGTTTCCTACCAACACTATTCCTTCTTTCATACTACTGATAAATTTATCGCCACTTGTATTTTGTGGTAGGTAAAAGAAATTATTCCAAGTTAGATTAAGATGTTGATACGTACTTACTAATAAGGTGAAATCCTCTTTTACATGTGTTAAGCAATAATCTACTCTAAGCAGTGCTTTATAAAGGGTTGACTCATTCCTGAATATTTTCAGTCCATTTGTTTTTGCCAAGATCGGTTCAAATAGACCAACTAAACGAAGGGTTCTTATTACTCGTCTCTTAGCATCCAAATATAAATTTGCTTTCCAAGATAGGCTTTTGTCTAGCCCGATAGTTTTGCGACTATACAGATTATTAACCAAATGCAGTCCATAACCATCGGCACCCCAAAATGCCCATGCTATTTTAATTTTACTTTGAGTATTGATAATTGCTTGTGCAATCTCCACCTTAAGAAAGTGTATGACGAGCATACTGTAGTCTTTAGACAGATATTCATCCAAAGTACGAGGTGAATCAGCTAATTGCACTAGTTTAATGTTGGGATGGTGAAAATAACCCACCTTTTTAGGTAAATCACCATCTATACACAGTAGTATGTCATTCTGTTCATCCAGTCTCTCTTCACACAAGAATTTAAGAAAGTAATCTTGAGATGCATTGTCGTATGCGATGTGTAG
>TARA_B110000902_G_scaffold141212_1_pt1 | contig 20818 bp, 16 predicted proteins | sample TARA_B110000902 | Tara Oceans TARA_B110000902 (sample SAMEA4398009) | marine metagenome | biome: Polar Biome; feature: [SRF] surface water layer (ENVO:00010504); material: water (ENVO:00002006), including particulate matter (ENVO:01000060) such as... | depth 5 m | reverse complement strand
CACGGACTGGCCTTAAATATCAATGGTCAAGATTCGGAAAATTTCTATTCGGTTTTGAGTGGTTTGGCAGGAAATCCTCCAGAAAACATTCCAAACTCACACTACGGAACAGAACTTCAGAATATAATAAACGTTGATGCACTTTCTAATCAATACTCACAAATTATTTCTAGTTCATTTAGTGCGGGTTCAAACAGTGTGACTACGACGTACCCAGATTCTGATCTTGCAGATCAACTAAAAACAGTCGCAAGATTGATGCGCGGCGGCATTCAGTCTAAAGTATTTATGGTTAAAATAAAGGGGTTTGATACACATAATGATCAAAACCAAGCTTCCGGAGATGTGCAAGGAAAACACTATGAGTTAATGACAGAATTATCGGGAGCTATTGAGGCATTTATGTCAGATTTGAATTCCGATAGTTTAGCGGATGATGTTTTGGGAATTACCTTCTCAGAATTTGGAAGAAAAGCCCAAGAAAATGGTAGTTTAGGAACGGATCATGGGGAAGTTGCGCCTGTTTTTGCTTTTGGAAAACCGGTTAAAAGTGGAGTTTCAGGGGTGAATGTTGATTTGAGTGAAGCGGTTTCATCTAATAATTTTCAAATACAATCAGTTCAACATGACTATAGGCAAACTTTTGCAACCATTATGCAAGACTTTCTAGGCTCTAACGATGCCATGGTAGACGCCACTTTCGTCGGGAATATGAACAGTGAAAGCTTTACAGATTCAAAAATTCCAGAGCTGATTAAATCAGAATTTTTGGTCCCTGAAAGTTGCTATGATGGCAGTTTAAATGTTCCGAACGAAACACTGGCTGAATGGTCTGTATACCCGAATCCGTTTAAAATAGATTTCTTTGTGAAGTCCGAAAATCAACATTTAGAGACCGCGTATGAATTAAGAAATTACCTCGGACAACGCGTCTTTAGTGGGACTCTTGAGTTTATAAACGGAAACGCAAAAGTGCAAACTCAAAATTTACAAAATGGACTCTATGTTTTAACGTTAACAAACGCGATAGAATCTTCTGTTCATAAACTAATTAAGTATTGATTGTAAGAATTTCAAATACAACAAAGGCGACCCACTGGGTCGCCTTTGTTGATTAAGCTTAAATACGAAGTTTAGACTTTATTTATTCTTTTGTGAAATCAAATGATTGACCATCTACTTCTAGTTTAAATCCACTTTTTTCGTCATTAAATTGAAGCTGAAGTCTAGCCTCTTCCATGACAAATTCACCACCACCTTCATTTTCTAGAGGCAATGAAGGTTGCCCCTCAAGTTGTAATTCAAGGACGCCATTGTTTTCAGCAACGGTAACTTTCATTGGAAACACAGGGGAGTTGTAGTTTCCTACATATCCAGTCAATATTTCTACACTAGCGGTTCCGTCAGTGGCTTTCCATTTGTTATTTTTAGAATTTGAATCAGGTAAAACATAATCAGGATCAATAACCACTTTTGCTAATTCTTCCGTCGAATCATGCTTAAAGGTCCATGAGGTATTTCGCTTCCAGATTTCAACCGGCAGTGTTTGTCTTGTCACCTCACCACTTTTTGTTTTGAATTCAATGACTACTGGCATTGGCATTTTTTCTAAGTTTTCAATAGTAATAAGAGCCCCTTGTGTTGGGTCGTTTTTAACATATTTAACTTCGGTAATGGCTTGGTCAAGTTTCCAGCTGTTTACAAACCAGCCTCTCCAAAACCATCTTAAGTCTTCACCCGCTACATTTTCAATGGTTCTGTAGAAATCATCTGGAGTCGGGTGTTTGTACGCCCAACGGTTAATGTAGGCCGTAAAAGCTTCATCAAAACGTTCTGGGCCTAAAATATGTTCGCGTAATAGGGATAAACCAGCTCCTGGCTTGTAGTACGCTAAAATCCCTAAGTTTTTTTCTTTTAGGTTGTCTGGAGACGTGTACACGGGCTCTAGATTTTCATTAACGAGTACACTCGAAAAACGGTGCATATTTCTTTCAGGATCTTTATATTCTCCATCATTAAAAGCAGCACTACTTAATGAGTTGATAAACGTGTTGAAACCTTCATCCATCCAAGCGTGTAAACGTTCGTTAGAACCGACAATCATTGGAAACCAAATGTGACCAAACTCATGGTCGGTAACGCCCCATAAACGCTCTGCTTTAGAATCATAGTTACAAAACACGATTCCTGGATATTCCATCCCACCTTCATTTCCAGCAACATTAATGGCTGCAGGATACGGGTATTCAAGCCATTTTTCGGAGTAATGTTCAATAGAGGCTTTGGTGTATTCTGTGGAGCGTGTCCATGCATCTTGTCCCACGCTTTCTACAGGGTATGCAGACATGGCTAAGGTTGGTTTTCCACTTGGTAAGTTGATACGTGCTGCATCCAAAATAAAAGAAGCAGAGGACGCCCAAGCGACATCTCTTGCATTTTCAATTCTAAACTTCCATGTTAAGGTTGAAGTGCGCGTTGGTCTTGAATTCGGATCAGTGACTTCCGCTTTTGATCGAATCATGACAGTGGCATCACTTGCTTTTGCTTTTTTCAATCTATTTTGTTGTTCAGCCGTGTAAACCTCAGACGGGTTTAAAAGCGCTCCAGAACAAACAACAAGGTGACTTGCAGGGGCTGTAATGTTAACATTAAAGGTTCCGTATTCTAAATAGAATTCGCCAGCACCAAGGTAAGGAAGAGTATTCCATCCGCTCACATCATCATAAACACACATTCTCGGATACCACTGTGCAAGTGTAAAAATACGACCGTTTTTGGTTTCAAGAACACCCATTCGATCCGAACCATAGTCCGGTGAAGTAAATGAGAAATCAATTTTTATGCCAACAGAACCACCATTTGCCTCTAAGGCTTTTGGAAGGTTAATTTTCATACGAGTATCAATAATGGAGTAAGACGCTTCAACTTCTGTAAAACGTCTGCCATTTTTGTAAAGAAGTTTGATGGTATTGATACCATATCCACCATCAAAATCTTGACCTTTAGCGCCGTTTCTGCTTCCACGTACTGGGATAATTGCATTTCCACGAGAGTCTTTTTTAAATAAATTTTGATCCAATTGCATCCATAAAAATTCTAGAGTATCGGGACTGTTATTGGTATAGGTAATAATTTCAGATCCTGAGATTTCTTTAGTCGTTTCATTTAAGTTAACGTCGATTGAATAATCGGCGCTGTTTTGCCAATAGGCATGGCCTGGTTTGCCACTTGCAGAGCGAGTAGCAGTTCCGTTTTTACTGTAAAAATCGTGTCCAAAAGCATCGTTATAGTTGTAGTTAGAAGGTTCTTCCTCTTGCGCTATTACAGCAGTCGATACGAGAAATAAACCACAAAATAGAATGGAAATATACTTGTTCATAGTAAAAAAAGTTTAAAAGATTAGTTTGTGAAATTAATATAAATTAGAAAAAAAATGATCAAAATTTGTGTTAAAAACTATTTCCCGTTAGAAGATCACAGATTTATGATCCCAAAGAATCGAAATAAAAAGTCCGAAATAGATCACAGCCACGATAAACTTTATGAATGCGGAGGTTAAAAATCCGAGTAAACTTCCAAACGCTGCTTTAACGGCTGTTTTGCTATCAGCCTTGTTTAGTAGTTCTCCGATAAGAGCTCCCAGAAAAGGACCTAAAATAATTCCGCCAGGAATGGGAGCAAGTATTCCAATCACTAATCCAACGGTAGTACCAATCATCCCAGCTTTTGATCCACCAAATTTTTTAGTGCCCATGGCAGGAATAATGTAATCCAAAATCCATATTAAAATAGCAATAATGAGTGTGATTATGATGATTTTCTGACTGACACCGATGTTGGGTGTGAAATACAACACCAAGAGCCCGACCCAACTCGTAAGGGGTCCCGGTAATACAGGAAGAAAACTTCCAATGATTCCTAAGATCATTAGGAATGCAGCAATACAAATTAAAAAAATGTCCATAGGCTTGAAATAATAAGACTTAAAACTTGATTCAATGTTACAAAAAATTTAACAGATTGTTAAAAGAATAAAAAAGTCATTTTACTTTCAAAAGACTATTTTTGTCAAAATTATTGAATTATGAAATCCCTTTCTGAACTTATCGAGTTATTAACTCTCGAAAAAATTAACGATCACACTTTTATTGGTAAAAATTATAAAGCGCCTTGGGGGCGCGTATTTGGGGGGCAAGTTTTAGCGCAGTCGCTACATGCAGCCTATCAAACTGTCCCAGAAGATCGAATTGCACATTCCATGCACGCGTACTTTATTTTGGGCGGAAATATTGATATTCCGATAAAATATGAAGTGGATGTGATTAGAGATGGTGGAAGTTTTACGACACGTCGGGTGGTAGCATTTCAAAATGAAAAGGCCATTTTTAATATGTCGGCATCCTTTCAACTAAAACAAGAAGGGGTCGATCATCAGATTTCAATGCCCAATGTATTTCCACCTGAAAAATTAATGGATAGCCATGCGCAAATCGAAGAATTCAAGGACGTCATCCCAGATACCTATAAACGCTATAAGTCTTTTTTACCAAAAATTTTTGAATTCAAACCGGTCGATAATATGCTAACGAAGTTGGTTAAAAACAGCCCGCCTTTTGATAATATTTGGTTTAAAACCTGTGAAGATGTTGCAACGAATATCCCACTTCAACATCAGTTACTAGCCTATGCATCAGATTATAATATCTTACGTCCTGCATCAATGCCTCATCGCGAGTTTTTGAACTCTAAAGAAGTGTTTTACACCAGTTTAGATCACGCACTTTGGTTTCATAGAGATTTTGATATTAGTGACTGGCTTTTGTATGCAATTGATAGCCCGAGTGCCTCAAATTCAAGAGGGTTTTCTAGAGGAAGTATCTTTGATTCCAAAGGCAACTTAATCGCTTCGGTTGCGCAAGAAGGGTTGATGCGGATTTTAAGTCAAGGGGCTAAACGAGGGACTATCTAATTCGAAATAGTTTTTTCACTTCTTCCTCAAACGTATCAAAATCTGCTTTTTCGGAAACCAATACTAAAGCTTTGTCTACGATTTTTGACACAATATGGTAGTCAATTCCGAGTCCGATGGCCAACTTAGATAAAATTTTCACTTCGTCTTCATTTTTGATGTGATCCAAGTGAACGATTCGTGCTAAGTCATAAAGGCGTTCAATACGTCTTTCTTGAGTTGCAGGCGGATTAATGGGGTGGGTTTTGTAATCTTTTAAAATGGTCGCATAGCTTTCTTTTGAAATGTCTAGGTTGCGAGCCAGCCGGTCTAAGAATGTTTTTTCTTCGTCGTTTATAAAGCCGTCACTCATGGCAACTTTAACAATGGAGGCAAAATGATCTTGGTTTCGTTTATTGAAACCACTACTGAATAAATCTGAAATGGACATGCGTATAAATTTTGGGTACACAAACCTACATTTTTTTTCAATAAAATAAAAGATTTTTTTTGTTTATAGCTCATAAATAAAGTCCACTGATAAAGTATTATTATATATTTGCAAAAAAAATTTTATTGAGTAAAACGATTCTTTCTCAGAGTTTTCTACAGTCTTTGATCCATCAAAAACTGAGCGTTGCTCTATCCAGACCACAAGAAAAAATACATTTAAAAGGCGCTTTAGGGTCGTCTTTGTCGTTTACGATTGCGAGTGTATTTAAAACATCGGATCAACCGTTTTTATTAATTTTTGATAACAAAGAAGAAGCCGCTTATCATCTGAATGATTTTGAGTCGTTATTGGATGATAAAGAGGTTTTGTTTTACCCTGGAAGTTATCGAAGGCCCTATCAAATTGAAGAAACGGACAATGCCAATGTTTTGATGCGTGCTGAGGTTCTCAGTCGGATTAACTCTCAAAAAAAACCAGCTTTAATTGTGACCTATCCCGAAGCGCTTTTTGAAAAAGTACTGTCCAGGAAAGAGCTCGAAAAATCGACGTTTAAAGTGGCTGTTGGGGAAACACTTGTTCTAGATTTTTTCAATGAAGTTCTCTTTGAATACCATTTTAAAAGAGTTGATTTTGTAACTGAACCTGGAGAATTTTCGGTTCGGGGCGGGATCGTTGATGTATTTTCATTTTCCCATGATCAACCCTACCGAATTGAGTTTTTTGGGGATGAAGTCGATAGCATTCGCACCTTTGATATTGAATCTCAGTTATCAATAAAGCCCTTAAAAAAACTTCAAATCATCCCCAATATTGAGCATAAGTTACGCACTGAAACCCGCCAAAGTTTTTTAGAATATACTTCCTCAAATACAGTGATTTTTGCCAAAGATATTAAAGGACTGTTATCGAAAACGGAAACGCTTCAAGAAAAAGCAGAAGAAGCTTATGAACAGCTTTCCAAAACGTTAAATCACAGTCGACCCGAAGATTTATTTTGTACCCCAGATCAATTTAAGACACAACTCTTAAATTTTTCGGTCGTTGAATTTGGAAGTACTGCTGTATTGGCCACCAAATCCGAAAACCAACTCAACGTTGAGGTCAGTCCACAACCGTCATTTAATAAGCAGTTTAATCTGATTATCGAGGACTTAAATTCACACCACGATTCGGGTTATAAAAATTATATATGTTGTTCGAATGCACAACAAGCGCAACGATTTTACGATATTTTTGAAACCGTCGATGAAGACGTTCAATGTCAAACCATTGTATTGTCGTTATACCAAGGGTTTATCGATCATGATAAAAAAATTGTGTGTTATACCGATCATCAAATTTTTGAGCGCTATCATAAGTTTCACCTTAAAAATGGGTTTTCCAAAAAGCAATCTATTACCCTTCAAGAATTAACAAAACTCGAAATAGGAGATTATATTACCCACATCGACCACGGTATTGGAAAATTTGGAGGTTTACAGAAAATTGATGTCGAAGGTAAAAAGCAAGAAGCCATAAAACTGTTTTACGGCGAACGCGATATTTTATATTTGAGTATTCATGCCCTCCATAAAATCACTAAATTTAATGGAAAGGATGGCAAGACTCCAAAAGTTTATAAGTTAGGGAGTAAAGCATGGAAAGTTTTAAAACAAAAGACCAAAACAAGAGTCAAAGAAATTGCGTTTAATCTGATTAAGCTCTATGCAAAGCGGAAGCTCGAAACAGGGTTTCAATACAATCCTGATACCTCCATGCAACTCGAGTTAGAAGCGTCGTTTGTCTTTGAAGATACTCCCGATCAAGTGACGGCGACGGCCGATATTAAAGCCGATATGGAAAGTGAACGCCCGATGGATCGTTTGATTTGTGGGGATGTTGGATTTGGAAAAACAGAAGTCGCGCTAAGAGCCGCTTTTAAAGCGGTAGACAACGGCAAACAAGTGGCCGTTTTAGTCCCAACCACCATTCTTGCGTTTCAACATGCCAAAACCTTTAAAGCACGGTTGAAAGACTTTCCCGTAACGGTGGATTATATCAACCGATTTAAAACAACAAAACAACGAAAAGAGACTTTAGAGAGCTTAGAATCGGGTCGTTTAGATATCATTATTGGAACGCATCAGTTGGTTAGTAAGTCTGTTGTTTTTAAAGACTTAGGGTTGTTGATCGTTGATGAAGAGCAAAAATTTGGGGTCGCTGTCAAAGAAAAACTCAAAACACTCAAAGACAATGTGGATGTGCTCACGCTCACTGCAACACCCATTCCTCGAACGCTTCAGTTTAGTTTAATGGCGGCTCGTGATTTATCGGTGATTACCACGCCACCACCCAACCGTTTCCCGATTGAAAGTATCGTGATCCGTTTGAATGAAGAGACCATCCGTGATGCCATTCAGTATGAAATTCAACGCGCTGGACAAATCTATTTCATTCATAACCGTATCGAAAACATTAAAGAAGTCGCAGGGCTGCTACAACGCTTGGTGCCAGATGCAAAAATTCGGGTGGGACATGGACAAATGGAAGGACGAAAACTCGAACAATTGATGCTCGATTTTATGAGCGGAGAATTTGATGTTTTGGTCAGTACGACTATTGTTGAAAGTGGATTGGATGTGCCAAATGCCAATACGATTTTTATTAATAATGCCAATAATTTTGGGCTGAGTGATTTGCACCAAATGCGAGGCCGTGTAGGACGAAGCAATAAAAAAGCGTTTTGTTATTTCATCACTCCCGATTTTCATGCCATGACCGATGAAGCACGCAAACGTATTTCGGCTTTAGAACAATATACCGCACTCGGAAGTGGATTTAATATTGCTATGAAAGATTTAGAAATTCGAGGAGCGGGTGATTTATTAGGCGGCGAACAAAGTGGATTTATTAATGATATTGGCTTTGAAACCTATCAAAAAATACTAAATGAAGCCATCGAAGAACTCAAAGAAACAGAGTTTAAGAGTCTTTATAACGAAGATATAAACACCAAAGAATTTGTAAGAGATGTGACGATTGACACGGATTTTTCACTCTTATTTCCCGATGATTACATCAATAATATCACCGAACGATTAAGTCTTTATACCCAACTAAATACATTGAAAAACGAAGATGAATTGCAGGTGTTTGAACGCGATTTAATCGATCGATTTGGAGCGGTGCCAACACAAGTTGTGGATCTTTTAGACAGTGTGCGCATTAAATGGTTGGCAACGACCTTAGGATTTGAAAAAATAGTACTGAAACAGCAAAAAATGGTTGGCTATTTTGTGAGTGATCAAGACAGTCGTTTCTACCAAAGTATTCATTTTTCAAAAGTGTTACAATACGTTCAGGAACACCCAAAATCCTGTACAGTCAAAGAAAAACAGATGCGTATGGGATTGCGTTTATTGATGCGTTTCTCAACTATTCATTCGGTGCAACAGGGTTTAGCAGCTTTAAGACCTATTTTGGCATAACTATTGGGTTTCTTTTGAAGATGCTTATATTTGAATCAAGCAATCCCTTATCCTTATGTTTAAACAACTTTTATATTTTAGTGTAATGCTCCCAATTTTTGGGTTTTCACAACATCAAATTACAGGTGTTTTTTCGCCAGCTGGCGAATTTAAAGCGACCATGTTATACCATCTCTCTGAAGGCAATGCCACTTACATGAGTTATGGGACGGTCAACCCACAAGGAGAAATGAAAATTGAACTCGATGCGTCTGCTCCTTCTGGGATTTATAAGTTAGTATATGCCTTACCTCAAGCCGACCATAATTTTGAATTTATATACGATGCAAACGAAGATGTTGATTTCAATTTCAATCCAGATTCTGGAGTTACATTTATAAACTCTAAAGAAAATCAACTGTTTCATTCCTATACACAATCCATAAATAACGCTCAAAAGGAGTTGCTTCAAATGTATGCCGAACCGTCTATGGATCCCCGAGTTTATAAATGGCGTTCTCTAAAAGTCGATAGCATTCAAAAACGCTATACTTTGCTGTCAAAAGGAACCATTGCAGCCCGTTTTATAAGTGCCAGTCAGCCCTATATAGCAACCAAATTCGAAGGGGCGGACACGTATACAAAAAATGTAAAAGTACATTTTTTTGAGCCTATTGATTTTAAAGATCAGGTTCTTCAAAGTTCTAATTTTTTAATCGATAAGTCGATTGATTATATCCTTCGGATGCACACTTCAGCGACGCCTTCATTACAAGATTATAAGACCAATATTGATACAGTTTGCCAGCAATTTTTGACCACCAAACCATCGTTTCAATTAACCAGTTTTGTCGCTCTAAATGATTTATTGATTGAATTTCAACAAGAAGCTGTGGCGTTATATCTAACAAAGACCTATCTATTGCCATTGGCGAGCCAATTAAAGGACTCCGAACAAATTTCAAATTCAGAAGATTTTATACGTATTGCTATTGGAGTTAAAGCGCCTAATTTTCAGATTAATAACCAAAAATCTCTTTATGATTTGGACGATGCCACCAACTATCTGTTGGTTTTTTGGAGTAGCGACTGTGGTCATTGTTTAAAAGAACTCCCTGAAGTTTATTCTTATTTAGCATCTCATCCCGAAAAAGAGGTCGAAGTGTTGGCAATTGGATTAGAAACAACCCCCGCAAAATGGCAAGAGACCATTAAGCTTTGGCCTCAATTTACACATGTACTTGCGGAAGGAAAGTGGGAGAATGAACTCCCAAAACAGTATGCGGTGGAAGCCACTCCGAGTTATTATCTTTTGGATGCCTCTAAAACGATTACTTCCAAGCCGTATCTTTTAAAAGACCTTATGGATGTGTTGGATCAAAAATGATAAAATGCATTTTCGATATGGTCTATTGATGGGGTTTTAGAAGACAGCACGATCGCAATAATATCAAACCGAACTTCCAGATTTAAATTGTTTGATACTACAAAATGATCGACCGCCTTAATGATGCGCTGTATTTGTGCGGGTTTTAAAAATTCTTCTGGGGCTCCAAAGGCGGCTGTGCTTCGTGTTTTAACTTCAACAGCGGCCAAATAGGTGTCTTTTTGTGCCAAAATATCAACTTCTGCTTTTTGAAAGCGATAGTTCTGTGCCAAAATCGTATATCCTTTCGAAATTAAAAAGTCTACTGCTAAGCGTTCCCCAGAAACGCCGCGATTGTAGTGGTCAGACATTGGAGTCTAATTTTATTTTTTTAAAAATTCATATTCACGCTCAACGTTTGCAATACGGACTTTGTACTAGTGATACCAGAGTTGTCGTCCTTTTTCTTGAGCGTCTTTATGAGCCAAGTTTTCTTTCCATTTTTTGATGGCTGCCAAATCGCGCCAATACGAAATAGAAATACCGATATCTGAGCTAGCATCTTCCATCCCCAAAAAGCCATCTTGTTTGAGTGCAAGCTGATTCATAAGAGCATTTGTTTCAGCGTAGTCGTCGTTGTTTTTAGTCCGAAGGGAGCTAAAAATAACCGCATAATAGGGAGGTGGTGGTGTGTTTGATAGCATAGTGATAAACTTAAAAAGGTTATTATATATATTGGACCCCTATTTTTGATTTGGTCACATTGAGTTGAATGGTACGTCCAAAATAGAGGGCACGGTTCTCCAATTCATGCCCTGAAGGGAATCCAAAACCGATGGGCACTTCAATATCTTTAAGGATGTCTAAAATTAACACTTCAATAGAGTGGCCCCATTCTGGATTGTTGGTCTTGAGTTGACTCATATCGCCGATAATGACCCCTGCACAGTGGTCAAAATACCCTGCACGTTTTAAACTTTGTAACTGCCGGTCGATATGGTATTTATATTCGCCAATCTCTTCTAAAAATATAATTTTTCCTTTGGTATCAAGACTGGTTTTGCTGCCTAATGCGGCCGTTAATAACGATAAGTTTCCACCCACAAGCTGACCTGAAGCTGATCCAGGTATGTTATCCGAATGGCCTTTAATCTCATCGCTTTTTAGCTGCCCAAAAAGTGCCGATTTTAAAGTGGCAATGGAAGACTTAATAGCGTCTTTATCTTCTGTTAGGTTGATGCACATCATGGCGTGTAAACTCTCGTAACCTAAGTTATTTAAGGCATTGTGTAAGACTGTAACATCCGAATAGCCAATGACCCATTTAGGATGGTTTTTAAAGCCTTCAAAATCTAAATCATCTATAATTCTAAGGGTGCCATAGCCACCACGCGCACACCAAATGGCTTTGATGTTTGGGTGGTCTAAGGCTTTTTGAAAGTCGTTGGTGCGTTGGGAATCTGTGCCTGCAAAATGATTAAATTTTGTTTGAAGGTGGTCCCCAAAAACGACCTTTAGTCCCCAGCTGTTTAAAAGGGTTTTGGTTTTTTGAATCACTTCGACGTCTTGTTTTAAAACGCTTGCGGGTGCTACGATGGCTACCGTATCGCCAGTTTTTAAATAGGATGGACGGATCATTTGTACGGGTTTATTAAAAGTGAAATTTGTTGATTTTTACCCGCTATAGGGGAGGTGTCTGAACTTGTAAATAGGATCAGTAAAAGGAGCCAAAACATCGATTTAAGAATCATTTTAAAAGGCTTTTTGTAAAGATAGGAATTTCTCTAAAATTCTGTTTCAAATTGGACGTAATATTAAGAACTCATTTAAACTTTTTGGATGGAAGCGAAAATTAGTTATTTTCTAAGCAGTTGAAGGCTTTTTTTAGTTTCATAGCATTGCTACTGAAAAGACATAAAGACGAAAAATGGGTGTAAAAGGGCATTTTTTAAGCGAATTGAAAAAGTTTAAATAAGTTCTATGTATTTTTGTCCTATAATTATCTCATAATGTCAAAACGTTTTACCATTACTGCTGCTTTACCTTATACCAATGGCCCTATTCATATTGGGCACCTAGCTGGGGTGTATGTGCCCGCCGATATCTATGCCCGTTACTTGCGTTTGCAAGGGCATGACGTGGCTTTTATTTGTGGAAGCGATGAACACGGAGTACCCATTACCATTAAAGCTAAAAAGGAAGGCGTCACCCCTCAAGATATTGTAGATCATTTTCATGCAAACATCAAATCGTCCTTTAAAGAATTCGGTATTTCGTTTGATAATTATTCCAGAACCTCTGCTAAAATTCATCATGAAACTGCTTCTGAGTTTTTTAAAACGCTTTATGATAAAGGCGATTTCATTGAAGAAACAAATGCGCAGTTATACGATGCCGAAGCCGAACAGTTTTTGGCCGACCGATTTGTGGTAGGCACCTGCCCAAAGTGTGGCAATGAAGAAAGTTATGGCGATCAATGTGAAGCCTGTGGGACGTCTCACAATGCAACGGATCTTATCAAACCAAAATCAGCGATTACAGGGGCTATACCAACTCTAAAAGAAACAAAACACTGGTTTTTACCACTCGACAAACACGAAGCATTTTTAAAAGAATGGATTTTAGAAGGCCACAAAGCCGACTGGAAACCCAATGTCTATGGTCAATGTAAATCATGGATTGACGATGGTTTGCGTCCCCGTGCGGTAACTCGTGACCTAGACTGGGGTATTCCAGTTCCTGTGGAAGGCGGCGAAGGAAAAGTACTTTATGTTTGGTTTGATGCGCCAATTGGCTATATATCGTCTACTAAAGAATGGGCCCAACGCGAAGGCAAAGATTGGGAAGCCTATTGGAAAGATGAAGACACGACCTTAGTCCATTTTATTGGAAAAGATAACATTGTATTTCACTGTATTATTTTTCCAGCGATGCTCAAAGCAGAAGGCAGTTATATACTTCCCGAAAATGTACCTGCTAACGAATTTCTAAACTTAGAAGGTCAAAAACTATCCACCTCCAAAAACTGGGCGGTTTGGTTGCCCGATTATTTAAAAGAATTTCCTGAAAAACAAGATGTATTGCGGTACGTGTTAACCGCTACTGCACCCGAAACAAAAGACAACGATTTTACTTGGAAAGATTTTCAAGCACGTAATAACAACGAATTGGTTGCTATTTTTGGAAACTTCATTAATCGAGTATTGGTGTTGACCAATAAATATTACAAAGGAAGTGTGCCAACTCCCAACGACCTGTCGGCGGTCGATACTGAAACTTTAGAAAAGGTAAAATCGTATCCCGACATTTTATCCAAATCGATCGAACGGTACCGTTTTCGAGAAGCCAGTCAGGAATTGATGAATTTGGCCCGACTCGGAAACAAATATTTGGCCGATGAAGAGCCTTGGAAAGCGATCAAAACAGATTCAGAACGGGTGCAGACCATTATGTATGTAGCGCTCCAAATTGCAGCAGCTTTGGCCATAGTATCAGAGCCCTTTTTGCCGTGGTCCTCTAAAAAATTAAAAACCATGCTTCGTTTAGAATCGCCAACTTGGACTTCGGTTCAAAGAGGGGATTCGTTGTTAAAACCAACGCACCAAATAGGAGAAGCGTCGCTATTATTCGCAAAAATTGAAGATTCAGAAATTGAATTTCAATTGGAAAAACTAGCTAAAAGTAAATTGGCAAATCTGATTGCAAAAAAAGTAGTAGAGCCCCAAAAAGAAACCGTTTCTTTTGAAGATTTCTCAAAGTTAGACATTCGTGTTGGAACCATTATCGCTGCCGAAAAAATGCCAAAAGCCAAAAAACTATTGGTGCTTCAAGTCGACACTGGGGTGGATGTCCGCACGATTGTGTCGGGAATAGCCGAGTCCTTTACAGCCCAAGAAGTGGTCGGAAAACGGGTAACAGTCCTCGTTAACTTAGCGCCGCGGGCCTTGCGAGGTGTTGAAAGTCAAGGGATGATTTTAATGACCGAAACACCCGAGGGAAAATTGGTGTTTGTAAGTCCCGATGCTTCTCATGAAACTACCAACGGCTTAAAGGTTAGCTAGGACGTCTCGATACATTATATATTTGCATGGGGTTTTTTTAAATTTAAAAGTATTTTGAGCCGTTCCTTACGTAAACACAATGGTTAGTTACGTCATATAGCCGTTTGTTACATGCTGTTTTTGGTTTAGAGGGTTTATAACTAACTTTGAGTTGTACCTAACTAATTTACATGCGCCAAATCATAACCCTACTTTTTTTTTCGAGCAGCTTTTTCGGTTTTGCTCAATTTTATGTCGCTGACAACGGAGTACTTACACTTGCCTCCTCCGAAACGATTTTAGCGACACAAGAAACGGTGAATACGATTAATAGTTCCATTCATGGCCATGGGGTTTTCTATTTAAATAGTACGCAATCCCAAAAATTAAATAGTACCTCAGATTTCTTACACCTTCCAAACTTACGTTTAATGAATGCCGATTTGGTAGATATATCCACTCGCGTGGAGGTTCATCTCTCCTTTGTTATCGTTGCTGGAACGCTTAAGCTTAATGAAGATTTGTACTTACAAGATGCCAACGCACTTCAATTATTAGGAAATGGAGTGGTGCTGCCTTCGGCTACTGGCAAATTGAAATGTAAATCACTAATTACATCTAATCACTCCTCATTAGCAGTTTGTGTTTCTAACATCTTACGGATTTCTATAACAACTACACTCCATACGATTGAGGTTTCGGAATGCAACAGAACAATACCTTTCTCTCACTTTGAAAGCTGTGTATTTTGTTACAAGACGCCTTATTTGAATCTCAATTTCCCACCTCCAAAGTACGTTTTCTCATAGTAGAAAATGAATTTTATTAACAGATATGATGCTTATTTGCTTCGATTTTTTAGGTTTATTGCCAAAAATATCAAAAAGCAAGACGTGGGGTCATTGTTTTGATAGGGTTTCTATAATTCACTCGAAGTAATAAGCTTCATTTTAAAACTACATTTTCAACTCAAACTAGTTTTTAATAAAAACAATTCTTCTTCATACATTATAACTGAACCCAAAGGTTCTCAAACAAATAAAAAATGAAAAAATTACTATTTAGCGTTGCTGTTACTGCAACAAGTTTAACGAGCATTGCTCAAGTAGGTATTGGAACCACCACCCCACATGTTTCTGCAGCACTGGAGGTAAAAAGTACCACCCAAGGGTTTTTGCCCCCCCGGATGACTGAACTACAAATGGAGGCCATTGTGTCGCCTGTAGAAGGGTTAGTGGTGTATTGTTTAGATTGCGACCCCAAAGGATTGTACTTTCATAATGGGGTTGGTTTTTTAGACGTAATCAATCAAGTTCCGAGTGGGGTTCCCTTTGTTACATCTGCCGCAGGAAGAATTTGGATGGACCGTAATTTGGGGGCTACCCAAGTAGCCACCTCTAGTACCGACGCAGCCTCCTACGGCGATTTGTACCAATGGGGAAGATATACCGATGGGCATCAAATAGCTGCAAATGGAACTAATACACCTGCAAGTGGAGTCATAAGTATAAAAGCTACTTCGACCTCTCCTCCTCACGGCAATTTTATCACGGGATCTAATTGGCTCAATACTCAAGACGATACCTTATGGCAAGGGGTCAATGGCGTCAATAATCCCTGTCCTAATAATTTTAGAATTCCTACAATAGCAGAGTGGATTATTGAACGTAATACTTGGTCTCCTTTTAATGAAATTGGAGCTTTAAATAGCCCATTAGCAGTCCCGACAGCGAGCAACCGTAATAACTTTAATGGTAATCTTAATGTTGGCCAAGGCTATTATTGGTCCAGTACAGTAAATGCTGGTTCTATAGATTATTTGTATGTTAACTCCTCCAGTCTTAATCCTTCCATTTTTTCACGTGCAGTGGGTGCCTCTGTTCGTTGTATTAGAGACTGAAAATGCTAGAAAAAGCAAAGCAGGAAGTAGAGGTTGAGGACGTCTCTTTTTAAAACAAAATTTTCTCACAAAAGGATAAGAAATTTAAATAAAAACACAGATAAAATGAAAAAAATACTATTTAGCGTTGCCTTCGTTGTAACCAGTTTTACGGGCATTGCCCAAGTAGGGGTCGGAACCACCAGTCCTCATATTTCTGCGGCACTAGACGTTGAGAGTACCACCTTAGGGTTTTTGCCGCCCCGAATGGATGAGGTAGAAATGGACGCTATCACAATCCCCGAAGAAGGCTTAATGGTGTACTGTACAGACTGCGACCCAAAAGGACTCTACTATTTTGATGGATTTAATTTTGTAGTCCTTTCAGATCAAGTCCCAAGCGGTCTCTTGGATACAGAAATCTATTCGCCGTCCACAGGGAAAATCTGGATGGATCGTAATTTGGGAGCGAGTCGGGAAGCCACTTCTAGTCTGGATGACGAAGCTTACGGTGACCTCTACCAATGGGGTAGGGCAGCCGATGAGCATCAAATTGCTGCAAATGGAACTAATACACCTGCAAGTGGAATAACTCCTACGCTGGCTTTATCCTCTACTCCAGGACATGGCGATTTTATTACCTCAACGACTTTTGATTGGCTGTCGACTCCAGATAATACTTTATGGCAAGGCGTTTCTGGGACCAACAATCCCTGTCCATCCCTTTATAGACTCCCAACAGATGCAGAGTGGGCTGCAGAGATTGCAACATGGTCTCCTCAAGATGCAGCGGGCGCTTTTACTTCTTTAAAGTTAACAGTGGCGGGTTTACGAAGAGATTCTGACGGCTCTCTTGCCGATGTGGGTATTTATGGCAACTATTGGTCAAGTGACAGGGCAGCAAATGTTGGTAGCAACATATATTTTGATAGCTCTTCTAATTCCATGTCATCTGAGAATCGTTCAGATGGATTAAGCGTCCGTTGCATTAAAAATTAATTCGCTTAAGAGGGCCTCAACGTAGTTGGCCGAAGATAAAAGAAAAAAAGACCATCCTATACAACGGATTCAATATGGGTAGTTTAAGGATCTGTTTTTAAAGGGAGATGGTCTCAAATCGATAAAAATAGAATTAAAAATAAAAAAAATGAAAAAATTATTATTAGGCGTTGCCATCATCGCAACTAGTTTTACGGGCTTTGCCCAAGTGGGAGTTGGAACACCAACACCAGATGCTTCTTCCGTGCTGGAAGTAAAAAGTACCACAAAAGGGTTTTTACCACCTCGGATGACCCAAATTCAAATGGATGCCATTTCATCACCCACAGAAGGGTTAATCGTGTATTGTACAAATTGTACCCCAAAAGGGTTTTACTATCATGATGGGAGTGATTTTGTTAGCTTTTCAAATCAAGTTACATTTAGTACTATCGATATTAGATCGAGGACAGAAAGAATCTGGATGCACTATAATTTGAGGGCTCCCCAAGCAACAATTTCAAGTTTGGATGGGGCCGCCTACGTTGGTTTCTACTAGTGAAGGTTAACTCGAACGATGAAGATCCTTAAATTTCTACAGTTGAAATAATTCCGACTTTATCGGCCAAATCACATTGATTTTATTCTTTTAAATGCTTTTAATTGATTCTACAATTCAAATTCTACTTTATGGCTAGAAGTTCATAGGTCAATTAATCCCTGTTCTAGTGGCACGACTCCCCGTGGAAATATTCAAATTAATAACGAGAAATTTTCATCCCAAAATTATTTGGATATTGGCTTTAAGAATTGATAAAAATCAAAATATTACGATTTCAAAAGATTTGTCCACAGACATGTTTTCAACCGCTTGGATCAATGCGAACGATGGGAGGTGCTTAAGGTCCGAACGATATTACAATTTATGAAGGGAGTCTTTTCAAAAATATATAAGGAACCAACAGCATTACCATCCCAGAAAGTGATGCCACAAATTGAAAAAAATAGAACGGGAGTTTCGAGTCTGGAAGCCAATTATACCAAATCTTTTAGTTGCTAAAACAAAGAACTCTTTTCACTTTTCTAGAACACTCATGCGTTTTTAGACCGACAAATAAGCGATGTATACATTTATGAGATGGTTGGTAAGTGCAATAGCAAGACTAACCTTGATTTTAAATGGGTTTACAGCAACGTTCATAAGGGGTTTTCTGAAGCGAACACGGTCGTCTATCAAGTTCACGATTTTTTAGAAGATACCCATCTCGATACGATTGCTCGATGTTCTTAGCCCGACTGATTGTAAGCGCATTGAAAAGAGATTAGAATCTAATTATATTTTGTTGAGACCTTAGCTTATAGTATATTTGAGATTCATTAACCACATTGCTTTTATGGCGGGATCCAATATAACATTAAAACAATTATCATCTATTTTAGGGGTGTCAATTTCAACCATTTCAAAAGCGCTGAATGACAGTCACGAGATTAGTGATGCCACCAAAAAACGGATTGTAGAGTTAGCAAAACTACATCATTATCAACCCAATAAAATTGCGGTTGGGCTCAAATCGGGAAAAACCAACACCATTGCAGTTGTCATCCCAAGTGTTCAGAATAGTTTTTTTGCTCGAGCGTTGTATGGGATTGAGAGTTTTATTTCGGATACTAATTTTAACATCATTGTGTGTCTAACCAAAGAATCGCACGCCAAAGAAGTGGAAACATTTAATATGTTATCCAATGGGGTCGTTGATGGTTTTATCGTAGCTGTGAGTGAAGAAACACAGGGGTTGCAAAACTATGATCATTTTACAAACGTCCTGGAAAACGGAAAGTCGATTGTGATGTTTGATCGGGTGATTGAATCCGTTAACTGTGGAAAAGTAACCACCAATGATTTTACGGCTTTGTCGGAAGCGACTCAGAAATTAATTAGTTCAGAACGAAAGCATATTGTGTTACTATCCACCATTCATAAATTAAATGTAGGGCAGCAACGTTCGGAAGGGTATATCAAAGCGATGGCTGCTGCCGGATTATTGCCGGTGATCTTAGAATCGGACGAACTCCTTGCAGGCAGTGTGATGGTCGATTATTTAAAAAACAACCCTGTCGATGCCGTTATTGCACTGGATACTGATGCCTCTTTGGCAGCTTTAAAAGCGGTTAAAATTTCTGGGAAACAGATTCCAGCCGATGTTGCGGTGATTGGCTATGCGAGTGAACGTATGGCGCATAACTTGACGCCCGAATTAACCACCATCAATCAACATAGTTATACCATTGGAAACTCTGCAGCGACCATGATGGTTGAGGCGCTCAGAACCAAATCCACACAAATGAAACAAGTGGTGGTAAGTTCTACGCTCTCGGTTCGCGATTCCTCCTAAAAAAAGCCTGTTTTCACAGGCTTAAAAGTTACATATCAATTATAAATTCTATTTATACGTTTCTAAAAGCTGGTATTGGGCTTCGATGGCTTGTTTAAATTCCGTTTTCATGGAGGCTACAAGCTCTGCCACAGAAGGGGAGTCATGAATATTGGTCACGCCTTGTCCGGCCGACCAAATGGTGGCCCATGCTTTTGCTTCACTTTCATGAGGGGTGAGTTCGCTTCCAAAGTCAATTTTCTTATTTTGATTCAGCATGTCCTCGGTAATGCCCATGGCTTCCATACTTGGGCGAAGGAAATTTGCCGCAACCCCAGAGATTGCAGCCGTATAGATGACATCATTGGCCCCACTAGAAATAATCATATCTCTATACGCTTCAGGTGCTTTGCTCTCTTTTGTGTTGATAAATCGAGTGCCCATATAAGCAACATCTGCACCCATTTGCATGGCCGATGCTATATCACGTCCATTACTAATACAGCCCGATAAAATGACAGTTTTCTTAAAAAAGCTTTTAATTTCAGCCACCAAAGGCATTGGATTCAGTGTTCCTGCATGACCACCAGCACCTGCTGCAACCACAATAAGTCCATCGACCCCAGCTTCAGATGCTTTTTCGGCATGCCGTTTTTTGATCACATCATGAAAGACCAATCCGCCATAACTATGGATGGCCTCTACCAATTGAGGGACGGCTCCCAACGAGGTAATAATAATTGGGACTTGATGTTTGATACAGAGCGCCAAATCTGCTTGCACTCTTGGATTTGATTTATGAACAATCAAATTAACGCCAAATGGCGCCGGTTTGGTTCCTGTTTCTTTTTCAAAATCAACTAGTGCTGCCTTGATTTCAATCAACCATTCTTCAAAGCCTTCGCTTGTACGTTGGTTGAGTGCTGGAAAGGTGCCTACAATCCCGTTCTTACAACATTCGATGACCAGTTTTGGTCCTGAGATTAAAAACATTGGCGCCGCAATGGCCGGAATAGAGAGTTCGTTTATAAAGCTTGGTTTACTCATTGTATATTGTTTTAGATGACTTTAAATTCTGTGACTCGCCCTATTCATCTTAAAAATAGAGTCGTCAATTTCTTATTGCAATATAACATTTGTATTTCAAATGCTTCATTTAATTTTTAAAGTCCGATCTAGTTTTTTAGAGTGATGTCTAGTTTATAAATGAACACAAGCCAAATGAGTTGTCATAAATCGACATATATTTTCTGAAATACCTAAAAAAAACTCCAATAAATCATCGGAGTTTTTGTGCTTTTTTAGTAAGAAAGGATATTTTATTTTTCAGTTTCT
>TARA_B110000902_G_scaffold38386_2_pt1 | contig 20883 bp, 17 predicted proteins | sample TARA_B110000902 | Tara Oceans TARA_B110000902 (sample SAMEA4398009) | marine metagenome | biome: Polar Biome; feature: [SRF] surface water layer (ENVO:00010504); material: water (ENVO:00002006), including particulate matter (ENVO:01000060) such as... | depth 5 m | reverse complement strand
TTTTCGCCCAACGACATCATTAAGATGGCCGCTTGATCGAGTGTGGAAAGGTCTATCCCCGAATTTACATCATCACTCACTGGCTACCACCCACTTTTTCACGACTTGTGCCACCCGACCTGGATCTTCCGCGATCAATCCTCGGACAGTGCTCAACTGTTGTTCGTAATTTTTATTGGGACCCGATAAGAGCAAACTTTCACCGCCTGACAACGTTACGGTTTCATCCGCTAAACCGGAGCCTAAATCACCCGACAAATCACCTAGTGCCCGCTGTGCTTCCATCTCTCTTAGCTCCTTGGAACCATCAGTAAGATTACGAAATGCCGGCCGCATAACAAAAAACAACAGCATCATAACCAATACAAATGCTCCAGCATATTTAATGTAACGTTCTATCGTCGGTTGCTGCCAGATGGGCACTTCTTTCATTGGCACCACTTCCGGGGCTTCCTTAACGGCGAAGGCTGAGTTAATAATATTAACGCTATCTCCCCTAGCGGCATCAAAACCTACGGCATCTCTTACCAGTATAGCCAATTGATCCAGTTCCGACTGCTCTATTGCTACGGATAAAATTTCACCCGTTTCACCGTCAATATTCGTTGTATTGTCCACTAAGACTGCGACCGATAATCGTCGAAGTCTGCCAACTTGGTGACGGGTGTGACTGATGGTGCGATCAAGTTCGTAATTACGAACTGACTGGCGTCGGCTAGTACCTACCGATCCCACCGGCGCGGCGGCTCCGCCGTCAACAATCTGCTCGGGAGCTTGACCGTCTCGGGGAGGCTGATTGCTGAGCGCGCCTGGTACGCCGCCAACTCCACCACCACCGCGGCCCTCTTCTACCGTTTGCTCACTACGTATTGCCGGTAGATCGGGGTTAAATAGCTCATCCGTTTGTTCAACCTGAGTAAAATCGACATTTGCACTAATCTCCGCCCGAAAATTACCCTCGCCCAAAACTGGCTCGAGAATTGAACTAACGCGCTTAACCAGTCGTTCTTCCATTTCACGAACATAGTCAAGCTGCTTATGAGCCATTGCCATATCCTGATCAGCATCAAAATTGGACAGTAAGTTTCCGCGCTGATCAACCACAGTGACATTTTGAATAGTTAACTCAGGGATACTAAAGGCAACCATATTGGCGATGGCCCTTACTTGCTCGGTGTTAATGCCGCTACCACCATACAAATCGAGGAAAACAGAGGCCGTGGGTTTTCGGACATCCCGTATAAAGGCCGATGTTTTTGGGATAGCCAGATGTACCCGTGCACCACGGACCACTCGAATGCTGGCTATAGTTCTTCCTAACTCACCCTCCAAACCCCTTTTAAATCGGGCACTTTCCATAAACTGGCTAGTTCCCAGTGGCTGCTCCTTATCCAACATTTCAAAACCAAAGCTGCCATCTGGAGAAATGCCAGCCCCAGCCAATTTTAATCGAGCGTCGTGAATCTGATCAGCTGCAACTAATAGGGCTCCAGTATTTTCATCGATCTTGTGATCAATCTGGCTGCTTTGAAGGATATTTAAAACTTCACCAGGGTCCATATGGTCGAGATTGCTATAAAGCGGCCGATATTCTTCACCTACCGACCAAAGTACAATCGCACCACCCATCGCGACACTGGCAGCCAAACCGACCATTAAAAATAATTGGCGAAATATGCCAATATTCCCCAAGCCATTGAGGAAATCATTCTGTCTGAGTGGAGCTACCGCCTCTCCGGTTTGTGCCGGTAATGCTGCCATGGATTAGCCTCTTTTCTGCTAGCGAGTGATAATTGGAATGTGCCTAAGTCATACCCATGCCTAGATTGGCATGTTCATTACATCTTGATACGCCTCTACGATTTTGTTTCGCACTTGCGTCAAAGCCTGAAACGAAACACTGGCCTTTTCCGATGCAACCATTACCTGCGACAAGCTAATACCTGCGTCACCCTGTTGGTATGCGGTAGACAGGTTCGCCGATGTCTGCTGCGTTTCGTTAACTGAATTGATTGCCGCAGAGAACATATCGCCGAACTGTGGCCCTTTTGCAGCGCCGGTAATTTGATTAGCATCGCCACTGACTCTCAATGCAGCTTCAACATCAGATCGAGGCTGAATGTCAGCACTGCCCATCGCCTGGGACTTTAGTTCCCGCATTTGCGTTAACACACTATTAATATCGGTTCGATTAGTGATCATCTTCAGTTTCCCCAATTACACAACAGTAAACCTACAGTCAAACTAATGACACTCAACCAACATCCGGCCAATAGCCAGCGCTCGGTGATAGGATGTGTCGACAACAATTTGACAAAATCAACGGCATGAAGCCATTTAGAGAAGTGAAAAGCATAATTCGGGCCAACTTGCCTAAATAGCAGTGACCCAGAGTTTTATCGTGTGAAAGGGGGTTGATGTAACTGCCATCACCGCGGTTTTTAACCAGCCGACGCTAGTACGAGAAACCGGCCGGAGGTTAATAACCCCAGTTATTCAACCAAGCTGGCATCTATAATCTGCACACCCGTTTGAATATTTGAAGAGCTCACGACCGGCCCCTGATAGGAGTAGCTGGCCTTCTCACCTTCTCTACTTATCGGCAAATGATCAAAATCGAACAGATTGACATCAGCTAACTGACTGGGAGAAATATTTTGCATTGATCTGAAGATGTTCTCGACACGACCAGGATGCTGTTTTTCCCAATCCTGCAGCATCGCCTTTATACTCTGTCGCTGAAGATTCTCTTGAGAACCACACAGATTGCAGGGAATAATAGGGAACTCCCGATGCTCAGCAAGCGCGATGAGATCTTTCTCCTTACAATACGCCAATGGTCGTATCACCACATTACGACCATCGTTTGAACGGAGTTTGGGTGGCATGGACTTCAATCGACTGCCATAGAACATATTAAGAAACAGTGTTTCCACCATGTCATCCCGATGGTGTCCCAAAGCTATCTTAGTTGCGCCTATAGTCTCTGCAAAAGAGTATAAGGTACCTCGACGAAGCCGAGAACAAAGGCCGCAGGTAGTTTTACCCTCGGGTATCTTCGATTTCACGACGCTGTAGGTGTCTTTATCAATGATATAAAAAGGCACAGCCAGCTTTTCAAGGTATTCAGGGAGGATATGTTCGGGGAACCCGGGCTGCTTCTGGTCCAGGTTTACCGCAATCAGCTCAAAGTTTACCGGCGCGGACTTTTGCAGCTGTAGCAATATATCCAACATGACGAACGAGTCTTTGCCGCCTGACAGGCAAGTCATCACCACGTCACCATCCTCAATCATGTTGTAATCAACAATAGCGTTGCCGACATTCCTGCGAAGACGTTTTTGTAGTTTGTTGTAATTGATTGTTTGCTGCTGTTCGGTCTTCATTGTCAGATCTTTGACCCTGTTCTTCTCAAGCGAAGTGTTTGTTGCTTCGTTAACCCCGATTTCAGGGTCGTTAAATCGCGGAAATTTATCGCGCTTTAACGAATACAACCGTCCAAACGCTTAAACTCGTTGGAATTAATTCGTCGGAACTCGGTACTAATAACCCGTAAACCTGCTGAAGGCGGCGATTCTATCGGGTTTTGACGATAAAATCAGCTTTACCATACGATTCCGTCAGCTGACGCACGGGGCGATGGGCAAAGGTACATAGTTATCTGTTCGTTATATTGCTCAATTTTTTTTAATCGCATTATCCGGTTATTGCGGCAGTGACTTTGTCTGAAAACGTCTCTTTTTACCCGTTAGCGAACGAGAATTGGGCTATCACTCGTCACAATAGTCCCAGAAACGGTATTTTCGGTGGAAATTTAGCGCCCAAATCACTAAAATGGCGGCGCCTAATTATTCACGCTACCAACTAACACACTGCTAAAACAGGAAACCTTCCATGAAACAACCCGTACGCGTTACCGTTACCGGAGCCGCTGGTCAAATCGGCTATGCCCTGTTATTCCGCATTGCCTCAGGAGCCATGCTCGGAAATGATCAACCCGTGATTCTGCAATTGTTGGATATCACGCCAGCGATGGAAGCCCTCGACGGTGTTAAAATGGAACTGGACGATTGCGCCTTCCCTCTGTTAGCCGGTGTGGTTTGTACGGATGACCCAAATGTTGGTTTTAAAGATACCGATTATGCATTGCTTGTTGGAGCTCGTCCTCGCGGACCGGGCATGGAACGTAAAGACCTACTGGAAGCAAATGCAGCTATCTTCTCAGTGCAGGGTAAAGCCATCGACGGTAACGCCAGTAAAAATATTAAAGTATTGGTCGTCGGTAACCCTGCCAATACCAACGCGCTGATCACTCAGCGTAATGCTCCCAGCATAAACCCTCGTAATTTCACTGCTATGATGCGACTTGATCACAACAGAGCAATGACCCAGATCGCACAGAAGACAGGAAAAACCGTGTCTGACGTAACCAACATGGTTGTTTGGGGTAATCACTCGGCGACTCAGTTCCCTGATTTATACAGCGCAAAAGTCAGCGGCGAGTCAGCGATTGGGCAGGTCGATCAAAGCTGGTATGAAAACGATTTCATCCCGACGGTTCAACAACGAGGTGCAGCAATTATTAAAGCTCGGGGAGCGTCATCTGCAGCCTCTGCAGCAAATGCAGCTATTGATCACATGCGTGACTGGGCTCTGGGGACTAATGGCGATGACTGGGTAAGCATGGGCATATATTCAGATGGCTCTTACGGTATTACTGAAGGACTCATCTATTCATTCCCGTGTCGCTGTAATAGCGGTGAATGGGAAATTGTTCAGGGTCTCGATGTTAATGATTTCAGCCAGGCGAGAATGAAAGCTACCGAAGCTGAATTGACGGGTGAACGCGACGCGGTAGCGCACCTGCTTCCGTAGTCACATACTTTGGGCAACTCTCTACTAACGCCGGTCAACTCAATGACCGGCTTTTTTTTACCCACTTAATAGCTAGGCAGTGCAGGGAAACTGTTTATCGCTGTAGCGATCTGAGCTAAGCTGGCAATAACTATAAAAAAGGGCAAGGGAGTTGTATATGACCAAAAAGTTTGTCGATCTTTCGATCTATCTCGAGAATGATGTCATCTCCGACCCACCCGGTGCTGAGCCGAAAATTCAATACGTGAAGCACTCCGATTCAGTCGACACTGTGGCCTCCTTTTTCCCGGGACTATCTGGGGATCAACTACCTGACGGCGAGGGCTGGGCAATTGAACTGGTCCAACTAAGTACTCACAATGGAACGCACTTAGATGCGCCTTATCACTTCCATTCAACCATGGACAAAGGCAAACCCTCCTTAACCATCGATGAGATCCCCCTGGAGTGGTGCTTCCAAAATGGCGTGAAGCTAGATTTCCGTCATTTTGCCGACGGCTATGTAGTCACCGCTGAAGACATCAGGCAGGAGCTTGATCGTATTGATTATCAATTGAAACCGTTAGATATTGTCATCGTTAACACGTCAGCTGGTAAAAAATACGGTCACGATGATTACGTTTCCAGCGGCTGTGGCGTCGGTTATGACGCTACTATTTATTTGCTTGAGCAGGGTGTAAAAGTTACCGGCACAGATGGCTGGAGCTGGGATGCACCTTTTGTGCATACCAAAGAAAAATTTCTAGAAACGGGCGACGCTTCGCTGATTTGGGAAGGACATAAAGCTGGCCGTGACATGTGTTACTGCCACCTAGAAAAACTTCATAACCTCGAAGTTTTACCCTCCACAGGCTTTACTATTTCTTGTTTTCCTCACAAGGTGAGAGGTGGCTCAGCCGGCTGGACCCGGGCCGTCGCCATTTTTGACGAATAAAATGAGCTGGGCGGCAACCCCTAGCTTATGACAGTTGCTCAATAAGATTTTCCTGTTCCTTCCATGAGGGCATCACTAAGGCAAGCAGCCGATAGAATGCCTTGCCGTGATGAAACGCTTCCAGATGACACAACTCATGCACAATGACATAGTCAAGACAGCGTATCGGCATTTTTATTAACGCCAAGTTTAATGTTACCTCACCTGCTCGAGAGCAACTGCCCCAGCGGCGACGCATTTTTCTTACCGTAATTTCCGGTATCACATATTTATCTTGAAACCAGTTGGGAAATTGCTCGAAACAGGCAAACATACGCTCTTCATAAAGCTCGATGGCTTTTTTCCGATACCAACGCTCCATGACTTTACTAACCTGGACCGGATCATCCTTATCTTGCACCGTAACTAGAAAAACACTGTCTCTGAAGTCGACATGGCCACGTCCGGCGGCTGATAAACGTAAGGGGAACATACCGCCTAGAAATCGGTGGTACTGGCCATCGCAGAAGGTTGGCTGATTCGCTAAGTCCCTCAGCACTTCTTGACGACGCTGAATCACCCACTCAGAACGCCGTTCTACAAAATCGACTAATTCATATTTTGGCACCCAGTTTGGTGTTCTAACTTCGACAGTGCCGTCGGCCAGCACATGGAGTGCTATTGTCTTGCGGCGTTGGCGCTTTATTCTATACTCAAAAGACTGTTCAAGCGTGGACCCTTGCCGGGCGTCAGTCACAGCACATCCGCCTCGGCATGCCGGCAAATAACGTCAATAAAATCGCGTCCATACCGATCCAACTTACTATCTCCAATACCGGTAATTGTCAGTAATTCCATACTGGACATTGGTCTGGATTCAAGCATTTCTAATAATGTAGCGTCGTGGAATATGACATACGGTGGGACGTTAAATTCATCCGCAAGTCGCTTCCTGCACTCTCTCAAGGCATCCCAAAGCTGCTGATGCTCAGGAAGAACATCGGACTTCTTCGATGATCTCTTTCTTTGTTTGGACGGGGATGATGCCACCTCGTCTTTGCGTAAAAATAATCGCTGCTCACCTCTTAGTACCGGTCGGCAGCTGTCTTCCAACTGCAAGCCACTATAGCCTTCAAGGTCAACTTTAAGCAGGCCTCGCACAACAAGTTGTCGGATCACCGATCTCCACTCTACTTCAGAGATATCACTACCGATACCATAGGTGCTGAGTTGCTCATGCCCGTGCTGGCGAATTTTATCCGTATCGCTGCCCCTCAATATGTCGACAATGTGCACTACTCCGAAGCGCTGACCACTGCGATAAATACTAGAAAGCACTTTTTGTGCGGCCTCTGAGGCATCCCATGTTTCGGGAGGTATCTGGCAATTATCGCAATATCCGCACTGATCCGGTGCTTGGTCGCCAAAGTAATTTAGCAACACCTGACGACGACAGCTGGTGACCTCGCAAAGCCCTAGCATGGCATCAAGCTTGTGCCGCTCCGTGCGCTTAAATTGATCAGAAGCGGTTGATTCTCCCTGCATTTGTTGCATCCGTACAACGTCCTGTAGCCCATAAACCATCCAGGCTTCTGATGGCAGTCCATCTCTGCCCGCCCTACCCGTTTCCTGATAATAAGCCTCTATACTTTTTGGCAAATCAAGGTGCGCTACAAAACGAACATCCGGTTTATCAATGCCCATACCAAATGCGATTGTGGCCACGATAATAACGGCATCTTCTCGCAGAAAACGACTCTGGTGATAGGCGCGCAGCTCGCTGGACAGGCCTGCGTGATAAGGCAGCGCCGTATAGCCCTGTTCACACAACCATTGTGCGGTGCTTTCTACTTTCTTTCGAGAAAGGCAATAGACGATACCCGCTTCATGCAGACGATTGCGAAGGAACGACAGCAACTGCTTTTTGGGTGCTGTTTTATTAGCAATGGCATAACGAATATTGGGTCGATCAAATCCACTGATAAAACATTGGGCATCGGTCAATGTCAGTCGTTGCTGAATTTCTTGCTGAGTACGACTATCTGCCGTTGCCGTCAGCGCTACTCGAGGGACATCGGGGAAATTGTCATGCAACACGCCAAGACCTAGGTAGTCCGCTCTGAAATCATGACCCCACTGCGCTACACAATGAGCCTCATCAATCGCAAAAAGAGCAATTTCACACTGAGATAGCAGTTGAAAAGTTCTCTGCTGAAGTAGACGCTCTGGTGCTACATACAGTAAATCCAGCTGACCGTCATGTAATTGCTGCTCCACCCGCCGCTGCTCCATAGCCGTTAGCGTTGAATTCAAAAATGCCGCATGAACACCCAACTGCTGCATTGCATCAACTTGATCCTGCATTAACGCAATTAGCGGCGAAATAATGATACCTACCCCATCTCTCACTAAGGCAGGGATTTGGTAACACATAGACTTGCCACCCCCTGTGGGCATTAGCACCAAGGCATCATTGCCGGCAACAATGCTATCGATGATCTCTTCTTGATGACCTCGGAATGAGGGATAACCAAAGATTGAATTTAGTATGTCTAGCGGGGTTTCGTGTAGGGTTTTACTGTTCATAGCGATGGATGCCTTTCCATTCGACATTGCCCTACGATGAATAATTTCGGGAGCATTGGTGAAGGCCTGTACGAATGTTAAAGTCGTTGGTGAATCGATTGAGGCTAGTGGGAGTAGACTCTATCGCCGCAACCTCGGCATACTGCGTGGCAATGATTAAACAATGAGGCGATTAGAACGTCTAAAAAGTGAGTACTACTGCTGAGACTAGACACTCGCATCAGGCCCACCGATTATTAAGTCATTGATCTTTTCGAGTTCAGCCACCCGTCCATGGCAGCCTCGAAACATCAAAGTAACAAAAACCATTATCTGTGAACCCTAGTTATCGGCAACGTTTCCGTTAACTTCACTGCTGAGTTGATCTCCCGCAGATTTCTCAGCTTGAATTCGATCATATATTTCTTCACGATGAACTTGCACGTTCTTCGGAGCATCGATCCCTATCCGCACCTGATTTCCCTTAATACCCAAAACAGATATAGTGACGTCGTCGCCAATTATTAGGTTTTCACCGACTCTTCTCGTTAATATTAGCATAACTGCTACTCCTGTTTGTCGACCCTTATTATAGATGAGCACCTGTCACTATACCTACTCTTTTTGACGATCATTTGATCAAACATCTATTAATAGACTAATTGTCATCATCACCAAACCAGCGACACAGCCTCCGCTGACAATTACTTTAGACCCTTTGGTTATAAGATAATCATCGGTGAGCGGCTTTCAAGCACCCATCAACTAACTGGACTCAGTCTGTGAAATCTGTCGGTCCAATACCCGCTGTATATCTGCCCGCCGTACAGGCTTGACGACAAAATCATTCATGCCAACTTCTATGCACCGACGACGTACCTTGGCATCGCTATTTACTGACACCGCGATAATAGGCGTATTCACACCACGACGCCGAATCCAGATGGTCGCTGTAAGCCCGTCCATTATCGGCATTTGTAAGTCCATCAAAACAAGGCTATACGGTTGTGCAATCAATCGCTCCAGTGCCTCTTGACCACTGTGGACAACGTCAACCTTATACCCTAAATTTGTAACCAATTGCTCCAACACCTTAGCGTTTATAGCGTTGTCTTCAGCTATTAATACTAGGCCAAGATGTTTGATTTCATTGCGAATGACTGTCAACCCCAGAGTTCCGGACTTCATCGGCAAATTTATATGTACCTTGGTGCCTTCACCAACTTCAGATTCCATGGTGAAATCAGCCATCAATAAGTAACTAAGTCGATGACAGATCGTTAAGCCCAAGCCTAAGCCAGAAGACGCATGCTCCTCACCACGACTCACATTGACTAGGGAATCAAACATGTTCTTTTGTTGCGTCCTACTCATTCCATTACCTGTATCGATCACATCAACCTTCAGCGAGCTTTCATCCCGGTCCCACTCAACATGAAACTGAATATGTCCCCTCTCCGTATGGTTGCAAGCATTTTCCAATATCACCCGCAAAAAATGCTCGATCAAATACACATCCCCTTTTAGTGTCCTTGGCAATTGATTTGGGCCAGTCCCCGTCGCAGGCTTATAGGAAAAAACGACATTTTCGTGAACTAACCCAGCAAGACCTAAACAGACTTTCTCCAATAAAGGACGAACTTCGAAATCAACCTCGTTGGCAACTAAGGCATCATCATCGGTTTCGGCCAGCAAAACAAGATTATCAACTTGCGTCTGCAGACGCGATGTCCCGTAATGTATGAAGCCCATCAAATCACGCTGATGATCTTTTTCATCAGTCTCGAGCCACTGATCTACCGACGTCATGATGGAATTTAGCGGCGTTCTTAACTCATGACTAACTGTTTTTATGAATCGTGTTTTTATTTGAGCCTCTTTCTCGGCTTTTATGAGCGCTTTTTTCAGCTTCCCATTTGCTACTCGAGCGTTTTCCTCCGCCGTCACTTTTGTTGCATAGAGCCGTTCGAGCGTCTTGTTTTTTTCTTTTTGGGTAATACTAAGCCTATCAGCCATCGCGCCAGATAAAACCAACACATATAGGACTTGCGCAACTAAAAATACAACCAGATTCTGGTTGTATATAGATCCGACTGTGAGTATCGTCGGTAAAGAAATAAATGTCCCGATGATCACTACTGTAGAGGCTGCAATGAAAAATCTAGCAGCCTTGTAGCCGTGAATCATACAGTAGACGCCAGTGAATGTAGTCATCAACCACCAACACGAAAATGTAATATCGTAGACCACTCTGTACTGGCTTGGAGAAAATAATGCCGGGGAAGCCGCTAAAAAAACTGCCGAGATTACCAGTGCATAAGAAAGATTCGAAAGAAGCGGGTGTGTCTTTCGCAGTTCTAAAAAATAGATTCCAAATAGTGTATTTACAGCGATTGATAGAAAAAATGGCGCAATCAATAATGTGTAGCTGTACCATTGAAACCACCGAGCAAAGAAAATCAACCCTCCCCAGGCAATAAACGTTGTGCATGCATAGGCCGACAGGTAGATATAACTCCGATTTCGACCGAAGTATCCGTTTAACAAATTGAACATTGCCAACCCGGCCATAAGCCCAAAACAAAGCATGACTAATCCAACTGATTGACCCAGACGCATCCTGTAATGCCCTAGCTGCTCGATTTCAATCTTAGGCCGACTCGAAAAATACCGACTGTCAAAATTTATCAGTAACTCAACCGTTTCGCCTTCAGGAATATCCAGACTGACGCCGTAGCCTAGGGCGAACTCACGTGGATGAAGAAAACCTGTGACGATTTCACGAACACCACTTTTTGAATAAACAAAGATTCGTATGTGATCGATAATTGCGTTAGACGGGTTTAATACCCAGTGAAGACCCGTGTCTACGCTAGTGACCGTTGTGTAAAACCAATAACTTCCTCCATTACTTTGATCTACCTGAAGGACGGGTTCGAGGTCAGTAACAAATCGAGCGGGGTTTGTTGGCGCACCTGATAATGCTCTATGCGCTTGGCTGGATTTATAAAAGGTACTTCCAACCCCAGACAAATCGACGAGCTCCAACGTCTTATCGAGTTGGACAGCACGGGAGCCAGAAGCACTCAATGGCAACAAAAGTAGAATAGCCGCGGCAAGAAAGATACGAAACATAGTTATTCCAGAGGGGTATAGAAAGAAACTCTCGCTCAATCGAGGTTTTTAAGACGTCTCCCACTGCTTAAACTATCACAGTCGGACGTCATGTTATCGCACTTCGAATTATTTTTCATTCGTAGTTGCAGATCGTAGCAAGAGAACTACAAACACCTCTTAGCAGCAAGGTCCGGTAACGCAGGCTGCCGACTGTATTCGAATGTATCGACCTCTATCAAAATGACTAAATCAATCAACATCCCTGGCTTCACCGCAGTATTTTTCAGATCACTCCCTAAAGCCTTTTACCGGGCAATAAACATTTTTAACGCAATGCAGGAGAGAATCAAGGTAACAGGTCAGTGGGTAACACACATCAACCCCTCATTTGAAGTAGTGTACCAACGCTGTGAGCCTGAATATGTACAGACTACTTAGTCAAGATTCATTTTTTAGCTATAATGAACTCAAGTTTTAAAAGATTCAACAGAATGAACAATACACCGTGGACGTGGCGCAATGAGAATAATTACTTTACGAAAACTTATACTCCTTGGTGTTACTCTTATCGTTAACGCAGGTGCCCTTGCTAGTAAACCGCTCACAGTCGAGCATATCCAAGATATTGTCGATAACAATCATAGTTATTCCCACTACGTCGTAAAGTGTTCCAATGGAAATACAGCCGACATCAGCGCTTGGGACAATCGTAACAAATGGTGTGTCGGCAAGGGTAGAAAAGACGACTGCTCTAAACAACAAATCAAAGCCGCCAGAAAGGTCTGCCGATGATTTAATAGTCATGCGCCCTCATTTTCGTAGCGGTTAAAAACCCGCCATCGAATACTATGTTGAATTTGGGTTTAACAACAGTTTTTCGAAGATTCAGCTTCCACAACCAAATATTAGGCTTACTACTCAATCGGAACTTCATTATGAGAATCTTAATTGTCGAAGATGAAGACCATATCCGCCAGCAGCTCCGCACCGCAATGCGTAGGCAGAACTATGCTGTGGATGTCGCCAAAGATGGCCGCGAAGGTCTCTATTTTGCCACCGAATACCCTTATGATCTTGCCATTATCGACTTGGGCTTGCCTGAGATCTCTGGCATAACGCTGATTAAAGAGTTGCGCGAGAATGACAAGAAATTTCCCATCCTTATTCTAACTGCGCGCGGTGACTGGCAAGATAAAGTTGAAGGATTGGAAGCAGGGGCCGACGACTATGTTGTAAAGCCGTTCCAGATGGAAGAGGTCAATGCGCGTATAAATGCCCTGTTAAGACGGAGCGCTGGCAGCTGCAAACCCAGCATGAGCTTTGGTCCTCTGACCATTAACACTACATCGAAAGTGGCACTGATTGGCAGCACCGAGATGACTTTAACCAGCTATGAATACAATACGCTTGAATACCTCGCTCACAATGCCGGCAAAGTCGTCTCAAAAACAGAGTTAACGGAACACTTATACAGTCAAGATTTTGAGCGTGACAGCAATGTAATAGAAGTATTTATAGGTCGTTTACGAAAAAAAATTGATCCCGACAATCAGTTGAAAGCGATAGTTACGGTACGCGGGCAGGGCTATCGCTTTATGCTCGGGGCATCACCACAGAATAGTTTATCTCCGTGATCAACACTCTCTTTGGCAGACTACTGGTTGCGAGTGTGTTGGTGCTTAGTCTTTTCTTAGGACTGATTGCTTATACCGTTAATCAGTTAACCCTTGAAAATGCGTATGAAACTCAGCAAGAAAAACTACGCCTACAAAACCATGCATTGCTCTACTCCGCTCGAATTAGCGACAACCAGATCGAATTACCCGACGATTTGAGAGAGGTTCGGTTTGATGACTATGAATCCGGTTTATACGGTTTTGTCAGCGACATTGACGGCAACGTATTATGGCAGTCATATTCTGCTCAATCGTTGACCTTCGACAGCAGTATATTCCAAACCACATTAAATAAGCCGGGAACATCGCAATACGAAATCGTACCGGGTTACTTTGCTTATCACCACTTGGTCTCTTGGGAAATCATCGGCGACATACCACAGCAGATTATCTTTACTGTCCTTGAGGACAATCGGCCCATTCTTGAAAATATAGACCTTCTTCAGCAACGCCTAAGACTTTGGCTGTTAATTATCGGCTTGCTGCTGACTGCTCTTCTCATGCTGATTTTGCGGTGGGGAACTAAGCCGCTGAGACGACTTGCGCTTAATCTCAAGCTGATTGAAAGCGGCGTAAAAAATCGAATAGAAGGAAACTACCCTGTAGAATTTTATAATGTGACCAATAACCTGAATCAGTTAATCGACAGTGAGCGTCAGCAGCGAGAACGCTACCACTCGACCCTTGCAGACCTCGCGCATAGCTTAAAAACACCGTTAGCTGTTATTCATACAGAGCTCGACAACACTCACAACGCGCTGATTAGCGAACAGACCCAGCGCATGGATGAAATTATAAAGCACCAACTACAGCGCGCCGTTGTAGTCAGTCCCCACGGGCTAATTGAGGCGATCTCTATTGAAAGCTGTGTTGATCGCCTTGTCAGTGCAATGAAGAAAGTTTACGCCGAGAAGCATTTAGCCTTTGAAATAAAAATCGCAGAAAACGCCGTGTTTAAAGGCGATCAGCGCGATTTAATGGAAGTACTGGGTAATTTAATAGACAATGCCTGTAAAGCGAGCAACAGTAAGGTAGCGGTGACAGCAAACAACATGCCCCCCGGCCTGAATATTGAGATTCACGATGACGGCAGCGGGATACCGATATCATCCCGAGAAAACCTCATAAAACGGGGGCATCGGGCCGACACACGCTACGTGGGCCAAGGTATTGGGCTTGATGTTGCTAACGACATTGTTGAGAGCTATAACGGTAAATTGGAGATAGCTCAATCGCTTTTGGGTGGAGCCCTGATAATTATTAGACTACCGCAAGTAAATAAAACTCATGGCCAATAAAATAATAGAAACGCCTAAAGAAAGAATTTATCGCATCATTTTTGGCACCGACACGCCAGCCGGCCGCCTATTCGACATATTACTTATCGCCACTATCTTACTGAGTGTGGTTGCCGTTGTTCTCGACTCTATTGAATCATGGCAGCTGCGCTATGCCCTTGAACTGCATCTTATCGAGTGGTTTTTCACCTTCTTATTTACCGCTGAATATTTGGTGAGGATTTATTGCTCACCAAATCCGAGAGCTTATATCACCAGCTTCTATGGAATTGTTGATCTAGCGGCAATTCTACCCACTTATATTTCACTCTTTTTTCCCGCTGCAAGCCTGCTGCTGATTATCCGCCTGCTTCGGGTGTTGAGAGTTTTCCGGGTGTTAAAACTTTTACAGTACAGTGGTGAGGCCAATATACTGATGCGATCGATGCTGATGGCAAGGCGCAAGATTTTTGTCTTTCTATTTTCCGTGATGATTCTTGTGACTATATTTGGCTCTCTCATGTACGTTATAGAAGGACCTATTTTCGGATTTACCAGCATTCCTCGCGGTATCTATTGGGCCATAGTTACCGTCACTACTGTCGGCTATGGCGATATCACGCCACAAACGGTTTTGGGGCAAATGGTTGCAGCACTGACTATGTTAACGGGTTACGCAATTATTGCAGTACCGACCGGGATAATCAGTGCAGAACTAATGACAGAGATGCGAAGAGACCGCAATAGTAGACGCTGCAGTAATTGTGAGAGCTCAGACCATGAGGTTGATGCAGACTATTGTCGCCATTGTGGGACCGAACTAAACCCTGATAGCAAATGACCCCACAGCCGATTGGATATCGCCACTAGCTAATTAGTTATCAACGCACCACTAACCCGCTACATTGAAATGCCCTCAACCTGGTTACCTCCCCGCTGTCGAGCCCGCTCGAGCATGTCTCCCGCTTCATCCACCAAACTCTGGAGATGCTTGTCTGCAGACGGCTCAATCGTTGCCACCCCGGCACTCGCAGAAAGCAGCCCCACGTTATCGTCATTGCCAATCGTAGCGCCCAAAAGAGCAATGCCCGCTATCATTCGCGTTGCCAACAGTAAGGCATTGCTCAACTCTGTGCCGGGCAGCAGGATAAAAAATTCATCACCATCATAACGCGACACCATGTCAGCCGCTCTGTTAGTCAGATTATCGAGCAGTTCCGCAACCTGTTTGAGCATATCGTCACCGGCACCGATACCAAACTGGTCGTTGAACACTGCAAACCTGTCAATATCAATTCTAATCAGCGATAGCGGATAATATTCTCGCAAGCTACGCCGCCATTCCACATCCAGATACTCGTCAAGACGTCGACTATTAGCCACAGAGGTAAGGGCATCCAGTGACGCGACGTCAATCAGCAATTGGGTTTTAATCGTAACGTCCCGCAGAATTTTCACCCGCGCCGCGACAATCGATGCAGGGATTGACTTAAACATAAAATCGACAGCACCCGCCTGTAGCCATAGGTCGATATCATCATCAGCATCGCCCAGGGCGATTATAGGAATATTTTTAGTGGCATTATCTTTCTTCAACCACTTAAAAACATTATCAAGGCCACATCCAACACTATGGATATCGACAATAATGCAATCGACTCTTTTACTACCGAAGGTCTTATCAATCATTTGGTTTTCGTCCGATGCCTGCAGCACCGTCAATTGACGCTGCAAATCGACAAACAACAGCTCCTGCAAAACAGTTTTCTGGCCCAAGACCAGAATCGTGGCTTTAGAAACCATGAAAAACTTTCCCCTTAACGAAAACCCAACATTAATACTGTAAATACGTTCGTAAACTATAAGCGCTCGATACAAGATGGCTTCTGGCTGTCATTACCGAAGAATCAACCACGCGGCGAGGTGATTAGCGAAAATTGATGGCATCTCCAGAAATCACCGGACATAATATACCTCTTTAAGTATACTCTTCCGCTATTAAATTAGCCGTCAAATTCACAAAGGACGACAATGCATCTAACTCCACTAAAAAGTCGCCTAACCCGCCGATTTGTTACCGCTGCCCTATTGATGGCATACACATTACCCATCATGGCTCAAACGAATAATGATCAGATGGAAATTGTCACTGTCACTGCATCCCGCAGCGAGCAGTCACTGAGTTCATCAACCGCCAGCTTATCGATTGTGTCAGAAGAAGATTTGCTCACCATCAGTCATATCCATATCAGCGAAACCCTGTCGCGGGTTCCCGGGGTGTGGGTAAGTCGTGGTAACGGACAAGAACACCTAACAGCGATTCGGTCTCCTGTTTTAACCGGAGCCGGCAGTTGCGGATCTTTTACAGTAGCTGAAGACGGCATTCCTGTCCGAGCCACTGGGCTTTGCAACGTAAATCAACTCTTTGATCTCAATACAGAGCAGGCTCAGCGTATTGAGGTATTGCGTGGCCCTGGCACTGTCTTGCATGGATCAGACGCGCTCCATGGCGTCATTAACGTCATTACCAAAGCGCCTGCAAGTGACCAGGAGACTCTCATCAGTCTCGAAGCGGGTTCAAATGACTTTTACCGAACTAAGCTCAGCCAAAGCGGTACTAATGGTGACCATGGCTATCGTCTTAACTTCAACGGCGCGACCGATGGCGGCTACAAAAACGATTCAGGTTATGACCAGCAAAAAATCACCGCGCGCCACGATTTCAACCGCGACAATATCTCAATCCAGTCACTGTTGAGTATTAATAACCTCAATCAGGAAACCGCCGGCTATGTGCAGGGAAAAGACGCTTTTAAAGAGGGTGATCGCAAGCGCGAAAACCCGAACCCGGAGGCCTTCCGAGACACACAGTCCTATCGCTTACAAAGTCAGCTAACGCTAGCTCTTGATAATGGTGGTTCATTCATTGCAACGCCTTATGCGCGCTACACCGACATGGACTTTCTTATGCACTTTTTACCGGGCACTCCGTTGGAGCAGAATGGTCAAAAAGGTATAGGGATACAAACGGCTTATAGACGCCCGATCAATCAGGATCTGATGTTAACCCAAGGGTTTGATGCCGAGTACACCGATGCATTCCTCAAACAGTCACAAGAGGGGGGCTTTTCGTCATTTCCAAAAGGGCAGCAATATAACTATGAAGTCACTGCTAAGATGCTGGCTGCATTCATCACTGCCGACTATGAACTTTTACCGACAACCATCTTGTCTGCGGGCAGTCGTTACGAATACCTTGAGTACGATTACGACAACCGGATGATCGATGGAAACACCGCCGAAGACGGCTCCCAGTGCGTCAACGGCTTCACCGGAGCGGTTGGATGTCGCTACACAAGACCCTCAGACGGCACGGATGACTTTGACAACTGGTCCGTCAATGCCAGCATCAACCATCAAATCAACGACGCCCTGACGGGTGTTGTAAGATTAGCCCACGGCTTTCGAGCACCTCAAGCCACAGAAATGTATCGGCTGCAAAATGGCCAGCTGACAGCAAACCTTGACTCAGAGGAGATTAACAGTTTAGAGATTGGGCTCCGAGGTGCAGCTGAAAACATCAGCTTTAGCCTAACAACATTTTTTATGAAAAAGACGAATGCTATCTTCCAATCGTCAGACAGACTAAATCTGGCCGATGGACAGTCGGAGCATTATGGGCTCGAGTATGATGTGGCATGGCAGCTATCGTCACAATGGCATATTAATATCGCTGGCACCTTCGCCCGTCATTCCTATTCCAACAATGTTAGTACGCCAGGACCGTCCTCCGCAGTTATTATCCCATCCGACGGCAATGATATTGATACGGCCCCGCGCCATATGAGTGCAGTGCAACTGGGATGGACTCCAACAGAAGACGTACGGGCCGAACTAGAGTGGCTGTCGATGGGTAAGTATTATACCGACATTGACAATTTGCATAGTTACGGTGGACACAATTTACTGAACCTTCGATTGATTCAGCAGCTGTCTAAAAATATCAGCATTGGCCTGCGCATTAGCAATCTAACCGACGTCGACTACGCTGAGCGTGCTGATTATACCGGCTTTAATGGCGACCGATATTTTATTGGTGAGCCGCGATCTTATCATGGTAATGTCACTTACACGTTTTAGTCATCTCAGGGGCCTCCGCATGAGTGGGGGCTACTTTCTGCAACAAAAAAACGCCTGCCGATTACGCCCCTATATTTTGCCAACTATTTACAATTCATAACCTGTTGATTTATTTAAGTATTATAAAAAAACGCCCTTCCCCCTGTGCACTGGCCCACAACCTTCGGGTACGCTTATTGAGTTCATGCTGACCCTTGATATAGTCGCTTCACTGCATTCGGAGCGATTCAATGAAGATGACACAATCCCTTGTAAAAAGATTCAGAGACCTGATGATCGCATTATGCATCACCGCATCAATGTGTAGCCAATGGGCCTCGGCAAATGAGGAATCCAACCCGGAATCAATACTCACCATTGTCAAAATTGAGACCGTCAGACTATTGCCGACCAACCGTTTGAGCGGCGCTAAAGGATTCTACTCGAGCGGCGCCAACGCGGCAGGAAAAGCGAGCCTGACCGCTGATGAAAAGCGTAAAAAAGTCACCTGGGGAATTAACCACCGAGGTCTCTCAATACTGAAACGGTTTTAAGGTTTAGTGCATTGCTACCTAACGAAAAATTCCTGCCCTCATCTTTGCAGCCTCGAAATCACGCTAGCTTTGAATAGCACCAATACCGACAGAGACACGTGCTTTTACGAGTAATTCTGAAGCGTACGCCCTAGCTTTAATGCCGCCTTTTTGAAGAACGCTTTCAATGTAATCACCGTCGGCCATAAGCTCATCATAGCGTGCTCTAGCTGGCCCAACTTCATCATTAATTAATGCAAATAGTTCTTTCTTTGCCTGTCCCCAGCCGATCCCTTGCGCAAACTGTTGGCGCATCATTTCCGTTTGTTGTTCCGATGCAAAAGCTTGCCAGATTTGAAACACGGTCGAACCATTAGGATCTTTTGGTTCGCCAGGCTCCAGCAGGTTTGTCTTAATTTTATTAATCTGTTTTTGCAATTTCTTCTCCGTCAAAAACAACGGAATTGTGTTGTTGTAACTCTTACTCATTTTACGCCCGTCCAAACCGCTTAACACCGCGACATCCTCGTCGACCTGCGCTTCTGGAAGCGTAAATAACTCGCCGTAGTGATGATTAAATCGTTGAGCGATAACCCGAGCCATTTCAACGTGCTGGATTTGATCTCTGCCAACGGGAATTCGTTCACCATTGAACATCAGAATATCCGCTGCCATCAGAATTGGGTAGCTAAATAGTCCCATAGTGATAGCACTATCCGCGTCTTCACCCGCTTCTTCATTCACTTGTACTGCCGCTTTATAGGCGTGAGACCGGTTCATTAGGCCTTTGGCCGTCATACACGTCAAAATCCAACTCAGCTCAGTAATTTCTGGTACGTCTGATTGACGGTAAAACGTACAGTTTTCGGCATCCAGACCTAACGCTAACCACGTAGCTGCAATTTCTTTAGTCGATTGTCGAACTTGCGCGGGGTCCTGACACTTTATTAACGCGTGATAATCGGCGAGGAAGAAAAACGAATCCAGCGATGGGTCTCTACTGGCGATAATGGCAGGCTTTATAGCGCCTACGTAATTACCCAAGTGTGGTGTACCTGACGTGGTGATACCCGTTAATACTCTTTCTTTTGTTGTCATGTTTCTGAAACTCAAGATTAGGTCAATGCAAGGCTGTAAACACAGTGTTAAAAGTACAGAAATGAACCACTACCGTCGGCCACTAGTCCATCGCCGGGCTATCATACTGATTAGTCAGAGGCGTTTCTATGGTGATCGATCGTTTCCTGGAAAATTTCCTCATACACTTTTCTCATCGATTTCATTGCAAGAAAATGCAAATCGACAGATTCAGGCAGTCTACCGGAGGCCTGCAACGATGACAAAGTCACTAGGTGACGGCCGAGGGCGCTCGCTTCGTCAGCAGGGTTGTCGATGCTTGAGGCGTATTGATAATAATCACCAAACCACTCTCCATAGCAAAGTCTAGCGGGAACAGCAGGAACACAGCCCGCTGCCACAGCCTCCAGCACCGATAGGCCCTGAAAATCGTGAAGCGCAGTAGAAAGAGCAACATCAGCGGATCGCAACAACCCGAGATAGTCATCCTCACGCTCAATGTAACCCCATCTTTTTAACACGCCCGGATAATGACTCTGTAGATGATCATTCATCTCTTTAAAAACATCGGGACAGCGCCGAAACTGCTGCCCAACGATATACAGCTCCAGATCAGCACCGTGCTCCAAAGCATACCTCAGTCCGGCGAAAAGCCGATCTGGGGCTTTGTCATACTCCCAGCGGTGATTCCAGAGCACTTTTAAGGGGCCCTTGCTCTTATTAGTACGCGA
>TARA_B110000902_G_scaffold95865_1_pt1 | contig 20989 bp, 16 predicted proteins | sample TARA_B110000902 | Tara Oceans TARA_B110000902 (sample SAMEA4398009) | marine metagenome | biome: Polar Biome; feature: [SRF] surface water layer (ENVO:00010504); material: water (ENVO:00002006), including particulate matter (ENVO:01000060) such as... | depth 5 m | reverse complement strand
TCCTCGATTCTCTGCGGAAGGCGCTTTAGTATGGAATTGAAATAACGAGAGCCGCCTTTTAGGCTTTGTTCCGCATCAAGGCGATTCTGGATGTTCATCTCTTTAGCCGTTGGCAGAGTTAACATCATCATACCGCGCACACCCGTTGGCGATTTTGCCCGTGGGTTCCAGTGTGATTCCTGATAACTTATTGCGGCTAAAAGGCGCCAATCAATGCCATATTCGATGGCGACTGTTTCGATAAGCTCTCGATACTTAGGCAGTCGTCGTTGAATTGCCTGATTAAAAGTCAGTGAGCCAATACGATTGACTTGTTCGCTATGGCTGTAGAAACGTTCTTCTAACTGGCGCAATTGTCCATTTTCGTTGATTTTTTTAAAAAATAGTTGCAGGTCATTTGCCAACGTTGGAATTCTAATTTCCCCTGGCATGGCCCAAGCTAATTGTCCTGGCGGGCCTATCTCAAAAGCAATATTCAGTCGGGGGTAGAATCCACGATTTGCCATATATTCGTTGGAGTCGAGAATCGTGTAGTCAATTTCTCCCTCTGCCAGCATGTCAAGCAAGTCGATGGTTTCTACGTCGGTAGCTGTTCTCCACTGGAGATTCTTATGTTCGAGTTTCAATCGGGTCAATATCTCGTCATGGCTGCTGTTGGCCATGATCATTATCTTACTGTCGGTCAGGTCGGCGAGAGATTTGGGCCGGATACTATCTGTGCGATAGACGACAAACTGCTTGATATCGAGATATCCCGGCGAAAAATTGAATCGTTTTTGGCGCTCTTCAGTGATAGTCAGACCGGCCGCAGCGAGGTGTACCTCATTTTTCTCTAGGGCGAGGAAAATATCTTCTAGACTATGGACGACGGTGACCTCAAGTTCGACACCAAGATATTCACTGAAAAGACGAGCTAGTTCATACTCATAACCGGTGGGACCGTTGCGATCTTCGAAATACGAAGTCGGACCATTACGCGAGATGATTTTCAGTGTGCCCTGTTCACGAATGGACGACTCATGGCTGTGTTGGTCGCAAGCCGAGACCAAGCTAGCCAAGATTAACAGCAGTATATAGCGAAGATACAGTCTTCCGGATTTTGTGCTGCAAGCTAATGACAGATACATAGTCATCATTTTATAGGCAGTCGCGGCGGTAGTCTTGGTATTTATTGATGATCTTGGCTTCAATTTGAAAAATATAGCCTAATCGGACTTAAGTCTCAGTTCAACTTCCAGTAGAATAGCCCGCTTTCCTGTTTCCTGACATTGCTCTTGCTAGAAGGCTTTCACGCAATATGCTGATTACCCGTGGCGCATCCGCCCTCTCTGAATTTCGTACTCATAAGCTGTTTAATACGCTCAAACCTGCTATTCCTGGGTTGAATGCGGTATCGGCAGAGTTTATTCATTTTTCTGAATTGCAGGAAGATTTGTCGCAAGAACAGCAGAGGGTGCTCGGAAGGCTTCTACAATACGGACCAAAGGCTGCCGCGGTAGAGGCAGCCGGAGCGCTGTTGTTGGTTGTCCCGAGGCCGGGAACGATTTCTCCCTGGTCAAGTAAAGCGACGGATATTGCTCACAATGCCGGCTTAACTTCGGTGCTGCGCATCGAACGGGGTATTGCCTATTACATTGATTCTCATACAGATCTTAGTGATGAACAATTAAGGTTGGTTAAATCGGTCATTCACGATCGTATGGTGGAATCGGTGCTGCTGGGTTTGGACGACGCAGCGGTATTGTTTCGGCACGAACAACCGACACCACTAACTTCAGTGGACGTGCTTGCAGGTGGGCAAAGCGCATTGGCGGATGCCAATGTAGCCTTAGGCCTAGCATTGGCCGAAGACGAAATTGACTATCTGGTCGATAGCTTCCGGGACTTGGGCCGTAATCCAACGGACGTCGAATTGATGATGTTTGCACAGGCAAATTCGGAGCATTGTCGCCACAAAATTTTTAATGCCAGTTGGACTATTGACGGGGACGAGCAGGACTATTCGCTGTTCAAAATGATAAAAAACACCTATGAAAAAGGTGGCGCGGGTGTGCTGTCAGCCTATGAAGATAACGCCTCAGTTATGGAAGGTAGTTACGCGGGACGCTTTTATCCAAATCCTGAAAACCAAACGTATAGTTACCACAACGAAGATATTCACATACTGATGAAGGTGGAAACCCACAATCATCCGACGGCTATCGCTCCTTTTTCGGGCGCCGGCACAGGCTCAGGTGGAGAGATTCGCGACGAAGGTGCCGTGGGCCGAGGCTCCAAACCCAAAGTGGGTTTATCGGGTTTTACTGTCTCTAACTTGAATCTCAGCGGTCATTTACAACCATGGGAAATCGACTATGGCAAGCCCGACCGAATTGTGACGGCGCTGGATATTATGATTGAGGGGCCGGTGGGTGGTGCTGCATTTAATAATGAATTTGGTCGGCCTAATCTTAATGGATACTTTAGGACTTATGAAGAAAGCGTCAACGGCGCTGGTGGTATTGAACGACGCGGTTATCACAAGCCGATTATGATCGCTGGAGGGTACGGTAATATCAAGGCAGAACATGTCGAAAAACATGAATTCCCCGCTGGTTGCAAATTAATCGCTTTAGGTGGTCCCGCGATGCTGATCGGTTTGGGTGGAGGTGCTGCCTCCAGTATGGCGTCTGGAAGCTCCAGTGAAGACCTCGACTTTGCCTCAGTGCAGCGCCAAAACCCTGAAATAGAGCGGCGGTGTCAGGAAGTTATCGACCGGTGTTGGGGTATGGGGCAGGATAATCCTATTGCGTTCATCCACGATGTCGGCGCCGGTGGCTTATCAAATGCGTTTCCCGAATTGGTCAAAGACGGTGGTCGCGGCGGTAACTTTGAATTGCGCGCGGTGCCTAATGATGAGCCAGGCATGTCGCCTCTCGCCATCTGGTGTAATGAGTCACAGGAACGCTATGTGATGGCTGTTGAGCCCGATGCACTGCCCGTATTTGAAGCTATTTGTCGACGCGAGCGCTGCCCCTATGCAGTAGTTGGAGAGGCAACTGATGAGCACCACCTGCGTGTAGGGGATCGCTATTTCAACAACAGTCCTGTCGATTTACCGATGTCTATTTTGTTTGGTAAGCCACCTAAAATGCACCGTAATGTTGATCGCATTGCCTATGAGATGCCGGCGTTTAAGACGGCTGATATCGACCTTAGTGAAGCTACCTTGCGTGTCTTACAGCTGCCAACGGTAGCGAGTAAAAGCTTTTTGATCACGATAGGTGATCGTTCTATAACTGGCATGGTGGCGCGCGATCAGATGGTAGGTCCGTGGCAGGTGCCGGTGGCTGACTGCGCAGTCACAACAGCCTCTTATGATAGCTATTGCGGTGAGGCCATGGCTATGGGAGAGAGAACGCCAATGGCCCTGATTAATGCTCCTGCATCGGGACGAATGGCGGTAGGGGAAGCGATCACAAATATTGCCGCGAGTCGAATCGATAAAATATCAAATATTAGGCTTTCTGCAAATTGGATGTGTGCGGCAGGTCATCCGGGCGAGGATGAGAAGCTGTATGATACGGTTAAGGCCATCGGTATGGAGCTGTGTCCCGCGCTGGGTATTACGATACCTGTCGGCAAGGACTCAATGTCGATGCGCACGGCGTGGCAGGACAATGACGAGAACAAATCGGTTACATCACCGATGTCGGTTGTTATTTCAGCGTTTTCGCCGGTGTTAGATGTGCGTAAGACGGCAACCCCGCAATTGAAAACGGATCGCGGTGTTACTGAGATATTACTGATAGACCTTGGTCTTGGAAAGAACCGTATGGGCGCAAGCTGTCTCGCGCAGGTTTACAACCAGATTGGCAATGTTGCCCCAGATGTTGATGATCCACAATTATTACGAAACTTTTTTACCGCAATTCAAAAACTGCTAGAGCAGAATTTACTCCTCGCTTATCACGATCGATCGGACGGTGGTCTGCTGACAACAGCTCTGGAGATGGCATTTGCCGGCCATTGTGGAATCGATTTGGATATTGCGGGCCTAGGTGAAGACACTATCGCCGGACTCTTTAATGAGGAGTTGGGAGCTGTTGTGCAGATTGCCAGTGGTGACCGCGGCGCGGTGATGGCAGTTTTTGATCAGCAGGGCTTGAGCCAAGCAGTGTTCACGCTGGGGGGCATCAATGGTGATGACCACATCAGAGTTCGTAGCGGTTCAAAACTACTGATTGACCGCAAACGAGCTGATTACCAAAGAATGTGGAGCGAAACTAGCTTCCGTATTCAGTCTCTAAGAGACAACCCAGAGTGTGCCCAACAGGAATTTGATCAGTTGATTGCGCACGATCCCGGGCTATCCGCCCGAGTGACTTTTGACGTGAATGATAACCTCAGCGCCCCATTTATTAACACAGGGGTTCGTCCGCGGGCGGCTATTCTGAGGGAGCAAGGCGTAAACGGACAGCTTGAAATGGCGGCTGCCTTTGATCGGGCCGGTTTTGAAGCTGTCGACGTCCACATGAGTGATATTTTGGAAGGTCGGGTCAATCTGGATACCTTTAAGGCAATGGCAGCCTGCGGTGGCTTCTCTTATGGAGATGTATTGGGTGCAGGAGAAGGTTGGGCCAAGACGATTTTATTTAACGAGCGTGCCAGAGACCAATTTCAGCAGTTTTTCCATCGGGAGGATACGTTTAGTCTAGGCGTATGTAATGGTTGCCAAATGATGTCGAACCTTAAGTCGCTAATACCAGGAGCTGAGCTATGGCCGCGCTTTGTGCGTAATACCTCTGAGCAATTTGAAGCGAGGGTGGCATTGGTTCAAGTTCAAGAGTCGCCATCGATTCTATTGCAAGGCATGGCAGGGTCGCATATGCCCGTAGCTATTGCCCACGGAGAAGGGCGCGTTGAGTTTGCTGATAGTGCTCACCAGCAGGCTGTAATGGCCAGTGATACCTCAGCACTTCGTTTTATTGATAATCAATTACAGTCTACGGAAACATACCCTGCTAATCCAAACGGCTCACCAATGGGGTTAACGGGTATGACCACAACTGACGGGCGTGTCACTATTATGATGCCGCACCCTGAACGCGTTTTTCGAACCGTACAAAACTCTTGGCACCCACCGGAATGGGACGAAGATAGCCCGTGGATTCGCCTGTTTCGTAATGGTCGCGTTTGGATTGATTAATCAAGGTTGAGATTGCATTATTCGTCCCCATATAGCGCTATTACGGTCCCGGGTTTTTTGTGAACACAGTGGGTTCACAGGTCGGTTATAATAGCTACATGAAAGTAGACATAAAGACGTAACGGCGAAGTGAAGCTATCGCCCTATTTGGAACCTCTATGCTAAATCAGTACCCTCTTTGGAAGTATATACTCATACTGTTAGTTGTTGTTGTCGGTTTTTTCTACGCGGCTCCCAATCTTTATAGCCCGGATCCTGCGGTGCAGCTGTCAGGCGAAAGCAGCGCAACCGTCATCGATGACAGGGCGTTGTCGATAGCAACAAAGGCACTGAAAGCGGCGAACATCGATTTTTTTGGTGAGGAAGTCAACGAAAAAGGGACTAACGGTCTGATTCGTTTAAAAAACCGAGAATCGCAGCTGCCGGCGCAAAAAGCGATTCAGCGCGCGTTGGGCGATAGCTATATAGTTGCTTTGAACCTAGCTTCCACCACTCCGAATTGGTTAGCTGATTTTGGGGCACAGGGGATGAAACTCGGTTTGGATTTAAGTGGTGGTGTGCATTTTTTGTTGGAAGTCGATACTGATAGCGCTATTGCCAAACGCATGGAGTTTTATACGTCTGGTATTAAGAAATCACTGAGAGAAGACAAAATTCGTGGTTTTATCCGCCTAGAAGAGGACGGGAGTATTCGTGGGAAATTTAAGACGGACGAATTGAGAGAGCAAGCAAATAGTAAAGTCCGTACTGAATTCAGTGAATTGATCCGTCAGTCGGTCGATGATGACGGTGATTTTTATCTTTACATGACAATTTCCGAAGCAAAAATCAAAGAAATTGAAAATTATGCAGTCGATCAAAATCTGACGACCCTGCGCAACCGCGTCAACGAACTCGGTGTTTCGGAGCCGTTGGTACAGCGTCAGGGTCGGAATCGTATTGTCGTTGAGTTGCCGGGAGTTCAGGATACCACCAGAGCTAAGCGTATTATTGGCAAGACAGCCAACATGGAATTTCGGTTGGAAGCAAAATATGATGCGCTAGCATCGGCAAAAGAAGAATTTGAGTTTCGCGAGGCGGGCCGTCGAGGCGGTAGTGCGTTCCTCGAGCGAGATATTGTGATTACCGGAGAACGGGTCGCAAGTGCATCGGCAGGATTTGATTCACAAACGAGTCAGCCGCAAGTTAATATTACTCTCGATAGCGAGGGCGGGGCAATGATGCACCGAGTGACTCGCCACAATATCAAGCGTGGCCTTGGTGTGTTGTTTATCGAACGCAAGTCGAGAACTCGCTATGAGACAAACGCCGCGGGTGAAGAAGTTGTTATCAAGGTGCCTTACGATGAGAAGAGAATCATCAGCCTAGCAACTATTCAGGATGCTCTTGGTGTGAGTTTTCGGATCACCGGTTTGGGAAACCCAGCGGAGGCCGCTGAGCTGGCATTATTACTTCGCGCTGGCGCACTTGCAGCGCCTTTAGAGTTTGTTCAAGAGCGGACAATTGGTCCTTCGCTTGGGGCAGAAAATATTGAATTGGGAATCATGTCGGTTCAGATAGGTCTCGCTTTAGTTGCTGTTTTCATGATGGTTTATTATCGCCTATTTGGCGTGGTTGCGATGCTGGGCCTGAGTATTAATCTGGTCCTTCTGATTGCTGCCATGTCGATTCTCTCGGCTACCCTAACTTTACCTGGAATCGCGGGAATTGTTTTGACTGTAGGTATGGCGGTAGACGCCAATGTGCTTATTTTTGCACGTATTCGTGAAGAGCTTAGAGCTGGGCTGTCTCCGCAACAGGCGATTAATGCAGGTTATGACAGGGCCTTTGTAACCATTATGGATGCCAATATCACGACGTTACTCGTTGCGCTCATTCTTTATGCCGTGGGTGCCGGTCCGGTTCGCGGCTTTGCAGTAACATTGTCTCTGGGTATTATCACCTCAATGTTTACAGCAATAGTGGGTACCAGAGCATTGATAAACATGATCCACGGCGGACGTAAGATTCAAAAACTATCTATCTAAGAAAGCTTAGAGTTAAACAGGATTGGAAATTAACGTGGCAGAACAGCAAGCACAAAGTAAAAAAGTTATACCATTTATGGCCGGTCGAAAAGTCGCGATGATTCTTTCGTTGGTGCTGATTATTGGTTCTATTGCTTCACTGGCCTTAAAAGGTTTGAACTTTGGTCTGGATTTTACCGGTGGAACACTGGTGGAAGTTGGCTATAGCGAAGTTGAGCCATTAAGTAATATACGAAATACGATAGAAAGTGCTGGTTACAAAAACGCAGTGGTAGTTCATTTTGGTTCTGAAACTGACATCCTTGTGCGATTACCGCAAGGCTTTAGTGATGAGTTAGGTGAGGAGCTGGTAACGGCGCTAGAAAAAGATTTTTCAGGGAATATTGATCTACGCCGAATTGAATTCGTTGGACCGCAGGTAGGTGACGAGCTGAAGGAGCAGGGCGGCTTGGCTATGCTGATGGCGTTAGGTCTGGTTATGTTGTACATAACTTTTCGATTCCAATTAAAGTTCTCTGTTGGTGCCGTATCTGCTCTCGCTCACGATGTTATTATCACCTTGGGCGTATTTTCGTTTTTTCAGATTGATTTTGACCTCACAGTCTTGGCCGCTGTCTTAGCGGTAATTGGTTATTCTCTGAATGACACCATTGTCGTGTCGGATCGCATTCGGGAAAATTTCCGTAAAATTCGAAAAGGCACAGCAACTTCAGTGATTGATATTTCACTCACTGAAACACTTGCGAGAACTCTGGTAACATCATTCACAACGTTACTAGTGCTTACGGCGTTATTTGTTTTTGGCGGCGAGTTGATACATGGGTTTTCAATTGCATTATTAGTGGGTGTTTTTGTCGGGACTTATTCATCCATTTACGTCGCGGCGAATGTATTGTTAGTGTTGAATATTTCTAAGGAAGATCTGATGCTGCCCGTCAAGGAAGGCTCAGACATGGATCAAATGCCCTAGTTTTAGCGGCTTAAGGCGATCTCTAAATTCCCAATAGATCGCTTCACTATTTGTTGATTACCACGTACTGGATTTCCAGTTGCCTCTATCCTATACGTTCCACAGTAACTCTTCCGTGTGCCAGTCGCGGGGTATAATCTGGCGCTGATAACGTCGCAGTCGCGAAAAAATGAGTAAGGAATATCCCTCTCGTAACGGGGAATGTTCAGAGTCAATCGGAACGGTTAGGTGAGATTTACGACGTCCCACTTAGCGAGAGACGCCGGAACGGCCCCGGGTCATCGATGGGCGCTCCCTAGACTGATGTTCGTTTTAGACATCAAATCGACGAGGTTACCGCTGACGTAACAGCAAGTCTATTCCATCGAGGCGGAATGGCGCGGTCTTCGGTGATATTTTCTAGACTAGATTTCTTTTAGAAACGGCTGAACTGTTTGCAGTAGACCTTTAAAGCATTTGGGGTTTCCAGCAACAATATTTCCGGATTCTAAAAAGTCATTGCCGCCTGCAAAATCAGAAATGAGGCCGCCGCTTTCTCGAATTAATAAAACACCGGCTGCAATATCCCATTGGCTCAAGCCAATCTCCCAAAACGCATCCATTCGTCCTGCAGCAACATACGCAAGATCCAATGACGCAGCACCCGCTCTTCGGATTCCGGCTGTTTGTTTGGCAACGGCCTCGAGGCTGCGAGTGTACGCTGGTATATGTACTTCGCTTCTGGATTTAAAGGGAATGCCGGTCCCCACGAGGGAACCGTCCAATGATTTGCGAGAGCTAACGCGCATGCGGCGCCCGTTTAACTGTGCTCCCTTTCCTCGGCTAGCAGTGAATTCTTCTCGACGAATAGGATCAAGTACCACGCCATGAAGTAATTGTCCCTTGTGGAGACAGGCTATTGATATGGCGAAATGAGGAATACCACGAACAAAATTGGTTGTGCCGTCTATCGGGTCGATTATCCACTGATAGTCGCTGCCAGTATTTCCCTGCAAGCCTCCTTCTTCGCCCAAAAAAGCATGATCAGGATGTGCTTTCGAAAGGTGATAAATCACCTCTTTTTCTGCTGCTTGATCGATCTCGGTCACGAAGTCATTGGGGCTTTTTTCGATGACGTCTAGGTTGTCCAGGTGTTCGGTGGCGCGGGCGACAATTTCGCCGGCGGAACGAGCTGCACGAAGTGCAATGTTTAACATGGGTTCCATGAGCTGACCTTGGGGCTGAATTGGAAGCGTGTAATTGGGCGCGGAGTATAGAGCAAGAAGGTCTGAGAGGCGAGGATTCCAGCGTTTAGGTCTCTTATTTGCCCATTAGCCCGCGCCCCAGTGGTTGTTTCGTACAAATCATTCAATTGTCACTGTCTCTCGATGTTGAGTTTCTGGTAAACTCGCCGCTGTCCCGATTTCAACGAGAGTAAGTCAACGTGTCGTTTAATCCCCTCCATAATGCAAGAGTGGTCCTGGTTCATACCAGTCATCCCGGTAACATTGGCGCAGTAGCTAGAGCCATGAAAAATATGGGGTTGAAACAGCTATATCTTGTTCAGCCTAAATTGTTCCCCCATGAGCGCGCGGGTTGGAGGGCAGCCAGTGCAGGGGATATTCTCGACAATGCCGTCGTGGTTGATACCTTAGAAGATGCCGTTGCCGATTGCGGCCTCGTTGTGGGTACGAGTGCTCGGGGCCGCAGAATCCCTTGGCCGTTGGTTAACCCCCGGGTCTGCGCCGAGCGGGTCTATCCAGAGTTGACAGAACACCCCGTTGCACTGGTATTTGGCCGAGAAGATCGTGGCTTGACTAATGAAGAGCTGCAGGTCTGTAATTTGCACGTCAATATACCTGCAAGTGAAGATTATACGTCGCTCAATTTGGGAATGGCGGTGCAAGTTGTCACTTATGAGTTGCGTATGGCTCATCTGTCGGGTGCTCTTAGTACTGATGATATGCAAGAGTGGGATACAAAGCTGGCCAAGTCTGAAGATATCGAACGGCTGTTTGTGCATTTGGAAGAAACACTGATTGAAATGCAGTTCTTGAAACCTTCTGCGCCGAAGCAGCTTATGACACGGTTGCGGCGCTTGTTTAATCGAACTCGAATGGACGACCTTGAAGTACAAATGATGCGCGGTATTTTGTCGTCATCCCAGCAGTGGGTGCGCAAAGCAAAGGGAGAAAAGAGCAAGTTTTGAGCGGGATGCTTTCTGCTTCCGGCCTAAAAAGCTAGTGTTTCTGTCATCTAAGTCTATGTCTTAATTAGTTTTTCTTCTGGATTTTGGTCCTCAATTTTAGTGCGGGCGGACTTTACAGGACTCCTCGATATATCCGACTGTTTTAGTAGGTTATATACTTGACTAGTTTGCTGTGGTATTGCATAGTGTCGACGAAGATCCATCCGGAAGAGAGCTTATTATGCGATTAACTACTAAAGGCAGATATGCGGTAACAGCTATGTTGGATTTAGCCATTCATGTTGGCGCGGGTCCGATTAGTTTGGCGGATATATCAAGCCGACAAGGAATTTCACTGTCTTATCTGGAGCAGCTTTTTGCAAAGCTGAGGCGAGGGGAGCTAGTGTCCAGTGTACGAGGCCCCGGTGGTGGTTATTTACTCAGTCGGGATGGGTCTGGCATATTTGTTTCCCAGATTGTTGATGCGGTCAATGAAAAAATCGACGCGACGGGTTGCGGTGGAGCGGGTGATTGCCAAGACGGAGAAACTTGCCTGACTCATCATTTGTGGTGTGATTTGAGTGAGCAGATACATTCGTTTTTGAGTGGGATAAGTCTGGCGAGCTTAGTTGAGAAAAGAGAAGTTAAGGACGTTTCAGCACGGCAAGATAATTTGGAACGCTTGCAGGCCCAAATTCCGATTTCAACCGTAAACTAATAGAAGCCAAGAGTTGAGTACGAGACAGAAATGAAGCTGCCAATTTACTTAGATTATGCTTCCACCACTCCGGTAGATCCCCGTGTCGCCGAGAAGATGGCGGGTTGCCTGACGATGGGAGGTGTTTTTGCCAACCCCGCTTCTCGTTCACACATTTATGGGTGGCAAGCTGAAGAGCAAGTTGAGCTGGCTCGACGCCATGTAGCGTCTTTGCTAGCTTGTGACCCTCGGGAAATAGTTTGGACGAGTGGTGCTACGGAATCTAACAACTTAGCGCTCAAGGGTATTTTTGAGTCGGCAGAGTTTACCGGAGGCTTAGTCACATCGACGAGTGAGCACAAGGCGATTATTGATCCGGCGAAGTGGCTGTCGGAAAAAGGCGTCACTGTACATTGGCTTGTACCCGGCCGTGATGGCGTGATCGATGTAGAGAAAGTGCGGCTGGCAATAAGTGATCAGGTTCGTCTGGTTAGTATCATGTTGGTCAACAATGAAACTGGTGTTATAAATCCGATTGCAGAAATCGGTAAACTATGCCGAGAGAAAGGGGTGCTGTTACATGTCGATGCCTCTCAAGCTGTCGGTCGGGTTGATATTGATGTCAGCCGGCTGTCTGTTGACCTAATGAGCGTGTCCGCACACAAATTTTATGGGCCTAAAGGTGTCGGGGCTCTCTATGTAAGAAGGTCGATTCAATCGCAGTTGAAGCCTTTGATACACGGTGGCGGTCATGAGAGAGGTATGAGATCGGGTACATTAGCGACTCATCAGCTGGCTGGAATGGGAGAGGCGGCGCGTCTGATCAAAGAGCTAGAAGACGTTGAAGCTGACGAGTTAGCTGGGAAGCGTGATTGTTTATGGGCGGGAATCGAGGACTTGCCAGGGGTGCGGCGTAACGGCGGTAGTCAAAATATCAGCCCAAGCCATTTGAATGTTTGTTTTAGTGGTGTCGATGGAGAAACGTTACTGCTTGCTCTTCGGGAGTTAGCAGTGTCATCGGGTTCTGCATGTACGTCGGCGAGTCTTGACCCTTCCTATGTACTAACAGCCATGGGGATCAGTGATGAAGATGCCCATAGTTCTATACGGATTTCAATTGGACGATTTACGAGTGACGACGACGTGAATAATGCTGTCGATCACATTCGCAAAATTTATACTGAATTAAATCAAACTCAATCGATTTAATTATTGAGTCACAACGAGTTAGAGACATGACTGAACAGATTGATCAAGCACTAGAGCGAGAATATGAAGCCGGGTTTGTTTCGGATATAGAGTCGGAAACCTTTGCCCCTGGCCTAGACGAGGATGTCATTCGTAGAATTTCTGCGATGAAAAGTGAGCCAGAGTGGATGCTCGAATGGCGACTTAAAGCCTTTAAAATCTGGCAGCAAATGGAGGAGCCAGAATGGGCGCACGTGGACTATCAAAAGATAGATTTCCAAGCGATTTCATATTACTCAGCGCCCAAAAGTATGGCGGATAAGCCGAAGTCACTGGATGAAGTTGACCCAGAGTTATTGGCTACCTATGAGAAGCTGGGTATCCCCCTGCTTGAGCAGCAAATGCTGGCGGGCGTCGCCGTTGATGCAGTATTTGATTCTGTTTCCGTAGTGACGACCTTTCGGGAAAAATTGTGGGAGGCGGGAGTTATCTTCTGCCCCATTTCCGAGGCCGTGAAGGAATACCCTGAGTTGGTTAAGAAGTATTTGGGAAGCGTGGTCCCTCAGCGTGATAATTATTTTGCCGCGCTCAACTGTGCTGTATTTACCGATGGGTCGTTTGTTTATATTCCGAAAGGCACTCGATGCCCAATGGAACTGTCGACCTACTTTCGTATCAACGAACAAAATACTGGTCAGTTTGAACGCACGCTAATCATCGCGGATGAAGGCAGTCACGTCAGTTACCTCGAAGGATGTACCGCGCCGCAACGAGATGAAAATCAACTGCACGCAGCTGTCGTAGAGTTGATTGCGCTTGATGACGCTGAAATAAAATACTCCACGGTACAAAACTGGTATCCAGGCGACGAAAATGGCAAGGGCGGCATTTATAATTTCGTCACTAAGAGGGCCGTTTGTCATACCAATGCCAAAGTTTCCTGGACGCAAGTTGAGACGGGGTCGGCTGTTACTTGGAAATATCCCAGTTGTATTCTGCGCGGAGATAACAGCATTGGAGAATTTTACTCCGTTGCTTTGACTCGGGGAATGCAGCAGGCAGATACCGGAACAAAAATGATTCATATGGGGAAAAATACGCGGTCAACAATTATTTCCAAAGGTATATCGGCAGGGCGTAGTAATAATAGCTACCGAGGTTTGGTTCGGATGGGGCCGCGAGCCGATGGCGCGCGCAACTTTACCCAGTGTGATTCTTTGTTAATTGGCGATCAGTGTGGCGCTCATACTTTTCCATATGTAGAAACAAAAAACCCAACTGCCATAGTCGAGCACGAAGCGACCACATCAAAAGTGTCGGATGACCAGATGTTTTTATGTCAGCAGCGAGGATTAAATGCTGAAAAGGCTGTGTCCATGATTGTGAATGGTTTTTGTAAAGAGGTCTTTAAGGAGCTGCCGATGGAGTTCGCTGTAGAGGCGGGTAAACTGTTGGAGATTAGTTTAGAGGGTTCTGTTGGATAGTGATTGTTGATATCACGCGGAATCGAAACACGCAGTTGAGAAAGTTATAGAGCCATATCTTGTATTAGATCTGGAATGGATCGTCAAAAGTTATTACGGGTAAAGAATGAGTATGTTATCGATAAAAAATTTACACGCCAGCGTCGAAGATAAAACTATTTTGAATGGGCTCGATCTGGAAATTAAGCCAGGAGAGGTCCATGCCATCATGGGTCCAAATGGTGCCGGAAAAAGCACTTTAGGTTACGTCGTCTCTGGCCGCGAAGGTTACAAGGTGGAACAGGGAGCTGCTGTATTGGACGGGGTTGAACTGCTGGATCTAGACGCCGAGGAGAGGGCAAGAGCAGGTTTGTTTTTGGCTTTCCAGTACCCGGTAGAAATTCCAGGCGTCAGTAATATGGAGTTTATGAAAGCGTCGGTGGACGCTCAGCGCGAGGCTCGAGGGGAGGCTGCGCTCAGTTCCAGAGATTTTTTAACGATGGCGAAAGAGGCTTGTTCGAAAGTACAGTTGCCATTGGCGTTTCTAAAACGCGGTGTTAATGAAGGTTTTTCCGGCGGCGAAAAGAAGCGTAATGAGATAATGCAAATGCTGTTGTTGGAACCGAAGTTGTGCATTTTGGATGAGTCTGATTCAGGGCTTGACATAGATGCCCTGCAAGTTGTCGCTGATGGTGTCAATAGTCTTCGGTCGGACGATCGGAGTTTTATTGTTATAACTCACTATCAGCGGTTGCTGGATTACATTAAGCCTGATTATGTTCATGTTTTGTCAGAGGGGAAAATCATTAAAACAGGTGGTGCTGAGCTTGCTCACGAATTAGAAGCGCAGGGTTATGCGTGGTTGACCGGAGACATTACTGAAAATACTGCGGAGACTTCTGCATGAGTACTTGGTTAGCTAATGCAGTCGATCGAGGAGGTGCAACCAGCGACTGGCTTTCTCCGAAGCGCCAGCAGTCCCTTGAATTATTGCAGCAGTCACGATGGCCAACGAGAAAGACAGAGGCTTGGAAGTATACATCGGTCAATATGTTAGCTGATGCAACATTTGCTGAGACGTCTAATGGCACTTTCGACGCGACTGAGAATATTGATAATCTCGACAGTATTGATCTGCTGTTGGTCGATGGCATATTGCGTTCCGATATAGCAGACCTTCCCAGTGGCCTATCTATTTATTCCATCGCCGATACGCCGATTGAGCAGCGCGAGTGGGCTGCTGAGGTTTTTACAGGGGCCAAGCCATCAACGCACTATTTCGGCCTCGTTAACGATGTTCTCGCGACTACGGGTGTGCTGATTGACGTAGCAGAAAGCGTCAAGGTTGACCGTCCGATTAGAGTTATTTGCCGTCAAAGCAATGGATGTGAGTCGCATACACGGATTTTAATGCGACTAGGGAGTAATGCGGAGGCGGTAGTGATCGAAGATTTTGCCGGTGAAGAAAAAAGTTTTAACACCGGGTTCTCTGAATATATTGTTGGCGAGTCGGCCACGCTTGAGCACTATCGAATTGCTATGAATACGGGTGAGGCCGTTAGTATTGGTGGCTGCCATTTTAATCTTAATTATCGATCGGCGCTCAACAGTTCTGTGGTTGGATTTGGTAGCAGTTTATCAAGGCTAGATATTGATGTGAATCATATTGGTGAGTACGCGACGGCAAAGCTTAATGCGTTCTACTTACTAAATGGTTCAGAGACTTTTGATTTACATAGCTCCATAGAGCACATAGCTGCCAATGGAACAAGCGAAGAAAACGTACGTGGAATTGTCGCTGATAGTGCCAGGGCGGTGTTTAATGGTCGCATTCATATTCATCGCAACGCCCAGAAAACGCTAGCGGAACTTAATAATCGCAATTTACTGCTGTCTCGTAACGCTGAGATCTACACCAAGCCCGAGCTCGAGATCTATGCAGATGATGTGCGCTGCGCTCATGGCGCAACCGTTGCGGAAATTGATAAGGAGGCTTTGTACTATTTACAGTCGCGAGGCATGAGTAAAGCTCAGGCGCAGATTATGCTGAGTTTTGGTTTCATTAACGAGTTAGTTGATAAAATGCCAAACCAGGATCTTGCCGCTTGGTTGCGCCCGTATCTGCGGCGTCGCTTTGCGGAAATGGAGTCGACGCAATGAGTATCACTGCGGTCGAAATGAAAAAGTTCGATATAAGTGGTATCCGGTCCCAGTTTCCGATCTTGTCGCGTCAGGTCGATGGTAAGCCTTTGGTTTACCTAGATAATGCAGCGACAACGCAGAAACCTCAGTGTGTGATCGATGCGATAGTGGATTATTACAGCACTTGCAATTCCAACGTCCACCGTGGGGCTCATCAGCTGGCAGACGAGGCGACTCGACGATACGAGGATGCAAGGGATACGGTTGCTGAATTCATCAATGCCAACGCTCGGGAAGAAGTGATTTGGACGAATGGGACGACGGAATCTATTAACATTGTCGCGAATGGGCTGGCGACATTATTATCTGTTGGTGACGAAGTGTTGGTCACTGAAATGGAACATCATGCTAATTTGGTCACTTGGCAGCAGGCCTGTAAGCGCAGCGGTGCGACATTAAAAATAGTTCCAATCGACGATAGTGGCGATGTCGTAATGGATGAATATGATGCGCTGCTTAATGAGCGTACGCGATTGGTGGCTTTTCCGCAGGTTTCAAATGCGTTGGGAACTGTTAATCCTGTTGAGGATATGTGCAGGCGTGCCCGCGCTGTAGGTGCTTGGGTGCTGATTGATGGTGCTCAGGGTATCGCGCATGAGCCGGTTGATGTTCAAAGTCTGGACTGCGACTTTTATGTGTTTTCCGGCCACAAGCTCTTCGGTCCTACGGGCATTGGTGTATTGTGGGGAAGAAAACAAGTATTAGCTGACTGGCCTGTGTGGCAGGTCGGTGGTGAGATGATCTCAGAGGTCTCATACCTTGATGCGGTTTGGAATGAACTGCCTTATAGGTTTGAGGCGGGGACGCCAAATATTGCCGGTGCTGTTGGCTTGGGCGCCGCGGTCCGTTGGTTTTCTGGCTTGGATTTTCAATTAGTGAGAATGCATGAGACTGCATTGCTTGAGAGTGCTACGCGTCAAGCCCGTGATTTTGACGGACTAACCATCGTCGGTAATGCAAAACGAAAAGTCGGTGTTTTGAGTTTCATCATGGACACTGGGCACCCTGCGGATATTGGTTTCCTGTTAGATCGGCAAGGCGTCGCAATACGCACCGGATATCACTGTGCCGAGCCTTTGATGGGGCGACTTGGTTTGCCGGGGACGGCCAGGGCCTCGTTTTCTTTATACAATACACTCGAAGAAGTGGATGTTTTTTTTAAGGCGCTACAAAAAGTTAAAACGATGCTGACGTAGGTGTCTGATTCGAACGAATAAGTGTGAGGAGTATGATATGACAGTTGGCACTTTTGATCCGACGTTAGAGGCTGTAACGATGACGGAGGCAGCATTGAAACATTTTGCCAAAGCCCTTGAGGGCGCGGAGGGTAAAATGGTGCGTTTGAGTACCAGGGAGAGCGGTTGTACGGGTTACGCTTATGTATTGGACCTAGTGGACGATAGTTTGCCTGATGATATCGTTCTCTACCCCAATGAGCCTGTTAGGCTAGCGGTTGCGCCAGATGCTCTCAAAATTTTGCGGGGTACGGAAATAGACTATGTGGCAGAAGGCGTGAATAGCGTGGTGAAGTTTAATAACCCCAATGTTGTAGCTGAGTGTGGCTGTGGCGAAAGCTTTAGCGTCAGCTAAGGGCGATAATATGCAACAGTTAATGGTAGTGACCCAGCGGGATTGTCCGGCGCGACGGGTTCCGTCGGGAGAGACGGTAATAATTCCAAATGGCCAATTTGTGACTATTAATCAAAGTTTGGGTGGCAATTTTACCGTTACCTGGCAAGGAAATATGCTGCGTATCGATGGAACTGACGCGGGGGCAATAGGCCAGCATGTTGATATCCCTAGTTTTTCCGATAGTGGTGATGGGATCATTCAAGAGGAGCAGGTTTGGCAGGCGCTGGATGGTATCTTTGATCCGGAAATTCCAATCAGTTTGGTGTCACTGGGGTTAATCTATTCCGTTGCTATTGATCAGGCAGCCAAAAGTGTTGATATCGTAATGACATTAACAGCTCCTGGTTGTGGAATGGGGCCGGTACTAGTCGGTGATGTCAAATATCGCACTGCGACGGTTCCCAGTGTTGAGGCGGTAAACGTGGAGTTGGTTTTTGACCCGCCTTGGTCTCGAGAGATGATGAGCGAAGAAGCGCAGTTGGAAGCGGGAATGTTTTTTTAGAAAATATAGGTGATTAAGCAATTGGTAACAACGGCGGAAATTATTGACGATTTGGCTTTTTTTGACGATTGGGAAGAGCGTTATCAGTACATTATCGATTTGGGCAAAGAGCTGCCTGCAATGGCAGAAAAATTGCGGACCTCGGAAAGGCTGGTGAAAGGATGTCAGAGTAATGTCTGGCTCGACGTAGATCGAGTTGATGATAAATTGTTGTTTGCCGTTGATAGTGATGCTTATATCGTGCGTGGTTTGTTAGTGTTAGTTTTAGCGGCTTTCAATAATAAGACAGCGACAGAGATTGTGTCCTTTGATGTGGATAGCTACTTCAGGCAGCTGGACTTGGAGCGACATTTGAGTCCCACAAGAGGTAACGGTCTGCGTTCAATTGTGGCAAAAATTCAAGCGCTGGCGAGCGCTAGCCTGGCTTCATAGGCAGGCATTACACGCCTTCTGAAAAAGACCTCCCAGCCCGTATATTTTTTACTAATCTTGGCCTCTTTCGCGTATAATGTCCCGCTTCAAAATTTCACGACTGGATGTTAGTTTTCAGTCTTAAATATCAGTTCTGTGCGCGGGGCGATCTTCGGCCATAAGCGTGTAAGGATCTATCGATACTACGGAGCCTATTATGGCCATTGAACGTACTTTTTCTATTGTAAAACCAGATGCTGTTGCAAAAAATGTAATCGGCAAAATATACAGCCGTTTCGAAGAGGCAGGTTTGTGTCTAGTAGCCTCAAAAATGCTGCAGTTGAGCCGAGGTCAGGCGGAAGGTTTTTATGCTGAGCATAAAGGTCGCCCTTTTTTCCCCGCGCTGATCGAATTTATGACTTCGGGTCCGGTGATGGTTCAGGTGCTGGAAGGTGAAAGTGCCATTTCCAAGAATCGTGAGCTCATGGGTGCAACTAATCCCAAGGAAGCTGAAGCTGGAACTATTCGCGCCGATTTTGCCGACTCAATTGATGCCAATGCTGTTCACGGCTCAGATTCGGCAGAGTCAGCAGCACGTGAAATAGCTTACTTTTTTTCTACATGTGATCTCTGCGGCCGTGCATAATGACTAATCGCCGAAATAGCCGTTTGCGGTTATTTTGGTGTCATGCATTAGTATCACAGGCAGTTTTTATGTGATCTTATATGTCGTGGTAACAGCAGGGGTAAACGATGAGCACCACTGAAATTTTTACACCGATGGAAGCCTCAACAGAGAAAACCAATCTGCTGGGGCTTTCGCGTGAAAAGATGGAAGCCTTTTGTGTCTCTCTGGGCGAAAAGCCTTTTAGAGCGCAGCAGCTTTTAAAATGGATTCATCATCAAGGTGTCGACAACTTTGATGCTATGACGAATATTAGCAAAGCGCTTCGATCTCGATTAATTGAGTGCGCGGAAATTCGTCCTCCAGAAATTGTCTCTCAAGACGATTCCGTCGATGGTACTCGAAAATGGGCAATCCGTATTGCCGGTGGAGGCTTAGTAGAAACGGTATTGATTCCGGATGGAGAAAGAGGCACTTTATGTGTGTCGTCCCAAGTCGGTTGTAGTCTGGATTGCAGCTTTTGCTCAACAGGAAAGCAGGGATTTCAGCGGGATCTGTCAGCAGCTGAAATAATTGGCCAGGTCTGGCTGGCAATCAACTCCTACGATGCATTTCCTTCGACCAATAAACGTATTATTACCAATGTGGTAATGATGGGTATGGGTGAGCCGCTATTAAATTTTGATAATGTCGTTGAATCTATGAGTTTGATGATGGATGATTTTGGCTACGGTATCTCAAAGCGCCGCGTTACGCTGAGCACCTCGGGTGTTGTTCCCGCCCTAGACAAGTTAGGAGACGTGAGTGAGGTGTCTCTGGCAATTTCCTTGCATGCCCCCAACGACGAGCTGCGCAGTCAGTTGGTGCCCATTAATAAGAAGTACCCAATTGCTGAATTGCTGGCCGCATGTGGCCGCTACTGGGCAAAGCAGACAGATACCCACCGTGTTACGACCGTTGAATACACGCTCATTGCAGGGGTTAATGACAGTCCCGAACAAGCGAAAGAGTTAGCTAAATTACTGAAAGATTTTCCCTGCAAAATTAACTTAATTCCATTCAATCCTTTTTCATTGTCCGATTACCAGCGGCCCAGTAAGAAAACCATCGATCAGTTTTGGCAGGTACTAAGTAATTCAAGTATTGTTACAACGGTTCGAAACACGAGGGGCGATGATATTGACGCGGCGTGTGGGCAATTGGTTGGACAAGTGGCAGACCGCACGAAGCGTAGCGAACGCCACAGGGCGAACTATACTGAAAGTCAGGTAGTCACCGTACGTTAAAACAACCTTTGAGGATAGGCAGCATGGCTTCTTCGGTAAAGAGTAAAATTTTTAAATGCAGTTTGCTGTCAATTTTGTTGATATCGCTATTCTCACTGACAGCATGTATTACTACTGAATCAGGTGGTATTGGTGACAAAGCTGATGACCAAAAAGCTGTCGAATATTCGGTACAGCTAGCGCTTTCGTATATTCGCAATGGGAATTGGGATGCGGCTAAGCGACATTTAAAAACAGCGCTCGAAATTGATGACTCCTCGGCAGAGGTTTTTTTAACCATGGCATTGGTCTTTCAAAATACCGGTGAAGGGGATCGCGCGGAAGAGTATTACCAGAAAGCAATTAAACTAGATCCAAAATCATCGAGAGCGAGGAATAACTACGCGGTATATCTTTACAGCGATCGGCGCTACGAAGAGGCGGTGAAACAATTAGAGCTCGTGGTCACTGATGCTCTTTATGATAAACGTCCTGCGGCGTATGTTAATTTAGGTCGGTCTTACATGCAGCTGGAGAACTTAGTGAAGGCCGAAGATGCTTTTCGGCGTGCTTTCTTAATGAATAAACGCAATGTCAGCCTTCGGTATCAGTTGGCTGAGGTTTATTTTCAGATGGGAGATTATCCAAAGTC
>TARA_B110000902_G_scaffold126715_1_pt1 | contig 21149 bp, 34 predicted proteins | sample TARA_B110000902 | Tara Oceans TARA_B110000902 (sample SAMEA4398009) | marine metagenome | biome: Polar Biome; feature: [SRF] surface water layer (ENVO:00010504); material: water (ENVO:00002006), including particulate matter (ENVO:01000060) such as... | depth 5 m | reverse complement strand
AACGAACAATTCTTAACATACATGTTCGATAGTAAGGGTGAAGTTATAAGAGGTAGAAAGGAAGCCCTTGCTAAAGCCATGGCTGAAGAATACGCATTTGACATATACAGTAAAGAGTTGTTAAATCCTGATAGTGAAATAAGAAAATCTTTTGAAGATAATCAAGAAAGATTAGGTGTAGAAATAGCTGACAATCTTATACAAGAATTTTCTAAGCAATCGGAAAGAGGTAATGTTAAAAGAAGTATAAGCAATGAAACTGTCGATATATATAGGAATGCACTAGACCTTCATATAAATGATGACATCGATGGCGCAGAGACTTTGATAAGAAGTCTCAATAAAGTAGATCAAGACAGGTGGGAAGAAATAACCGAATATTTGAGTGCTAAGAGCTATGGTTATAAAAAGAATTTAAAGAACCTAAAAGTTCCTAACAATGTTAGCTCTATACTAGAAGATTACTTTGCTAATAATTCTATCAAAGATAATGAGTTGGCTATGAAGCAAATGTACGAATTCGCAACCGACCTCATAGACTCTTTGCCTAATAGTTTGGTTAAAGCATTGGGTGCAGATTTTTTCGGAGCACATTACAGATACCTAGATCCTAAGCAAATTGATTCTCTTGGATATAAAATTCGTGAAAAAATAAAATCTCTTGAAGTAATAGACGCCAACGTAGGTTTCGAAGTAAACGATATAAGACTAGTTCAAGCCGGCTCTGGGATTGTGCTAGATATAACAAAAAACATACTGAACAAGGAGTTTGAAAGCGCGGCCAAAAAGATAGAGCAGTTTGAGTCTGAATATGGCGATGAAGTAAGAGCACTGAACTATGCTAACGGCAAAGCTATAGAGACTATTGTAGGAAATACATTTGATATCGCAGTTGCGAACAAGAACAGAGCTGTAGGTTTTTTAAGAATGCTTGAGTCTACAACAAACATAGGTAAATCGCTGAGAGCCCTAACTGGAATTATGGATATACAAATGACAGCTAAATCACAGGCGGTCTATATAGACACTAAAACAGGGAAAGGGTTTACTAACGTTCTAAGCGGTCCACAGAAACTTAAGCTTAAGGCAGGAGAAATAGTGATAAATAAAAAGCATCCTAACTACAGTCAAGCTTTAGATTTCATAAAAAAAGGATCTAAACAATCTATAGCTCAGCTGCTTAGAGTAAAAGGAGAGCATGCTACTCCTTCATCTAACTTCAACTCTGATATAGCAGAAAACTTTCTTGAAAGTCTTAGCATAGCCACAAGCAATCCAGGAAGCGTTGTTGAAATAAAAAGAGCTTTAATTTTTAAAATAAAAGAGTCACTACAGGAGTTTAACCAACAGCTAAACACAAAAGTACTGTCTGATATACAAGACGCAAAACTGGGTACTACTAGTGACATAGGCGAGGCTAGACTACTAGCAATGCCAAAGGAAGACATGCAGTCTTTTTACGACATATCTGGAACGCAAAGGGTAGGAAAAATAAACAGAGCTATTCTAGGTATCTTCGACAAAGGTATGGTTGAAAAAAGAGCCAAGTTAGCTACTATAGATAAAGCTGTTACGAATTCTAACAAAAGATCTTACTCTGAAAACCCAAAAGGCATAAGCGTATACGACTTTGATGATACACTAGCGTTTAGCAAGAGCCAAGTTATAGTAAACAAAGACGGTAAGAGTTACATGATAACTCCAGCTGAGTTTGCTGCAAAAGGAGAACAACTGCTAGCTGAAGGAGCTGAGTTTGACTTCAGTGAATTCAACAAGGTGGTTAAAGGAACACCTGGTCCACTAATACCTAGACTTGAAAAAGCTATAAAAAAGTTTGGTAACGAAAATATATTCATACTGACTGCCAGACCAGTTGCTTCTGAAAGTGCTATACACGACTTCATGAAGGGCTTAGGATTAGAAATACCAAGAGCTAACATAACCGGCTTAGCTAACAGTACTGCTCAGGCCAAGGCTGATTGGATGGTTGGCAAAGTCGCAGAAGGTTACAATGACTTTTACTTTACTGACGACCACTACAAAAACGTAAAGGCCGTCCAAGATGTTCTAGAAACTTTTGATGTAAAAAGTAAGGTTCAGCAAGCTGTTGCGAAAAGAAAGCGTAGTATGAGTTCTGATCTCAATGAGATGATCGAGCGTAACAAAGGCGTTAAGGCCGAGGCTACTTTCTCTAAGGTACTAGCTAGAAAGAAAGGTGCTAGCAAAGGCAAAGCAAAGTTCTTTGTTCCTTACTCAGCAGAAGATTTTAGAGGACTAACATCTTACACTTTAGCTGGTAAAGGTAAGCAAGGAGAATTAGATCAAGCTGTGTTTGAGAAAGCATTGATACTACCTTATGCTAGAGGTGTAGCTAAAATGGAAGGAGCAGGGCAAGCACTTAAGAACGATTACAGAAATCTACTTAAGATGTTCGATCTAAAAAAAGAGCTAGGTAAGAAAATAGCCGACACTGGGTTTACGACAGACCAAGCTATTAGAGTATACCTTTGGACGCAGCAAGGGATAGAGGTTCCTAACATATCTAAGAGAGATCAAAAGCAACTAAACAGTGTTGTTTCTAAAAACCCTGACTTAGTGGGTTTTGCAGAAGGATTGATGTCGGTATCTAAGAAAGACAACTGGGTTAATCCGAAGGAGCATTGGGATGTAGGTAGCATACTTAAAGATTTAAATGAAATAACTGAGAAGATTAATAGAAAAGAATACCTAGCTGAGTTTATAGAGAATGCTGACGAGATGTTCAATCCGACAAACTTAAATAAACTAGAAGCTGTATATGGCACTGCTTATATAGAAGCGCTTCAAGATTCGATAAGAAGAATGAAGTCTGGTAGTAATAGACCAGCTGGTGTCGGTAAGATAGAACAAAAGTGGCTTAATTGGGTTAACAACTCTGTTGGTACTATAATGTTCTTCAATAGAAGATCTGCGCTACTACAGATGCTTTCGTTTACTAACTTTATAAACTGGAGTGACAATAACCCACTAAAGGCCGCTGAAGCTTTTGCTAATCAACCTTTGTATTGGAAAACGTGGACGAAGATATTCAATTCCGACAAACTAAAAGAAAGACGTGGAGGTTTGAAGTCTGATATACAAGAGTCTGAAATAGCTAACCAAGCTAGAAACTCTGAAGATAAAGCTGCAGCAGTATTATCTTACTTGTTGAAAATAGGTTTTACACCTACACAAATAGCTGATAGTTTTGCTATCGCAACAGGTGGTGCTACGTTCTTAATAAATAGAACTAAGAAATACGAGAAACAAGGATTATCTAAGAAAGAAGCAGAAGCAAAAGCTTTTGAGGATTTTAGTTTAAAGTCTGATGAGACTCAGCAGTCTGGCGATCCTATGCTAATATCACAACAGCAGTCCAGTCACCTAGGGCGTTTAGTTTTAGCTTTCCAAAATACACCTATGCAATATACTAGGTTGATAAAGAAAGCTAGTAAAGACTTGATAAACGGTAGAGGTAGTACAGTTGAAAATGTAAGTAAGATAGCTTATTACGGATTTGTACAGAATTTAATATTCTCTTCTCTGCAATCAGCCCTTTTCGCAATGGTTCCTGGGTTTGATGATGAAGAAGAGGAAGAAGGCGAGTTCGATAAGAAAGCCGTAAGAACGGTTAATAGCATGATTGATACATTACTAAGAGGTAGTGGCTTAGCTGGTGCTGTAGTAGCTACTATAAAAAATGCTATAATGAAGTACCAAAGCGAGAAAGAAAAAGGTTTTACCGCTGATCACACATACACAGTGTTAGAACTAGCTAACGTTTCTCCACCTATAGGTTCTAAGCTAAGAAAAGTATACTCAGCCATACAAACAGAGAAGTACAATAAGGATGTTTTAGACTATATGGGTATGCATGTATTACTAGACGGTAAATTCAATCCTTCTCCTGCTTATGAGATAATATCTAACATAGCTTCTGCAGGCTTAAATATACCTGCTGACAGGCTTTTAGTTGAGATAAAATCTATAAACGAAGCTCTTGACAGTAGAAACACCGCGTACCAAAGAGCAGCACTAGCTCTCGGCTGGAAAACTTACGACGTAAATGTTAAGAACGAAGAGCAAGACCTTATAAAAGCTTACTTTAAAGCAGAGAGAAAAGAGCAAGGCAAGATAAAGGCCAAGCAAAAGAGAGAGGATAAGAAAAAAGAAGAACAAGATAGAATTAAAGCTATGTCGCCTCAAGAAAGAGGAGAGTACAATAACGAGAAGTACAGAGAAAAGGTAGCAGCAGCTAGAAAGGCCGCTGAGACTAGAAGAAAAAATAGAGCTAATCGTTAGATTATTATAATACCAAGTGATATTACTTATGAGAGATATAAATAAAATAATAATACATTGTTCTGCTACAAGAGAAGGACAAAAGTTTAGTGTCGACACTATAAGAAGTTGGCATACAGGTAAAGGTTGGTCGGACATTGGCTATCACTACTTAGTGCATTTAGACGGTAGTATATCTTATGGCAGATCTATCGAGAGAACTGGTGCTCATACTAAAGGGCACAACACAGGTTCGATAGGTATATGCTACGTGGGAGGCGTTGAGGCTGACGGCAAGACACCTAAAGATACTAGAACACCAGAACAAAAAGAAAGTCTCTTAGACTTGATAAAGATACTAAAGAAACTAAACTCTAACGCTGTGGTTCATGGCCATAGGGACTTTGCTGCAAAAGCTTGCCCTAGCTACGATGCCACAACTGAATACACAGACATATGAAATTTCAAGGATCAACAGGATATAGACAATCAAAAAACCCTTTTAAAAGTGGCTGCGGCTGCGTAGGAGAATGTAACTGTGGAGACAAGTGTAACTGTGGTATGTGTGCAAAGTGTTCATCTTCGTCACCTATTAAAAAGTCTGATCCAAGAAGAACTATAGGTAAAGGTAAAAACTTTAACAAAGCTAACCCAACTGGAACAGGTGCTGCCGCAGGTGGTGGTATGACTCAGAAGGGTGTTGACGAGTATAGAAGAAATAATCCTAGTAGTGAGCTTCAGACAGCCGTAACTACTAAGCCAAGCAAATTGAAGCCAGATGGTAAGCCTGCTAAGAGAAGAAAAGCGTTTTGCGCAAGATCAAAGAGTTGGACGGGACCAAGAGGTAAAGCTGCTAGACGCAGATGGAATTGTTAAAATAGAAAATTATGAGCCCATTTAAAATGAAGAAAAAGTCGCCACTTTTGGCAGCTATAAGCCCAGCATGTAAAGCTTCTGCTAAGGCTAAGTTTGATGTATGGCCAAGCGCATATGCGTCTGGATACGGAGTTAGATGCACGAAAGCAGGTGGTCCAGGTAAGATGGGCAAAAAGAAAAGTTAAATGCTACGAAGACTAATAGATATATGGTCACACAGTGACTCGCAGCCTACAGAAATAACACTAGCGGTAGTAAACATAGTAGCTACACACGTAGCTATAGGCGTAGAGTTAGGTGGATTCCATGTGTTTAGGTTTATAATATTTCTAAGTGGCATTTACCAACTGTATTGTGTAGCAAGCGAAAGAATATGTAAAAGAGTAAAAGCCTCGGTGATAACATTCTCTGTATACGTAACTTCTACTATAGCATATTTGTTTACTATAGGCTTTCCAGATGTAACACATTATGGATGGTTAGTTCTTTGCTTCGCTGCATTTGGTAGTATGAGAAGATTAACAATAGAAAAATCATATACACACAAATAAACAACATGGATAACTTAACGCAGATAATAATTACTATAGTTACCGTGGCTGGGTCAGCAGGTATATGGAAGTTTCTAGAGGCTAGACTAAAATCTAGAGTAGAAGAGAATAAGAATAACTACGAAAACAACGACGGAGTGCAATACAGAGACGATTTGAAGAACAGGGTAATAAATTTAGAAGCAATGCTAGCTGACAGTAGTGAGCAGAAAGAAGAACTACGGCTACAAGTACTCCAGCTAGTAGAAGAAGTATCTGCGCTTAGAATTAAAGTAGAGTACTTAGAAAAAGAAAATCAAAGATTAAAAAATGTATAGTCAAAACACGCCTTTCAAAATGAAAAAGCAAAAGGGTGGAGGTACTACTAAAACCTGCTTACCTGCTTCTAAGATAAAAAGCATGAGCTCGTCACAGAGACAAAAGCTAGTTAATGCTAAGAAGTCTGCGGGATCAGAAGGAGAATACAGAAGATCATCTAGTACTAACGTTAAAGGAGCTCGAAAGAAAGGAGCTACACTCAGAGATTGGTTTCAAAAAGAAGACTGGCGAAGAGTAGATGATCCAAGCAAAAAATGTGGAGAATAAAAAAAGGCCCTCGTAATGAGGGCCTTTCCTTTTTTTAAGTGTATAGCACTTATCTGTCGTGATTTATGCTTAGTTTATTTCACTTGCTGTAATTTACGCTTAGGTTATTTCGCAACTACCACCAGCGCAAGCTAGTATTTCGCTAAATGAGGTTTCGTCAAACTCTTCAGAAACCTTAGTCATATCTACATCAGCTCCCACCAGCTTGTTCATCATTTCTTCATAAACTTCCTTGGTACAGTCTTCGAACGGAGTCTGCTTATATGTTCCTCCGTCTTCTGGTAAAACAGATAATCCATTATAGTACTCTTTATTAACCCACATCCATTCACTTAGAATCTTCCATTCGCCAGGCTTAACATTTACCGTGCAAGACACGTTGTGTGTGTTTGATCCATCAGTGTGGCCGTTTCTAACCCAATCTCTAGATACTAGTTTTACTCTTTCAAGTAGATCTATAGCAGACTCTTTCCTAGTTATAGCACCGCTAGGAGCTTTTTGAGGCATCGACAATACTGCCATAGTCTTAGGATTAAAGTATTCGTCTTCTAAAAATCCTTCAGGCAACACAGCTTTCAAATACCAATAGATAGCCTCATTCTTGCCTAATCTCATCCTTCTTATATAATAATCTGCATGCCAAGCATGTATACCTGAAGACGTACCTAGAACTAATGAAGTAGTACCGGCAGGTTTAACACAAGTAGTACGCGCAGCAACGCTGACACCTACTTTATCAGCAAATAACTTATTAGTTTCTTTAACAACGTCGGCAGCTTCTTCGAAGTTTAATTCCAACACATTATCAGATGCTATGCCAGTCATAGAGACGCCCAGTAATGAATCCTTTTCTGTAGTCCTTTGCCATATGTCACGAAGATAATGAAAGTCCGTGTAGCCAGCTTGTAATGTACCTAGTAAGCTAGCTGCCTTAGATCTAGAGTTGAAGTCTTCTTGATCTATGACTGTAGCCATATTTATCTCTGTTAAATTACAGAATTGATACGGTCTAAGTGCAATCTCACAGCAAGGATTAGTACCCCATTCTTTATCATTCGTTAGGTATATTCCTGGCTCACCAGATCCTGATGCTTCTATTCTCTCCATAACACCATCAAAAGTTTTCTTATCGATCTTATGTCGTAGTAAAGATACAGAGTTATTGGCTCTACCTCTTTGCGGATTAGTTTCCCACCAGTTGCCAGACTTAGCACTTAGCATTGCGTCTGAGTTAAGATCAAACAACGATATCATAGCAGCTCTTCTTATACCTCCTGCTAAAACTGCATCAGCAATGAAGCACATTATGTCGTGGCACTCGATATCAGTTAGCTGTGTTCTTTCTTCTTTCTGTCTTAATATAGCTTCTATCTGAACTAAGCACAATCTTAATGGCTCAGGTCCAGGAGCTTTACCTCCAGCTGTTATCAACGTAGCTCCTTTCTCTCTTATATCTGAAAGATCGAACGAAACGTGAGAAGTTAGTTTGCCTGTATATGATTTAAGCAAAGTTTTAATAGCATCAGCCCAACCTATAATACTATCTTGTACAATATACCTTTTGTTTCTATTGTAGTTTGGTTTTAATATAGGAGGCAGCTTCTGTATGTTATGACCCTGCACAGAATACCCTACGCCTGTTCCTCCAAGCAATAAAAACATAGCTTCACTAAACGAATGCATATTGTCTATAGGCATGAATGCACAGTTGTATATTCTAGCGTTGTTTAATTCTATAGCTCTGCCACCGAACTGCAAAGACCTCATAGAAGGCAAAACCTTTTTAGGTATAACGTGGTTTTCATAAAGCCAATCTATATCAGAACTTAGTTCTGGATACTTCTTCATGTGCATGCTCTTGTTGCGTGCACACAGCTCTAACCAAGTTTCTCTTCTACCAATATCAGGCATATGCCTTGCATACTTGTTGTGTGTGGTTATATCACTCAATAATTCTTTGTCGTTTATCATTTCCCTTGTCCTATATATTTCTTAACATAATTTTTACTATTTTTACTATTAGACGTTTTGCTTTTAGCATGAACGCCTGGTCTTTTTGTTTTGTTTTTCTTAAAATAAGAAGATGTAACTAACTTTGCCATTATTCTTCTTCTTCTTCTTCTTCTGCGTCCTCTTTAAATACCTCAAGTGCAAGGTCGATAAACGGTAAGTAAGCTACATGGGTCATTCTATCCCAAGAGTCATAAGATCTAAATCCTATTAGTAATCCTGGGTATAAACCTATGCTCAGCGCCCAGCCTTTTTGTTCTTTCATAATTTGTATTTTTCTAATTGTTCTATTAATTCTTTGTATTTTATACAGCCGTGTGTTTCCCATTTCCACTTTACCCATCCATCAAACTGACGTTCTGCATATTTCTTTCTGGCTAGCTCTTTTTGCTGCTCAGTATTAAGCTTATTGTCTCGTCGCATTCTTTTTGATTTTGTGGTTTATATAAAGTGCAAGGTCCTACTTTGCAATTTGCTATTAAGCTTTTAAACATCTTCCAACGTAATGGAAAAGACTCGTTTGCTCTGCCCTTACATTCTATTATAAAGCCTTTGCCTATGAAGTCTGGAGTATACTTTATGTTTAGTACTTTCTTATTGCCTCTGTTTTTGTATTCTCCTTTTCCATTGCCACATCTTTCATACGATTCAAAAGGAAAATCAAAAGCTTCAACAAGTTCAAAAGTCTCTCCTTCGTACAGCGCGTGTATGCCAGCGTCTTTTAGAGCTTTGTACATATACTTTTCAAGACCCGAAGCAAAGGTTATCCCATCATAGCTAGTTTTATTAGCTCTGACGGGACCTTTGTTCTTTTTCTTAGTAGACATTTTCATTTGTATCGCTTTTTGCTCTAGCTAACATAGCTTCTTCGATCTCGTCTCTCAAGCAATGCCTAGCAGATTCAAGATACAATATAGCATCCATAAGTTCTTCTTGAACATCAACGATAAACCTATTAAGATCTTTCTTCTGACCTTCGATCTCTTGCATCATTGTAGCTCCATATTTCTCTTGACCTATCAAGCTACGTTCGTCCATCTTCCTTAGTACGTTTTGTACTATCTTGTCTTGTGTTTTAATTTGCATCTTTTACAAACGTTCCGTTAATCATTTTACCTGTTCGTTTACTTATTACATCGTACGCAGAACCTATACAAGACTCTATCGTAACTTCTCTTTGGTGTGCAAGGTTAGTTAACACTACTACCATATCGCCAATAGCATCTATTACTTCTGGCTGGTCGTCTTTTAGTAATGCTCTGCCTAGCTCACCCATCTCTTCAGATAGCTTTAGGTATTGAGACTTAGGATCTCCTTTTTCATACAACCCTCTTTCTGATGCCCATTGTCTTATGAGCTCGAAGTATTGTATTTCTTCGTTTACAGTAGGTATGTCGTATGATACACCCGACTTTGGATCTTTGTTTTCAAACATATTCCAATAAGCCTTGTTATATATGTAGCATCTCTCATTATTAAACATCGAAGTTTTAATGTTTGCTAATATCCAGGTCATTGTTTGTTCGTTTATTTCAAACTGGCCAAACTCTGTCTGCCAAGTCTTACCCATGTTATCCATCAGCCTGCCTTTTAATTTACTAGATGGGCATGGAAAAGTTGAGGTTTGTTCTGTTGCGTTTATTTTCATTTTATTAAATAGGTTTTTATAAGGTTGTATATCTTTACGATAGCCGTAAGACTGTTGAAGTTCTAACTCCAAGTCTGATATGTAATCTATATCTTCTGACTGGTCTAGAACTTCGTACTCTCCCTCCTTGTAGCCTTGTACAAGGGTAACTCTGGTAGCAAGATCACGTGTGACGCCAATCTTTTTACCAGGAATGTGGTATAAATAATACATTAAGTTTTGTTGTTATATAAGTGTAAGTTATGTGCATGGTGGTAATACCAACCAACCGGTATATTTAATTCTCTAGCTACCATGTCTTGTAGCATACTAAATTGGTATTGATCATTGCAAAAGCCGTACCATAGATCGTTAGATCTCATGTATACTGACATATTTAATTTGCCTTCAATTATACTAAACTGAACAGCATAAGTGCAAGGAGTATCGTTTCTGTAATTTTCCCACTCTTTGCCATCGTATATCGATATAGCTGCGTGTCTAGTATTCTGATCTTTCTTTAGTTTATTTATGACATGCTGTAGTTGACTATTACGTTTCCATTGATAGCCGTAATTGCTATTAACGTTGCCGTGTCTGTCAGCCATCTTTTTCCATATTGCAGGTATTTTACCGTACAGTGAACCTAGTTTCTTTATGTTAGGATCACCAGATAAATACCACGCCCACTCGGCATCTGCATATGGCTTGCTCCAACCTCTGGAGCTGGACTTTATTTTGTTGTTCAAGGGATTAGCTATGTAAAACCCTACATTAAACAAAGCTTTAGTGTTATCGAAATCAACACCTTCGTCTTTTATCTTGATGTAGAAGTAATCAAATGCTTCACTTGCGTTTCTAAACTTTGTTCTCATTTTTATTGTAATAATATGTTCTATATTCTGCAGCTTTTTTTTGTGCTTGTAAGTATGTGTATTGCTCCGGTGTAGTAGCAATCAGCTTTCTGTTTGGGTATCTGCCTGTTTCTATATCTACGCAGAACTTATTAGTTTGCCATGCTACCTCTCTAGGTTTTATGCATATTCCGTTTCTTACACACCATATAAAGGCTTGCATTTCATTATCTGTCATCGTGTAATTCGCGACTTTCTTTCTTATTCCCAAGGCAGATCATCTTGCTTTATTGATATTTCAGGTATAAACCTACCGGAGTTTGGGTTCCACGTAAAATGGGCTTCAGCTCCGTTAACGCCGAGGTTTTGGAACTTGCACTTAAGCACTTTTACTTTAGTAGTACCAGCTTCGTAGTCTCTGTGTACAAGAAGCCCGTGATAAGAAGCATCGTACCATTCGCCACCACCTTTTATAGAATACATTGTAGGCTCTTCGATTTGCCCTTGCTGATTCTTATACATCTTAGTAGGGTGCGCAACTATAAAAACTAAGCAATCATATTTCTTAGCAAACGTTTCGATCTTCATTAGGTAATCCATTGTGTAACGGTTTACATCATCAGTCTTTGCGTTTATATCTCGAACCTTATTGTATGGATCGATAACTAAGCATTTGATACCTTTTCTTTTAACTAGCTCAGCACCTTTACGTAAGACGGAGTCTAGATCGTACTTGTCCATGTCTATGAAATAGAAATGATCGTTGATATGATCTGCAACTTCATTCCATTTAGGACCACCAATATCTCCTACGTTAGGCATATCGCCCCATACTTTACGCATGAGCTTATGTGCGTGTAGGTACGTTGGTTGATTCTCAGGACTTGCAAAAGCAGTCTTCCAACCGTACTGCTGGTTATAACCAACTACCATTTGATCTACAAAATCTGACTTGCCACTACTAGGTATACCTGTTACAGTTATAAACTGTTTAGTATACGTAGAAAATATCTCATCAAAATTAGGTAGACCAATCTGGAAGCCAGGTTTAAAACCATTTTTAACAAAGTCTGTGATCTCACCCTCTATGTCTTTAAATGTGGTAACATTTTCTAGAGGATAAGGTCTGGCTTTAGCTATAGATTCAACTAACTTATCCTTGCCGTGTTTAAGCAAGTATTCATTAGCATCTTTACAATCGTCAAAGTCTACTATAAAGCAGGTTTCAGCTCCAAGTCTACGTACAAGCTCTTGCTGTAGCATTTGACCTGGTTCATCCTTATCCATTGCTAACAGTATTCTTTCTTTGTCTTCAAAGTAGTCTATACAATTATCTAGGTATTCTAAGTTATTGTTAGTTAACGTAGCACCGTTTGGTACCGACACCACGTTTTTAATTCCGGCTTCATGAAATGCTAACACATCCATTTCACCCTCAGTTATAACGCAACTGTCATAACCTATTATACTGTTTACATTGTAGAATACTTTTTCGGCACCCTTATACAATTTAAAATTCTTGCGACCATCTCTGTATTTTATGTTTATGAGCTGGTCACCCATTATATAGTTAAACTGTATTGTATTTTCAGTCTTGCCTGTTTGAGGCATATACTCAGAACCTTGTCCGACTTGTACGTCGTCTAATGTTTCTTGAGATATACCCCTTGTTTCAAACCATTCTGTTACTTTGTCTTTAACTGGTAAAAACTCTTTAACAGCAGGCCTAACATAAACACGCTCGCTAGCGCCTTTTCTTTGATACGTATGTAACTGAAAAGACGTGTCGCAATTATGGCAAGTGCCGAGACCACGATCCCAATCGTATGAAGCACATTTGGCTTTACTGTTCTCAGGTTTTCTAGTGTGGGAGCAAAGAGGACATATGCCCTGCGTCTTGCCACTTTCTAGACCATACTGATTGAACTTGTCAATAGTAAACCCGTTGATCTCTGTTGTTTGCATTTAATTTAATTTAATTGTTAATATTCTATTTCTCTACAATCTGAGCACTGAGCGTCACAGGATTCATATTCACCCTGTGACATCTCTTGCCCGCACATGATACATAACACCACGCTAGAACGGTAGGTCTTCTGCAACTGCTTTAGTAACTACGTTACCTTGTGCAGCCATACCGTCTCTAGGAGCAGGTTCGACGTTTGTGCCGTTAGACCATACAACCTTAACATTGCCTAGATAAACCTTATCTGTTTTAGCATCGCGTTCCTCTTTGCTCTGTTGTACAGATACTGGACCTTGATTGCCAAACTGATCTAGTTCGTCGTTCAGTGTTATGGTTATAGGTATGTACTTACCCTTTTTTCCATTGATGATCTTGTCTTTGGGGATCTTAGTAAGATCAATACTTGTTGCTATAATACTTGCCATAATTAATATTGTTGTAGTTGAGTGAACATATTTTTTAGTTGGTCTTTAGTGGCGCCTGTGTTACGCCTGATGTTGTCGACAGCCTTTACGTGAGTTTGATTCTTGTAGAAGTTGTTTTCACTTGTTCTAACACCTGTTACGGTACATAATCTTGTCGTACTAGACTGTCTTGGGTTTGTTTTGGTTTTTCTCATAAATTTTAATTGTTATTCGTTGTTATTATCTTAAGGTAATCGTATTCATTTTGTAAAACTAAAGAGTCTTATTAATGAAGTATTGTTCAGCATCAAAGTTTTCTGTTTGATAGAATAACTCGAAAGCTTCTGTGGCTCTGTTTACCTTATCAATGCCACGCTCTATAAATTCTGTAGAGCAATCAAATAGGCCTATCTGGTGTGTGTTTTTATCTATAGCTATAAATATCAACTCGTAACCAAATATTTGGCTGTATATGTATGCTTGGCTGTCATAGTTATATTTCCAAGCTGAAGATTTAAACTTACTTATGTCGTTGGTAGTCTTCAGATCAACCACAAGCTTCTCGCTGTGATTTACTATATCTGCTTTACCTTTCCACATATGGCCGTTTATCTCCACAATGCCAGGTTCTTCGTAGGTTACATCTCCTTTTGTTATGAGATCTTTACAGATTTGGTTAGACATGATCTTGTCTGTTAGCAACTCTATATTATCAACCTCTTGTTGTAGTAGACATAACTCTCCACCTGACATCTCTTTATACGCTTTGGTATTCCTAGTAGAAGCTTCTATTACTTTATACTTCTTAAGCTTATGTGGCTCAAGTATTGCAGTATGAAAGTAACCGCCTACTAAGAAGGCAGCTGAAGGTTTACTAGGTGCACCTAACGCTAAAGGATTTTTTAATAACGTGCTAATGTCACTATTACTTAAGTATTGTTTACCAAACTTACCGTAGTAGTTTTCATCTTCACGTAGACTTTCTATTATTTGTTTTTTATCCATTATAATGTTGTTAATGCCTTTTCAATATCGGCACTTAGTTTGTATTTCGTCTTGATAGCCTCGATCTTGCCACCGCCTTTGATGTATGCCTGAGCTTTAACAAAAGCTGGATCTTTGGTAGATGTTAACGTGTTAGCTGCACCTTTTCCGTGTGTATTAGCTGCATCGCTGTCTTGGGTATCATCGATTAGAAATAAATTGCCTAACGCATATTTTTTGGCATAACTCGAGGCTGAACCAAACTGTTGAGGAGTTTGCATACCTTTCTGATTAAGATCAACACCTACAATGGCAGTTCCGTGTATAGCAGTCTTGCCATCATTTATTGATGCTGTAGTCTTTAAGACAGGCATAAGGCTATCACTGATTAATTCTTCATTAATTGTGACTGTTACACCTAGCTCCTTTAAAAAGGGTTTTGTTGCTTCGAGAATGTCTTCGGCACTGCGAAAGTGGTATTTGCCGAATGAGTTGAACCTAGATTTTTTAGATTTAAATCTAGTTTGAATTTCTGTTAATTTTTCGTTTAACGTCATGGTTTAGTTGGTTTGTTATTAATATAATTACACATTTATTTATTTATTTAATACTAAACCTAAAGATAATCAAGCACTTGCGAGTGGTCGACGTTATCAATAAGTTTTTCTATGGCTTGTCTTTTTAGTTGCGAAACACGTACATAAGCTGACGTGCCTTTTATATCTAGCTGCTCTGCTATTTGCTTTGCACTATGCTTATCGCAGTCTAAGCCGTAACTTAGTCTGAGTACATTGTACTCTCTTTCATTAAGATTCTTTTTAAGCAAACCGATTAAGTACATATTCAGCAACTCTTTATTGTAAGGTTCTGAATTATCTGCTATCTGGTAAGCCATATTTTCATCTTGATTTGGTTTAGCATCGATACTTAAGAATATGCTATTAAAAAACATCTCAACCATCTGCTTGTTCTTGCCGAAGTCTTTTCGTATCTCATTAAGCTTATGCTCTGGTATACGTATACTACCTCTGTTTATATCAACAGCTCTGCGAATTGCTCCTTTTATTCTTTTACTAAAGAAGGATTTTATTGTTTTCTCTATATCGTCAGATTCAAGTAGTTTAGTCCAATTAACCCTATCTACTGCAGCTACTAAGCCTACAGATCCTTCTTGTATTAGATCGTTTATACTTAGTACACCGGAAGCTTGTTGGGTTGTTGAAAACTTTCGTGCTAGATTCTCTACTAAAGGAAGGAACTTAACTATAAGTTGGTCTCTAGTGAGTGCAGCATAATCTATTTCGTCATCAGGCATAGATCTATTAAGATCTTGTTTGTACTTTATGTAATTACTTACGTTATAGCTCTTCATTTAATATTTGTTTTTCTTTTCTTAGTGTATCGCACATATGGCGATATATAGTTCTCTGTGTTACGCCTAGCAAATCTGCTAGCTTTTTAGTTGTTATTTTATGGCCTTCATCATTAATGTCTAACATGCTTTGATAAAGGGTTTCTTTGTTTAATCTGTTTCGACCTATTAGCTTACCTACAATACTAAGCTTTTGACTTAGTGTCAGATGCCAAGCTGCAGGCTTGAATATTACTTTACGCATTTTATTTACGGGTGTGTTACCGCCTGAATCAAATACATTTGTTATCATGCTATTTAGTATACTTTGTTTCATAAAGAACGTGACAAAACCATTTTCTTTGTCTGCTATAAATCTGAATACAGATTCTATAAACTCTTGCGATTCGTCTTCATTAAGAAACTGTAATACTAAAAAATGCCATTTTAAAGACTTATATGTAGTTATCTTAGCTTTACTAGCAAACAATGTATAACACTGATAAGTACCAGTTTCATAATACATGTACAGCTCTGTCTCCTGGCTAGGTAGATCTTCCCATGGCCAACAACGTGTTATAACGCGTTTGTCATGTAACCATTTTATTTTTCTATCGTGTGACATTAGCTAGTTACTTATTAATCCTTATAGGCTATTGTCATAGCCAAGTTATATTCTTTTTTTTTAATTACTGATCATTCTTATGGTTTTCGTTATGCATTTTCCAATAATGCCACCAAATACCAAAAAAATAATAGATTTTTTTAAATACTTTTGTTATAATTTCTTTCATAAATTGTTTCGTTTTTATTCGCTACTGTGTATTTTTCTGCGATGTAATATCTCCAGTAAGCTTTAATGCTGCATTCGCTCTTGTATTCTTCCGGCATTGCCTGTGGAGGCTGCATAAAAGATGTTGTTTTCATAGCCGTAGGAGGCCTTTTCAATGCGTCTCTGCATTTAATTATCGTTAGATGTGTTTTCTTATAACGATTAGTATATTCGTCTCCTAACGCGATCATATGGTTGTATAACCAGTTGTAATGCTTAGTATTAGATCGAGTCCAGATAGTGCTAGGGTGGTTAATGTGGCTTACTTTGTATGGGACATTGTCACCGTTTCCGTGGAAATGATGCGCTGAACATAACATTTGAGCTGACTCGAGAACCATTTTAACAACATGCTTGTTGTACTGTAGTCTAGCAGCGGTATCTGGATCTGCGTCTAAATAGAATATGTTCATAATAGTTTTGGCAAGATCGGTAAGAACTGTATGTATCCTTTGTTTCCAGAAATCAATATATAATCGTTCTTTAATATTATAGCATTGCCTATCCAATCACTGCTACCAAAATAATCTATATCATCTAGTAGTGTAGTTTCGTCTTTCAAGTACTGTTCTAGTCTATTTCGCCACCCGAAGTTGTCTTCGGATACTTCTTCTATAAACTGTACCGTTATGTCTTTGTGTTTGTATATGTTATTCATGTTGTTGTTATCGATGTTGCTTCGTATTAATTTTGTAAAACCGATTCTACTTTATCCCAGTATTTTATTGTAGCCCGTTTTTTGTCACCTCGAGGACCGCCGTTCCAGCGTCGAGCTATTGTCTCTGAATATTCTCGAAAAGAAGTTTTGTTCTTAAATCTATACTGCTCAGCTATGATGTTGAATATTTGTATAGAACGTGCTCTGCTGTATCTATCTAACAGTGAGAACCTTACATCAGACTTGCTTCGTTTAAGAATCCTGTTAACTTCTCTAACAGCTATAGGGTGTATCTGTAAGCAGCCAACTGCTTTACCCCTATCTCCAACGGCAGAGTCATTGCCACCGCTTTCGACTTGAATTATAGCGTCTATTAGATCTTCTCTTGAATGATCTACGGTTATTGTTACTTGATCGTCTACTGGTGTAGTCGTGTGTATAGCATTGCTTGAACAGCTCTGTGGTCTGACTAAGCTCATTGCTACTGTTGCTAATAATAATTTGTTCATAGTTCTGTTTTGTTTAAAAAATATCTAAATACTTCTGGTATGTGCTTTTTGTAATATGGTTGCATGTCCATTACCCAATCAGCTAATTCGTTTCTATTTGAAAATCTTGTTTTATCTTTTGTTATAATATCAAATATAGGTTCTAGTTCGTCTATAAAGCCGCCAACCGTCCAACCTTCGTATATGTGTTTATCTCTATTCATAATTTCTAAGTGCTTTAAACATTGGGTGTCTGTAACTATTTGCTGGTGTACGTTCAAAATAAGTAAAGGTAGCACGCTTGCCAATATAAGAATCTACATTCTTGAGCATTGTTGCAAGATCCTTGTAGGTGTAGCCTTTGCCCGGAGGACAACCGAACTCTATACCTTCGTCATCTTGCATAATGAACTTGCCTAGCGTGCCTGTCCGTTTACCTTTACCATCTACATAGCCTACGATAGTAGCCTCAGTGTCGTGAAAGTCTTTAAACTTTTGTAAGTTGTAAGAACGTCTACACGCATAAGGTTTATCAAGACGTAGTATAGAGCCTTCGTAACCTTTATCGAGGTTTAGTTGGTGCTGTATAGATGCTTGATCTTCAGTCACACAAGTAGTTGGTACATATTTAACACATTTAGAGTAAATAGTGCTATCAAGATTTAGTGCCGGAATAGAATGGAATGCCCGAAGAATTTGCATACGTTCGCTGTAATCCTCGTCTGTATGAGCATAGTCGTAACAATGAAATTGTACTAATTCTGCTGCCTCAGACCTGTCTAGATCGGTTGGTTTAGTTTTTCTGACTAATGATATGATCTTGTTGAAATTGTTTCTTAGATCGTGATTATATAGCTCACCATCGAGTATTAACTCAGGGTTTAAGTCAAAAGAAGGTTTTAAGTCCTCTAGTATATGGGATATATTAAGCCACAACTTACCTGTACGCGAGTACGCTTGCACTTCACCGTCATCGCCAAGCTGAATAACACAACGAACGCCGTCAAGCTTAGGTTGCATGTATACTCTTTCTGACCAGTCAATAGGTTTTTTATCGACTTTGTATGCTAACATTGGTTTTATCATATTATTATTATCTTACTTATTTCGTATTTATTTTGTATTTTTCTAATGCTTCAGCCGGCTTGCCAACAAATACCACTGATCTTGATGACACATGGTAGATAGACATATAAGTCTCGTGACCAACCTTAGGATATAGTGTATATATATACTCAACCCATCCAAGTTCATTATCTATCTCGTGTAAGTAGAAGTTACCTGGCGTATCTTTGAACTTAGCTACAAACTGCGCCGCAAAGCAACCAGCTGTGTTAGCGTAAAAACTTAGGCGTGGTTCACCACTCAATACATTACCTACGCTCATTTCAGCTAGCCATTCTGCATATCGTACAGCCATGCTTTCTGGATATCCATCGTATTGCTGATAAGCATTTACTAACGCCAACTCACCACGAGTATGACCATCTGAGTAAGACAAGCCTTCTTGTCTAGGTATTATTCTTGTTAAACTTCTTGTTCCCATTATATTTTTATTATTTCTATTCCTGATTCTTTCATTAGATCTAGTCCGTCTGTTGATCCACGGTAAGTATGCTTGTATACTACCTTAACTACACCTGCTTGTATTATTAGCTTGCTGCATTCTTTACAAGGTGACAACGTGCAGTACAACGTAGATCCGCTTGAGCTATTAGTAGACTTAGCTACTTTAACTATAGCGTTAGATTCTGCGTGCAATACAGACCACTTTGTCTTATCATCTTCTTCGCATGTATTACAAAATCCAGAAGGTGTGCCGTTGTAACCAAAGGACAATATGTTATTATCTTTGACTATTATAGCACCAACCTTCTTTCTTTTGCATTTACTTAGCTGGCTAACTTCACCGGCTATGTTCATGTACACTATGTCAAGTTCTTTAATGTTAGGCATATATTTCCCGTAGATTACGTCATTTTATCCTTAGTTTTACTTGCTTCGCAATGGTTATTATCTCCATCTCTAGTAACTTGTATTAATCCTTTCATTTTTTTTTCTTTTAATTCAACAAATATATCATAACTTGCCTTTCTTGCTTCAATATCTTCCTGCGATAGCTTTTTTAATTTAATTTTCATATCTCAATATTTTAATCAGCAATACGTTCTCTAGTGCATGATTGTGTACTAAAAGCTACATCATTAGGCTCCACCCAACCTTCGTCGATAAGCTTATCTGCCATGACATTTGTAGCTGAGTCGTGTAGTTCTTCGTACATCCTTGATATTATATCTTGGAAGTCACAAGTATCTTCATTTAGTTCACTGTAGTATATATCAGAACCATCTCTAATGGCTTGTGGCATCTCATCTAACCAATCGTGGTCATAGTAATATATGTTTTCCGATACACTCAAGCCATCCCAGCCAGCGCCATATTGAACAACGTGAACTTCATAGCCATCTACTGTCGAATCTTTGTAAAACTTCATGTTACAAGTATCGTCCCAATCTTCGGTTATACTAGCCTCGAAGTGATCTAGCACAGCCTTGAGTGCTTCTTCATGGTCTACATCTGCAGGTTGCTTTATGCCTTTTTCTTCAAGCATTTCCCACAATACTTCTTCTGTTATAATTTTAGTATTTTGCATTTTCTAAATCTTTTTTATAGGTTAATATGTTTACTTTTTGTTCGAGGTCTTTTCCAACCATTGTCCAATAGCCAGGAGCTATTATATACCTTTTACCAGCCTTTTCCATCTCAACGGCGTGCGTTTCTTGTTCTGTGATCCATTGCTCTAATGCAGAGTGTATGCAGAACCTTTCAAATCCATTTAATTTATTCATGTTATTATTATCTTGCTTGTTTCGTATTAGTTTTGTAAATTAATCTAGTAACACCATATATGCCGTAGGATTTGATTTTCTAAACCAGTCGCAACCTTTTTGTACGATGCTCCAGTTTTTAGTTAGATTAGCACCCATAATTAGATCGTACATAGCGGCTTCATCTGCACTGCAGTCGTAGCTTTCGCCACTGAACGGGTTAGTAATCGTTTCTCCTTCAGAGTATTTGATTCCGTCAAACCACTCTGGTAATTCTTTTTTCTTGCTCATAATGTATCTATTATATGAAATTCTTCTCTGTCTAGGAATAAATTATCACCCCACATTATATCAAAACTGTCTACATCATATCTTTCTACATTACCGAATAAGTATATAGAGTATATAGTTGACATAGTTAGATCTTGATATATATCAACTTCTTGTAGCCTGTCATAAATGAGATCTACTGAGTGTGAATAATCCGTTTTTGATTGGTTTAGAGCTTCCTTGATCTCTGGTTTTAACCTTTGTAATAGTGTAATTCTGTTCATATAATTTTATTTAATTTCGTGTTTAATATCCTACTGTCATCGTATTGATGTTGTAAATGGTGGACATGGCAGGAATCGAACCTGCCTACCATAGCTTTATTACGCCTTTAATCGCTGGTATTGCCACCACTTGTCGCTTATTAAGCTTTGTAGTTTTTTTACTGATAGCTTGATCAATTTGCCTCTTGCTGAAGGCGGTAGATCATCCATCTGCCAATCTACTGTGTCTTCTAGCAGCTCTAGCATGTGTATAGCAACTGAATCTGCTGTTTCGTTTATCTT
>TARA_B110000902_G_scaffold112095_1_pt1 | contig 21322 bp, 10 predicted proteins | sample TARA_B110000902 | Tara Oceans TARA_B110000902 (sample SAMEA4398009) | marine metagenome | biome: Polar Biome; feature: [SRF] surface water layer (ENVO:00010504); material: water (ENVO:00002006), including particulate matter (ENVO:01000060) such as... | depth 5 m | reverse complement strand
TTTTTTTATATATATATATATATATATATATATATATATATATATATCATTAAAAATACCCCTATACAATGCACCATAGAAGTCTGAACTTCTACCCCGTCTCGTAGGCAGGTATGATTAATGATATATATATATATATATATAAATATATATTCTAAAGAATACTCTATTAGGTTTTACTTCTACAGATTTTGACCCCCCCTATGTGTTTGAGAAATTGTTGGGCGACTTTTAGGCAGTTGATTACATTACCACGCACGCGCCACTCTGAATTTAATTAATTAAAACAGGCATTTCATAAATTTGCACCTCTTGTATGCTATCGTAAAATGCGGTTAAGCGTTCTAATGCGTTTGTATCCTCTTTCAATACGGGGACGTCTGAACGCCAATTCAAGAATTGCGAAACTTTCCCTCTTTCGATTGGGTCCACAAACGGATATTTGTCTAAAAACGCCTGAAAGTAGCATACAAAGTGTAATACGTTGATTTTGTCTTCCCTCTCAAGAGGAAGGGGTATATCTTTGTCTTTTGGCACCAATTGCCACAATTGCTGCGTGGTACTATATGTACTAAATGCAGGATTGTCAACAAAAACCATATGTCGCTGGTCCAATCGTTCGTTGCGTGCACCATACTTGCCTGTATAGAAACAGCTGTTTTTTTCAAAAAGGGCATCAATAGCTTTAATTCGAAGAGTTATAAAGTTGGCCCTCTCGGTTTCGTCCACGGTCAATGGATCAAACTGTGTGGCATCGCACACAAGCTTGTTGGTATGAAATGGCACACCAACGCGTGACCATGTCGCCGGAAGTTTAGTTATTGGCTCAAAACACTTATTAATTTTAAGTAGTGTAGCCTGCGAAACTCTGACAAGTTTAACCCACACTTCCTTGTCGTCTGTCGCGTCTGTAAAAGCAGAACAGCACTCTTGATACGAAAGGACTACCATCTGAAATTGATTGATTTGATCAACCAATGCTTTATCTTCTGCAGCTTGTTCTGCAGTAAGAATTGGTTCGTCTATATGGGGTTTATATAATTCGTGCCAGAACATTGTTTGAATACATTCGACAATCGTATGTAAAATATAGTTAGCGGAATCTGAATACATAGGCGAATTGCCGGTTGGCGGAAACAACTTAAACGACGCGTGCGTATGTACAAGCGTCTGGCGCCTTGAAGATTGTTCGTGTTGCATTGTTTCCGCACTGAAATAAACAAGGTTGTTGTTTGTGTCCCATTGCACATGCCCCATGTGAAAATTGGTGTAATAATAGCCATTGTTAGACAAATCATCTAATTGTGTTCTAATGGCATCTATGTCATCAACAGTAATGTCTTTGTTAGGGTTAGGTTCACTATGTTTCATTTTGAGGACACAGTACTCTGTGTCCTCTTCATTATGTGGTAACCTGTTCCAAATTTCGCCTTGTAGAAGTGGTATGTTAATATGTTTTTTGATCTCGTCAAGACACTTTGATTGTTTCAACATATAATTAGCGTCAACGTGTTGTGCCGGTGTCATTTGTTTGCACTTGTACACCGTATCGCCCTGCCGAAAAATGTGTGCTGAAAGTTTTGCAATTACATCTTCTGAATAAAGTTGTTGAACCAAATCTAATAAAGATACCGCTGCTGTCGTGTCGTCCAATAACTCCCCATTGTTACCAGTTTCTTCCTTTGCTGCTTCTGCTGCTGGTGCTTTTTCTTCTTCAGGCGGGGTAGTGTCCATACCATCGTCATGGGTTTCGGCGCCCCCGCCTTTGTCCCCGTCCCCGTCTTTGTCCCCGCCTTTGCCCCCGTTATCTGCTGCCGCTTCTTCTTCAGGGGTAGTGTCCATACCATCGCCAGCCTTACCCAGGATCGAACTAGAGCCCCGGGTGAACTCAGACGGCGAGGCGACCGCTTTGGCTTCGACCTTTGCCTTTGCATCTTCAGTCGCTTTTTTGGCTTTAACCTCTAGGCGAGCTTTCTCAACCTTTGCGTCGTTGGCTGCCCCTTTTTTTGCTTCGTATTCGGCGAGCGCTTTTTTTTGATTTTGTTGTGCGGTTGCAACTGCAGTTTTGGCCTGTCCCAAGCGTGTTTTCGCATCGGATGATGGATATGCTTTCATGTGCTCGACTGTATTGTCTTCAGCGGTTTTTAGTTTAACGCCGACCTCTATTATTTTCTCTTCAGCATTATCAAGATCGGCCCCCACGTCTGCCAATAGCGCATCGATTTCCTCAAAAATGGGTCCAAGCGCGTCTCTATCATCGGTTGTTTCCATGGTGGCTATTAACTTGTCCAGTCTGCTTAGTTTGTCTTGTGCCCTGCTGCTTTTTTCAGAAATCGTTTGTGCAATTGCTTTGATTCTGTCAATGTCCTGGGCTTGCTTTGCTTCGGCCTCGACCTTTGCTGCTTCGGCGTCAGCCTTTAGGCGAGCTTGTTCTGGATCAACACTGCCACCGTCTCCGTCATCATCGTCACCGCTTCCGTCATCATCGTCACCGTCGCTTCCGTCTTCGTCTTCGTCGTCAGCCTTTCCCTCAACAAATTCGCGAGCTTGTTCTGGATCAACACTGCCACCGTCTCCGTCATCATCGTCATCCAGACTTTCACCGTCATCATCGTCACCGCCCCCGTCTTTGTCCCCGCGACCCCCGTTATCAGCCTTTAGGCGGGCTTCGGCCCCTGCAAGCAGGTTTTGATCTTCATCAACAGTGTCCATACCAGCTTCAATCTCAGCCTCTTCTTTCGCTTTGGCTTCGGCCTTTGCTGCTTCTTCTTCGGCTTTAGCCTTTCGGCGAGCTTCTTTGGTCGCTTTGGCTTCGGCCTTTGCTGCTGCTGCTTCAGCCTTTCGGCGAGCTTCCTCGACCTTTGCTGCTTCTTCTATTGTAGGGCCTGCTGCTGCCCCCCCACCATCTCTTGCTGCTGTTCCCGTAACAAATTCGGCAGCCTCGTCTGTTTTTGCTTTTGTGTAATCAAAGCCACCGCCCTTGTCACCGTATTCGTCATCATCGTCATCTGAACCGTTTACACTCGTACTATCGCTTTCGCTTTCGCTTTCGCTTCCGCTTCCGTCATCGCTTCCGTCTTCGTCATCACTTGCACCTTCGCTTTCGCTTTCGCTTTCGCTTTCGCTTTCGCTTCCGTCGTCGGCAATGTCTCTCTCGAGTTGTTTTTGTAGACTTTCAGACTGACTTTTAATCTCGTCTATTTGTTCTTGAAGTACTTTGTGCTTGTCGCTGCTTGGATTCTTCAATTTTCTCTGTTTTTTTTCTAATTCTTTAATGTCTCCAATACAACCCGCTATAGACCTAATTGTATCTTTTCTTGATAATGCTTCACCATCTTCTGTGTCTGGGTGAAAGGTAGGATTACCACTCACTGGCGTTACCAGAGTTAAGGCTGGCGTTACCACCTTTTTTTTTACCGCCATTGGGGTTATTCGTTTTTTTGGTTCCTTCGGTACTTTACTGGCTTCATATGCCTTTAATATGCCGTGACCAAGTTGTCCTAATTTAGCAACGTCTACGTCCCCAATTGCGTCAAATACAAGTGGTGCATCCCCCTTTTTCCACGACGATTTCATTATTTCCTGTGCCAACGCGTCGTTCTTACATAGTTCTGTTGCCATCAACGAACCGTAGAACTGGCTAATGCCAACATTGTTTAGTGCATCGCACGTGCGTACTGCATTTTTGTAATAGCGTGCGCACGCGGCAACAATTGCGGCATGTGTGTTGTAGAATGTGGCCCAACCGGCTGCCGCGTCGTGGTCTCGTACTGCTGCGTATTTGGTGTCGAGGTTTAACTCAGAGGGTTCAATTGGCTTAACCAACGTAATCGTATCCCATGCGCCAACCTGGGCTGCAAGTGTCCCAAAAAGTATTTTGTCGGCTGCGCCTAAAGTACTGGTGCCCCATTTTCTTTTACAATATGTAAGCTGCGCTGTGAAAGCGCCCCTTAAAAGATTAGCGTCCGCGTTGTCATGTTTGTCATAAAATAGTTCAATTAATTCTAATTGTTCGACACGATTTTGTAGTTCTCGATCTAACTCAAACTTTTCCCAGGGATTGCACTCCATTGCGTTGTTTGACACAAACATAGTTTGCGTGCAACATTTAATTTTGTCCGCGTCTGCAAATATGCCATGCTGAATGAGATTGTCCATACAGTGTTGATATGCGGTGTACGCGGGCAACAATATAAGCTCGTCCCTCAAAAAATACACTGACTGAACTATTTCTTCGTCGGGGTGCGTGTCATGCAAATTATGTTGAACATCTCTTGATTTATTCTCTATTTCGGATTCTGGATCTAACGTTTCGATTAGATCTTTCAATTTTGTTCGTACGTGCTCAATTTGTGGTTCGGTTAGATGTGTAGGGGAAATATACGGTTCTACTGTTGTGATAACACACTCCTCGAATGTAATTCCGTTGCCAAATAACTTGGCTAATGTTTTGTCGTGCGGTAATGCAAGAGAAACTTTGGGCATGTCGGGTAAATGCCACGCAACTACAACGTCTTCGTCTTCTTCCGTTAGGAAATACTTATTGTCGTTCAACCGTATTGCATTAAATTGGTCCTTTGAAATCGTACGTTCAGCAACGCCTGCATCGCGTGTTTCCGGCATCACATCTAACAACTTTTCAAATTGCCACAGATTTTGCAAATCTTTCTGTGCATGTAAATAGTCAATAAGTTCTCTATAAAACATATCGTTTGTCAACCATTGAACGTGCTGCTTAACCGAGCGTGTGCGCAACAATCCGTCGCTTACCTCAAAAGGATCATCGTCCAGAGTATATGTTAAATATATTTTAGTCGCGTCTTCGCCCGGCTGCTCACCATATCCATTTGAACCATACCATGCACCGACAACGCTCTTTCGACTGGTTACATCCAACGTAACAGCCTCACCTAACTTGTATTCTTTCAAAACTGCGGGTCCGTTAAACTTAACGTACAAGCTACACGTTTCCCGTAGTTGCCACAGCGAATGCCAGTTCGTAATGTCCCGACGATCTGGCAGTTGTAATGCTTTGTTGCATAAATTTGGGGTGTTATATGATACCGTGTGTTCGGTGGATACGTCCACGCAAGCGAACCCGTTTTCAAAAGAACATACATTTAGAGATATTGGTTCCGGTTGTCCCGCAATGTTCCATTGTTGTAGTGTTACTCCTTGCTGATCTAATTGTGCGCTAAAAAACATCAAATCGTTCAAAACATTTTTTGTCATTAGGCTACGCGACTGCTTGTCCCACCAGTACAACTCCATGCAGACCCGCAACTGAGAAACTGACATATCTTGCGCAAGGCTTGACTGCTGTAACGTCAACCATTCCAACTCAAAGGCAATTGCTTCTGTGGTGTTTGGTGAATTGAGCATGACAATCTTATACAAACATTCCACGGCGCAATTTGTTGCAGTTGTTTGTAATGTTGGGACATCTAACTTATGTTTTTTTGTACGTATTGCAGTGGCGGCTTCATCATACTTGGTGCACACGTCTGCTATTGTGCCCGTAAATTTTTGCGTATTTAATAATGCTCGCATTTGTTTTTCGGATCCAAATATTTTTAAGCCTGCAACATACTGTGGTTTGTATGCAAACAAACTGATGTTATCCCCATTAACCTTTGCGGTCTCGCGATGAACACGTTTGGCTTTCTGTATAGCTTTAGAGATTTTCTTTGCCCATTCAAGACGCTTAAACATTGTACACAACAAATCACATAATTCTGCATTTGTGCCTTTGTAGTTGGATAACTGATCTTTTGTAGTGTAAATATTTGAGTCAAGCTTGCCGGTTTCATCTTTCCCAACAATTTGTCGATACACCGCCGTACCACTAAACACTTTCATTGCGTTTATGCAATCTTCTTGGCATGCAATACTTTGAAATTGCTTTAAAACGTTGGGCATGGTAACGTCGTCGGTATCTCTGTGGTCTTTCGTTGCGGTCTTCCACTCACGCGCAGTAACTCGACGCCTATGGAGTACTACATCCTTTCTTGCATCGAGAGTTTGTTTTAACTTGTTAAAGTCCTTATAGTCTTTCATTTGGTCGCCATTAAAGAACTCATTTAAAGAAAGGACCTCAAAATACGTGTCCCTGTGGATCAAGGTAGGGTTGGGATTATAAAACCATTCCGTTGGGATTTCAATGTCTAAGCTATTGTCTTTTTGTTCTGGTTTTGGGTTTGTGGGTTTTTGAGTTAATGGCTGGTCGCAATCCCAAGGCGCCGGGCGCGTAAAACGTAGAATTGTTCTACCAATGACCATTGTCCATGCTGTGGTTGACGTAAACTCTTTAGGTGCCTTGTCATCAACTAACGTCTTGTAACATGCTTCTCGCGCTCTTATTGCAAAAGTAATGATTTGATACATAGCATAATCGCCAAACCTTTGTATTTCGTGATCAGTCGTATGTTGTTCGGATTTGCTGCGCCACTCAGTATTCAATTTTGCGAGATGAATGCAATATTGCCGTATGTCCGAATTATTTCTCTTATTGATAGGCGCATTCAGAATAACGTACAACAATTCGTACATTGCCTTGTGCAGCGTTTCAATTTGGTGTTCTATTGTATCTTGTGTTTTATGTTGACACAGACAACACACAAACTTGCCTAAATGACCTTTGTCTACGACGCAATTTAAATGAAATTGTCGTTCGCAAATCATGCACGGAATAATAGCACTCTCAGCCGCAACATTGCAATTCTTTGCACATATAACATCGACTTCACCTTTGTCCGGTTTAGTTGCAACGTTGCATTTATTATTCATCATTTGTTTCTTAAAACGTGCTGTTACGGTGATGTCCTCAGGTTTTTCATCGTCGCGCCGTAAAAATGGTTGCGCTGTGCACTGTAATATATCGACACCAATCCATGCGCTTAACTGTTTTCTAACCCTTGCTGCATTGCCGGCTGTTTTCATGCGAACCTTAAATGTGTGTTGACACAACGTTTTGCCAGACAGAGTAATAATCTCGTCTAAATCTCGCTGTATTTCTTTTGTATTTGCAATGACTGCTTTTGTAAAAACTACGTTTGCGTTGTCTGTTGTAATTGAAGTTTTAGAGTCTGGCCATATGTACGCAGTGTATGTTGCCGCAGTGGCCCTAAACGGTTTGCCAAACTGGTCAAGAATGTTGTCCTTTTTGGGGCTTATAATTGCACTTTCTGCATGAAACCGTATGGGCATTTTAAAGTCAGTGTTAACGGGTACATCACCACCATTTAAATCGACCGTTTTAACCGCCTTGTCTACAAACTCTACCATCCTTGCGCGTAATGATACGGTATGTTTATAAGCCGCTGCTTCGTTTTTGTGGCGTGTTAAAGTGGACAATACGCCCCTAAGCTCGTCTTGTGCCGCTTGTGCGGTTATGCTGTCAATATAACGCACAATATTAGTGCATAAAGCTACGTAATTGTCACCCTCAATGCACGTTATTATTTCATTCAAATTGGGTGGGTTCAGCGCTGTATACATACCCTGTATTTCTGCTTTGAGTGCCTCCATGTCCACAGTTTTCTTCTTCTGCAGATAACAAGCAAATCGATACACCTTACGAATTGATTTGAGTACTATCTCCAATGACGGTAAAAGATTGTGAGTATCTGTGCATTTTGCCATATTGTATGGCGTGTTAATGCGTTGAGCAACCTCAAGCACGGGGTCGTATGAGTCGTCACAGTAATGATGTTTTAGAACGCACTCGAGAATTGAGCTTGGAATGGCTTCGTCTTGAAAAGTGTATTGCGATGTTATTCTAAATGTATGTTGATCTGCTTCTAGCATTAGCGTTTGATCGTCGTCGTAGTCACATCGAAGATTCAATATTAAAAATTTTTCTGCGCCTATGTGTACCTCGCGGCCGATGTCGGTGTTATCAATGTTTAATACGGTTAGTGTACCATCACAGACAACCTTGCAGGTGTCCAAAGTTGTACGCTCTGGGACAACACCCGGTGTATGTATTTGTTGCAAAATGAATTTCCATTTCTGTTTCGTATTATATAGTGTGTGTATTATGTCACTGGAAGCCTCAGCGGAATCAACATTTGTAAGCAGTGTTAATTGCTTGCTGCTTAATTTGTGGATATTTTCAATGTTGTCAGAATATACCGTGCAATTATAATATTGATAGTGTGGTGTCGGATTTATCTCAGGCACCTCGTTGCACGTTGCTGCAGCGTGCGTACCTTGAATCTGTAAAGCATATGTCAAATCAAGCTTTGTATTATGAAAGACGCGTTGCAGTGCATTTGCAAACGTTGTTGTTTGCATACCCGGCCAGTCAGGGCTTTTACTTTCAAGGCGTATTTGGCCGTAACATAAATCGCCTTTCGTATCGTCTGCGGGCTTTAGCTGAACTTGTATAGTATACGCCCCACAAGAATTAACCAGATCAAGTGTCTGCATCGACTGAAAGGCAATATTTCCGGTATAAAATGTTTCTGATTCGCTGGCAACAATGTTGCTGTCAACACGTAGATTTATAGTAAGCGGTTCTGCATTTGCTGGTACGAAGTGGTTGCGGAGTCCTGCGTATTGTAATGGCGTTTGATACTTTGCTGCGTACAGGACTTGCCATGATCCTATATTGATTTGGGTATCCAAGAATTTCACGTGATGTAACATACGACTGACTACTTCGGTGTACATTGGTATAGTGCAAAGAAAATCAAATTGTTTGTAGTATTCATGATCATTACATGGCGCCATGATTTCCTTTGCAGTAGAATATGAGTATTCGCCCAATACAGCGTTTAGGTCTGGTGTAGGTTCGCGTAAAAGAGCGTAGTGTTTGTCGACTTTTTTCAACTGTATGTAATCGTTTGATTGAACAATGTCTGCGTCAATAGCTTTGCCTAACTGCATCCATGCGTTTTCCAAGGCATAATTAGGCCACGTTGTTTGATCTTTAAGACATTGGATAAGTGTTTGCGCCGGTTCCTGATGCAGCACACTGTGAAAGGTGCAACGTGTGTTTTGGGTTAGATCAACAACTTGGATGTCTGGAAACGAAGAAGGGATAAGTTTGTTTGTATAATTGCTTTTAGCTAAATAATCTTTTTCTGTATCTTGTAAATGTTGGACAATAACCCAAACCTTATCTGAACCTTCTGGTTTGCATACACAATAATACCCTTTTTGTGCGTTATGATAAACAACGTCATTGTTTTTGCTACGTTGTGTCACACAATACGTTCCATATATTGGCATTTCGTTGTCACCATAGAGTTGGAAAGCTGGTATTGGGTCAGGTTCTTTTTCGCCAGTTTGCATATGTATTTGTATGTATTGGAAATTTGCCAACATTTGCTTGGCAGTTGCGGGTATGTTATTTAAGCGCGCTAGTATCCGAGTGCGCCATATCTTCGGAATTGCTTTGTTTTTTTCCCTATTATCATTTAACGTTGCTAAAAACGTGCGAAGCCAATCAATTGTGTCGACATTTGTTCTATAAATTGTTTGTAGTGCTGTTGGTTCAGTAGTCTGTCTATATGCTTCAGTGCCGTTAAGAAATTTGCCGATTAGTTGCGAAGGAAGCATGTTAAGTGTCCCAAACGCACGGAAATATTCGTTTGGATACGGCATTACACTTTGTGTAAATTTAGTTTTGTACTCTTCATACTTTTCGCTGTCCTCGATTTCAGTACGATCCGGTATATCTTGCGACGGGCAGACTCCTGATGATATTGTGGAAATTGTGTGGGTTTCTGAAGTATTTGTCCATGTAATTGATGCATTTAAATCGTCTGCATTTACGCATCCCTTTGGTCGATCTGTAAAATCACATGTGCCGGGGTCTTGCAATACCATCTCTGACATATACTCTTGTCTGTGCGCTGCAACAATAAATGTTTTGCGATGAGTACGCCGAATATAAACTTCATGATCGGGATTACGTAAACTTGTATTTAGGTGATGCTGACATCGACTTACATTAATTGTTGCGTCTAAATGGTCACGTTTGTATATACACCACAGATACTTGCCAGCCTTGTCTTTAATATAGCAAATAATGTCGCCTTTGTGCAGAGTTAAAGTATACGACCTATGTACAATTACGTTTTTGTGCTCATCCATGACTAAATCTGCAAAGTTCGTTGCTACTGTTGCCACTGTTGCCACTGTATTGAGTTTTGTACAACCGGCATTTACCACATCACGGGGAAATAGGGTTGGAAACCGATCAGTTTGATCAAACTCTATAATATAACCTTTGGTAGAAATGGCCACCTCAATCAATTCTTTTGATGTTATAAACCCTAAGTCATGTTTTCGTTTCGACCATGGTGCTTTATATATAGAATGTTCGCACGCATACATTGTAAACTCGTGTTGTGATGCATCGTAGTGTAATTCAATCTTGCCGTCAGATGTCTTATATATATAGTGTTCCGAATTAAATTTAGGCGCCCCCACATATATTGTAAAATCTCCTTCCGCAATGTACGTACGGGCATAGTTGTACGTCAACTGCGTTGCAAGATACGGAAAATTAAAAATATAAGAATCATCTGTTGATGATAAACTTAAATGATCAATAATCTTCTGTCTGGCGGTATCTTTCCAATTTATACCTTCAAATTTTAATTGTCCCCGTGTGTAAACAGCGTCTAGCGCATGCTGAACACTTTCGACGTATTTCTTATCTGGCGTGGTGTGTGTACGCAATAAGTTTAGCAGCTTGGCGTGCCTGTTGTGTGCATCCTTTTGTAAATAAAATTGAGCTTTGTTGTCATACTTTGCAGGTTTAACTGCAGCAAAAAGAGTGTTGTTGTTACCATACTCAAGCAACAAAGTTTCCGGTTGCGGTTTACGTCGACTTATTGCTTGTGGCACATCTTGCATTTTCACAGAAGCTATTAATTTATCTTGCGGTTTGTGTTCGATTCTATCGACCCATCCGTGTGAGGCAAACAGGTCGGCGACACGTGCATTGTTAACACTTTCAATGTTCGCTTTAGCTTTTTTTTTTTTTTTAGCTAGTTTACGTGGTGCAGAAATAATATGTTCATAATAGTTCAATGCCTTTGTTGTTTGTACTGTAGTGTTATTCTCTCTCCCACGTTTGGCTTTAGGAGTACTTGTACGGGAATCAAACACACGGACACAGAACGATTGTGTTTGCTTAGTACAAGCGAGGTCTAATGCGTCTACCACGTTTTGTCCACCTTTGTTTATTATTGTACATCGTATATCATCTTCACCTTCGTCGTGATCCCCCTCAATTCTAATAACTGGGCATACGTCGCCGTTGTATGTTGCACATTGGTTCCACAACACCGGCACTTTTCCGCAAATGTAGGGTGAATTACAAATTACATACTGCTGTAACACAGTCATGTCGCGTGTTATTTTACACGTTTCTTTGGTAGTTCGAATTGACTTTATTTGGTCGTCGAATGAGGCTTTGTGCAATAAGCTGTACTCGGTAATATACTCATAATTGTAACTTATTTGAAATACATTTATTCCGTTTATTCGCAGTTGTTGATTATACTCTGCCCATTTGTATTGTGTGCAAACAAGCAGTGGCAAAAAAATACACACTTGGACAAACGCAAATGACTCATGATTAGCGGTGTTAACATGTGCTACCCATAAATATTGTTTAGGTATCGTTTTACCTACGCACATATTAACAAAGGCAGAAATTCCCTCCTCATTACCAATACAAGCCTCCGTAGCAAACCGTATTAAATTTGCTTTATTATTACACCAAGCTGCAAACTCTGTGTGTTTCTTTGGGTAAGCATATGTAAACATAAACTTTGAGCCACCGTTGGAAACGAGGCCTTCTGTCTCTTCAAAAGGCGGTGGAGTACCAGATTCAGGGTCATTATATGCGAAAATCTCTCTTTCATGCAGCTCGTCTAAGGCCGCCTGCGCCTTTCCCCCTGCCGCTTTCAATTTTGTCGATTTGGCTTTGCCAGCCCTAGCTCCGCCAGCCTTAGCTCCGCCAGGTGGCGTAGCTTTTCTGCGAGACATTGCCTTAATTTACCTTTTACAGGTGCACATATACATTGTGCAACAAACCGTCAACCGGTCAAAACTACGTCGAGCGGTATTAAGACACATATGTGCCAGTGTTGTGGTATGGAAACATACACAAAATATTGCAATGCTTGGTCGGCGTTGCTTGAAATAAGCAATTGCGACATAGTATGCAATCGCGGGTTTTCACCCCCGCACATTGCAGGCAATGTGCAAACAAACACCGTGACCACTACGTTAGGCGTTCCATTAGACGTGTTTGTGCAAGAAAGCTGTGATGCCGATGCAATTGTTGCCGTTCGCAGCGGTATGCGTGTTTTGCGGCAGATGCATCAAGCCAGCATGTTACATCTTGATGCACGAGCCTGCAATTTTATCTTAAGCATTGTGCCCAAGGCAAATGCTGTGCGCGATACGTATACGGATGGCGTTGTTCGCTATTGTTATGCCATTGATTTTGAGTCGTTGTGGGCCATGCCGCAATACAATCAAAATGTAAGTATATTTAATCGCGAAGCGTGCGCCATGCGCAAGTACGGAAGATTGCAGCACGCAGCGTACCTTGCACTGTCGGATGCCAGCAAGTTTAAATTTGATGTGCATGCCTTGGCGCAAAGCATAGCTGTACTTTTACCGTGCACACTCCTTGGCAATGCGTGCACGCGTATTGTAAACCACGTGCCACAAGAAGTAAGCGGCATGTCTCGGGACATGTCTGAGCACACGTGGACCGAGTATCTTATTGACATTACCAAGCCGGTGCTTTCAAGCAATGTAGCCATTAGCACATTTAGTCAATTGTTGGTTACGGATGTGCAAGTTGTACCTGACTGCAGATGTTTTTGAATAAAGAAGTTCAAAGCATTATAAACCCCCTAATTATGATGTGCATATTGTGATGTTTCGCGACCTTGGCTTAAATAAAAAAGATGCATCGGAGCTTGTACCTATTGTGCTGGTAAAAAAAATGTTTACGTCGGAAAACTGGATGTCCATTGTAAAGGAAAATGTTGGAGCCCCTTTGTCTGACAACCCAACAACGGTCTGTGTGCGGTTAAAAAAGTTAAGTAATCTGCCGATGAAAAATGTTCAACTAGAACTTTTAACAAGGTTCCGATACATGGTCGAAAGCCCATATTTTTGTGGCCATACCAGTAGCGAACAATACACTGAAACGTACAACACACATTACTACAATATGTTAAACAAAACATTTTTTAATTACAAGGCTACCAATAGGCATGATGCATATGAAGCCGTTAAACCCTATGCTCTGCTGTGAAAAAAAGTATGATTTATTAAGAGTCCTTTAAACGTTGTAAGTATATGCACGTGCTGTGCGTATTATTATATCAGCAAAGATGGACAGCGACAGCGAAAATGCCATGACGCTTGTGCCAGATGCCACGCCAGTAGCAGCCTACGCCATGGCTGGCTCTGGGTCGATTGACAATGGTGTGCACTGTTCTCGTTTTCCAGACGATTTTTGTTTTTTCTGTGCATTTGAGCGCAATCCCAACGCGACATCCAACGAGAAAGATTTGTACAGCAGCATTTCGGACATGGTTCAGCACATGTCCAGCATCAAACGGGAGCCTGCTGCTATAGCTGACCATGTGTACAAAGCGTACGAAGACACGGTTAGGCATGTTGTAAAGGGCGAGCCTGCATGGTCAAAGGCGTCCATATTGCGGCACATTTTGTACAACGGGCAATTTGAAGATGTGTTTGACACTTCAGTGTGCAACATGCTTAGTTCGATTATAGTGCGTCAAAACAACACGCTAGTTGATGGTTCAACTGGCAATATTATTGAAGAAAACCGCAAAGCTTTTTGTGACACTGTTGCGACACTCATAAAATGGAAGCAAAGCAGGCGCATGAAATCCAAGAGCGGGTTGGCTGGTAAAAAATAAAATGAGTCGTGCCAAATGTTTATTTTAGCAAGTTTTTGGCAATTTCAAATGGCATATAAACGCCCTGATTTAATTTGCCTTTGGTGTTGGTTTTATACATGCAAAAATAAAAACCGCTGACTCGTTTGCATGTAAACGATACTGGGACTGTAAGTTTGTCGTCGTTTGTTATTGTGGATGTGGCATCGTGCAGCAATTTCTGAAAATGCCGCGGGTCGCATTCATAGTCGACCCACACAGTAGTTGATAGAAGGTCCGTTGGTATCTCAATGCCTTCCATCATTACGTACAATTGCACGGTTGATTAATGGCAAATACAACCAACGACGGGTCTACGCTTGCTGCCGCGCTGCGCACTATGCTATCGTACTGGTCGTCTAAATTGTGGTCCCCTGCGTGTTGCGGCAGGCAGCCCACATTGTGAACCAACATAACGGTTGCGCCCTGTTGTGCGCACGTGCGAATGCTTTGTGCCACAGTGTCCTCTACGTGCGCGCAATACGCGTCGTACGCATCTTGTCGATCAGTTGCGACGCGTGTGCAAACAACTGGTGTGCCATCTGGCATTGCAAACGTTGGCTGTTCGGCGACGCCTGCGCGCGTAAGCGGGTTGCCGTGATCTGCTACCAACACCCCATGTGCCGTGTTGACGTGCAACGGATAATGTTCGCAGTGACACGCCGCGTTGATGGCTGCAGTGTCTGCTGCGCTAAACAGTCCGTTTGGGTGTTTCCATTGTAATGAGTATGGCAAAAAGTGGTCTGGTGGCTGCCTGCCTTTTGTGCTTTTTGCATGTGTGCACTGCGCAAAATACATTAAACTATTTCCTTTCCACTGCGGCAAACCTATTACAGTACTATTCACGGGGGTTGCAACAGTGCTGTTACGATACGGCATGCCGACAAAGTGTCGCTGATCGCAAGCATCTGCAATTAGTGCCACCACGTTGTGTTGTGGCAACGAAGCAACTGATTCGGTCACGTTACTGGGCAAACAGCACTGGCAAGACATTTGCGTATATCTGTGTGCAAAATGTAAGTTATATACACGGCATCGTTCCAACGAACATGTCTGGCTATGGTGTTGCGATGGTTATAGGTTCTGTAATGGTGTTACTATTTGTTGCAATACACACAATAATTTATTTTCGATATTCTGTGCAGCCCCATTGTGCAATTGCAGCATCAGCAACGGTAGACACCACCACGTCCTGATGCGTGCGTTCTGCAGACGTGTGCATTAACGCAATGTTTGCTGCTGCGTGCTGTACTGTAACGTCTTTGCCTACGTAGCAGTTAACCCAAGATTTAGCGTCGTAGAGCGTAGTAAGGTCAAAATTGTTTTCGAGCATTGTGTTAAAGTGGACTACGTTATTGCCAATAATGCGTTGTGCTATTGCTGTTACATCTATGCATTTGTATGATTCGGCCAGTGCGTTTGCTGGCAACGTTAGCGCGTCGTCTGCCTGAGATTGAATCAACGAGATGCTAGCAGTTGCAGTTTTAATATTTTCTTTATTTTGCAAAACGCGTGCCAACAATGTATTTGGCGGCAAAATAAACTGAGTCATGCTGTCCAAATCAGCAATGGCTGACTGCAACGTTTCCAGATGTTCCAAAGTGGCTTGTTCCATTAAGATATTCCACGCGTTTCCCAATGCTGCCACCTTTTGGAGCATACGGTACTGTTCAACCGACGCGCATCCTACCCCCCCAACAATAAATGGGTACATGTTTGGAATTGACGAATATCCTACAACTGTTATTGTTTCCATGAACGCTTGAATGACGTTATCTGGCCACCCAGTTGATGGCGGTTTGCCTATAGTAGTGCACGGCACGTTAACAATTTTGTGCACCAGTTCTATTTCTGATTCGTCAAAAGCATGGTTAGACGCTTTTCCGTTTACAAACCACATTTTTACAGACATTTTTAAGAAACACATATAGGCGCTTGCGACATTACGCATTGGAGACGAAAGGCGCTACCATTATTCGCACGTGATCATTGTCGCACAATTCTAACAATACGCCAACAAACGTGTTCCCGTTCTTTGTTGGCTTGTGTGTCTCGAGAGCAACGGTCTTTGAAGATAAAGACCATTGCAATGAGCTGCCTACAAACACGTTTGGGTGGGGGCATTGCACAAGCTGCGGTCCATATGCTACGTACGTAAACACACGAGCCCCAAATGCGGAGTCGCGAGTATTTACAGCCGTTAATGCAATTCCAATACATGTATAGTCGTCAAGATTTTGTGGAATGTGATGAGCAAGCGTTGCCGTTGTTCGGTCGTCTGTAACAAATACCGTACTATCCGTTGTGTGTATAAACACCAGTGACTTCTCGGGAATAAAATAACAATCTGAGTCAGAATCAAATGCCGCTACTGCGCGTATGCGTACAGTGGACATTGTGTTGTGCGTTTTGTGCTACGTGTTGCGCGTACACCCCTAAAGCAAAATCCGCTGTTCCATCAATATTTAAAAGGATGGCAAATATTGAACCCTATGCCACCACACGTATTATTCCAAAATTTGCTGTCATGACTGGCACCGAGTGGTCGTTGCACGGATTAGCCATTGCCGCGCAATCCATTGTGACCGAATGCAATGGCGATGTTTACCTTGGCTACAACACGTGCAGTGGCGACCACAACGCCATTCTTGGCAACGTTAACAACGTCTATCGCGCTGTCATTGAATCTGTGCCTGTCGACGTTGTCTTTTCTCACGATGTGCCGCCCACGTCGGCAATTACTGATTCTTTTGACACCACGCACCAATGCCGACCAACGTTTGACCGCCCAGGGTTTACGCTCGAATGCGCATGGCCATTTGATACGGCATATCAAATTGATCAACACGGAAACGCACGGTTATGGCTGTACACATCGCCATCGTATGGCATTGACACTGCCGTGCTTGCGTGTGCTTGCGTTGTCGCGTTTGCTGTGTTGTTAGAACGAAGCAAGACAACAACGCGGCAGTTAAAACAAAAACGTCCTGTAAGCGTTCAATCAACGCCGTGGACAGTCGGCCTTTTTCGAGATTTAATAGTTGCGGTATTGTGGATTCTTAATTACAGTTTGCTAACAGTTTTACCGCGACATTTGCTTCATCCATCTGTCGGCGTTGTAGTTAGCACTGGTGCGGCTCAAGACACGCTTGGGTTTGCAATGTACGTCGCGCTTACTGTTAACGGTATTGCAGCCACGTTGTGCATGTCGCGTCATGTGCTTCCTGTATATTGCCGAACAACGTACGAAACGTTTTTGCTGCTGGCAATGGTGGTATTGACTCCTGTTTCGGTTGCACCATTATTTCACGCAATATTTGAAGCTTGCATTGGCGCAAGTGTGCTTTTTATAAACAGCCGTGACTGTTTGTGGAACGAGAACAAAAACCCAGTGCATGCTGTTCTTGTTGTAGTTACATCTATATTAAATTGGGGTGTAGCGTGTTTTTTATTGTTGCCAGCCATGGTAGATTGCGACGCAGTGCCCGCCATGGCAGAAGGCCCATTGAGTGCGGTAACAACATTGCAAATTATTGCGGCAAGCATTTTAAGTCGTTAATACGCAGATAACAACCTTGTTTATTGGTGAATGCAAACGGTGTGAGTACCTTGGGACGAATTTGGCGCATGGAGCACGGTGAAATCAAACAATTTCACAATTTGTGATGTTGTTGCTCCAACTCGTGCATTTATCATTTTTGTCATTTCTACTAAATTAAACTTAGCTATTGATTCCGTGTTACCGTCAACAAATACAGAGTATTGTACGCCTTGTATTAATTTTTTGTCATCGCCTGTTATAAGTTCGCAATAATCGGCAACAGCAATTGATTGAGTGGATTCATTGTCTGGCAACGTAACTGTTTCTGCGTACACTCCAGCAACAATAACAGACGTAACGGTAGTTGTACTGTTTTCAGTTGGTCGTAATTGCGCAGTTTCATAATATGGGGATCGTCGCGGTGTGTCGCCTAGGTTGTCCATATCAAACCAGACAATCGTGCCGCGTGGTCGCAATTTGGAGGGGTTGGAACCTGGCACAAAAACAATTGGTCTAACAAGTGGGCCATTTGCGGCAGAATCCAACAAATTATCTGATACAATATCTGCGGCAAATGAATTAATAGCAGGATAATCAAGCACAGTATTTGCTGTTCTGCTTGTGTCAATGTTGTTGCGTGTGGGATCTGCACTCAGTGAAACTTGATGACCATTTCTAAAACTAAATGTTGTGTTGACTCGTGCACGTTTGCTAACTTCATTTGAAGTTATAATCGACGGAAATCCAATCGATCGTTTTAATGCCATGACCTGTACGCTTATTGTTGTACATATGCGGTGTATATACACGCTGCGTTTATTCAGCGACATTTGAGAAAGTTGGTGCCACAACGTGCGACAAAAAAGTAAAAATGTACAATTGCAATTCTTCCGGTAAAGTGGGTGTGTTGTGCGTTGTAGCACTGCGTTGCAAACTTAGCACTGTATTCCAAACGGTTGTTGTTCTGCTGCGGTGCACAAATCTGGGACATTCCATAGATTTTTTAAAAAAAGTTGACGTGAACTTTGACGGGGCTTGCCAATATTTCCACAGCATTACGCCAGCATACGCTTGTGCCACAGGAGCCACTTTCATTGCGCGCGGGACGCTTTTAAATGTTGTGTACGGATGCCACAGTCCACCAATTGCTTCGTGTGGCAACCCATTGGTCCACACGCGTTTAAGTCGTTTAAAATAAGCCGCACAAGCTTTCAATTTTATGTTGACGTGCGTGTTTAAGCCTTCGTAGTTGATAATCAGCACAACAATTGGTCGTTGCGACAGCATTGTGCAAATTGCATGCCCTTGGCTGTTAGGGTGCCTTGGCACGTGCAGTGTGAAGCATTGCAGCAAGTCACAATGATCGAACGCGTCGTCGGTTTTAAACTGTGTAGTGGCAGCCAACGACAATTGGTCCAGCTGCGAACAATGTGCAAACGCCTGTGCATCAATGCATCGTACGGACGACGGAATGTAGAGATGGCGCAGTCTACGGCACCCCCAAAACACAGCACAGCCAATGTCTGTTAATGCACAGTGCAAATCTGCATTAAGAAGTTGCGCGCACCCCTTGAAGCAGCTGTCGCGCAGTGTTGTCACGTTTTTGGGCAACGTAAAAGCACGCAATGCGCAGTTGGCAAACGCTTCTAAGCCAATCCAATAAACGTACGGCCCCAGATGAACTGTCTCTAAAGACGAGCATTGTGCGAATGCACGGTTTGAAATAACTTTGACAGTGGTCGGCAACGTCAATGTTTTTAGCGACGTGCAGTTTTCAAAGAGGCTTTGCGATATATGGGACAAATTAGACGACATTGTCACGCACTGCAATGTGGTACAATTCAAAAAACAGTACGCTCCAACACAAACCACGGCAGGTGGTATGTCCAAACGTTGCAATCGCAAACACCCTGAAAAGCATCCTTCTTGAATATCGTACAACTGATCTGGCAGCTGTATTGATTGCAACATAACGCAATTGTGAAATGCATTAGCGCCGAGCTGTGAGACGTGCGACGGAATGTTGATTGCAGTTAACTTGCTGCAGTTACCAAACGCACATTGGCCAAGAGAATGCGGCCCATTGTCACTGTTGCCACGATTGAAATGGACGCGCGCCAGCAACGTGCATCCTTCGAACGTACCTTGGGCAACGTACTCAATGTTTGTAGACAACGTTGCCGTGCGCAGATATATGCAATTTTTGTATGCCATTTTGCCAACCGTGCGAACAGATTGCGGTACAAACAACGTTGTGATGCCAGTGTTTTGAAATGCTTGTGTTCCAATGGACAACAAGTGATTCGACAGAGGCACGGCAACAAGAACGTTGCAGTCAGCAAACGCAGCGTTGCCAATGTGAATTGTATCTGGTGACAAATGAACTGTACGCAATGTTGTACAACCCCTGAAAAGACCTGCTGACACAACAGATAGTTGCGTATGGCTTAAATCAATGTAATCGAGTGCAGTGCAGTCTTGAAACGCATATTCACCAAGTTCGCGCAGCCGGCTTGGCAAACAAACATTTTGCAACGCCACGCAGCCTTTAAAGACGGATGATCCAATAAAGGTAAGCGTTTCTGGCAAGCGCACCGTTACCAGTGTTCTGCAGCAATAAAATGCCAGGTTCATAATTTTGAGCAATCTTACGGGCATTGTCACGTGCAGCAAAGCCGTGCATAAATAAAAAGTGCGCGGTGAAATGCACGTTACTGCGTCTGGTATGCACATTGATGTAAGCGCAGTACATTGCGCAAATGCCGACGTTCCAATGTGTTTAAGGTTGTGTGGCAATAAAACAGCGCGCAGCGCTGAGCATCCCAACATTGCGTTTTCGCGAATGGCCCACACTGTGTCGGGCAATGTCAAAGTCTGCAGCGACGTGCAATGTTCAAATGTTGCCCGACACAATTCAGTAATGTTTTGAGGCAGATGAATGTACTGCAAAGATGAACAATTGACAAATGCACCATCGCGAATATGTTGTATGGTATCCGGCAATGCAATTTGAGTTAAAAAGGTAAAATCTGCAAAATAATATCGGTTGATTTCAGATGTTGCTGGTCCAAGTACTACCGCTGTTGTGCGCAATGCTTTTAGCGTAGTTTGTGCCGGGGGAAGGTGTTTTACAAATGCTGCAGTTGTACTAGCATGGGCAAGCAGCACAATTCCTGTTAATTGGTAATATTCAACACGGACTTGGTTAAAGGATACGCGCTTTGCGTGCAGCGGCAATGTAACTTTGTTGCCCTGTAATCCCCACGCATACTGCGCGGGTTCAATCGATTTATCAGTACGCGTACCCACGTACAGTGCCGCAAGTAACAACGTTTCAGGCGACATCTAAATAGTTATGTGTTTAGTGCAATTACAGTGCACATATGTGTATTGCAATTATAAAAAGGATTGTGGGTTTTAGTAATTACAGTGGATAATTCGTTAAAATTGACAATATTACGCGTCGGTTGCCATTTTCTTGATCAGGGCCGGAAATGCTTCGTGCGATGAAATAAAAGAGTTGAAAACTTGTTCGCTGGACGCACTGTGTTTACTTCGTTCCGCTTCCATTGTTTGCGCTAATGTTTCTTGCTGTCGTTGCATCGATATCATTAACAATTCTTGGACCCGTATAGTGGCATTGTGAACGTCGCGTTCGTTTGGGCCCTTGATAATAAAGTATTGTGTGCCGTCGTCGTCTCGAATAGCACGAAGCAATGCCAAATGATGTTTTTGTTGCAGGTCTTGTACGGTTGTGCCCCCTTTGCCAATAACAATGGCGCCATGGTCTCCGTTGTACACAACCTTTCTTACATGAGATCGGTGGGACCGG
>TARA_B110000902_G_scaffold41908_1_pt1 | contig 21779 bp, 21 predicted proteins | sample TARA_B110000902 | Tara Oceans TARA_B110000902 (sample SAMEA4398009) | marine metagenome | biome: Polar Biome; feature: [SRF] surface water layer (ENVO:00010504); material: water (ENVO:00002006), including particulate matter (ENVO:01000060) such as... | depth 5 m | reverse complement strand
ATTTTAAATAGATTTAGTTGTTTTTGAACTTAAAATATATTGTTTAACTATTGATTTAAAAAAAAAATGAGCTCAACGACACTATTTTACATAATTATTGGAATCCTTATCATTAGTTTCATCGTTGATAAAATCCTAGAAACTCTAAACGAAAAACGTTTTGATGATGAAATACCAGAGAAATTAAAAGATGTTTATGATAAAAAAGAATACAAAAAATCGCAAGCATACAAAAAGACAAAAGCAAAATTTTCAAAGATAACCTCCATTTTTTCAACGACTTTAACATTGGTTTTCTTTTTTTTGGATGGGTTCAATTTCATAGATACAATTGCTAGAAACCATACAGAAAACCCTATTTTAATGGCTTTAATTTTCTTTGGAATAATCTTGCTTGTCTCGGAAATCATAGCCATTCCGCTCTCCTATTATAGTACCTTTGTAATTGAAGATAAATTTGGTTTTAACAAATCCACAAAAAAAATATTTTGGTCCGATAAAATCAAAGGAATACTCATGAGTGCTTTATTGGGTGGTGGAATTTTAGCACTTATCATCTGGTTTTATCAACTAACGGGTGAAAATTTTTGGATATATGCTTGGATTTTGATTGCTCTGTTTTCTTTATTGATGAATATGTTTTACGCAAAACTAATTGTTCCTCTATTTAATAAACAAAGTCCTTTAGAAGCGGGAGTCTTAAAAACTGCTATCGAAAAATATGCTGAAAAAGTAGGTTTTACTATCAATAATATTTTTGTCATTGATGGTTCTAAACGTTCTACAAAGGCAAATGCATATTTCTCTGGTTTTGGCTCTCAGAAAAGAATCACCTTATACGACACCCTTATTAATGATTTAGAAACAGATGAAATTGTCGCTGTTTTAGCACATGAAGTAGGACATTATAAGAGAAAACATATTGTTTTTAACCTCATTTCATCCATTCTACTAACAGGGTTAACACTATTTGTTTTATCCATTTTCATCAATTCTCCTCTGTTGTCGGAAGCTTTGGGAGTTTCCATACCGAGTTTTCATATTGGGTTAATTGCCTTTGGAATTTTATATTCACCAATTTCTAGAATCACAGGGCTCTTTATGAATATCATGTCTCGAAAATTTGAATACCAAGCAGATAATTTTGCAAAAGACACTTTTGAAAGTAAGGCTTTGATTACCTCCCTTAAAAAATTATCTAAAAATAGTTTGAGTAATTTAACACCACATCCTGCGTTTGTTTTTGCACACTACTCACATCCAACTTTGTTAGAAAGAATTAAAAATTTAGAATCATAGCATTCACACGAATTGCTTTAATTATTTAATAAAGAAAGTATTTTAATTTTAAAAGTAGCTGTAAAATTCGCAGCTCCTTCATTTGAAAAATTTAGCATCTTAATTACTTGTTTGTTTAAATTCTTATTGTTAATTTCACTTTAAGTTAAAACTTAATTTGAGACGTACATTTGGAATATACAGCAACGATAGAAGAAGAGAATAGAGAAATTGCAAAACGTTATAAAGATTTGCTAAAAGGCACCTACGAAGTGCTGACAAAAGAGGATAAAAGTCTCATAAGAAAAGCCTTTGATATTGCTGTAGACGCTCATTCTAAACAACGAAGAAAAACGGGCGAACCGTATATTTTCCATCCCATTGCAGTCGCAAAAATTGTTGCTTATGAAATTGGTCTAAATGCTGTTTCTATTGCTGCTGCCTTACTTCATGACGTTGTCGAAGACACTGAATACACCATCGAAGACATGGAGCGTATTTTTGGGGAAACCATCGCAAAAATTGTAAATGGTTTGACCAAAATATCGCGCTTAAACAAAGAGCAAGATGCTTCTATACAGGCAGAAAACTTTAGAAAAATGCTGTTAACATTAAATGATGATGTGAGAGTTATTTTAATAAAAATTGCAGACAGACTTCATAATATGCAAACCATGGATGCAATGCCTGCAGACAAGCAAGTTAAAATTGCCTCAGAGACATTATATATCTATGCACCATTAGCCCACAGGCTAGGCTTATATAATATAAAAACGGACCTAGAAGATCTTGGCCTAAAATATACAGAACCTGAAGCTTATAATGGGATTCTAAGTAAAATAAAAGAAAGCAAAGAAGACCAACAAAATTATTTAAAACAATTTGAAAGCACCTTAAAGTCGGGCTTAGATAAAGAAAAATTCGATTATGAAATCAAAGGTCGATTTAAATCGATCTATTCTATTCGTAGAAAAATGACCCAACAGAATGTAACTTTTGATGAAGTTTATGATAAATATGCAATTCGAATTATTTACAAACCAAATTCAAATGATGATAAGTTTGATGCTTGGAAAATTTATACCATTGTAACAGATTACTTTAAACCGAACCCTACCCGTTTAAGAGATTGGATTTCACAACCTAAATCTACAGGGTATGAAGCATTGCACATCACGGTTGTAGGCCCTGATTCTCAGTGGGTAGAAGTACAAATTCGTTCTAGTAGAATGAATGAAATTGCAGAAAAAGGCTATGCAGCACATTTTAAATACAAGCAAGGAGAAACTAAAGACAACGGATTAGAAAGTTGGCTAAATAAATTAAAGGAAACGCTAGAAACTCAAACTTTAAACGCCGTTGATTTTGTTGAAAATTTCAAGCTAAATTTATATTCAAAAGAGATTTATGTTTTTACCCCGAACGGTGATTTAAAATCATTACCAAAAGATGCAACTGGCTTAGACTTTGCTTTTTCAATACATACAGATGTGGGCTTAAAGTGTAGAGGCGTCAAAGTAAACGGAAAGTTAATGCCTTTAAGTCATCAACTAAAAAGTGGCGACCAAATTGAGGTCATCACCACTGCTGCCAACAAACCCAATTCTAGGTGGTTAGATTTTGTAATTACTGCCAGAGCAAAAGCAAAAATTAGAACCGCATTAAAGGAAGAAGAAAAGTTAATTTCTGAAGAAGGAAAAGCCATTCTAATTCGTAAAATGCGTCATTTAAAAATTCCTTTTAATGAGCGGTCCACAAATGAACTTGTGAACTATTTTAAATTAAAAACGAGTTTTGATTTGTTTTTCAGAATTGGTAACGGAGCAATAGACAATACCTTGTTAAAAGCTTTTGTTGCACAACGTAATAGTAAAATTTTAAATTTTTTTAAAACAAAATTACGAAAAAGTACTGCTGAAAAAGAGTTCTCTGAAACAGATGAAATCACGAATAAGTATGATGCCTTAGTTTTTGGAAAGGATGAAGAAAAATTAGACTACAAACTATCTGTTTGCTGTAATCCTATTCCTGGTGATAAAGTTTTTGGTTTTTTGACGATAAACGACGGAATAAAAATTCACAAAAGGAACTGTCCCAATGCGATTTCATTACAATCTAACTATGCATATCGAATCATACAAACAAAATGGATTGATTCTACAAAGCAAGATTTTAAAGTAATTTTACAAATTTCAGGAGTAGACAACCAAGGAATGGCAAATAATGTTACGCGCATCATTTCTAATAATATGGGGGTTTATATTCACAGTATAAATTTCAAGGGGGATGAAGGGGTTTTTGACGGAAAAATTTCGATCAGTGTTAAGAATAGTTCACAGTTAAATAAGCTCGTAAAAAGCCTCCATCGATTAGAAGGAATAAAAAAAGTGGAACGTGTTAATACTTTGTAAATATCATTTCATTAAAAGTATTTTTTTATTCAGAAATAACTGTAAATTTGTTTTTTTGTAAAATCATTTATAAATGAGTAATTCTCTTGAAAATCAAGAAATAGTAAAAAAAGTTTTCATTACCTATTTAGAAGAAAAGAAGCACCGGAAAACTCCTGAACGCTATGCTATACTTCAAGAAATATATATGGCAGCTGAGCATTTTGACATAGAATCACTTTATATTAAAATGAAAAACAAAAATTATAGGGTGAGCCGAGCGACACTTTATAATACAATAGATCTACTCTTAGATTGTGGTTTGGTTAGAAAACATCAGTTTGATGGACAATCGATGGCTCGATATGAGAAAAGTTATTTTGATAAAAATCATGACCACGTTATTTTTACGGACTCAGGAGAAGTCAAAGAATTTTGTGATCCACGAATTCAAATTATAAAAAAAACAATAGAAGAAGTTTTTGATATTAATATTCATAATCATTCACTTTATTTTTACGGAACAAAAAAAAAGTAAGTAGTTTTTAATAACCGTTTACAAGAAATAAACAATTAAAAGATTTAACAATTATATAATGGCTGTAGATTTATTACTAGGATTACAATGGGGAGATGAAGGGAAAGGTAAAATTGTAGACGTACTTACCACAAACTATGACATCATTGCACGTTTTCAAGGTGGTCCAAACGCAGGACACACTTTAATTTTTGATGGACGTAAGCATGTTTTACATACAATTCCGTCTGGAATATTTCATAAAACAGCTTTAAATGTAGTTGGTAATGGAGTGGTAATAGACCCTGTTATTTTTCAGAAAGAATTAGAAAACCTTGATGAACACAATATCAACTATACTTCTAAATTATTAATTTCTAGAAAAGCACATTTAATTTTACCTACGCATAGATTGTTAGATGCAGCATCAGAAACTTCTAAAGGAAAAGCTAAAATTGGTTCTACATTGAAAGGGATTGGTCCAACATACATGGACAAAACTGGTAGAAACGGGATGAGAGTTGGAGATTTAGAATTAGAAAACTGGAAAGAAAAATATGATGCTTTAACAGCAAAACATATTAAAATGCTAGCGTTTTTTGAGGTTCAGGTTGAATATGACTTAAAAGAATTAGAAGCAGAGTTTTGCAGAGGAATTGACAAACTAAGAACTTTGGCATTTATTGATAGTGAAGAATTTTTAAACCAAGCAATAAAAGATAAAAAAACCATTTTAGCAGAGGGCGCCCAAGGTTCTTTATTAGACATTGACTTTGGTACCTATCCTTTTGTTACTTCGTCCAATACTACTGCAGCAGGTGCTTGTACAGGTCTAGGGGTTGCTCCGAATAGAATTGGTAAAGTTTTTGGAATTTTTAAAGCATACACAACGCGTGTAGGCTCTGGTCCATTTCCTACTGAGTTATTTGATAAAGATGGCGCAGAAATGGCGAAAATTGGTCAAGAATTTGGTGCAACAACAGGCAGACCAAGACGTTGTGGTTGGTTAGATTTAGTTGCTTTAAAATATGCTGTAGATGTAAATGGAGTTACAGAATTAATGATGATGAAAGGAGATGTTTTATCTGGATTCGACACCCTAAAGATTTGCACTTCATACAATTACAAAGGAAAAGAAATTAATCACTTACCTTATAATATAGAACCAGAAAATGTTTCTGTAAATTATTCTGAATTCAAAGGATGGGAAGATGATTTGACAAAAATGACTTCTGCTGATCAACTACCAAAAAATTTACTTGACTATGTTGCTTTTATTGAAAAAGAAACTGGAGTTCCTGTATCTATTGTTTCGGTAGGACCAGATAGAAAACAAACAATTACTAGATAAGTATCGCTACTTGTATAAAACCAAAAAGCATCTTTCAAATTTTGAAAGATGCTTTTTTTTTGTGATAATTTTTTTTGTACGCTATTCGAATTCAGTATCCATTTTTAGGTAGTCTAGAAATTCACGTTTTCTATCTTTATCTTTAAATTTACCTCCAAATTCGGCAGTTACAGTACTACTCTCAATATCCTTAATTCCTCTAGAGTTAACGCACAAGTGTTTGGCATCAATCACACAGGCAACATCTTGTGTGCCCAGGGCTTCTTGCATTGCTTGTACAACTTGCATTGTTAAGCGCTCTTGTACTTGAGGTCTTTTTGCAAAGTATTCTACAATCCGATTCATCTTAGAAAGACCAATTACTTTTCCATCAGAAATATAAGCAACATGTGCTCTACCAATAATGGGTAGCAAATGATGTTCACAAGTAGAATACACAACAATATTTTTCTCTACCAACATTTCGCCGTAGTTGTAATTGTTTTCAAACGTAGAAGCTTTTGGCATATTTTTAGGGTTCAAACCCATAAATAATTCGTTCACAAAAGATTTGGCAACTCTTTTAGGAGTGCCTTGTAAACTATCATCTTCTAAATCCATACCCAAAGTTATTAAAATATCTTTGACACTCTCTTGGATTCTTTCTATTTTTTCTTTGTCAGAAATAGCAAAAGCGTCAGCTCTTAATGGAGTTTTGGCAGATGTACCAATGTGATCCTCTCCTATTTCTTCAATTCTTTCTTCATTCATTTTGCTGCTCAATTCAAACATTTCAATCTATATGTTAAAGTGCAAATTTACGTGTTTGCAACGTATTATTATAATTTTTTGTATGTATTATAATCCTGCTTGGTTAAAGTTCGACAACCCAATTTACTATTTTCAAAGTCATTGAATCAAATATTTCTCTTCTGAAATGATCAAAACCTATTTTAATTTCTCTACTAATTCCTCTAAAGAACAAATTATTTGTTCACCAGAGATGCTATTTTTTAAAGTAAAATTATCATTTTCTACTTTAGCAACTACAAATTCGATTTCTCTTGTAGTAACGTATTTCCATTGTCGTTTTTGTTGCTTATTACTTTCACCTAAATCAGGATAAAATTCTGTTTTAATCTTCTTTTCTCGTAAATTTTTAATCGCTTTCATTTTGAGAATATCTGTAGCGGCATCAAAATTTAAGAAAATAACCTTCGGTTTTGGCAAATCAACCGTTGTAAACAAGCCTAATTCTTCCAAAACTAAATAGATCCTATCCAGTCCAAAAGAAACTCCAACACCAGAAACATCTTTCAAACCAAAGATCCCAGTTAAATCGTCATATCTTCCACCACCACCAATAGCACCCATTTTTACACCTTTTGGTGCTGCTACTTCAAAAATAGCACCTGTGTAATAATTGAGCCCTCTTGCTAAAGTTACATCAACTTCTAATGACGAAGTTTCTAAGTCCAATTCTGTAATCGAATTGATAACAAAACGTAACGCTGCTACTCCACTTTTTCCTTCCTCAGAAGTTTGCAACATGCTTTCTAAAGAACTTAGTTTTTCTAAATTAGTACCTTTAAAATCAAACAAAGGCTGCACTTTCAGAATCGCTTCTTCTGTGATTCCTTTCGATAACATTTCTTTGACAACACCTTCTTTACCTATTTTATCTAACTTGTCTAAAGCTACTGTAAAATCGATTAATTTATCTTGCGCACCAATGACTTCAGCAATTCCAGAAAGTATTTTTCTGTTGTTTATTTTGATCGTTGTTCCTGACAATCCTAGTTGCGTAAAAACAGCATCATATAATTGTATAAACTCAACTTCTTGCCATAAAGACTTGCTTCCAACCACATCCGCATCGCATTGAAAAAACTCTCTAAAACGTCCTTTTTGGGGCCTGTCTGCTCTCCAAACAGGTTGCACTTGATAGCGTTTAAAAGGAAATGTAATGTCATTTTGATGTTGTACAACATATCTTGCAAAAGGCACCGTTAAGTCATAACGCAATGCTTTTTCAGAAATCTGAGGAGTTAATTTTTGGCTTTCCTTATCCGATAATAATTTTTCATCTGCTTTCCCTAAATAGTCTCCAGAATTCAATATTTTAAAAATGAGTCTGTCACCTTCTTCACCATATTTTCCCATTAAAGTAGCTGAGTTTTCAAAACTTGGAGTTTCAATCGGTTGAAATCCAAATGTTTCAAAAACCTTTTTAATCGTATTTATAATATAAGTACGATGGGTTACTTCTGTGGGCGAAAAATCTCTTGTTCCTTTTGGAATGCTTGGTTTCATTATTTGGCCTTTTAGTTTTGTTATTAGTTTTTTGTTATATCACTCAAAACTAATCACTCAAAATTTGCGGTTACAAATATCGTGAAAAACTTATAAATGTTAGGAAGTTGCACCATTTTTATTTCTTTGTTTTAAAGCATAAAGTGAAGCGTTTAATTCGAAACCTAATAAGAGAATTATCGCGTTTAACCACACAAATAGCATGAGTATTAAAAGGGTTCCAATAGAACCATACAATTCGTTATATTGAGCAAATTTAACAACATAAATCCCAAACAAATAAAACGTAAATAGTGAAACAACTGTTGTTAACATTGCGCCCGCTGAAAAGAACTTTGTTCCTTTTCCTTGCTTTGTTCCGTATCTAAATAATAGGGAAACAATGGTAAAAATCATCACTAAAAATACTAAATTCTTACCCAGATTGAATAAGTTCAAATCAGTTGTATTGAACCACCCTTTTTCATCAATCTTAGACAATGCTACTTGATATAAAATAATTGAAGTAATGGTTACAATTAAAAAAAATGACATTAATAAGGAAACTGCTAAAGAAACAAAATAGGATTTAAAAACGTTTCTAAATTCAGTAACATGATAAGAATATTCAAAGCCACCAAAAATAGCATTTACACCATTTGTCATTAAAAAAATTGACAATAAAAAACCAAAAGAAAGCAAACCTCCATATTGATTATTAATGATATCACCCAAAACGGTGTTGACAGCCTCAAAGGTTTGTGGTGGTAAAATTTCTTGAATAAAAGAAAATAATCCGTCTTGAAATCCTTCAATAGGTATGTATGGAATTAAAGTTAAGATAAAGAGCATAAAAGGAAAAATAGCCATAAAAAAACTAAAAGAGATCCCTCCTGCTCTTGTGGTTAAAGCACCTTCTACAATACCAATAATATACATTTCAATGACATCGTACAAGGACATACCTTCCAAGCCCGGAATTTTAATTTTCTTCCCAAACTTTACCAAAATATTTATAATTGGAATTTTTTCTAGTCTGTTTTCAATTTCTTTACTCATAAGCCCCTTCGTCTTTTGGACATTTCCCTAAAGGGAAAAAATTACTCGATATTAATTTTATTTAAATCTAAAAAGTCAATAAGGTCAAATGCTTTCAAACTCGCTTACTTTAAAACTTTACAAGAATATCAAACCGCTTTTAAACTCAAATCTAAATTATAAACGGAATGCGTTAATGCCCCAGAAGAAATAAAATCTACGCCACATTCTGCATATTTTCTAATCGTTTCTTCATTAATTCCACCCGAAGATTCAGTAAAGCAAGTATCGCCAATTAAAGCAACAGCTTTTCTGGTGTCTTCATAATTAAAGTTATCAATCAAAATTCTATAAACACCTTCATTAGATAGGATTTCTTTAATTTCCTCTAAACTTCTAGCTTCTACAATTATCTTAATATCTAACTTTTTTTCTGCTAAATATTTCTTGGTTTTAGTAATTGCAGCGGTAATTCCACCAGCAAAATCAATATGATTGTCTTTGATCATGATCATATCATACAAGGCAAATCGGTGGTTTTCTCCTCCTCCAATTTTAACAGCCCATTTTTCGATAGCTCTTATACCAGGAGTCGTTTTTCTAGTGTCTAAAATTTTGGTAGGGGTTCCTTTTAATAAATCTACAAAAAAGGCTGTTTTAGTCGCAATTGCCGACATTCTTTGCATGGCATTCAAAACCAATCTTTCTGCCTTTAAGATAGATTGTGAATTTCCCGAAACAAGAAAAACAATTGCTCCCTGTTGAACCTTTTCACCGTCATTTATATAGGTTTCAACCTCTAAATCTTTATCCACATATTCAAAAACTTGTTTTGCAAATTCAACACCAGCAATAATTCCGTCTTCTTTTACTAATAATTTAGCTTTCCCTTTTGCATCGGAAGGAATACACGAAAGTGACGTATGATCTCCATCTCCAATATCTTCGCGAATTGCATTTGCGATACTGAGTCTTAGTTCTTTTTCAAATTGTTCTTTAGAAATCATAATCTTGTTTATTTCTGATGTAAAAATAACATTTTAATTACAATTTATGAAGTATCATGTAGCACAAATAATTCGTAATTTTACAAAATGAAAATTAAACTTTTAGCAATTGGTAAAACAGATAACAAACAGTTGGTTCAGTTAATTGATGCCTATCAAAACAGGTTAAAACATTATATAAAGTTTGAATTAACGATTATTCCTGATATTAAAAACGTGAAGCATCTGAGTGAAATTCAACAAAAGGAAAAAGAAGGTGCTTTGATCCTCTCTAAATTACAAAACACAGATCACTTGGTATTGCTAGATGACAAAGGAACTCACTTTACCTCTATTGAATTTTCTCAGTATTTACAAAAAAAAATGAATGCAGGTATAAAACAATTGGTACTGGTTATTGGCGGTCCTTATGGTTTTTCTGAGGCTATTTATAAAAAATCTATTGGAAAAATATCGTTGTCTAAAATGACCTTTTCCCATCAAATGATTCGTTTATTTATTATAGAGCAATTGTATCGAGGGTTTACAATTTTGAAGAATGAACCCTATCATCATGAATAATAACGCAGTTTAAGCCCTTACGATCTCTAACATAGTCAAGAAAAGTATTTATAAAAAGATACTATTTTCTTTAAATGTAAGAATACAAACTATGTTGAATTCAAACTTTGTAACTTTGTAACTTACAAAAAGCACTTTGCCACTAAAATTATGAAATTAGTATTTGCAACCAACAACCTTAATAAGCTAAAAGAAGTGCAAGAAATGTTGCCAAATTCAATTCAATTATTGAGTTTAGAAGACATTGGTTGTTCTGATGAAATTGACGAAACGGAGTCGACTCTTGAAGGAAATGCGAACCTAAAAGCTGGGTATATTAAGAATAAATTTGGCTTCAACTGTTTTGCTGATGATACGGGCTTGGAAGTGATCAGTTTGGATGGGAAGCCTGGCGTATATTCTGCACGTTTTGCAGGTGAACCTGCTAATTCTGAAAATAATATGCAGAAATTATTAGTCGATTTAGAAAATAAAACGAACAGAAAAGCACAATTTAGAACCGCAGTTGCGCTTCATATAAATGATGAAAAATTTCTTTTTGAAGGAATATGCAAAGGGAAGATTTTACGGATGAAACAGGGAGAAAAAGGTTTTGGATATGATCCGATCTTTAAACCTGAAGGGTTTGATCAATCTTTTGCAGCAATGTCTTCTGCAGAAAAAAACACGATTTCTCATAGAGGAATTGCGATTCAAAAATTAGTGTACTTTTTATCGAATTATAAATAAAGTGGTGGCCCTCACAGGTTTTAAAAACCAGTGAGATCTTGAATGCATATGGAAAAAACAAAATACACAAAACAGTTTCTCATTTTATCAGTTTTACTGATTATCTTGTTCTTTTTGAACATTAGTTTTGGGTCCGTTTCCATCCCTTTTAAAGCTATTTTTAACAGTATTTTTGGTGGGAATGTTACCAAAGAGAGTTGGGAAACAATTGTCATTCATTTTAGAGTTCCAAAAGCAATAACAGCCGTTTTGGTTGGTTCTGGCTTATCTGTTTGTGGTTTGTTAATGCAAACATTGTTTAAAAACCCATTAGCGGGTCCTTTTGTATTGGGAATTTCTTCTGGAGCAAGTTTGGGTGTGGCGCTTCTAATTTTAGGTTCCTCTCTCTTTGGTGGTTTTTTTCTAACCAATACCGTTTCAAATTGGTCTTTACCAATGGCAGCAAGTTTGGGGGCTATTTTAGTACTATCCGCCGTAATTACTGCGGCAAATAAAGTAAGAAATACGATGTCCATTCTAATTATTGGGTTGATGTTTGGCTCTTTAACAGCTGCAGTTATCAGTGTTTTAACCTATTTTAGTGAGGCGGCTCAAATTCAACAGTATTTATTTTGGAGTTTTGGAAGTCTGGGCAATTTATCTTGGAACGAAATCACCGTTTTTGCGATTATTTATTCCATTGGACTCATAGGAACTCTTTTTGTTATCAAACCTTTAAATAGCTTTTTATTAGGTGAAGATTATGCAAAAAGCTTAGGAATTAATGTGAAAAGAAGTAGGCATCTCATTTTATTAATCACCAGTATTTTAACGGGGGTCATCACGGCATTTTCGGGTCCTATTGCATTTATAGGATTGGCAGTTCCTCATATTGCAAGAATGCTGTTTTCGAGTGCGAATCATAAAATATTGTTACCTGCTGTTGCAATCATTGGTGCCCTTGTTTTATTAATTTGCGATAGCATTGCGCAGTTGCCTACAAGTGAATTTACACTACCAATCAATGCAATTACGTCACTTTTTGGCGCACCTATTGTGATTTGGTTATTGGTTCGGAAAAAGAAAATTTTTGTTTAAAAAATAGGGAAATTAAAAAGTTAAAATAACATCGAAAAGCATACAAAACATATCATCCTAAAAACTGAAAACCTATCGATAGGTTATCAGCAAAAAAAAGCGGCTACAACAATCGCTTCTGACATCAACTTAGCGATTGAAAAAGGGAAATTAATAGCTGTTTTGGGAGAAAATGGCATTGGAAAATCGACCTTATTAAGAACGCTTTCTAAAGTGCAAAAACCGCTTTCTGGCACTATCTTTATCCATCAAAAAAACATTGAAAAAATTACAGAAAAAGCCCTTTCTAAACAAGTAAGCTTGGTTTTAACGGCGCGTTTACCAGAAAGTCAATTGACGGTTTACGAACTGATTGCATTAGGAAGACAGCCCTACACAAATTGGATTGACAAACTTTCTCCCATTGATATTGAAAAAATAGCAACCGCCATTCGTCAAACAGAAATTGAGCACCTTATAAACAATCGTTTTTATGAATTGAGTGATGGTCAACTACAAAGGGTGTTGATTGCAAGAGCCTTGGCACAAGACACGGAAATGATTATTTTAGATGAGCCAACGGCACATTTAGACATGCATCAAACTCTTAAAATATTTTCTTTGTTGAAAAAATTAGTGGCAACCACACAAAAAACAATCATCATTTCTTCACACGAAGTTAATTTAGCGATTCAATTAGCGGATGAAATTATACTTTTAACCCCAAATACGCTTCTTACTGGAACCCCCGAAAAACTCATAAAAAACAATGCTTTCGATACATTGTTTCCCAAAGAATTGGTTAATTTTAACAAAACCTTACAACAATTTGTAATTAACAAAAGTTAATTTTGAGAACATAACCGTTTTGATAAGATGGTTTTGTCATCACTTTTTTAAAATATTAATAGAATACACTCAATGAAAAAATTACTTTACGTTTTTAGTTTGCTATTTTTTATAGCCTGTAGTACGAGCCGAAATACCGCTCAAAAAGATAAAAACACGGATGATGCCTCAAAATTTGCAGCATCAATTACGGCAGAGAACTTAAAAACACACTTGTATGTATTTGCTTCAGACGAATTTGAAGGAAGAAACACCGGAGAACCTGGACAGAAAAAAGCCATCAAATATTTAAAAGACTTTTATGTAACTCAAAAAATTAGTTCTCCTTTAGGGAAAGATGATTATTATCAAGAAGTCCCTGAAGCCTTTTTAAATCAACATTCGAGGCGGGGTAGATTAAAAGATTCTGAGAATGTTTTGGCCTATATAAAAGGAACAGAAAAGCCCGATGAAATTATTGTTATTTCTGCGCATTTAGATCATGTGGGTATGGAAGATGGCGAAATTTTTAATGGTGCAGATGATGATGGATCTGGTTCTATGGCAATTTTAGAAATTGCTGAAGCCTTTCAAAAAGCGGTAAAAGCGGGTAAAGGTCCAAGAAGATCCGTCTTGTTTTTACACGTAACTGGAGAAGAAAAAGGCTTGTTAGGTTCTAAATATTATACAGAAAACCCAACCTTTCCGTTGGAAAATACAGTATGTAATTTAAATATTGACATGATTGGAAGGGTTGATGAAAGGCATACAATTGATTCTAATTATGTTTATTTGATTGGTTCGGATAAACTGAGTACTTCGTTGCACCAAGTTTCTGAAAATATCAATACAAAATACACCAATATTAATTTAGATTACACCTATAATGACGACAACGATCCCAATCGTTTTTACTACCGATCGGATCATTATAACTTTGCAAAACACAACATTCCTGTGATCTTTTATTTTAATGGAGTCCATGAAGATTATCACAAACCAACGGATACGCCCGATAAAATTGAATACGATTTGTTAGCAACAAGAACCCGTTTGATTTTTCATACAGCTTGGGAAATTGCGAATCGAAAAGAAAGGTTAGTAGTTGATCAATTAGAACCTGAAAAAACAGCAATTAAATAGTTTTCATGCTACAATAAGGAAAGAAACGGCACCACTTTGTGCCGTTTCTTTTTTGTTAAAAAAATAGGAAGTTTTTTTTATGCCCTAGTGCCAGTGTAAAAAAAAGCACTGTAATTTCTTACCTCTTTTTTCCATTCACCGACAGATAACTAACATTCACCGACAGAAAACGGGCTTTCAACGAATAATTTCCTTTTGTTCGAAAATAAGTAAGACCTTTAGGTTCAATTTTCTTGAAAATGTTTCGCAAAAAAAAGAAAATGAAGCCTGTTGCTATAGGCAATATATCAACAATAGCGTTTATACAGTTGTTAGCTTTAATAATCGAAAAATGAAAATAATTCAAAAAAGAGGAGAAAAAAGAAAAGAATTTGAATTAATTAATGACAAATTAAAAATTAAGGAAAAAGGATTTTTAAACTCAAAAGAATGGTCATTAGATATTGAATATATTGGTCATAATATATTAATTGAAAACCATTCAAAAAAAGGAGTAAATATAATAGGATTCTTCTTTGTATCGATCGCTATACTATGTTGGATTGGGTTATATATTGAAGGAAATCCTGATGGTAAATTTGATGGTCTAATCTGGGGAAGTATTTTTATGCTTTTTATGGGGATACTTTGCTTTAAAGCTCCTATGAATAATAAATTAATTCTAAGTGGAAATAATTCAAGTTTGACTTTCTTCCTAGATTCTCCATCAAGAAAAAAAGTTGAAGAATACGTAAATAAGTTAATTGAAATATCAAAATTAAAACTTTCTCAAAAATATAGCCGAATTGATTATGACATTCCAGAAGATGTTTATATGGGACAATTGACTTGGTTATTAAATAATGATATAATTAGTAATACTGAGTATGAAAAGAAAAAAGAGGATTATAAAGTTTTAAAACTATTGAAATAATTACTAAAGCTAACACCGGCTAAAGTTAATGCGGGCTTGATTTTCTTATTCGATGTTTTGTGTATATTTACTAAGTCGCTAAATCCGCTCCGCAAAGTTTGCAACTTTGAGGAACACTAAAAAAGAATAAACAAAACATCAATAAAAAAATATAATCAGTATTAAAAGATGAATTTAAATGAGAATAGAGGTAGATAATTATATGGCTCAAAGTCGAGAGACTTTGCGCAGCGGGGGAACCTTATATTATTCTTCGTGTTTTTAGTAAACATTTGGCCATTTATCTTGATAATTATCGGAATTGTGATTTTAATTAGAATTTGGAGAAAAAGAAGTAAAAACATAAAATAACTTTGGGCAATAGAGAACTGAGTTAAAAAACAACTCTTTTATTCTTTCTGATTAATTGCTTAAATTTATAAAATGTAAACTTAAACCGTGTATAATTAATGGCTAGTCTCGCCAACGCAAAAAACCATAGCCTAAACGCTATGAACAAGTTCAGAACAGGCAACAATTACGGAGAATCTGAAAGCCGAAAAGTGGAGGTAAATATTTAATAAAAAATATGGAAAATTTAATGACTCAAAACACTAACCAGAAAAAAAACTACGATTTTGAATTCTTCGGAAAAGGTTCTGAATACTTTGCAATTATGATTGTCAATTGGCTATTGACACTTGTTACACTTGGACTTTACTATCCTTGGGCAAGGGCTAAAAGACTTCGCTACGTATACGGACAGACAGCTCTAAATAATGAGCGTTTTCACTTCGCTGGAACAGGAAAAGAAATGTTTCGCGGTTTTATTAAAATCATTTTATTCTACATTGCTGTAATGATTTCTTATTTGGTACTTCTGAAAGTTGTTAAGTTGCCGTTACTTGCAATTCTCTTTTTATACCTTGCCTTTTTTGCAATCATTCCATTTGCAATTCACGGTTCATTCCGTTACAGAATGAGCAGAACATCCTACCGAGGAATACGTTTTGGTTATCGTGGCAATCGGAATGAAATTGTAAAAAAATTCTTTAAGTGGGTGTTTTTTACAATCATCACGTTTGGTATTTACAGTGCTTGGTTACAAATGAATATTCGTAAATACACGCACCAAAATATTCGTTATGGAGATGTTGAGTTTTCAAATAACGCAAATGGTGGCGATTGGCTTTTACTCAACTTAAAAGGGTACTTTCTTACAATTATTACTCTTGGAATTTATTCTTTTTGGTGGCAAAGTGAAATCTTTGCTTATTACATTGACAATATGAGAATGACCAAAGGCGAACAAAGAATCAAATGTAGCTCAACAGCAACGGGTGGTGGATTTTTCGAGCTTTTAATTGTCAATTTTCTGATTACGGCTTTTACGCTTGGTTTTGGAAAAGCGTGGGCAGATATGCGCACACAAAAATTCATCTTTGATAACGTAAAAATGGAAGGAGACATTAACATTGATGAAATTCATCAAACCGAAGATGAGTATACAAATGCCTTTGGCGAAGATGCAATGGATTTCTTTGAAATTGATTTGGCTTAAGAATGAAAAATACAATAGACGCAAAATATTATGACGGACAATCATCTGCCCCACTAAAAGCGATAGTTGTACTTAATGATAGAACAAACGAATTTCATTTGCAGATTGCAGGTGAAATTTCGTTTGTTTGGCTATTGAAAGACTTACAATTTGAACAGTATGGACATATACTTGAAGTAAGAAACACAAATTATTCGGATGCAATACTGAAAATTGACGACAAATATTTTTCGGAAAAATTTTATGCTGCAATGAAACAAAACAATAGTATAGACATCCATACACGGTTGTTAAATCTTGGTCTTTCAAAAATTACAGCAATCGCAGTTTGTTTACTTGGTTTAATTGTTCTTGCATATTTCTATGTTTTGCCACCCATTGCAGAAAAAACAGCAGCACTTTTACCTGAAAGTTTTGACAATGAAATTGGTAATCTATTTATGGATGCATTTCTAAGGAAGAACAATATCGACACAACAAAAACTAAATACTTAGAACAGTTTGCTGCAGAACTAGATCTAAAAAACAGAAATCCACTTCGATTTACTGTTGTAAAATCAAAAGAAGTGAATGCTTTTGCGCTACCAAATGGACAAATTGTTGTGTTTTCAGCCATTTTAGAAAATATGGAAAGCTTTGAAGAACTTGTTGCATTACTTGGACACGAAGCGTCTCACGTTAACTACCGACATTCAATAAAAATGCTTTGTAGAAATCTTGCAGGTTATATGACAGTTTCCCTGATTTTTAGTGATGTTAATGGTGTTATGGCTTTATTAGCAGACAATGCACAACGACTTCACTCCCTTTCGTATTCACGTAGTTTTGAACAAGAAGCAGACGAACAAGGTTTGGAAATTTTAATGAATAACAAGGTTGATCCAAACGGAATGGTGAAATTATTTGAGCAATTAGAAAAAGAAAGTAACATTTATATTCCAAAAATTATTAGCTCACACCCATTAACAAAGGAACGAAAAGATAATATGCATAAAATTATTTCTGAAACAGTTTATGAAATAAAATCAAATGACAAACTGAACTCTATTTTTGAATATATTAAAAACTAAAATAGTTAACATAAAATGTAAGTATTTCGTTTAATATTCTTGCAGAAAGTTCGGCAGAAAACCGGCTCCACAAAGTCTCCCAAATTCGCGAAACACTAAAAAATGAATAAAAGGGATTGCAAAAAAGGAGATAACATAACGTAAAAGAAAATTACTCAAAGCCAGGAGACTTTTCGGAACAGGGTTGCTAAACGCTAAGTTACGTACTTCTCTGCTTTGTCTTAAAATTAAAAAAGTAGCAGAACTTTCTGCTACTTTTTTATATAAATTATGGAAGGCATCTTTCAACAAGTCTGCCTAATTTTATTACACTTTACTGTTATTATTCAATAGGTGGGTGTCCATGAATTTGTTCAAAGTCTTCATCGAAATTCGACCTTAAATAAGCATTCAATTTTTTTCTATAATCGTCTTTTAACCAAGTCACAAAATTATGGGTACTTTTAGAAATACATTTTGCATATCTATTTATTCTATCATCAATTTCTTCACTTAGTAATTTTGCTAAAATCAAAGCATCAAAAACATCTTCGCTATTTTCAATACACATTTTTGCATGGTGAATAATTGATTTTTCTAAGACTCTTTTGGAAGATTCACCTAAACGAATGGTATCAACATAAACGCTTTTCATATCGAAATAGGTGTCTGTAGACTTCTCAAATTCCTTTTTCACCTCTGCAGTTAATTCATATCTAAAAGTACTCTCAATATCTTCATCTGAAAGAATTGCATTTAGATAATAATCTGGTGCTCGAAACATCTTCTGCCAATCTAAATCTGCTCCCCAAGGTCCGAATCTATGAAAATTGTTACCTAAATCGATTACTTCAAAACTGCTTTTATCCTTTAATACTCGAGAACCACGACCAATCATTTGGTAATATAAAGTCAGTGATTTTGTGGCTCTATTTAAAATAATCGCTTCAATTGTTGGCTCATCAAAACCGGTTGTTAAGATACTTACGGAAGTAATAATTGCACCGGGTGTTTTATGAAACCATTTTAAAATAAGTTCTCGCTCACTTTTCGTATTTGTATTGTCTAGATGTGCAATAGGATAGCCCGCTTTCTTAAACGCATGAAACACTTGTATTGAGGTGTTAATCCCGTTATTAAAAATTAAGGTTTTCTTTCCTTTGGCAGTTTCTTCGTATGCAGCAACTAATTTAGAAAGCATGTCAGAATTTGTGTATAAATCTTCAGAAGATTTTACCGTATAATCTCCATTTGCACCTACTTCCAATGAGGTGAGACCAACATTATATGAATACATGTTTCCTTGTGCTAAATAACCACTTTCTATCAAATGATGAATGGGTTCTCCCACAAACAATTCTTGATAGTTCTCATACATTGGCAACTTAATGTTAGAACTCAATGGAGTTGCCGTTACTCCTAAAATAAAAGCGTCATCAAAAAATTTGAAAATTTTCGTAAAAGAATTGTAATGTGCCTCATCAACAATCACCAAACCGATATCAGAAATATCAAGTTTATCATCATTCAATCTATTCTTCAACGTTTCAACCATCGCAACAAAACAACTAAAGTCATCTTGATCGTCAAGTATTGCCGTAGAATTAATGATTTTATTGGACACACCAAATTCACTCAACATCGTAGAGGTTTGTTTGCTCAACTCAATTCTGTGTGTTAATACTAAAACTTTCTTTTTGTAAGTTTCTAAATAACGTCTTACAATTTCTGAAAAAATAACTGTTTTCCCACCTCCTGTGGGCAATTGATATAATAAATGATAATCTTTTGGCGCATCTTCAAATCTTCTAAAAATCTCTTGAAGCGCGTCTTTTTGATATCCGTATAATTCTTTACCTAATTTCGTTGGAGAGATGTTTGTATCTGACAAATTTATATTTTTAAGAAATACAAAAATAAGACTTAAAATAGGTTTATAACGAATTTAAACTAAATAAATCTTGATAAATTTACGTTAGCAATATCATGATGGGATGCATCATGAACAGAAGTACCGTTTTTTATCACTAATAACTGAGGTGATTGATGTATTACTTCAAAAGTATCGGCTATTTCAGCAGAAATATCTCTGTGATTTAATAAATCTAAATAATAGACTTTCATGCCTTTAAATTCTTTGGTAAAAAGAGCTTCAAATTGTTTGATAACGATGCGGCTAATTCCACAACGTGTAGAGTCTTTGAAGATAAGAATGGATGCTGTTTTAGATTGTGCTTTGATTTCCTCTAGCTGTGCTATTGATGTTAAAGGAAGCCAATTTAAAAATGTTTTTTCTTCTTCTTTTGATGTTTCACTATCTTTTGCTCCAAATATGTTCTTTAAAATTCCCATTTCGTTTATTGTAGATTATAAGTGCAAATATAGGAAACTTTTACCGCCTAAAAAGTTCATAAAGTATTGCTTGTCTTAAAATGAATACATCTTTAAAGGACGCTAAACTGTAATCTTGTTTCTCCCAACTTCCAAAATTGTTTTCTCTACATTACATTTCTCTGAACAAAGTAAAAATGTATCTTTGTTCAAAATTTTTAAAAACAAGAATCAGTCCATGGCTGTCCAAAAGAAGATAAACATACAAAATAAAAAAGCACGTTTCGAATTCGAAATTATCGACAAGTATGTGGCTGGAATTCAACTAACAGGCACAGAGATAAAATCGATTAGACTTAGTCAGGCTAGAATTACAGAAAGTTTTTGTGAGTTTAATGAACGTGGAGAATTGTTTATTGTAAACATGTACATTCAAGAATATCTATTTGGTCATCAATACAATCACAAACCCAAAAGTGAGCGTAGATTATTATTGAATAAACGGGAATTACGAAGCTTAAAAAAAGAGGTAGAAGCCAAAGGGAATACCATTGTTGCTTTGCGTTTATTTATTAATGATAATGGTTTTGCGAAATTAGAAATTGCGTTGGCAAGAGGAAAACAAACACACGACAAACGCGAAGTATTAAAAGAGCGCGACTCAAAACGTGATTTAGCACGCATCAAAAAGAGCTTTAATTCTTAATGTTAAGAGAAAAATTAAAAGAATACAGCATCATTTTGGCTTCTGGATCACCTAGAAGGCAGCAATTCTTCAAAGAATTAGATATTAATTTCACAATTGAATTGAAAGAAATTGAAGAAATTTATCCTCCAGAATTAAAAGGAAGTGAAATTACTGATTTCCTAGCCGATTTAAAATCAAAAGCATTTACAAATTTATCAGATAAAGATTTGTTAATTACTTCAGATACGATTGTCTGGCTAGACGGAAAAGCATTGGGAAAACCAAAAGATGAAGCCGCTGCTTTTCAGATGTTAAGCACTTTATCTGGCAAAAAACACGAAGTAATTACATCCGTCAGCATTAAAAGCAATCATTTCCATAAGATTATTAATGATACTACGTTGGTTTCCTTTCATGAAATTACGGCAGAGGAGATCAATTATTATATTAAAAATTACAAACCTTTTGACAAGGCTGGTGGGTATGGAATTCAAGAATGGATTGGTTTTATAGGCATTGACCGCATAGAAGGAAGCTATTTTAATGTCGTGGGTTTACCTGTTCATAAACTCTACAAAGCGTTAAATAGTTTGTAAAAAATATTTTTTTATCACAGGATGTTAAAAAGTCTTTTTTCTAAAAGTTGTTTTCTTTTCTTTAAAGTAAAATAAAAGTTTATTTTTACGCAAATTATACAACACAATACAACAACAATTATATAATGAAAAAATACACGTACACAGAAAAAAAAGACACACGTTCTGGTTTTGGTGATGGTTTAACAGAATTAGGAAGAACCAACCCAAACGTAGTTGCCTTATGTGCCGATTTAATTGGTTCTTTAAAAATGGATCAATTTATTAAAGAAAATCCTGAAAGATTTTTCCAAATTGGTATTGCTGAAGCAAATATGATTGGTATTGCTGCAGGATTAACCATTGGTGGCAAAATTCCATTTACAGGAACGTTTGCTAACTTTTCAACTGGTAGAGTGTATGACCAAATTCGTCAGTCTGTTGCCTATTCAGGTAAAAACGTAAAAATTTGTGCCTCTCATGCTGGTATTACTTTAGGAGAAGACGGAGCAAC
>TARA_B110000902_G_scaffold266875_1_pt1 | contig 21865 bp, 17 predicted proteins | sample TARA_B110000902 | Tara Oceans TARA_B110000902 (sample SAMEA4398009) | marine metagenome | biome: Polar Biome; feature: [SRF] surface water layer (ENVO:00010504); material: water (ENVO:00002006), including particulate matter (ENVO:01000060) such as... | depth 5 m | reverse complement strand
TCGATTGGTTGCCGAGATATAATATCTCTCGCCACTGGCACCAAAGGCACAACCTCATCTCTCTTTTTTCTTGGGTACTTACGCTGACGGATATTAAGCGCTTGCCTTTGGAGAAGATTTCTACGTTTCTCTAGCCGCAGTTGAGTTTAGTTCATGTAACACTTGGCCAGTATTGGGCATCCACGCCAGTCTAAAATTTAAAGCATTTTTACGAGCACCAGTGAAGCAATATATTTTTGGTTTCAACGGATTTCCCTGCCAGCTCACGTGCTGTCTCGCCAAACAGTTTCTCCACCATTTCCCGACGAATCTTCATAGTTGGGGTAAGCACGTTATTTTCGATAGACCAAGGCTTCGCAGATATCATCACTGCGCCAATCCTCGCATGCTTTTCGACATCTAAATTGACGGCGTTAACTCGTTCGAGTAGGGCAGCCTCTACAACGTCTCTAGGTTCTTTAAGGGCAAACGCACTGAGCACACAGGTCATTGTTGTTTTAGAGTAGCCCCTACCCAACAGGCATATTTGCTCAGTATAGGGGTTCTCGGCGAAGATGTTTTCTATTGGCGTTGGGGCTACAAATTTGCCCTGAATGGTTTTAAAATAATCTTTGACTCGCCCAGTAATATAGTAAAATCCATCTTGATCTATCCGGACTTTGTCGCCGGTATGCACCCAGCCATCAACAAAAGTTTCAGCAGTTTTTTCTGGCATATTGTAATAGCCCAAAGAGCATCCGGCCGCTTTTACCAGAAGCTCATCGTTCTCATTGATACGCACTTCAACACCGTTGGTTGGCTTGCCGATTGAACCAATGCGCCGGTCCCCTTTGCTAGACACAATGGGCCCCATGCATTCTGTTTGCCCAAAGCCTTCCATTAGACAGATACCAAAGCGGTCATACCAATGGATCAGGGCTGGGGGTGTGGGAGCGGCTGCGGTCAGCAAATACTCAGCCCGATCTAGACCGAGCTTTTCGCGAATCATTTTTCCTACAGCCTCGGCATCTTCTTCAAGAGCTGCATCCACCGCATCCTGCGACCCAAACTGAGCAATAATTCCCTGTTGCAGTTGCTCCCAGACTCGCGGTGGGCCAAACATAAAGCCTGGGCGGCACAGGGGTAGGTCGCGCATCAGGGTGCCAAGGTTTTCATTAAAGTGGACTTCACCGCAGTTGACTAGCGAGCTGCCTTCTATCAGTTGCCGTTCGGCGATATGAGCCAGTGGCAGATAGGAAAAGAATGTGTCACCTACTTTCGTGGAGAATGCGCTACCAAAGCGCGCGATAGGAATTAGGTTTGAACTGTGGGTTTGCATAACCCCTTTGGGTGCCCCCGTAGTTCCCGAGGTAAACACCAGCGACACCAAGTCATCGGCCTGGCACTGATAAGTGGGCATACTGCCTCTAAAGGGCGCTACTAGATCGTCCCAGCGCAAATGCTCCTCGGCAAGTTCTACCCCGGGCAAAGCAATCAGCACAATACCTTCAGGCAGTATCTGCCGTACCTGATCCCAGTTTTCTGTCTCCCCAACAAACAGCACCTCCATCTCGGTAAAGTTCATTACATAGTCAGCGGTTTCACTGGAGGCAGTAGTGAACATGGGTACGACCACATGACCTGCGGCACAGGCGCCTAGATCGGCAAAATACCAATGGGCGCAGTTGCGTGACAGCAATCCGATGCGATGGCCAGTGATGTTAAATCGAGATTCTAGCCAGCAAGCAATAGCATTGATTTCAGTGTGAGCCTGACTCCAACTCCAGTCAGTAGTTGTATCCCCGTATCGCTCGCGCAGCCATACTCGTTCGGGATACTGACTGTTCCATTGGTTAAGGTACTCTGTGTAGGTAGAAAACATGGTAGATACTCAGTTATATTATTAATGTTTGAACACTGATTGTATTGATTAGCACTTAACTCTCCAGTTTTAGGGGTAGGCTACGTAGGCGGGTTCCGGTTGCTGCGAATATAGCATTGCCAACGGCCGCTGCAATAGGGGGTAAACCCGGCTCGCCGACACCTGTAGGTGCCTCATTACTGTCGATGATAACTACATCTATCTCAGGCGATTCATTGATACGCAGGGCCGGATAGTCATGGAAGTTACTTTGCTGGATAACGCCATTGTCCAAGGTAATTTCGCCATACAACGCGGCGCTCAAACCATCAATAATACCACTTTCCATTTGCGCTTTTACGATGCCTGGATTAATCGCGAGGCCACAGTCAATTGCACATGTAACTCTATGGACAAAAAACTGATTGTCGACAACTGATACCTCAGCAACTTGTGCGACAAATGAACTGAAGGACGCGTGGACTGCCACCCCCTGATAATGACCTTTGGGTAAGGGTTTATTCCAGCCTGACTTTTCAGCAACTACGTTTAATACGTGAGCCAATTTAGGGTTGTTTTTTAAATGCTTAAGGCGAAACTCAACGCTATCTTGATTTTGAAGGGCCGCGATTTCGTCCATCATACTTTCTTTAAAGAACCCACTATAAGAATGGCCAACACTGCGCCAAGCGCCAATAGGCAGGCCAGGATCTGCGGTGACATGATCAGCAGATTTGTTCGGCGCGTCATAGTCTTCATATAGCCCTTCAACGCTTGTGTGATCCACAAGCAGGCTGTCATAAAGACTGTAGCCGGCTTTACTCATCCAGTCCACCAAGGCGTTGGGTAGTATGCTGGGCATGATACTGTCTACTAAATTATCTATCGCATAGGGCAACAGTTGGGGCCCAGCGCGCTTTACAGTCCAGCTGTCAATAAGGCCTGCTTGGTTTAGGCCTACTGTAAACCTTGCCATTGACGCTGGGCGATAACAATCGTTTTGTATGTCATCTTCTCGACTCCAGCATAATTGAATCGGCAGGTTAGATATCTTTGCAATTGCTGCAGCTTCCGCCACAAAATCAGACTCGCTACGTCGGCCAAAACCACCCCCTAAAAAGGTGCTGTGAATAATAATATTGTCTGTTGGTATATCCGCATAGTAGGCCGCTAAGTATTTGGCAAGATCGGGTGATTGGCTGCCGACCCACAATTCTAATCTGTTGTCGGTTAATTTAGCCGTGCAGTTCATGGGTTCCATGGTGACGTGGGCCAAGTAGGGCGCCCAATATTCAGCGGAAATTACTGTAGGCGCATTTGTTAGTGCATTTAGCCCGTCACCTTTTTCAAATACATTGGTAGCATTATCGCTATCTAAGGCTGTTTTAAATAAGCCCTTGCCGTTATCGGCTGCTGTTGAATCTGAACTGAATTTTGAAAGAGTCTTTGGTAGATTCCATTGTATCTTGAGCTTAGGGAGGGCATTTTTTGCTTGGTAATAATGATCTGCGACCACTGCCACGCCATTATGAATTTTAACAATAGACTTCACGCCGGGCATTGCCTTGGCGTCCGTATCATCAAATGATTTTACCGTGCCACCCATCACAGGGCATCGTTTTAATGCCGCCCCATACAAACCTTCAAAATCAACATCAATACCAAATTGTGCTGTGCCTGTCGCCTTGGCTACTCCATCGAGCCTTGGATTAGTTTTGCCGATATATTTAAATTGGCGTCTATCTTTAAGGCGTGCGTCTTCAGGAAAAGGCAGTGTATTGGCAATGTCTACGAACTCGCCATAATCAACCCCCTTACCCTCAATGATAATTTTGCCATTATCGGTTTGTATATCAGCTAAATTAAGGTGTAGCTGTTGAGCCGCTGCTTGCCGAATAACCAAGCGAGCATTGGCAGCGAGATGACGCAAGGGTAAAAAATGCGTGCGTATGCTATTGCTACCACCAGTGACCTGAAGTTCGAATTCAAGGTTTTTATAATCCTCGTGTTGTCCAGCATTAATGACGTTAATGCGCTCGGGATGGATGTCTAATTCCTCTGCCACAATAGTCGTTAGTCCCGTATAGATGCCTTGCCCCATTTCAGATCGAGGGAGGTAGAAGTTAACGATGTTGTCGCTGGTAATTTGTAATAAAGCATTAGGCTGCAACGCTGATTCGTTTGCATCGGGCAATAAAATGTCAGCACAGGCAGTTAATGGCAGTCCAACCACCAAGCCGCCCCCTGCCAATGACATGTTTTTAAGAAAGTTGCGGCGTGAGGTATTGATTCCTCTTGTTTGGATAGCGCTATCTGTAGAGCAGGAAGTAGTCATTATTAAGCCTCTTGCTGTATTGAATTAGGGTCATAATATGCGACCATCTGCAGTCGACCCTTGTCGTCTCTCAAATTTTTTGCAGCCTGTTTAATGGCTTTTTTGATATTGGGGTAAGTACCACAGCGGCAGATATTTCCACTCATGGCCGTATCAATATCGCTATCACTAGGGTTGCTGTTTTTACTCAATAAGGCAGTGGCACTGACAAGCTGACCGCTCTGACAATAACCGCATTGGGCTACGCTGGCTTCAACCCAAGCTGATTGAAGGGTTGATAGCATTTCAGGGCTACCAATACCTTCAATGGTGGTAACTTTTCGCCCTTCAATGGCGGCTATTGGTAATACACATGTACGGGTGGATTCGCCATCAACCAGCATACTACAGGCTCCGCATAGGCCCATGCCGCAGCCAAACTTAGCGCCCTTAAGTTTGATGTGATCTCTGACCACCCATAAAAGAGGTGTGTCGGGTGCTGCGTTCACCTCTGTTTTTTTACCGTTTAATTCAAAGCTAATCATACTGATTCCTTGGTGCTGATCTTCACAATTCTAGACTTGTGGATATACAGTGTGATAATGTATCACATGTCAAGCGACATGTGATACAAAAAGACATCCTTTAATTAGGTTAAAATAAATTAACAATAAGGGCAGTTCAACGATGGCTTCTAAAATCACGCGAAGAGATTTTCTTAATGGTGTCGCTATTGGTGCGGGCGCAAGCCTATTGATGCCGGGACAACTTATCGCGCAACCTGCTGGGTCGATAGCCGCAAAAAAATCGCCCGGTGACTATTATCCGCCGACGCTGACCGGTATGCGCGGAAGTCATGAGGGATCCTATGAGGTTGCTCATGCACTCGCTTGGAATGGGCAAAAACCGTCCAGTTATGAAGACTTAGATGAGCACTATGACTTAATCGTTGTCGGCGCAGGACAGAGCGGTCTTGCCGCTGCCTGGTATTACCGAAAGAAAATGGGATCGGCTGCAAAAATACTGCTGCTGGATAATCATGATGATTTTGGTGGGCACGCCAAGCGCAATGAATTTCATCAAGATGGGAGCATGGTGCTTGGGTTGGGTGGGGCTCAACATATTGAGCCCATGTCGTCATATAGCGCCGTGGGTATTGAATTATTAAAAGATATAGGCATTGACGATCAGGCCCTAGCGGCAATGGCAGTCAATACGCCTGATGATTATGTGCTTGGCGGCAACACTGGTGCCAATAATGGTATGACAATTCCCACGCGTGATGGCCATAAAACCGTCGGTGGCAACTGGTTAGGGTTTTTCCATGGGGGTCAAGGATATGAGGCGGCGGTCAAAGAGCTGCCAATACCTGAGGAAGAGCAAAATAAGTTGATTGCTTTTTTCGGAGGTGATCGAGATTTCCTTGACGATCTGTCTCTGTTTGAGAAATACAGATATGTTAAGTCAGTCAGCTACAACCAATTTTTGACCGAGCGCGTTGGTCTAGCTGACGAAACCTTGCCCATACTGGGTGCTTTTCCCAGTGTTTTAAATGGCCCAGCCGGGTGGAATATGACGGTCTTGGACGCTCTAACGTCTGGTTGCGCCGGTCTTAAAGCCATGGGCTGGTTGACAAGCCGACTCAGTGATTTAGCTGGAGAGTTTGTTTTAGGGGACGGTCCTGTGGCCTATATGTTTCCTGACGGCAACGCATCGGTTGCCCGATTATTGGTCCATAAGCTAATTCCTGGCGTTGCACCGGCCATGCAGGGATTTGAGGATGTGGCTATTTCGAACTTTAACTATGAGGCTTTGGATGTTACCGATAACTCGACTCGCTTAAGGCTTAATAGCACGGTGGTAGGGGTAAAAGAGACAGCGCTCAATACTGTAAAGGTGGACTATGTGCAGGGGGGTAGGCCTTTTAGCGTCAGTGCAGATCACTGTGTCCTCGCATGTTACAACGGACTTATTCCGCATCTTTGCCCCGAGATGAGCAAAGAGCAGAGAGACGGTTTGAGCTACGGCGTTAAGGTTCCCTTTGTCTATGCCAATGTGTTGCTAAAAAATGGCCGAGCCTTTGCTGGACTTGAGGCGACTTTTACCCAGTGTCCCTATGATCCTTTTACATGGGTTAGTGCCGCTCCCACTGTGACATCAGGGGGCTATCAGCCACCGCGCACTGACGACGATCCAATGGCTGTCTTTATGATGGCGTCACCCACGCCAGCAGATATTAAAGATACGCCTGCTCGTGACCTGTTCAGGGTGGGTCGTCACAAGATTTATGACACAGCTTTTAAAGACTATGAAAAACAGATTCGCGACCAGCTTCAAGCAATGCTGGGTAAGTATGGCTTCAACCATGAGGCTGACATAACTGCGATTACGGTCAATCGAATTCCTCATGGTTACGCCTACTCTTATAACGCCCTTGATGACCCCGACTGGGAAGACGGGCAGGCACCCCACGAGATTGGCCGGGCACAATTCGGACGCATCTCTATTGCGAATTCTGATTCAGAGGCTGTTCCCCTAATGCAGGCAGCTTTTGATGCAGCCTGGCGAGCAGTAGAAGAACAAACGGTTAAACCTTCTTGAGCCGGTTTATAAAAACACTTACAAAAACTAATAATGGAGTCACCAATGAAAACGTTCTATTTATTGACAGCCTTGGTTCTGGCTGCGACGCAAATATCCGCGCAACCCGTGATTGATGTATTACCCCTAGATAAAAATGCTTTTAGGGTCACCGAGCTGGAGTCTATACCGCCTTGGCCAAAAGGAGTAGTTCTATCAGGCGCCAATGAGCACTGGCAGAAAGTGGTACATAAAGGTGATTTTGTGGTCGCGCTTTATGAGTCCATGCCCGCCCTGATCGATGTCAGTTATCCTTTTGGCTATGATGAGTTTGTGACTGTCTTAGAGGGCAAGGTTATTCTGACTTCTTTATCCGGTGAAAAGCAGACCTATGCGGTGGGAGATAGCTTTCTTGTGCCAAAAGGTTGGCAGGGAACCTGGGATATGCCAGTTAAATTCCGAGAGATGATTATTATTGAAACCAAAGCCTGGATGGCAGGCGAAGAGTAATTATTGATGAGAGATAAAATAACACGACGAGATTTTTTAAATGGTGCGGCGCTGTCTGTGGCAGCCACGACCCTTGCTCCTTTCAGTTCATTCGCTTTGGGCAGCACAGCTAGCGGCAAAGAGTATTATCCACCGCTGCTGACGGGCATGCGCGGAAGCCATAAAGGGTCCTTTGAGGTCGCTCATGCATTGGTCATGGGTGGGCAGAGGCCTGATAAGTATGAGCCAGTGGATGATATCTATGATCTGGTCATTGTGGGCGGTGGCATAAGCGGCCTGTCTGCGGCTTATCTCTATAAGCAGCAAATGGGGCCCGATGTAAAGATTCTGGTGCTCGATAATCATGATGATTTCGGTGGTCATGCAAAGCGCAATGAGTTTGAGTCTTCTGGCAAAATGTTGCTGGGTCCTGGCGGTAGTCTTAACCTTGAGCAGTCTGCTTTTAGTGCCGGCGCTTATCAGGTTCTTGAAGATATTGGTGTTGACTTTAAAGTGCTGCAAGATGCAGGTCCAGATGACTATTTTTTGTCAAACGCAGCGGCGCCCTATGGCTTCTATCTGAATAAAAATCTGTATGGAAACGACACTATTATCGCTGGTGACTGGGGGTCTGTGTGGGCGGGTGCTGGTGACTATCAGGCTATGATTAAGTCGCTGGATTTATCAGAGACTGATACTAACCATTTAATAGCCCTAGTCAGTGGTGAGAAAGACTACTTATCGGATATTCCCTTTGCCGATAAAGAAGCCTATACGCGGAGCACTTCGTATGCCACCTTCCTCTATGAAAAAGTTGGTCTCTCCAAACAGGGCGCCAAGGTAACAGAACCTTGGCTTCGAGCTTACTTTGGCTTAGGGTTTAACAGTGTGTCAATTATGGAAGCGCTTGGGTCGGGAGCGCCCGGCGCAAAAGCCATAGGCTTCCCAGCTTCAGACGCACAGGCTGATGCACCAGAAGATCCAAACGCGTACCGCGCACCTATTTTCCCCGATGGTAACGCCTCTGTGGCAAGACTATTTGTGAATAAGCTTATCCCTCAGGTGGCGAGAGCCGATTCAATGGAAGAGGTGATTGCCAGTCGTTTTGATTATTCCCAACTGGATGTGCAAGATGCCCCAGTGCGCATTCGTTTGAATAGCACAGTGGTCAATGTTGCTAATAGGGGCTCAGATCGGGTGGATGTCTCGTACGTGTCTGGCGATCGTGCCCTTAGGGTACAGGGAAGACATTGCATCCTTGCCGGATACAACGGGATGATTCCACATCTCTGCCCAGACCTGCCTGAGGCGCAGAAACAAAATTTGGCCTATGGCTCTAAGGTGCCGTTTATATGTGCCAATGTAGTGCTTAAAACCAGTGCACCTGTGCGAAGAAGTGGCACATCTTTATATCTGTGTTCTGACAGTTTTTTCGAATTGGTCACTCATGCGCCGCCGGTAAATTTGGGGGCTTACCAGGTTTCAACCAAGCCGGACGACCCCATGGTGATGTTTATGCTGCATATGCCTGCACCAGAGGGCAATGATAAACAATCTGGACGTGATCTTTGTCGGCTTGGTAGGCACAACATAATGGCCACCTCATTTGCTGACTATGAGCAACAAATTCGTGATCAGCTCAGCGGTATGTTCGGTGATGCCGGTTTTGATGCTGATCGCGATATTGAGGCTATTACTATTAATCGATGGTCCCATGGCTATGCTTATGGATATATGGACCTTCATGATCCGCGCTGGGGGCCGGGGCAGGCACCCCATGAGCTTGGACGGCAGCCATTCGGTCGAATCAGTATTGCCAATTCTGACTCCGAGGCCCTTGCCTATGTGCAATCGGCGATTGATGCGTCTATTCGTGCTGTGGGGGAGGTGGTCAGCTGAGCCTGCTGCATCACAGAGCGCTTAATGGCTGGCCGCTATTTTTTATGATCGCGGCATTGACCTTTGGCGGTATGGTTGTGGGGATGATCCTGATCGGGTTCTCATCGCCCGAAGCAACGGTTAGTTTAATACGTCTATCTGTGCAGTTTGCCTCTCCTTGGATATTTATTGCTTTTGTTACATCAGCCCTGGCAACGCTTTTCCCCAATGCTCTTTCAAAGTGGCTTTTGCGAAATCGTCGTTATACCGGTTTGTCCTTTGCCGCTGGATTCGCCTGGCAGGCTGTCTTTATCGCAGTATTGCTAACGTTATATCCAGCCCATTACTGGGATGACCTGCATAATGCGAGCGATCTTTTGGGGCGCAGTCTCAGCTATGTCTTTTTGTTGGCATTGACTGTTACTTCATTTCTTCCGGTGCGTCGAAAGATGAGTCGCGCCCAATGGCATTGGCTGCATCTGGTCGGTATCTGGTACTTCTGGGCGGCGATCTGGGTGAGTTATGTCGAGCAGGCCCTCAGTCAAAATGCTAAGACAATAGATATTATTTTTACTGCTTTCGGTTTGCTGGTACTTATTCTCCGTCTCGCCGCCTTTATAAAGTCTCGCTCATTAACATCCAGCGGCAAACGTACGCACCATGGATAATGTTAACGTCTAGCGGAGGTTGTGCTAAAAAGCAGACCGATAATAGGCTTCAGCAGAGGCTTAGGTGTGTGTTTTTCCCCAAAGACGTTATCTGGTTTAACGCTATTTTGAGACGATCTATAAACTACGAGTCACCAGCCGTTTACATGTCAGCTGAGTCAGTCTGACTTCTTAGCAACTCACATTTAACAATAATAATTAGGGAAAATGACTTAGATCGTTGGGCTATAAAAATCAATTTTGGCGTTGGCAATTGCTGCTTCACCGATGGTTGTGACGAGTTACGATGCGGCCGACGGGGTATTGAAAAAAATTGTCGTCATCGCACAGAAGAGTGCGCATTCGTTAGGTGAAGTGCCTATTGCATTAACTGCATTGACGGGTGACTTTATTAAAGAGGCCAACCTGAGCGATGTTAAAGCGTTGATAACTCTTATGCCGGGCTTGTCTGGCCTATCCGCTGGCAACTTCCTCGATGGTATTTCGGTGCGCGGGATTTCCACCAATGCTTTCGGTATTGGTGGTGATAGTTCTGTCGGCATCTATAAAGAGGGTGTCTAATACGGCCGTAATGGCGCCGTAGTGACCAGTTTTCGATGTTGGCCGAGTTAAGATATTGAAGGGTCCACAGGGGTTACTATTTGGCCGTAATGCGCTTCAAGAGCAATCAGCACTATTACACAAAGACCTAAACTCGGCGAGGTTGAAGGCGACCTTAGCGTGGGTGCTGGTGAGCTTGGTCGTAAACAAGTAGCGTTCGCCTATAGCCAGCCTTTAAATGAAACGTGGGTGCTGCGCATTACAGACATTAAGTCGGAAGAAGAGGGCTTTATTAAAAATATCTATAACAACAGACAATGAGGTGGTCATGATCTCGATGCTTTGCGCTTGTCGATCAGAGCCGGAGCCGATTGGGGTGATGTCACCTTGACTGCTAAGCACGAAGACCGCGAGTAGTATGGCACTGCTTATATCCGTATCGAGAAGGCGAGTTAGTTACGGGTGATAAACGCACTGCCAATAGCAATTTCCACGGCAGTGATGATGCTACCGTTACCGCTACTACTAGTGCAGTGCAAGTTAGGCAACCGGCACATACGGGCGCTATAGGTCGCCTGCGGCGCGACGAAAAACAAATGCAACCAGTATGGGATATCTTTGCAGGGGCACAAGTTATCACCGACTAATAAGGCTAGAGGTGCTGCTCAGTCGCTAGCGCTTTAGTTCTGCTGATAGCATGGATTATGACGTTGACGGAAGTGTTGTGAGAGCGGCGTTTGACTACTTTTGTAGTGAGAGACTCTGTTTACCCTTTACTGTAAACTCTATTCCGGTAAATCGGCAACATTAAAATGACTGGGATTAAGAAGTGATGAGTGAGCGTAAACAACAGATATTACAGGCCGCAGTCGATATTATTGTTGATGAGGGCTATGGCAGCCTGAGCATGCGAGCCTTAGCTCGAGCCAGTGGTATCAAGCTAGGTGCGTTGCAATATCACTTTCGAACCAGAGAAGATATGTTGCGTGCATTGGTGGCCTATATCTCCGACATCTACCATGATAATTTTGAGTCTATGAAAGTTAATAAGCCGCTCAGTATTAAGGTGATCCTAGAGTTCGCTGCGACGGAACCGGCAGATGGAAGGTTACGAGCGGATAAACTGTGGCCGCAACTTTGGGCAATGGGTGCGGTGCAGCCCTTAGTGGCTGATCTGGTTGCCGAAATATACGATGAATATCTGCAGATTCTAGAACATTTACTGGTCAATGCGGGAAGTAAGTGTGCTCGTGCTGAAGCAATTGTTCTGATGTCCCTCGTGGAGGGATCAACCATTTTCACTGGTTCGGGCAGGAAATGGGAAAATGAGTCCTCTAAAGTTAAAAAGGCAGGCTATGATTTGGTCGCCCGAAAATACGGCGAGGATGTCTAATACGCACGGACTCAGGTTGAGCGTTTAGCACTGTACCGATCCGCTATTTATTCTCTTGGATAGCACAACAGCTTGGTGGCCAAATTTCATGGTAGTAGGCTCGGCTGGGTGAACTATTTTTTAACTATTCCATTCACACGCTCTGTTTAACAGATTTAGCTTAATCTGGGTTGTTTGCCTATATTTACTTTACATGTCATTCGACATGCTCTAGCATTGGGGATACTCAAAGCTCGGTTGTTCGCGAGCAACTAGCGCAGTCGCATAAATGCCGCTGTAAGAGGCTATACAAAGACCTTAATAATCAATGCCGAGGCAACCATGGATATTTTTACTTCACTGGACAATAGAATAAACAGGCTGGGCCTGTGGTCGGTTGTTGTCCTTATTGTGACGACAGTTATTTCCCTTTATTTACCTCTGGACGTGCCAGGCGGTTATAACGCTGAGCACGCGGATCGGGTGGCTTGGCTCAGTAGTAATAGAGAACTATTTATTACGGCCTGGGCGAATCAAATTGTCGCTATGCTGAGCGTGGCAGGGGCGTTTTTTGCTATTGCCTGGCGGATCGGTAGTACCAATCCTCTAACAGCCATCGTTGCTGCCATGGTAGTGCTGATGTCCGTTATGGCTTTTCTTGTCCCCAAGTTTATCGCCGTGTGGACCATCCCCATGCTTGCCGACACAATTACAACCGGTGCAGTAGGTAGTGAACTGGCTGACCCACTGCTCAGAATTCTCAATGTATCTGTTCCTTTTTCGCTGTATACCTCTTTTGATTATTTAGGTTTTTGGCTGTACTCAGTGTTTGCACTACTGGTAGCGAAACCATTGTATAGCGCGTCCCTAGCAACAAAAATTTCCTCTGTTGGCCTGGGTCTATCCGGTATTCTTTTTCAGCTAACGCTATTGGGTATATGGGCGGGAGAAATTATCGCGGTGGATATAGAGGGTTCCTTTATAGGCTTCTCTTTGTTGCTAATAGTCGCGATTATTGCCATGGCCTTTGAGTTCAAAAAGGCAAAGAGCTAAGAATAGAGAATAGATAAACCGCTTTATCAAAGCGCAATATACGTGCGCCATAAGTCGTTAAAAGAAAATAAGGAGTTGGCACCATGCTTAGTTCAATTGGTAGTATTCCCTTTGAGGCATCGAAACGCTTTGGGGATAAGACCGCACTGATCTTGCCGGATCGGTCCCTTTCGTACCACGAGCTGGAAGGTCTTACCAATCGCTGTGCCAATGCGCTGGAAGGTCTTGGTGTAAAATCTGGCGATCGGGTAACGTTGTATTCGGGGAATTGTTGGGAGTGGGTGGTTAGCTATTACGGCGCCCTTAAAATGGGTGCGGTGATTAACCCGATTAATGTCATGCTAACGCCAGCAGAAGTTGAATTCGTTGCCAGTGACTGTGGCGCCTCAGTTGTCATAGCCTCTCGCGAAAAAGCATTACCTCTTCAGGGGGTGAAAGACAAATCTGAGGTAAAAGAGATTATCGTCTTTGGTGATGAAGCTCTCCCTGCAGGACTGCTGTCTTTTAATGAAATACTGGCTAACAGTAGTGATGATTACAGTATTGGCGATATTGATACTGATTCTCGTTCTACTATTTGCTACACGTCTGGCACTACCGGATTTCCGAAGGGTGCTTGTCTGTCCCATAAAAACATTTTAATGAATATAGCCGTAACCACGCTGATGCATCAGCGTGGCGAGCAGGATAAAGTCGTTATCGCGTTACCCTGCGCCCATGTCTATGGCAATGTGGTAATGAGTTCTGCCATACAAAATGGAATGACCCTGGTGCTGCATGCCGCCTTTGAGCCAAAGGCGATTATGCAGAGCATTCAAGATCATCAGGCTACCCGTTTTGAGGGTGTGCCCACCATGTATATGTTTATGCTTAATGACCCAGATCTCGATACCTACGATCTCTCGTCACTGCGCTGTTGTACTGTAGGTGGTCAGACCATGCCTAAACCAAAAATGGAAGAAGTCGAAAAGCGCTTTGGCTGCCCACTGATTGAAGTTTGGGGTATGACCGAGTTGGGTGGGTTGGGAACCACATTCGCTGCCAATGGAATAATCAAGCATGGCTCAATTGGTATAGCCTTGCCCTATACGCAGGCCCGTATTGCCGATGCTGAGAATGCCAATATCACAATGCCTGTGGGTGAGGTGGGTGAATTGATGATCAAAGGCGGCATCGTTATGCAGGGCTACTATGGTAACGAGAAGGCCACTAAAGAGACCATTGAGCCAGATGGTTGGATGCATACCGGTGACCTAGCTTCCATCGACGAAGACGGCTGTATATTTATTGTTGATCGCAAGAAAGACATGATTCTCACCGCTGGCTTTAATGTCTATCCCGCAGAAATTGAGCGAATTGTTGCAGGCCATCCTGATGTTGCGCTGGTTGCGGTGGGGAGTATTCCCGATGAAGCGAAAGGCGAGTTGGCCAAGGCCTATATTGTACCCAAAACCGGTGTTAGCCCAGATAGCGACAGCATTATTGCCTATTGCCGTGAGCATTTGGCAGCTTACAAGGTACCCAGAGCGGTGCAGTTTGTCGATGACTTACCTAAAACCAGTACCGGCAAAGTGATGCGCAGAGAGTTAAAAACGCTAGATACCTGAGAGTAAATGTAAGCAATAAAAAGTAGTAAAAAACATTGACCGATCAAGATAAAAATAAGGGGATTTTAGATGAAAATAGACACAGATTTTGTAATGACAATCAATGGCCAAAGGGTAACAACCGACAATACATTGCCGGTTTATAATCCTGCGACACGATCTGTTTTTGCACAGGTGCCTGACGCCTCAAAGGCACAGCTTGATGAAACCGTTAGCACAGCACGTCAGGGTTTTAATCTGTGGAGCCAGACTTCAGCTGATGAACGGCAAGCGGCACTAGAGGCTTATGCTGACCTCATCGAAGACAATGCCGAAGGTCTTATGAGTCTTTTAACACGTGAGCAGGGTAAGCCAAGAGCTGGTGCAGAGTTTGAAGTATTGGGCTCTATCGCTTGGCTGCGAGGGATCGCGACTCAGCGGTTGCCAGAAGAGGAAGTTGAGGATACCGATGAACGACGGGTTGTGACTCGAATGACGCCGGTAGGCGTGGTCGGGGCTATTGTGCCTTGGAATTTCCCTATTCTATTAACTATCTGGAAGATTGCACCAGCGCTGATGGCCGGTTGTAGCATTATTGTAAAACCTTCCCCCTACACGCCACTGTGCGATCTTAAAATCGTTGAGTTGGCGCAACAGGTTTTCCCCGCGGGCGTGCTAAGTGCGGTGAGCGGAGGCGATGAATTGGGTAAGTGGATGACGATGCATCCGCACATCAATAAGATCGCCTTTACCGGGTCAACAGAGACTGGGCGTCACGTTATGCGCTCGGCCGCAGATACCATTAAGCGTGTGACTCTGGAATTAGGCGGTAATGATCCGGCAATTGTGATGCCAGATGCTGACCCTAAGGCCCTCGCGGAAAATCTATTTTGGGGCGCCTTTCAGAACAATGCCCAATTTTGTAATGTTATCAAACGCCTTTATATCCATGAGGATATCTATGATGAGGTACGAGATAATCTAGCCGAGTTTATCAATGCTAATATTAAGGTGGGTGACGGAACCGCCCCAGATACTGACTTGGGTCCAATTCAAAATTCTATGCAGTACGGGAAAGTAAAAGACTACTTCGCAGACTGCCATGCCAATGGCTATAAATTTGCCGTTGGCGGTGAGATCGACGAGAGTGCTCCGGGTTGGTTTGTGCCAGTGTCATTGGTTGATAATCCGCCAGAAGATTCTCGAATTGTTATGGAAGAACCCTTTGGCCCTATTCTGCCATTACTGAAATGGTCAGATGAGGCGGATGTAATTGCGCGAGCTAATGACACGATTTATGGACTGGGTGCTTCAGTGTGGGGCAAGGATCTTGAAGCAGTCCAAAGAGTTGGTAGCCAGCTTGAAGCCGGTACAGTGTGGCTCAATGAAATTCATCAGTACTCACCTTTTCAGGCTTTTGGTGGCCATAAGCAGTCTGGGCTGGGTTGCGAAAACTCACTACATGGGCTTATGGAATACACTAACTGGCAAACCACAACGCTTAATAAAACATCGGTATAGGCGCTCAGTTGCTCGCCGGCCTGAACAAAGGGTGGTGATTTGATCGGTTGAAGCGGCATCATGATTTAAGTCTATGGTGCTAGCCTTCCCGGTCATGATCCTTTCCTAGGCGGCCGACTAAAATTGACAGTTTAGTAGCCTATGCAAATAGCTATCTTGAGCAACGTTGATATGAAGCCATTACGCTTAGCACTGGGTATTTCTCTTACACTCCTTATAGCTTGTACGCAGGAAAAACCCAAATACGATTTGACCAATGAAAGTGCGCTATCACCTTGGCACTCGCGCACTGCTGAGCAGATATGGGAGGTTGCGACGGCGGTTACTGACTCAGCAGATGGCACTTTTATCTTTAATCAGGTGAGTTTATTGGAGCTGGACAAAAGCCGTTCGCGATTAACCCGTATTTTGTTACACAATCCAATGGAGCCAGCAACGGAACAGGGGGTTTATTGCGCTGTTACTGAAAAAATTTTCTCCAAATATATGTAAAAAGATCATTACTTAATAGGTATATCATGCAGTCACAACAAGAAATCGAAACCTGGCTTGAAGAAAATAAAATAATCGAAGTAGAATGTTTAGTCCCAGATATGACTGGAAATGCTCGCGGTAAATTTATTCCTGCCAATAAATTCCTCAAAGAGGACAGCCGGCTGCCTGAGGGTATACTTGCTCAAACAGTCACTGGGCAGTATTCAGATGATTACTGGGAGCTTCTCGAAACAATAGACGGCGATATGCTTTTGGAGCCGGACTCCAAGACTAAACGTTCGGTACCCTGGGCTAACGAAGCCACAGGGCAGATTATTCACGATTGCTACAGCAAAAATGGAGAGCCGCATCCATTTAGCACAAGGGCAGTGTTGAAGCATATTCTTGCGCTGTATAAGGAAGACAACCTTACCCCGGTGATTGCACCAGAAATGGAATTCTATCTGGTTAAACGCAACACAGATCCAGATATGGCCTTATCGCCGCCCATAGGACGCAACGGTCGACCAGAGACTGCGCGGCAATCTTATAGCATTGACGCTACTAATGAATATGAACCCTTTGTAGAGGATATGTACAGCTATGGAGAAGCAATGGGACTTAATATTGATACCCTTGTTCATGAATCCGGTGCGGCTCAGTTTGAGGTCAACTTTATTCATGGAGACGCCTTAGAGTTAGCCGATCAGGTATTTACCTTTAAGCGAATGGTTCGTGAGGTTGCGCTGAAACATGATATTTACGCAACCTTTATGGCCAAGCCAATGAAGTCAGAGCCCGGGTCTGCAAAACATATTCATCAAAGCTTGCTCTCAAATACTGATGGCAGTAATGTTTTTGCCACCAAAGAAGGCGAATACAGTGAGGCATTTTTTCATTATTTAGGCGGCCTACAAAAGTACATACCCAATGTAATTAGTTTCTTTGCGCCTAATGTTAATTCTTATCGACGGTTTTCTCGTGGGGTATCATCATCACCGATTAATCTGCACTGGGGTTATGATAATCGTACAACTGGGTTAAGGATTCCTGATGCTAGCCCTAAAAACTTCCGCATCGAAAATCGGTTGCCAGGGGCGGACGTCAACCCCTATCTATCCATTGCAGCCACTCTGGCCTGTGGTTATCTCGGTATGAAAAATAAAATCAAACCCTCGGCAGCCTATGAAGGGAATGCTTATAAGGAGGAGCTCACGCTGCCAAGAACATTGGAAGAGGCACTGCGTGGACTTAATGAGAATAAGGACATCGTTGAGTTATTTGGTGAACGATTTATTCAGCTTTATACCTCAATTAAATTAATGGAGTTTGAGGAATTCAATGAGGTTATTTCATCTTGGGAGCGAGAGTATTTATTACTCAACGTGTGAGTTAGCATGCGTTAGCTATTGACCATAATGGCTCAAGGGTTTTTTGTATCCAGTTTAAGAGGTGTGCAATGGGATATAAAATGTATAAGACTATCAATGTACTATTAATGTTAATAACCGGTCTCCTCGGTCAATCAATTTCGATTGCTGAGGAGAGCGATCGGCCGACAAATCTAACCCTCGAATCGTTCCAGTTTGGCCCCGTCAATCGCTGGACATTTAGTCATATGCGGGAGGTGATTCCGACGGTTAATATCCCGCGGGATACTGATCGATTTCTGGTACTTAAGAGCAGCGATGACCTCGTCGCTGATTTCTCTGTCGAATTCCAAGGTCGCAAACAATCGATTGATAACATCGCGGCACATCAATTTATTGATGGTTTATTGATCATCAAGGACGGTGAAATAGTTGTGGAAAACTACTATGGCCACCTCAGGCAAGATCGTCCACATTTGATGAATTCAGTGTCTAAGTCCATTGTTGGGCTGGTTGCTGGAAAGCTTGCCGCACAGGGTGTTATTGATCTGGAGCAACCGGTGTCCCATTACGTGCCCGCGCTTGCAAAGAGTGGCTATGGCCCGGACTCACTGCAGACCGTACTCGACATGCGTGATGGGTCTGACTACACGGAATACTATGCAGACTTCACGACCACATTTCGCCTGCAAGACTGCGCCATTGGTTGGACAGATGCTGACTATTGTCCGAAAAATGGGCCGATCGGCCTCTATAAATTTCTTCCGACGGTCGGGCGAGATAAATCAAAATTGGGAACCTTCAGTTATCGATCTGGGTCCACTAACGTCATCGGTTGGGTACTTGAAGCAGCGACAAAACAGCCTCTCGCAGAATTGATTTCAGAGCATGTCTGGCGACCGATGGGCGCCGAGTTTGATGCCAATATCACTGTGGACAAAGGCGGCTTTGTGTTAGCCGACCACGGTATCAGCGCCACCTTGCGTGACCTTGGGCGCATGGGATTACTCGTGCTGAACGATGGGAAGGCCTTTGGAAAAGAGGTGATTCCGGCTGCCTTTATCCAAGACATTAAGGGTCAGCCAGGCGACCCAAGCTGGTCTGATTCGGCGCCTAGCGGATACAAGCCATACTATCGTTCATTTTGGTGGGGCGAAGGGAACCCTGGCGGCGACATAAGCGGCTATGGCATACATGGCCAATTTGTCAGGGTAGTACCTGAGGCCGGCCTCGTGATCACTGTGTATTCAACATGGCCGCGCGCAGATGGTGATGGTGAGACTCACGGCTGGGATCCTTCATTGGCGTTAATGGATGCGATGATTGCCAAGTTTCGGTGATTAGTTAATCAGCACTACACCTAACAAAGAGTATTAATGTAATGAAACTTAAAATAACACGTCGGGATTTTTTAAATGGAATGGCTATAGGCATTGGAACAGGGCTGCTGTTGCCTACTCAGGTACTCGGGCAAGGGTCGCCATCCAAGTTACGTTCGAAAGCGAGCTATTATCCGCCAACGCTTACCGGGATTAGGGGTAACCACCCCGGTTCGTTTGAGGTGTCGCATGCGCTCGCTTGGAGTGGCATAAAACCAGTTAAGTACGACACGCTCAATCAACACTACGACTTGGTGATTGTGGGGGCAGGTATTAGTGGTCTTGCAACTGCCTGGTTTTACCAGAAACGTATGGGGCTCGACGCAAAGATTCTTTTGCTCGACAATCATGATGACTTTGGCGGGCATGCTAAACGTAATGAGTTTCACGAGAACGGGCGGATGCTACTGGGCATAGGTGGTTCCGTGAACCTTTCAAGTCCCAGCGGTTACAGCCAAGTAGCAAAAGGCCTGTTGGATGATCTTGGCATTGATCTAGGTGCCATGAAAGCTAACATGCATAAATTCGACACATCGAGCTCACAGGCTAGCACCGTGATGGCGCTTAGCGGCCCTGATGGGCACGTGTCAGTTACTGGGCAGTGGCCAAACTTTATGCTCGGTATCGGCGACTACGAAGCAGCAATTTTTGCCCTACCATTGCCCAAGTCGGAGCAGGGCAAGATAATAGAGCTACTCAGTGGCGAACGAGATTATCTCAGTGATTTGTCGCTGAGTGAGAAAAAAGCCTATGTTAAAACGGTCAGCTACGCCCAGTTCCTGACCGAACGGGTGGGGCTCTCAACAAAGACAATCTCTATCTTCTACCCGGTGCCCAAATTGCATAGTGGAGACGCAGCCTCTAGGATCAGCATCATGGAGGCATTCTATATGGGTTGCCCTGGTATACAGGGCATGAACTGGCTCGAGGAGGTTGCCAAAAAACTTAAAGACAGTGGAGCAGGTCAAGAGTACTCGTCGTTGTATTTTCCAGACGGTAATGCGTCCGTTGCCAGACTACTTGTGCACAAACTGATCCCAGCGGTGGCCCCTGATACCGAAGGATTTGGTGATATCGCGACAAGTCGCTTTATCTATGATGAGCTTGATAAACCGGTACATGCGGTTCGGTTGCGGCTAAACACAACGGTAGTTGGCGTCCAAGAATCTGGAGACCACAAAGTCACTGTGGACTACGTCCACAATGGCAACGCTCAGCGTGTCACCGGCGATCATTGTGTACTTGCCTGCTACAACGCCGCAATCCCGCACCTGTGCCCGACTCTACCTACAAAGCAGCAAGAGGCACTGCGCTATGGCGTTAAAGTACCGTTGGTATGGGTCAATGTCGTGTTGAAAAACGGGCACGCCTGGTCGAAACTTGGGACTGACTCGGTGACTTGCCCCAATGACCCATATGTCGTCATGAACGTCTCGCCAGCCACAACAACCGGTGGTTATCAGCCACCACGCGGACCGGATGATCCTCTGGTGGTGTTAATGATGAGCGCTCCAGCCGCAGAGTCTGCGGGTACAGAAACGGCCCGTGAATTACTTCTTATGGCGCGCCATAAATTATATACCACCACTTTTGATACTTATGAACAAGAGATCCGTGGTCAACTTCAGGGTGTGCTTGGTAAACACGGCTTCAATCATGAGATCGATATTAAGGCGATTACCGTAAATCGTTGGTCTCATGGCTATGCATACGAGTACAAGGCACTGGACGACCCTAACTGGGCTAAAGGCCAAGCGCCTCATGAGATAGGGCGAGCCCAATTTGGGCGGATCTCCATTGCTAATTCAGATTCCGAGGCTCACGCTTATATGGAAGCTGCTATTGATGCGGGCTCGCGAGCGGCAGAAGAGCAAGTCATGCTAAGTAAAAAAATGGCTAACTGACGACACCGTTATTTATCACCAAGACATGACAGTATTACCGTGCAAATCTTGTCGATATCAATGTCCGGACGCTACCGACTAAAGTTCAAACATTAACGAGAAATCATCAACGTTTTAACGACAGATGATAAAAGAGGAAGACGAATGTCTACGTGGAAATTATTAACAATAGTGGTATGCAGTGTTATTTGTGGCCTAACTTTTAGCGCAGAAAAAAAAGGATAATCACCAACACCTATGAGACTTGCAATAGACACGCCCTATAGCGAGCTAAGTACGGATTTTCCGCCTTGGCCTAAGGACGTCATCATTGCCGGCGAGTCAGTACATCGCTACAAAAGATTTTATGCGGGTGATATTACCGTGGAGATCTATGAGTCAGAACCGTTGACATTGCGCGTCGACGATTTTCACATCGACGAGTTTGTAACCGTGCTAAGTGGCAAACTGATTCTTACTACTATAGGAGGCAAGCCACAACATTTTGGCCCAGGCGAAAGTGTTCTGATACCAAAAGGCTTTACCGGAACCTGGGAAATGCAGGGAAATTTCCGCGAATTACTCGTGGTGATGACGGATACTGATTAGCGATATTTTAGCATGGGTATAAAGCCGATGAAAAAAATCTATGAATGCTTATCAACGGTAACAACACAATAGCTTTCGGTTACTATACTGAGGAAAGAAATTTTTAAAAATATTTCGACGCTATATCGTAACGTAAAAATCTAATTGACAGGAAAAGACAACAGCGAGCAAGACAGAAAATAGACCTTAAACCTATACGCCATCAAGTATTATTCTTGCGCAGCGGGTTCACAAAACTTTCAGCATCCATAATCTGCTGTAACACTTTGTATAGTTGGTCTTAAAAGCGCACTTGTTTTATTACAACAT
>TARA_B110000902_G_scaffold267235_2_pt1 | contig 22086 bp, 21 predicted proteins | sample TARA_B110000902 | Tara Oceans TARA_B110000902 (sample SAMEA4398009) | marine metagenome | biome: Polar Biome; feature: [SRF] surface water layer (ENVO:00010504); material: water (ENVO:00002006), including particulate matter (ENVO:01000060) such as... | depth 5 m | reverse complement strand
TGGTGGTGGTGGTGGTGGTGGTGCCGGTGCTGGTGGTGTTGTTGGTGCTATGGTTGGTGTGGTTGAACAATTGGTATCATTAAAGGATGTTGTTAGTTCGGTAACATTAAATATATTTTCCTCATTATGAAACCCCCATGTAATTGAATTATTGTCATAAACACTGAATTGCATCAAAGAATTAGAAATGTCGTCAAAAGTTGATACATTTAACGTTATATTAAACACTGCAAATTTGTACTTGGCATTTTGAAATAAAGACGCATAATATTCTTGCGCTGAAAGAGATGTATAATTTTCGGTAAAAATTTGCCGTACGTGTAATCCATTTAAGTGGTTGGCTTGTAATACATCAGGGGTATTACCTATTAGTTGTGACGCTGAATCATCATCCACAACAAATGTAAAATCGTGTAAATCGTCAAAATCTTCGTTAGTTTTATTGTAGGCCGCTGTATTACGATGTAATGTTACAAGTCCGCAGCCAAAAGACGAATGTAACTTAATTGGAATGCCGTTGAGTGGATCAAATCGAGAATTAGCGGTTGTTGTAAAATAAACGGCATTAGTTGAATCTTGTGTTACTCTATCAAGCGCATAAGTAAAACAATATTGATTCAAACCATCCGATTGTGAATATAGATTATCATTGTTAAGTGTTACTCCCCACGTATTATGTTCACTTTCATTTAATGAACTTACCTTTAACATGTACTTGTCAAATACAGAGGTGTTCGATGTTACGGTACACGCAGGCGGCATAAAGTACATATTTTGCTGGCCAGATGTTTCAATATCAAGAAATACAGTCAAACCAAGCAAATTGCGTTTTGCAATACCATGAACAACAATATTGCCTTGTGTTCTGTTACGACAAATGTCACGCACCGACAAAGTAGTGCTAGTGCTGCTGTCAATGGGGGGATTGTCATCATCAAAGGGTATATCGTAGCCAAACAAATTGTCATTGGAGTTGTCATTATTGGGGGGGTTGAGTGTATCGTCATAGCCGGTGTTAGTGTCTTCATCGGCCGCAAATGACTCACTACTGGCACCAAAAATGGATGAGATTCTGTCTAATGTGTTTTGCGAATACCCAAGATCGCTGTCTACAGTATATTGGCACATATCAATGATGTCGGTTAGTGTACTATTAGGTACACGCGTTAATACTAATTTAAACGAGCCGTCGTCAGTTTCAGTTGCATTATCGGAAAACGGTGGGTTTCGTACTTGTTCGTCTGGTTTCTGAATGTATACGTACGTATAATAATACAAAGCATAGTAAGGTTTGCACGTGGTGTCATAGTTGTTGGCGCCCAAAATTGCAGTTAAACAAAACAGACTTAACATTATGCAGCGCACTATAAGTAGAATATGTATGAGCATATAATACTTTTTGAGTTGTCTCAGGTCTGTTTTTGTTTTGGTGCACACTGCAAATAAACAAAAGACAAGTGCTATTTAAATTTAGTTGCAACGTCAGTTGCAAATGTTGCTATAAGATTAGCAAACGTAGAAAGTGGTGATTGCGATGGCGACTGAAATTTTACTTTGCTTCCGGAAACGGCAGTATAATGTGGTATGCCAATCCATTTAACTTTGCAATACAATACAACAGCCCAAAGACAAATGGCTAATATCAAAGCAGTTAAAAACAGTGCCATAATGTAAACGCGGTCATCTGTTTTACCTTTGGGGATAAGTGTTGATGGGGGCATGTAAATTGTCGTTGTTGTGGAAATAGTTGTGACGGTTGTTGATGTAATTGTGGTTGTAACGTTGTGCCATTTTTGTGTTTGTATTAAGTTATCACAGTGCGATAAGGCAGTGGTATCTTGCACCGCATTTGAAATGTTTTGTAGAGACGACCAGTTGTAATGACTAAGAAATGTGTCCGTGTACGGTTGTACATACGAATTAAAATCATCGAAAGTCAAATTTCCTGCTTGTACAAGTCTGCAACATTGTGTATTTTCAGTCCACAAGTGTGTTGAATGTGTTATTTGTATTGTAATATTTTCTCTGGTTGACGCTTCAAAATGTTCTTCGCGTTGACCACGAACATATGCAATAGGCCAGGTGCACTCTGAATCTATAGGAGTTCGTGAAAGCGACGGACAATCATTTCCCGCCAAATCAGATTTATTTGCCAACACACAATCTCTGCAAACACGGTCACTAGTGGAAGTCAGTGGCAGTTGTTCATACTTTGCAGCGCCGTCTGCACCACAAGGCGGCGTAGCCTCAATGCAGTATCGCTGTAAGAGATCAACACGCCCCTTAGTTTCGTAAAAGCATGTTTCAAGAGTTAACGTTGGTGCGCTTATAATTGCGTTAATGGTTGGCACCACGTCATTTACAAACAAGGAGTGTCTAATTTGTGTCAAATTATTGGTCAACAATGCATTAGATCGTTCGTTGACATTGTTTGTTGGCAAAACTGCTCCGGATGTTGTCAAAACACCAGTAAATACAGATAGGTCGTTGCTGGTTTGTATTGTTGTTAACGCTGATACGTTTGTAACATCAACGGAAGAGTAAAAATATGGCGGACAAGTTGCATTGGTGTCTGGTCTTACACATACAGTCGGTGTTTTTGATGTACCGTTTATAAGTGTCGTAAACGGTGTTTGGCATAATTCGTGAGGTACACATGCCAATGCCCCTGAAGAAGCCGACCATTCATTTGCCAGGCATGCACTGCAAAAACTGCTAAAAATCAGTTCCATTGCATTAGGATCAATTGGGTGTACATTACACACATTATCTTTGGGCACAAATGTTACGTGAGTGCTGTTTACTATAGTATCAACATTACCCAGTATTTCTTCGTAGCTACTACTACTTTGGGGTTTGTATATAATGGCCCCTATTGCAATTATTTCCGTGTTGCCGTCTAATTTAATTTGGTGAGTATTGCAATAAATTGTGCCATTGAGAGGAATATCGTGTGTGACTGTCGCACTTAATTGTACATTAGTATTGTTGGTATTACTGCAATTAACAATTGTTGGCACGCCTAAATGTGTAGCAGACCAGTTCAGCTCTGTGTTATTGCAAATGCCTGGGGTACCATCATGGCACTGCAACTTACCGCAAGCAAGGGTATCTGCTGCAAAAAACACAGTGTTACCGCACGTGCAACTACCGCCAAACGAAGGTATCGACAAAGTTTTGTTATCGCTCGCAAAACGTGGTTGTAATTCCGAAAAGTTTTTAAGGGCACTGGTATCAACTGTTACAATGTTATTATTAATGGTTTCTACGGTTACGGTTGTAAAATACGGCATTAATATCTGACCAGCCAATCTGTGGGTTGAAAATCGCAACGTGTCACCTGTACGAACAAAAGGAGCATCTATCAGCGTGTCACCTGTACGAAATAAAGGAGCATCATTAAGTCGCATTATTTTCAGGGAAACATTTGTAAGTAACTCAACAGTAACCGATGCATATTGGCGGTAGTAAAATCCTGCAGGACAGTATGTAGCGGGTGTAGTAGTAGTTGTGGTACTGGTTGTGGTTGTTGTTGCTGTACTGTCACCAGCAGAAGAAGAAGGAACAACAGTTGTTGTTACGACCGCCGTTGTCGAAACTGTTGAAAGCGTTGTTGTTGAAACAGTAGTGATAGGATCTGGCATGTATGATAGCATGGGCCAATGGTCAAGATGCGGATCACCTGGCGTATCGTCGTATGTTGTGGTACCGGAATAAGCTTTTATTGCAAGTATATCAGCAGAAAGCAAAGTTCCTGATACTTCCCCTTTGTCTCTAGTGTTCGAAAACCCGCACATCATTTTATCAGGCCACTGTGCGTTAGTACCATCGCAAAAACTGTCAAAATAAGTGCACAGCTGGGTGTTATGTTCAAATTGCCACGCTACGCATTTGCTTTTGCCCGATATTTTCCAGTTGGGGATTGCATTGGCTGCTTGATATGTACCGAGCATTGTGAGACAATTAGCCACACAGGTTTTCCACGACGAAATGCCGTGTTCGGTTTTAAATTGATGGCCTACGTATGCCAGTGGCATCATTTTGTGGTTGCCAAAAAACGACACCATGTCACCGTTGTAGGCAAATCCTTCGGGATTAACACTATAATCGTACGGTGCACAATGATAACCTACGCCCCCACTCCAGGGAACAGTAAAACATTCGTCTGTAATTTTCCAATTTACAAGATATTGATTTTTCTCTTTGTCTTTAGATGAGATTACCGCACACGGCAGCAATAACACAACAAACAAAACAAACACTGTATGCATTTAGAACTAACAGACAATGTCTTTACAAAATTTAGAAGTATATAGTACTTTTTATTTTTGTACCAAACGCCATTGCAAAATGATAAATCAATTACTGCACGTAGTTGTGTGGGTGATTGTTGTTAGTTGTGCATTGATGTGCGACGCCGACACAAATCATACGTGTTTACAGGATAAAGACGTAAGATCAAGCATAGAAGCATGCGTAAATCAAAGTGCAATAGGCAATTGCACGGTGCACCCGTACGGACATATAAGCAATTGGTGTATGACAAACGTGACCACGCTTTCAAGTGCGTTTGCTAACAAAGCGGAATTCAACACCGACATCTCACAATGGGATACACAATCGGTAACGTCGTTTGTCAATACTTTTGGTTATGCGTCTGCGTTTAATCAATCGTTAGATGCATGGGACACAAGTGCGGTTATTGAATTCACGGCTACGTTTGTGTACGCTAATGCTTTTAACGGAAACATTGCATCGTGGAACACAAGTGCGGCGTTAAATTTTGTTGCAATGTTTTTGGGAGCAAGTGCGTTTAATCAGCCGTTGGCAAGTTGGAATACTGGCTCATCTTCTTCATTTGGATTAATGTTTTATGACGCTGTATTGTTTAACCAGCCATTAAACTCGTGGGATACGTCGGCTGCCACGTCAGTGTCAGGCATGTTTTCAAATGCAAATGCATACAACCACAACGTGTCGTGCTGGAATGTTTCGTCGATAGATTACAGCGCGGGCTATTTTATGCTGTACAACCGCTCGTCAGCCACCACTAATCTCCAAGCAACGTGTTGGTACGACTACGAACTTCAAAATGTAACATCAAGCAACTGTAGCGCAGCAAATTGCGCGCAATACAATGATGTTACCTACGGTAATGCTCTGATTGTGTCAGTTACAAACAACAGTGTTTACGTTGCGCAAAATGACACCGCGACAGCAGCAGCTTTAATATGTCTTATTGTATTGTGTTTAGGTGTATTTGCAACGTTGCTTATGTGCAGCGATATGACGTACATACCCCCGCCGATAAAAGAAGCGTCGTTGTAAATAAATAATGACAACTGTTTGGTTGCCAGGTTGGCACCTTACGTCGCCTGTAGCAAAGGGCCCAACGGAAACTGCTGCACTGCAGGCTGCTGGACTTGCTAATTGGCCATTGCACGTACCGCCACCACCCGCAATTAAACGAAAGCCTGCAACACAAGCGCGCACATTTATGTGTTATGCATGCTCAAACAAGTTTACGACATCAAAGGCACGTGCAAATCATACACGGCGCCACAAGCAACATACAGTTAAGCACGCTTGCCCGTGGCCAGGCTGTGGTAAAATATTTGCGAGGTCCGACGGTTTGCGCAGACATTTTCGTTGCCACACGTAAATATTATGTTTCACGCTGTTTTTTTGCCCTGACTTCAACTTCGTCTGCTCTTACACGTTTGCTGCTTAACAACGGCTCTGAATTACCACCGTTACGCTTGTCAACTTCTGTTGGGTTTACAGCGACTGCGTGCGTTAAAAACATGGATGCTGGAACATGATATGCCATACCGTACAATTTAGGCAATTCACACGGTTCAATTTTGTCATGCAAAATGTCTAATTCGTAAGGACTTATTGTTGGTTGAAATTGTATAATTGCCCCGTCTACATTAACACCACTAAACATATTTTGAAATTGATGCCGCAATCGAGTCGTGCTTGTAAAGAACGATTGCAAAACCATTTCATTCAATCTAGGGTTTACCCCCGTGCGCTCTGCGTTTATGTTGCGCCCAAGCACTTGGGGTGGGACATGGAAATGGAACATAATGTTGTACATTGTTTGATTCAACATTTGAAACCCATCTGTTAATGACATTAAAGATCGCGAAGCATGAATATCCTTTCCATCAGTAATCATGTGCTCTGTATGCTGCATGTTAGTGTTGCGTTTTTCAAGACTTGTGTTAGACCCGGCTAGTTTTGTTTGCGTCGAGTTTAATCGTTCACGCGCAACAGCCGATGTTTCTTCCAGTCTTCGAATGGAAGTAGCTCGGTTTTGCACAAGCGTTTGAAAATTGCTGTCTATTGTATTAATACGTGACCCAGCCACAGAATTTGATGTTTGTTGTTGGAACCATTGTTTTGAGGAACCGTTGTGATTGCGCAATGTTTTGTCAACCACGGTAAACACCGTTGGTCGGCTGTTGAAATGATCACGCCTGCGAATATTTTCGTACATTTCATTGTAAATATCAGTGTCTTCTAGTGCGTTGTAGGCCGAGCTGTTTAACAAACACCCACCATTTGCGGTGCGTATCGGCGGATTGACCATCAGAATATTCCACAACTCAGTGTTGCCAGACACATCCGACATGTCGCAGACCCACTCGCCGTTATTATACACAACACTAACTGTACCAGGTACTGCAATCACAATTTTGTTTGCAACAATTCGCCACGCGCAAAACCCCGAAACGCAAATGCTTACTACGCCATCATGCAGGCACGTGTGCACCCAGTCTGGTGTTAAATCAATGCTTGCATATTTCTTGTTTTTAAAAAACACCGGTGGGTGGCGCACAATTTCACAAATCAAAGTGTGCATGGCATGTTGATGCACAGTGTGAGCCAATGAAACGCGTGCCACTTGATTTATTACCGATGCATTTAAAGTGTACTTGCTATTACCAGCGTCTTTATGTTTTTGCAGCAATATTAAAGGTTTGATTGCATCGTAATCGGCATAATGGGCATCAGTCATGGAAGTGTGTGCCGGGCAAATATTTTGCTGCCGTACTAACTAATATAACTGCTCCAAATACTGTCGTGCCCGGAACCGCAAACGCCGCAGAACTTAAGGATATACCAAATGCAAACGTCCAAAGATGTTGTGTGTGCAAACACACAAACGACATAGTTGCCCACCACAAGACAATATCGTACCACGAAATTTGAAGTGACAACAAAATTACACCAAGTGTCATGAGAAGTGCATCTGTAGAAGTTGTGTTGCGCATTATATGCATAATACTATTTATAGAACGTGTAACGATATACTTGATTGTCAAAGATGTATTTGTCGTATGCAATAAGAGACCAGCGTGCATCATGTTTTTCATTTTTTAATTCCAAAACGTGCTACATTCAAGAAATAGTGGACAACGATTGTTTTGCAGCAAAAACGCATAAATTGTGGGTAAAAACAATTATTGCAGGCAATCGTACATCGCTTTTTGTATGCCCCAAAGCTTGCACATTACAATGCCATCAAATACCGTTTGTTCAACACCAATGTGCACAATCATCTTTGTACCCGCAATTTTTGTTTAGTGTGTCAACAATACGTAATGACATGTGCACAGCAAATGATATGTTAGAACGAATGCCTGTATCTATATTTAATCCCATAACCTGGTCTATGTTTGTTTACGTTGCAAGCGTTGCAATTGTTTGCATTTATCTTGTACTATTTGCTGGTCGACCAATATACATGTATTGCAGCCAATCAAAACGCAATGCAGCAATGCAACACGCGGACAACGGCAGTTATAAACATACTAGAACAAACTCGGTCACATTCACAACAAACCCTTGACCGATTGTTTTCTTATTTACTGTGCGAATCACCAAACAAAGTGTTGCCAAATGTGTACGGTGGATACACGTATTTGCATTTGGCCGCTCTGCATCAACATTATCGAGCCGCTGCTTTGCTTGTCATGTGTGGTAACAATACTGATGACACTGATAATGCGGGTGATACACCTGCAAACGTGGCATGTGATGCCGCCGCAGACAGTTCCAGTGTACAACAACATCGGTCTGCTGTTTTCTGGGACATTGTGTCACAATCGTGCCACCCACTTCAAATTGCATACATAAGCAACAATTTAGACGCAGCGTTTGTGTTGCTGCTTAAGCGTCAGATGACTTTGCAATCGTGTTCGTACTCTATTGTGCAACGTGTGCTAAACCGCAGCAAATTTGTTTCCCCTGCGTTACACGCTTGTCTTAAGTTGTGGTCGCCTACATCCAAGGCAACGCAAGTGAAACCACATGGGTTTCAACAAACACTTTTTACTGTTTTGCTTGTAGCCAATCGATTGTCGCAAGATACAACAATGCATTTGCCATTAGAATTGTGGTTTTTAATTTTAAAAATTACACCGCCAATTGCGTAGTAATTTACAACTAAAACAATATAGTCTGTTGCGTATGAGATGCACCGCGATAACGCAACGTAGTATTTTCCGCAAGTGGGGCTGCAAATGAAATCGATACGGTGGTATCGTCAGGTGCAACCGCAGTTGTTTTGGTTTTTGTTGCACGTTTGCGTGACTTGATTAATTGAAAAAGAAATACACAACAGGCACAATATGATAGAATTGCATGGATTTTTGCAATTGTTATTGTTGTATGCCAAACCGGATACAATAAAATGTTTGCTGCAATGTGGCACACGCCAACACAAACACGACGCCACGGCAAAACTACGTCTGCAACAGCACCTTTTACCAACAACAACAGCGGCAACAAAATATGCACAGCAATGTATAAAATAATTATTAATGACCGTTTGCTGGTAGTTAAATGAAACGAAAATATTGATAGAATTGTTGCCACAATTGACCACGTGCCGGAAAACCGAAGGTTAATGTCCGAAACCGACAAAGATAATGCTGGTACCGACACTGCTGCTACGGTAAACATGCCACATGTCAATAGCAACGTGGCTACTGTGTCGTCAACAGACCACATGACAATTGTAAATCATAAAGCCATAAATACTAATTTTGATCGAGCGGTGAATCTGCCGTTGCGTACATTAATTGCGTCGCAACAAGATATTTTAGCAATTGTTGCATTAGTTGCACACGTCGAACAAACGCAGAACAACGACACGGACATTTATGGACATGTAGACAACCAATACACGGCCGAACGTTCTGAACTGTTGCTTTTAAACCCTCAAATGTTGTGGGAATGCCAATACATTTTGTATGTTCTTATGATGTTGTTGCCCGTGTTGCGTGACGCAATATTCAAAGACGAGCCAGCTGCAGTACATGTTTTGATAAAAGACAAGTTTGTAAGTTTACTGAATACATTTTTGTGGGGCGAAAGACATAAACCAAACGTCAGCCAATATGCACTAACCCCACTTGAGTTGAGCGTACGAGTAACAACGTTAATTGAACAAGCTTATTTTACGGCGTAAAGGAGACGGGCTGCCCCAATTGAGCTTGCAACATTTGTGCCAATTCAAGTGCTTGTGGCTGCAACGCAAGTACAGCATCAATAGCTGTACCAACTAATGCAAATTGTGGTTTCGTGTGGTACAAAGGTTCACACCGAAGTAAATCATTGTGTAATCCACCGTTGTCTAGCATAGCTAAAGTTGCAACAAACGCATTAGACGGCTCGTTTGTAAGCAAAACAGGCAATGCAATTAACATGTCTTTAAGCACAAGCAGTTCGTTGTTGCGGCGTGCGTTTAAATAGCTAATTACATACGACGCTTCTGTCATAAGTATATTTGCTTAATAAATTGCAGGTTAAACAGTAAATATGAACATAGTGTTAAAAGCATTTGTTAGTAAAAACAGCGCTTGTCTTTAGCGTGCTATTAGCATGTAACAGTGGTTAAATAAGGTTTGGCTGGCGGGTGCTCACATCTGATACAAGTATATGTTGTTTTTACATTAAATTGCAAACAATAAATATGGACAGGTCGCTTATTGCGCTTATAGCCGGTTTAATCTTGTGGTATGCGATAAAATACACATTTAGATGGGAACACAACACAATGCCAGATTGGCACGTACGCATGCCATACGTATTGTTGTGCATAATTACTATTATGTTTGCAGCATGTGTATGGTTGCTGCCAACATGTTCGTACTCGTTGCATGTGTATGCGGCATATTTGTTGATAGTATCGTCCGTAGCACTTGCATTAGACATGCTGGACGGCACGTTTGTTATCCTCAAAAAATGGACCTTGCATCCTGCCCAATCTATTGCACCGGGGCATGCTGCGTGTGCATGTGCTCTTGCCTATTTAAACGGCGCTGCTTTACGTTTGTCTGCTGCAACAACATGCAGTGTATTTGTATCAATAGCAGCAACAACATTATTGTGTGTGTTTGTAAGTGTAGCGCAATCAGCACGGGGTGGATGTTTGCAACGCAAGCGTGGAACAAGCAAATGGCATTGTATAACACGCGAAATTCACATGTTGCTGACAGCTGACAAACGCAACGTAAATGACAATGACATTAGTACAGTGTACCACGCAGCATCAAACACTCATTACGAAGTAAAAATATTTTAATAGGCATCCCACAATAGACTCTTGTAATACAACCAATGTATACAAAACTAAATTATTACAATAATCTAAAAAAAATGCCTCAAATAAAACATACTTCGGACCAAAACAAATTAATTGATACGTTTTGGAAAACTTCATCAACGTTGATATGTGTTGCACCGCCGGGGTGCGGCAAAACTACAGTGTTGCAACATATTGTTGCAGTAATTCATGATACCTGCAAGACAGAAGCAGTTGTAAATGTTGCACCAACAGGCATAGCGACACACCACATGCCCATGTGTCACATACCCAAGTGTAAAGTTGAAGTACAACCCATGACACTAGCACGGTTGTTAAAGTGCAACTTTGTAAACGATGTCCTTCATTGGAATGCTTGTCTTGGTCATGTTACGTTTGTTCATGTGGTGATTGACGAGTTTCCAATGGTTGACGCCGAACAGTTTGATTTGCTGTTAAAACAGCTTGCAGTGCTAAAAATTCGGTGGCGGCTTGTTCTAATAGGTGATCCATGCCAACTTCCTGCAGTGGGCATATCCATTTTTAACAGCCGCAAATTTCAAGCATTGTTGTTGCAGTCTCATACAATTGTTCCATTGACAACGCAAGTTCGGTTTTTAAACTGTCCGACGGGTGACATGTTAACATTTTGCACGTTGTTGCGAAAACGTCACGTGAACCGCAGTTGCATGTACATCCAAGAACGATTTCTTACAAAATCAAAACCACCGCCAGGCGGTGCCGGTGTTATTTATTTAACGTATTGCAACGCAGCACGCGAACAATTTGTGGCTGACGGATTAATGTACAGCCACAATGTTAATAAAACAATTGTATATTCAATTGTAACACCTGCGGGGAGAGAGCGATTTACATGCGGCCCCGTCATGATTACTAAAAACAACAAGGAAAATCGTTCACTTGTTAACGGCCGTATTTTGCAGATGGATGCTATTACAGGCACACCAAGTTTACAGCCAGATCCGTTGTTTCCTTGTGCACGTGTTCTTAAAAGCGACAAACAGCTGTGCATGCATTTAATCGACGACCACGGCAACGAACTTACTTTGAAAGCAACTGGCGTTCAAATAAATGCCAAAATTGTGCATACATTGCACGCTACGCAAGCGTTTGCAATTACAAAACACAAAGCACAAGGCTTAACGTTGTCTAAAACACAATATCCATACGTGATTATTGATCTTGATAAATGCCCGTCATTTGAGGCTTTGTTTGTTGCGTGCACACGCGCTCAAGAATTCAATCAAATTCATTTTTTGCCAATTGATTTGGATCGTATTGCAAATATGATTAGACAACCCATGAACCAGAATGCACAAACGTTTGTAGATCATGTTTGCGCGCATCTTTCTACGACCCAGTTAACTTAGTTAAATTAAAGAGGCCTTTACCTGGCACAACAACGTATACATTGTGATTCAAGACAAATGATCCCGCGACTATTACAGAAAGAGCCTTTACAGTTACACCCATTGTAGAGTGCGTGATATTTAATTGTGTTTCATCGGCAGCGCACACGCCAACAAAACTTCCGATCTTATCGCCCAAGCAGCCAACAGGGGCACCAGACAAAAACGCCTTTTGCGACGTCTGTAAACGTATTTGGTTGTATGCTGTTGGCCATGCGTGAGATTCCGATGCCCGCAGCACCGGAACAACCGCTATTACAGGCGCGTCTGTGTAAAATTCAGTCATGCGCGTGTTGCGCACTTGCGCTGTAACGCCATATACAAAAGCAATACAATTGGCGCACACAGTCCGTAAAAGTAATAGTACTGATGTGTACTGCTGTGAAAATTAGGCGGCCGGTGCTGCAGTACCGAACGCGCCAGTGTGTAGGGCGAAATTGACCAATCGTTTATCACGTCCGCAGGTACATCGCATACTTGTGGTACTACAATAATTTGCATATCTAAAAAAGCATTAAACATAGCATTGCTAGCTCTTATTTCATTTGGCGTAAACACAAAATTGTGGGGGGCAATGTGTGTTGTGTGAGGATGCTTTATCAACATTGCCATTGTGTACAAAATATAACTAGAATTAACCGTCCACGGCTTAGGGGGGTTGTAATCACAGTTGGTGTAAAATGTCCCGTTGGCCCAGGGGGCGTGCAGTACAGGTTTGCAACTGGATATATTAGACGTATTGTCCGGCAAAAAAATCATGGTTTGTTTAATCTGCACACCGATATTTATGCCAAAACATGTTTGCTAATATCGTATCGTTAATATTGTCAGTAGTATCATGCTGTTGTATAAAAGCATACACGTTAAATTGAGGCACAACGGTACAAAATGAATTTGATTGCATTTCAATTTCGTTTGTAGTCAACGCAAAACGATAACCATTGTTATTTGCAATGCCTGACACCGTGGTGGGTGATTCCGCGAGTTGTTCGGCCGACGCCTGTACTTGCATTACAACATCTGTAAATTGTTTTGGTAAAACAATTTTTGTTGTTAACATTGGATGAAAAAGACAATGTTGGTTAAGATGTTCAAACGATGATAATGTTGTTTCGGTTGCTAACTTGATATTAGGTCTTTCTGTATACAAATGATGTAACGCCCACACTTTATAACACCATTCATCACAGTTTTTTGATACGTTTTGGTAAAACGATTGCAACGTTGTTTCTTGATAGCGTTTATAATACACGTTTAACCGTTTAAATATATCCGCCCTATCATAATTGTGCGTGTTTGGGCTTTCAGCGTCCTTCACACGTGTCAAAGTAGTATCGTTAAAACAATATATGCTTGTTACAGATAACAGTTGAGAAAATGATATAATGTTTTCTTGGTGAAAATACTTATCAAATTGGGCTTTAGATAATAAACGTACAAAATCACAAAATAATAAAATCCACGCAACCACGGAGCGATCTCTGCTCAAAGTATTGTATTGCGTCTGAATGTATTCATACAGTACAATTAAATGCGTTTGTTTTAACATGTCGTTTGTCATGCGTGGCAAAAGCTTATCAATGTGTGGCAACATTCGAAAAAAATGCCTAGGTTCAATTACACAATGACGAGAGACAGTGTTATCATCTGCAATGGTCCATTGTACAACATGTGCACTTTTCGTAATGTCCATTAGCCCTGGTATATAAAGGCATGAAACACTCCAGTCTAATTTGCTCTCACTGTCAACACATACATTATTGCAATATGCAAGTTCTAGTTGGCGTGCTACTGATTGAGTAAATACCGGATCTACAAAATAGTTTACGAGGTCGATTCTTACAGAACCATCAGTGTTGCAATATGTCGTTCTCCAAAAGTCTTCTATTGCAACAGTATCGTAAACATATTGATACACTCCAGGAAGTGGTAGCTTATCTATTTTTGGTACTGCCAGGGCCCCAGCATACGCAGTGCCGTGAAACAAAATATAATACAAATGTAAACAAGCAATGTATACATATGGAATTTTCGCATTGTTTGTTCCAAGCCTGTCATGATGCAATTGCCAGTTGCCATTCACCATTGCTGTTGGATTAATCCCCCAATATGTTGGAACATTATTATGTCTGTAGATTCCATTGTTCCTGTTGTATTCACGTAACAACGGCAACAAAATAGCCACTTGCTGCAACGTAATACAATAATGCGAACGTGACATGTTTGATGTTGACACACTGCGCTCAATGTTGCATTTTACGTCTGCAATTGTAAGCAACACACGCCGACGGTATTCACCCAGAACTGCGTATTTGTTATTTAGTGCACGATTACCATCAACTTTATCATATTCAGGTAAATTATTGTCGTCAACTGGCATATAACGAAGTAATGTACTAGTATCGTTTAAATTTTGCATTGCTGCAACAACGGTTTGCCGTGTCAGTGCCAACGTCGACTTTAACGCGGCGTGTACTAAACAATACGCGGCAACTGTTTTTAATTGTCTTTTACGTATAGTGTCACTAAAAGAAATTTCCTCAATTATTAGATGTGCTTCATCAAACTCCTCACTGCACAAACGAACTGACGTATTTAATACAAGTGGAATTGTGCCGTGAAGTGCATAAAAGACCAACGGTGCTGCTGTTGTATCATCAGTTATAGATATTGTATCGTTTTTTATATCTAATGTATAACTTTTTCCTGTATTCATTGATTCCCCCCCTTCAAATATATTGTTGTCGTCAGTTTTTTTAAAGTTAAGGTGTACTTGTGTACCGTCTTCATAATTAAATTGTACCGTAAAGGCGTCTACAACTCGCGCGTTTATTGCAACACCAATACGGTGCATAAAGGCAATATGGTCCGTGGTTAATGGACTTAACAGCGTTGGCATGGTGCAGGTTATACGTTTGTATACTTATTAAATTCAACGTCACCTTTATACACAAATTACAAATAAAATTATATAAAAGTATACCACAAGCAATGTTTTTCAAACGTTCTATTATGTCATATTTGTTCACAATTTATAATTTACAAAAATTATGCGCATTAACGTCGGATACAATCGTCAACACACACTAGTATTACGGTTGATTGCGCCGGTTAATACACAAAACACACAATTGTTGGTAAACACGTGTGAAACAGTCAACAAAGGCGACACTCTAGTTTTACACAATGCAAACGGGCGCAAAGAACGTGTAATTGTTTCAAAAATATCGGTGCGAAACAATTGTGCACACGTGCTAAGCCGGGGACCACAACCGCAGTCGTATGCAACAGGTTCTCTTGTTACATGCATAAAAATTGCTGGTATTGCGCGCGTTATTGACATGAAATATACCACTGAATTTCACGACGTAATGAAATCATTGAACACGGCACCATCCGGCGTGTGGCAATTGCTGGACGCCAATAATGCTGTTATACGACGCATGTTTTATGACCCGGACATATGTACGGTAAAAACAACACGTTTGTCAAAACGAGGAAGACATCATGCAAATGTTCCTATTGAAATTAGCGACGGTGAATTGCAGCAGTACTTAAATTTGACTGCATCCTGCAACGGCAATGCTATTGTCAATATGACCGATTTAAACATGCCCGACATATTAGCACAACAATTGTGTTACGTTAGCATTCTGACAAAAACAAAAGATGCCGGCGTTACTGCTGCACAAGTGCAACACAATCGCCATGTATTTGCCAAAGAGCGGTTGCATGCAACTGCGTTGATACGGGAATGGTTGCTTCAGTTTAAACACCACCCACTTGAAGAAATTATTTGGCGGGCTACAATTGGTCACGGGCCGTGGAAAAAAGTTACAGGCGTAGAAATTACACCGTACTACTACTTGGATTGCAATGTGTTGGACGCAATAAATTCGCAATGGGTTATAGCGGCAATGTTGTCTACTAAATTGCAATGGGGCACACAAAACAAATTTGGCCACAGTGTGTACCCTCGATGCTGGATTGGCAGACTACGTACTGGCAATTCGGCATTGTGTATTGCCGACAGCGTTGACGACTGCATTGCTATTGCGATAAACATGTTTTTGCATCCTACATGTTTAAATCAACTAGCAGCATCAGCTGAATTAATCAATGTGCAGCCAACACGTCGGCAACAACCGCAACACGTACGTCGACCGCCGTGCATGCAATTGACAAATCCAAATGTATACCCTGCCGGCACAACATTAACAAACGCCAAACGCATGCAGCTTGCAACAGTGGCTTCGTATGTCTACCACCAAACTGGAAAATACATGTACTCCGAGCGCATGCTACAAATGATGCACCCTAAGTACAAAGCGGAATCTATTAAAAGCTTTGCAGCTGCACTGCGGCACGACCGAGTGTCAAGCAAACGTTTGACACCGCACGCGTGCGTTAAAATTCAAAACAATTACATGGCGTCGCACATGAAATGTCCATACACATCCGTTCAACGATGCTTAGACAAACTAAACATTGTATTGCCCGTTTCTAAACACACTGCTGTAATTCACCCGGGTATTATCGCAATTGCAGATTAAACGCATGCTTATTTGCCAGAATATATATATGTAAGTATGCAGTACATTACTGCAATGGCATCTACTGATGATCTGTTGCACGTGTTGCAATGCAAAGGATTAACGTTACAACCCGTTGTTGGCGACGGGGCGTGCCAATTTAGAGCCATTAGTGCACAGTTGTACGACGGAAATCAAGAAATGCACAACGACGTGCGCGCAACAATAGTGCAACAGTTACAAAACAACCCAACGTTGTACGAAAAATTTGTAATAAAGAATGGAACGTATAAAACGTATTGTGAACACATGGCGTTGTCGTCGACATGGGGAAACCACACAACACTGCATGCCGCAGCAGACGCATACGGTGCTACGTTTGTTGTTACAACTGTTGGGTTTGAGCAGCCAGACGACATTGTAATTGTGCCGACTGCACTGAAATTGTCGGAGAACCCCCGGTATTTTGAAGGAAAAACTTGCAACATAGTATTTTATGTGGAATGCCACTACGCAAGCACAAGTGCTTCGAACTTCTAGAAGTGCTTTATGTGAGATACAAAGTAGCACAAGATTGTGTTTACATCGATGCCCATTTACTTAAATCGGCAAGATTGGGTGGATTATCCATCCAATTTTGATCGGGGGGCATTGTTTGTATATTTGCTGAACATTGTGACACCAATGGTATTTGATTTGAATGTAAAAGTGTCCACGTGCTTGTGTGACCGCGCTGCGTAACACGATCAAGTTTGCCGTTGGTTAGTGCATGTTGATGCACTTGCTGCAAAACTTTTACATCTTGCGTGCAATATTCAATAATCTTAGGCAAATCTGTTGATGCTGCAGCTGCTGCGCCAGACCACGTTTTAGTTATCTTAAGGGGCGTTGCAAACGATTGCAATGAGGTAAAGTACCCAAACGTGCAAGCAAATGCGTACATAATGTCAATGTGATTGTGGGTTGCTAAATGTGCTAGTTTTTGCGTCAAAGCAACATCAGCACTCGCCTGTGCAATTTTTTTGGCTAAAAATGGTAAATCAAATGCCAAACCGTTGAATGTTACTACAATTGCATCCTTGGGCAATGTTGTTAAATATACCACCATCGACACAGCTGTCTCAAACGTAAAAACAACATTGTTGCAAATAGCAACGCCGCACGTAAAATTGCATTTGTCTATATCCAATCCTGTTGTTTCTATATCGAGATAAACATAAAGCATTGTTGCAGAATACCAAAACGGACACAATGAGCATATACACTGGCCGGTATGTTGACCCGCTTTTAATTGTGGAGGGCAGCGTGTTTACAATTGCACTGCTGACTATGGGAAACAGTACGCACTATACATGGTGGGCAATTTTGGGATATGTTGTTTCAACTTTTGCTACGGCTGTTTTGCCAGACGCAGTGTCGTACCGACTTGATTTAACAGCCGTGGCCACCAGCGTTTTTGTCACATTAGCAGTACCTGTCTTAAGTGCAATTGAATGCACCTTGTTTGTCGAAGCAATGAACGAAAACGGCACATTGCTGTATGCCATTGGTAATTGGTTGCTGCATTTTTGGCCGTCCGTACGCTTGTTGCGACGTGTGTCAATGCACACTGACAAAGTTAAATGCACTCACAACGCGGCTCGCCTGTTTGCATTGTACGTAGCAATTCAACGACCCAGCATTGTGTACAAATGTCCAAATTACATGACCCCACCTGTGTTTCCGCTGGCAGGAATTAGTGTATTATTTATTATCGAATATGTAATTTCAATCAAAATTCAGGCTTCACATAATGCTCAAGTTGCCTAACAATCACCCGGCTGTGCAAGCGTTTCGCCTGCAACACAATGTCTGCCACGGAGTGACAGCCCAGCATACGTGTTCGTTGTCACATTGTACGTTTGCACCACTGCAACAATCTTCGTATTATTTTTGCAAAACAAGCTTGCATGCGCACGTATGCACGCAATACAAATGCACACTTGCTGAATCGCAAGACAGTTCCGGTATTTTGACATGCCCATTAACTGGCATTGAAATGAAAGAAAGAAATTACGTGCAACAAGAAACTATAAAAATTAACGGGCGGGGCGGAAACAGGTTTTTGCAAGCAGGGGTGTACATACCCCACACAAACAATACAAAACTCACAAAACGGAAAAAAAAAACCCCAGTTGTAACTGCTGCAATCATAACCACTGTTATAGCGGGCATCATCAAGTGCAAACAAACAGCTGAACTGTCTACGTTAAGTATGGCTGCTAAAATTGTAAAAAAACACACTCGATTTACCGACGCTTTGCAACAAATGATAAAACATTGTGCTTTGTATTCTTGCAATGAATTGCCGCCAGCATTTTTGGTGCAACACATACTAGAATATTCTAACAGAGTGTACAAAACATTGTCGCCGCTTCCAACGCCATCTGTATTTGTGGCAGTGTGCTTGTCGCTGTTGCAATCAGGGTTAAGCGCACGGGGCGTTGTAATTTTTCCAAGGGTTGGATGGGTTGCAGCAATGGCCCCACCACTCACGGGGTACGCGCGAATAAAACACGTCCAATGCCGCGCTATGAGCATTTGCACACGCGCTTTGAAAGCAAGAGTATTTCAAAACAATGCCATATCGTCATCTTGTATATTTCAACCGTTACCCCAGTAGGTACACGCGCACACAATGGGCAATTGGGTATCATTGTGGTCAACAGACGTACTGGCAAAACCAAAACCTAAGGACGAGGTGGTTCGCGACAAATTGCAAGATTATGTAAAAGGGTTAAAAATGGATTTAAAATGCATTACGTTGCAATTAGCAGAAACAGAAAGGGCATTTAATGAATGTCATGCAACTTTTGGAATTACAACAGATTTGCACAATTTGCATATTGAACGCTGCGCGTCTCAAAAGCAACAACAAAGTGTTCAAGCCGCTATAACTGCTGTCACCGAACAACTAAATACTCTGTACCAACAAAATTTAAATCACAATACAATGGTGCTCATGAGAGAATCGGCAATGGTCATGCTAAAAACGTCGCAAAGCGGCGTAAACCCAGACAAAACGTTGTCGGTTATGGATGATTACAACGACAGTATTGAAGAAAAGTCAGAATTAGCAGCTCACATGTTTGCTGCCGTAAAACAAACCAATGTCCCCGAACACGCAATCCCGGCGTACGATGAATCCTGGGACACTTTTGTGAAACAAAACACACCCGACCAACAACCAGCCCCAGCACAAAATGATCAAGACAACCCCAATACAATAATACCGCACGTGCAACCACGCGCAGAAGTAGCAACACTTGAAGTAACACCCGTAACGTCCGGTTTGCAACCAGTAGCAATGCAATGAAAGTGAAGCACCGGTACCACGCACGTGTAATGCCGGATACACACAATGTTGTATAAACACGCGCCTTTCTGAATAGTAAACATACATGCATATCAAATAAACAATGGCAGACACAGTACTTAACGTTGACAACACTTGTGTAGACGATGATTATTACACTGATTTTTTTGATAAGGGTTTGTCTGAACAATTGATTAATATCATGTGTCAGTTTGCAGAAATATATCTTGTACAACACAGTTCTTTTGATCCAATTCAAATAAAACCGGAATTGTTAGTTGACAAGAAGTCAATTACTGAGGCGCAAACCAAAAATATTTGTGATCAATTTAAAAATCTGGTTAAACAAGCTGAGGTGGAAAGTGTATTAATAAAAACCAAATTTAGAATGTATGATGATGATGCCGGACAAAATACTTTGTCCTCTTGCAAAGATCTGTTTGAGTATGTGCAGCCAGACACAGGGTTAGACTTAAGTAAACCTTGGTTACGTATAAATATTTATTTGTTTCCACGACAGTATGACGGTAACACATTTTATAATTGTGACCTTAAAATATCTACAAAAAAACAACAAAAATTAGAATTAAAATACACGGAAGTAGCTACAACATTACAAGCAAAAGCAACAAAGGCACCAACAAAAATCAAGCCATTTACACTACAAGGAGTAAACAGTTCTTATAACATTTTTGGAAAAACATGTAATACTAAAATAGACGGACGTGAAATTTCGTCTGTAATGACCACATGGGCAGAAAATCTAAATGTTAATATATGTGTGCCTAAAGCAGGACCACGTTTAGATGAGGGTGTAGCAGAATGGCTGAAAGACGACAGCAAAAGTAATCAAGTAACAGTGGCTGGTGGTAACGTTGAATGGAAAGATTATGAACAGGATTCGTGCATACAGTACTCTGAAGATTTACGCTACAACCGACATCAACTTTCTGAGCATTATGATCAGATACGAAAAGCAAATACACAAAGCAGATTTTACTATATGCTTGTTTTAAACGAAGCATTGTTTTCATGTGCCACATTAGAAATATCTCCTTCAATTGCAACAAAAATATACACAGAAATGGTAAAAATTCTTTGTGAGTGTGCGCAAGTTGTATTGCTGGACCGCTTTGTTAATACAACTACACAATCCGCGCTTAATACGCATATAGCAGGCATTGCTGTAAATGTATCAAAGTGGCACACAGACATGGATAAGGGTACAAAGTTGACGGGACTGCCAAAATACCAACGTCCTTTGCCCTTTCACATTCCTTTTTTGCAAATGGCTGTTCGTGAGTTTTGCCGTATACTTACCCAGACAAAAGAAGAAATGGGGGTTCCAAATAATGCAACTATAAGCAACGACGACATTCTTTATTTTGACGTTATAGACCAAAAATTTATTAATGCTCCATCGTTTAAGACTCCACTTCAAAACCTTAAAACATACAAATTGTTTCCAGTTTCCGTTGTTTGCGACGGAACTCCCCCTGACAGAATGAACGTATCCAACGAAATAAGGTTAATTGACATTGGGTTAGCCGACGCACAACAAGGTAACCCCAATAATACAGTAGCAACTGCAACAGAAAACAGCGCTTTAAAACAAGTGTATACATATTTAAGCAGAATTAACATGGCAAATTATAATGCTGTAACAAAGACCGCCAATTATCTAACCTATCCGGTGTCACACATGCAATTAATAATTTGTATGGCATTGGAAGACGTTGTAGATGACTATAATGAATCTGCTGAATACACTTTCCAAGGGATAGGTTTTACACCCAAGACAATATACAACAAAATAGGTAAAGAAGATTTAGATCGTTACACACTCAAAAATAAAGCCAACTTGTTGGCAGCATATGAGTATGAGAAAGTTAACGAATATATTGTTTCCGCATTACAAGATGGAATTGAAATAAACACGCTGAACAATTATGCAGCACAAGACAAAGCCATAGGCATACAGCAAGAAGAAGAAGATGAAGACGAAGATGAAGACGAAGATGAAGACGAAGAAGATGCAGAAGAAGATTTAGAAGATTCAGAAGAAGAAGAAGAAGAAGATTCAGAAGAAGAACCTGATATCGATGCCATGGATGAAGATGATAGCACAGAGCTCACAGAAGCGCAGAAGAAACGTAAGGCAGAAGCGCA
>TARA_B110000902_G_scaffold129242_1_pt1 | contig 22113 bp, 20 predicted proteins | sample TARA_B110000902 | Tara Oceans TARA_B110000902 (sample SAMEA4398009) | marine metagenome | biome: Polar Biome; feature: [SRF] surface water layer (ENVO:00010504); material: water (ENVO:00002006), including particulate matter (ENVO:01000060) such as... | depth 5 m | reverse complement strand
CGCCAGACTTTATTGCCATGGGCCGCATGTGTCTGTTGTCGTTTGAGTTTTCTCACTTGTGGATGCGATGCCTTGAGAGCATCGACATTCATAAATGAGACGGTATGTGCGGTTGGCGGTGTAAGCGTGGTTACGGGTCTATCTAAACTCGAAGTCATAGGGTCAGTCGACGTGGGTTATTTTAGGTGGAAATTTTAGCAGTAAAAGAAAGCACTGAATGCATAATGTTGTTATTTGTCTTTTTATGGCAAAGCAGGATGATACAGGGCACTATGCTAGGCGGTGCTACAGTAACCGCATAATAATACAATAACGCCAACAGGCAGGTTTATGAATCAGACCACCATCAATCCCTTATTCGGGAAGCTCTTTCGAGATCGCAACACGCAGTTCCTGTTTCTGCAGATCGTCGGGTGGTTTAGTCTGTCATTGATAAGTTTTTTTAGTCTGACACTCTGGTACAACCAGCAGAGCGTTGCCTATATCGCTCACACCTTATTGCAGTCGGTAATGGGCGTGGCAGTGTCCTGGCCACTGCGCTCCGTGTTTCATTATCTGTGGAACAAACCCTTATTCCTTCGCCTACTATTGACCATGGTGTCAGTGTTGGTGTGTTCACTGATTTGGTCCGCTCTGCGGATCGGCGCTTTTTTGTGGATGACCAATGAGACGGATGTGTGGTCAGACTTTGGTGGTTGGCTATTTGGCTCGATTATGATTTTTCTCTGTTGGGCGGCGTTTTATCACGGCATCAAATACTACCAGCTATTGCAGTCAGAGCACGAGGCGCTGCTAAAGTTTGCCGCCGAAAATAAAGAGGAACAGCTGAAACGTAGCCGTGCCGAAACTATTGCTCAGGAAGCACAGCTAAAGATGCTGCGCTATCAGCTTAATCCGCATTTTTTGTTTAACACATTAAACGCGATTTCCGCCCTAGTCGTTGGTCGCAGCACAGCCAATGCCAACACCATGATTATGCAGTTGAGCAATTTTCTGCGCTACTCACTGGAGAACGACCCGATTAAAAGAGTGACCCTAGAGCAGGAGGTGGGAGCGTTAAAGCTATACCTTGATATCGAGAAAACGCGCTTTGCCGATCGCTTAGAGGTCGAGTTTGATGTTGATGCCGCGGCACACGATGTTAAGATCCCCAGCCTACTATTACAGCCTCTGGTGGAAAACGCGATTAAATATGCCATTGCCCCAGCGGAAAAAGGCGGTAAGATTAGCATCTTCGCGAAACTCGATGGTGATCACTTGATTATTGAGGTGGCAGATACTGGACCTGGTATTCAAGACGGTAAAAATGCCATGGTATCTGGGCCTGGAATTGGATTGAAGAATACCGTTGATCGCTTGAGCGCCTTTTATGGTGATAATTATATTTTTGAACTGCGTGGCCCGCAGTCTGGGGGTATGACAATTTATATTCGTCTGCCGCTAGAAAAGCAGACAGCAGAGAGTAATGCTGAGCTTGGGCTGGGCAGATAGTGACATATGTCGAGAGGTGATCTTCTATTAGCATATCTAAACTGAAAACCATTATTGTTGATGATGAGCCTCTGGCTCTGGATCTATTACGCTCTATTTTGAGCGGCATTGATGATGTCGAAGTCATTGCTGAATGCAGCAATGGTCGCGATGCGATTGCCGCTGCCAGCTCTCTGCATCCGGATCTAATTTTTCTTGATATCCAGATGCCTGTGGTCAATGGTTTTGAAGTTGTTAAAGCCATGCAGTCTGACACCATGCCGATGGTCATTTTTGCCACGGCTTACAATCAGTTTGCGATTGATGCTTTTGATTTGCATGCAGTCGATTATGTACTCAAGCCGTTTGACCCCGAGCGCATTGAACGAGCGGTACAGCGTGCGGTCGAGCGATTTTCGGCGCCGGAGAATGATGCCGGCCATAAAACACCACTGATTGGCGCCATCGATGAGATTACTAAACGTCTCAATAAAGAGTCCGGAGCTGTCACTAGTGCGGAAGAAGATTTGCCTCAGGGTATCAAGCGAAAACTGCTGATCCGCGATTCCGGTGTTGTGAAGATAGTCCCCTTTGACGACATTGACTGGGTCGATGCCGCTGGGGATTATATGTGTGTCCACGCCCTAGGGGAGACGCATATTGTGCGCAGTACATTGCGCGAGCTACTGGAAAAACTCGATGATAGGATGTTTATCCGCATCCATCGTTCAACTGTGGTTAATATTGCACGTGTGGCCAGTATCACAAGGCTGCAAAAGGGCGGCAGTCTGCTACATCTTGCGGATGGCAACTCCCTCAGAGTCAGCCGTAATTACCGCGAAGCTATTCGCAGCCTATTCCGGTAATCCCCTCGATTATCCCCGTATATGCCCCACTCAACGCAGCGGTTAAACGCGTTATCTCATCTGATCTTCCACCGCACAGCCGTCCATGAAAGACTGCAGCTATGAGGGGAATGTTTACTTCCCTGTAAAGTGGTGCAGACAGATAAAACCACGCTGATGACAGATCGAATTCTATGCTTTTCAGTGTTGCATAGTTTTCCACAAGGGTAGGGTAGAGTTAATAATGGTTAAAGATAAAAATTACGCCTTGGCAAAGGGCTTTGTAACTGTAGTGGCGGGATTGGCATTTTCTATGATGCCGGTAAAGCTGGTTGCCGAAGACCTTAAGGCTACAGACAAGGCGGCCGCGGTTGAACTGCGTGTGGCGACGATCTTGGCGAGTATGTCTGTCGAGCAAAAAGTCGGCCAGATGATCCAACCAGAGATTAAGTTTGTCTCCCCCGCCGAGGTTAAAAAATACCATATTGGTTCTATTCTTAACGGCGGTGGTTCGTTTCCTGGCGAGCGTAAAAACTCGGCTATCCAAGACTGGGTTGAACTTGCCGACGATTATTATAATGCCTCGATAGATACTTCTAACGGCGGCACAGGTATCCCTGTTATATGGGGTACTGATGCAGTGCACGGCCACAATAATGTGATCGGTGCCACGCTGTTCCCCCACAATATTGGTCTGGGTGCGGCAAACGATCCGCAGCTACTGCGCCAGATTGGTGAAGTGACGGCTAGAGAAGTGGCTGTTACCGGTATCGACTGGATCTTTGCTCCAACCGTGGCTGTGGTTAAAGATAACCGCTGGGGACGCGCATACGAAGGCTATAGCAGCGATGCGGCATTGGTCAAAGCCTATGCCGGCGAGATTGTGAAAGGCATTCAGGGTGAACCAGGCGAATTGGGTTCAGATCCCTCAAAAGTGGTGGCCACGGCGAAGCACTGGATCGGTGACGGCGGTACTTATCGCGGCGTTGATCAGGGCAACACCCTACTCGAGTTAGACCAGTTACTTGAACTCCATGGGCAGGGCTATCTCAGTGCCCTTGATGCGGATGTGCAGTCGGTAATGGTGTCATTCAATAGCTGGAATGGACGCAAACTTCATGGCCATAAAGAACTGCTTACTGACGTGCTTAAAGGCCAACTCGGTTTTGACGGCTTGGTGGTCAGCGATTGGGACGGTGTAGGTCAAGTCGAAGGCTGTACTACTGAAAACTGCCCTCAGGCTATCAATGCCGGTATCGATCTGATTATGGTGCCTCAGGGTTGGAAAAACCTTATTAGCAATACGCTGGCACAGGTGGAAAGTGGCGTTATTCCTATGGCGCGCATCGATGATGCAGTAACCCGTATCTTGCGTATTAAAATTCGTGCTGGGTTGTTTGAAAAAGGTCCTCCATCAAGCCGTGCACTAGCTGGTGAGTCTGAGCTTATTGGTTCCGACGAACACCGTGCGATCGCTCGCGACGCCGTGCGCAAGTCCCTGGTATTACTGAAAAATAAAAATCAGCTGCTGCCTCTGAAGGGCGAACAACATATTCTGATTACTGGCGATGGCGCCGACAACATCGGCAAGCAGAACGGCGGTTGGACTATTACTTGGCAGGGTACTGAAAACAAGAATAGCGATTTCCCCGGTGCCACCTCGATTTATGCTGGTCTCAAACAGGCTGTTGAAAGCAATGGCGGTTCGGTTGAGTTGAGTGCTGATGACAGCTGGGTGAAGAAGCCAGATGTTGCCGTAGTGGTATTTGGTGAAGAGCCCTATGCCGAAGGTGTGGGTGATATTGAATCACTGGTTTACCGCGATGGCTACAAAGCTGATCTCGAGCTGCTCAAGTCCCTGAAGGCAAAGAATGTCCCTGTGGTAGCGGTCTTTTTGACCGGTCGTCCTCTGTGGATGAATGCTGAACTAAATAGCTCCGATGCATTTGTTGTGGCCTGGTTGCCTGGCTCTGAAGGTGTTGGTGTGGCCGATGTTATGGTCGCTGATAGCGCAGGTAAAGCGCGTTACGATTTTACTGGGAGACTCTCATTTGATTGGCCAAACAGCGAGCTTGATCGAGAAGATATCTCTCGTCCGGTAAGTGACTTACTACTTACTCGTGGCCAGGGCCTAAGTTATGGCGATGCCGAAATCGTTGCCGATGACCTTAACGAAAAGCCGTTACTGGATGCTTCAAAAGCTGCCCGCGTAGTGTTTAGCGGCAGTGCTCGTCCGCCGTTTAAAACCTATGTCGGTGACTCTAGCAACTGGCGGAAATTGGTCCAGGGCAATAAGTCCTCTACCGCATTTGGCGATCTCACAGTAACCACTGTCGATGGTGCCGTGCAGGAAGACTCGCGTCTGGTGGAGTGGAAAAATGGCCGTGAAAGCCAGTTCTTTTTCCAGTCAGAAGCCGGTGTTGATCTGAGCAAGCTGCGCGATGAAGATGCCGCATTGGTAATGATCGTCAAGATCGACAAAAAGCCGAAAGGCGCCGTAACCCTGCGTATGGACTGTGGCTGGCCCTGTTCTGGCGGGCTCAACTTAACCCGTATCTTCCGTGCTATCCCAGAGGGGCAGCCGGTTCGGTTAGGGGTTAAGTTAAGTTGTTTTGAGAAGGTCGGCGTCAACTTGACAAAGGTTAACTCGCCCTTTGTCTTGGTCAGCTCTAAGGAATTTGCTCTCACTATTTCCGATGTTAGAGTGACCAAGGATATTTCTGAGAAGTCTCTGGTTGGATGCGATTGATCCCAACCCCAATCTTCTTCAAGTAGCTTCGCAACCAGCCCTTTTGAGGGCTGGTTTGCGTTTGGATACGGGCTTTATCGGGTGCTTGATTTAGCGAATTTCTGAGCCATGGAAAAACCCCCGCCGTACTGCTAATATCTCGTCACAATAAAAATACTTTTAATCTGACGGGTTAACGTAAGTATAACCATCAAGAGGGGTTGGCATGAACGCATCATTTACCAAAATGTCTGAGAGCACTGCGGAAGATTGGCAAATTATTCTTCCCGAGCAAATCGCTTACTTCAAGAAACTACCGGACCGTATTTTAACCCATCTAGAACTGCTGACTGGCGATTACGGCGGCTTTGCCATCGACCGGTTGCAGCATTCACTGCAGACTGCCCATCGCGCTGCAGAGGCCGGTGAAGATGAAGAATATGTTGTCTGTGCACTGCTCCACGATATTGGCGACACCCTTGGCAGTGCCAATCACGCCGATGTTGCGGCAGTGATACTGCAGCCCTTTGTCTCCGATGAAAATCACTGGATGATCAAGCATCACGCTATATTTCAAGGGTATAATTTTTTCCACTTTCTCGGCGCCGACCGCAATATGCGCGACCAGTATCGGGAGAATCCCAACTTTAAGCGCACGGCGAGATTTATCGCCAAGTACGATGACCCCGCATTTGATCCAAATATGCCAACGTTGGAGTTGAGTGTCTTCGAACCGATGGTGCGCAGGGTCTTTAGTGCGCCCAAAAACAGTATGTACAAAAGCTTTTTCGACGATTAAGGAAACGGTAATGGTAGTGGGAAATGTTCTCGGCATCTATGTTGCGCCAGCTAAGGGTGCTGGCGTGATGGGTCATCAGAAGGTCTCCCTGCGCGCCGGCAAGGGTATTGAAGGGGATCGTTATTTTTCTCAGACGGGCAAGAACCGATCCAATTACCAGGGTCAGCCGGACTGGGAAATTACCCTGATTGAATCGGAAGTGATCGAGTCGTTTAATCAGCAGCAAGGTCACAGCTTTCACGAGAGTGACTTTCGTCGCAACCTGGTCACTCAGGGTATTGGTCTCAATGACCTAGTGGGCAAGTGCTTCACCATCAACAATGTTAGCTTTTATGGGGTACAGCTCTGCGAACCCTGTGCCAGCCTGCAGCGGCGTCTTGGCGTGAGAATCTTGCCGGAGCTTGTGGGCAAGGGTGGTTTGCGTGCACAGATTCGCTGCAATGGGGTGATTGCGGTGGGCGATAAGCTTACCCCAGTCTAAAAAATCTCAGACTATTGTCACCGGTCTGCTGGGCAAGTTCCTCAGCAGACTCATTACGCTGTTCCGCTATCTTGCTGATCACCCAGGGTAAAAACGCCGGTTCATTGCGTTTGCCTTTTGGCGGTTCGGACATTGTTTTGGGCAGTAGATAGGGCGCATCGGTTTCCACCATCAGGCGCTGCAATGGAATATCCGCCACTAGCCCCTGAAGCTCTGTGCCGCGCTTGTCGTCGCAAACCCATCCAGTGATGCCGATATGCATATCCAGATCCAAATAGCCGTAGAGGGCCTCTCTTGAGCCTGTAAAGCAGTGCGTTACGGCGTCAACCAAGTGATCTCTATAAGTTCGCAGAATTTGCAGCTGTCGATCGGCGGCATCGCGCTCATGGAGAAACACCGGCAGCTGTAATTCCGCCGCCAGCTCAAGCTGTGCTTCAAAGGCTTTTTCCTGTTGCTTCGGCGTGGAAAAGTTGCGGTTAAAGTCGAGGCCCATTTCGCCTATGGCGACTACATAGGGTTCCGCGGCCAGTGCTTTTAGTTGACCTATAGACTCTTTATTTAAAGACTTAGCGTCGTGGGGATGAATGCCGGCGGTGGCATAGAGCATGTCTGGGAAGCGGTCGGAAAACTCGCGACAGAGTTCGGCAACGGATTCACTCTCGCTGACTGAGGTGCCGGTGAGAATCAGTTTATCAACACCTGCATCACGGGCTCGTTCGAGAACCTCGCGGCGATCTTTATCGAAGCGTGAGTTGGAGAGGTTAACGCCTATATCGATTAACATAATTACAGCAGCCTATAAAATTCATCGCGCATCAGCAGCGGTCGGAGCTGACTCATTTCTCGGGAATAGATAATCGAATACATCAAAATATTGCGCACATAAGCGCGGGTTTCTCTATAGGGAATCACTTCAATCCAGATGTCGAATGGCAGTTTTCCATCGCTCTTTTTAAGCCATTGGTTGACCCTAGAGGGACCGGCATTATAAGCGGCGCTGGCAAGAATGCGACTGCCATCGAAGCGTTTAAGCAGTTCGCTGTAGTAGCGGCTGGCAATCGCAATATTGGTTTTAGGATTATATAGCTCGGCACTTTTGCGGTAGGGGATTTTATATTTTCGCGCCGTGCTCCTGGCGGTGGCAGGCATCACCTGCATTAATCCTCGCGCTCCGGCTGGGGAGGTCGCGGCGGCATCAAAGGCGCTCTCTTGGCGTGCCAGGGCAAACAATAAGGGACTGTCCAGCTGATTTTTTTGTGCTGCCTCGTTGATGGCGTCGGCAAAGGCGAGGGGGAAGCGCAGCTCGACATCGTCCCAGTACTGGGCGCGGCCGAGACTGGCAATGGCTTTGTTGTGCCACTGCCACTGTCCAGCCACTATGGCAGCTGCCAACCAGTCTTGGTAACTAAAGCTGGCACTGGCCTGATGCCATTCTCGGTTAGCGTCGAGATTATCATCGTGATACCTGAGCTCCCGTGCACGGGCCATGGCCGGTAGGGCGGCAATCGCTGCCAGGCGCTGTGGATCAATAGTTACCGGGCGGTGGTTGATACGGTACTCTTTGTCGAGCATATCACTGGCGAGAAAGCCGTAGAAATCCCGTTCCTGAGCCAAGCTTTCGGTCATCTGCTGCAGCGCAGGATGCTCTGTGGTCAGTGGGTTACTCTGCATGCTACGTATGGTCCAGTAGCGCCAGCCAGTTCGGCTTTGCAGTTGCTCGGGCAGTCGCTCTAACCACAGGCTTACATTGGGCCAGTCTTTTTCCTGCAGTGCCAGACGAATTCGCCACTCCACTAAACTGCCGTCTAGGGTGTCGTTGAGCAGTTGCAGATGGTCGGTAAAATAGGCGTCGGCGACCGTTGCTGCCCCAGGTTTATAAAGGCCTTTGATAATGGCACTAATAATTGCGCTGCGGGCGGTATGAGTAAACTCATGGGTCTGCTGGTAGTGGCTCCAGTAGCTTAGGGCGGCGTGACTGTCGCGACGCGCTAAATGCACCAGTGCATGTTGGATAATTCCAAGCTCTTCAGGGCTGTCGCTGCTAAAAGCCTCAAACTTATTGATGCCCTGAGGAGAGCGATCAGCCTGGTAATAGAGCTTGGCTAGGTTGCTGTAGTAAGGGCTTTTAAGAAATCGTTTAAGGTATTTGGCAAGCTGAAATTGATGATTGATCAGCGCCTTATTAAAACGCTGCCAAGCCAGTGCTTCAGTGATTCGATTGTCGGCGATTAAACGGTTAAATAATTTGTCACATTGCTTGGGCTGGGATTTTCCCACATTCCATAATTCTAGTGCGGCAGTTAAAGCTTGCTCCCGTCTTTGATCCAATTGGGTATCTTTAAGGTCGGCGTAATAGCGTGCCAGCTGGAACTGACACTGCTGTTTGACGCTTGCCTGCTGCGGCTCATAGAAACGTATAAAACTACTCCAGTATTGACCCTTGGCTAAATACTCAAGCCAGTGGTTACGCAGGTGCCTAGCTTTAATAGTGCCGGCATAGTCTTGTAGATATTGGCGGACTTCTGGGTGCCGTGAATGGCGCAGATTGGCAGCCAGATCGGCATAAATTAGGTAGGGGTAGAGCGGGTAAGTCTGCAATTGCCGTCGCTGCTGCCTCAACTGCTGCCATTTTCCGCGGCTCGCTAGCTCGAGTGCCTCGGTGTAGAGCTGGCGCTGTTGGGCAAGGACGTCGGCTGGCGCTGGCTTTAAGGTGCCTGCTTCGCTGGCGTTGGCCATGGCGCTGCCGAGCAGCATCAGTGCCGCAACAACGGCGTATCTTAGACTGGAGTGAGGGAGGTTGAAGATAGGAACAGCCTTATAAGAAGCGGTATTAGTTAATGCGAAGGTCTCACGTTAGAGTTTAAAGCCAGAGGGCGGTGTGTTGGAAGTCTATTGGTAAAAAACTTGCTTGAGTAAGCTTTCAGGTGAAGCCCCCAGTTAAAAAAAAGGGGCTTTCCTGTCTTAGTCGGCTTCAGTGATGCGCACGGCGAGAACATCGCAGGGGGCGCCGTGGAGAACACTGTTGCTGGTAGAGCCAAATATTAGCGCTAGGCCATGACGGCCATGACTACCTACTATTATAAGGTCGACATTTTGCTCTTTAGCCATGCGGCGCATTTCATTGGCCGGTTGACCTAGGACTATATGCTGAGCTTCTTCTGGCACATTGAGTTGCTCGGCGAGTGTGCTCAAGCGCTGCTTAGCCTGTTCTTCGAGCTGCACTTGTACATCCGATAAATCCACTGGTATATCGCCGCCGTAAGTGAAGGCGAGAGGCTCAAGGATATGGCAGATTGATATTTTTACCTCGCGTTCGGCAAAAAGTTGCTTGACGCGGTCTACCACTTGCTGTGATTCTGGAGATAGATCAAGGCCGATCAGCAGGTGTTTGTAAGTAGACATAGGGTTACTCCTTATTGTTGTGTTGATTGTTGGGATGGTTAATTTGGCAGAGACTCGCGGTTTAGTCAGCTGTATTTTAATCACCGGTTAGATTGTATATCGATGACTACAATCGCTAACTATAAGAGTAGTACGAAATGACATGGTTGTTAATAGTATTGGGCGTCGCCGTAGTGGTGTCGCCACTGATGTGGTTTCGCCAGTCACCGCGTCAGAAGCTAATCACCGAGCTCAGGCGTTCGGCAGGCATTGCTGGGTTGCAGGTGAGCCTCTATCGCCGACCCGATGCCCGGGAGGAGGAAACGCGTTTGGAGTGCGTATGTTATCGCATACCTTGGCTCGATGAAGACTGCCGCCAGGATTGGGTATTGCACCGCTTTAGTCGTCGCGGTTGGGATTCTGTCTGCCCTGGATGGCTGTGGACGATCAACCAGGCCGCGCCAGAGTGGGATGCCGTACTGGCGGATCAGATGAAGGATTTTCCAGCAGGGGTCAGCGCCCTTATTGCCACTCCAGCGGGCATTGGTGTGATCTGGAATGAGCGTGACGATAGCGCCGATTTAGAAAAAATTGTCGACAATTTAAAGAAATTTCAGCGCCACGCAAAAGAAATTTGTCGATGAAACTTGACCCGAGGGCGCACAAACACGTATATATGCGCACCTTGAGTCTATTGCTCGTTACTATTTGAGCCAAATTATCTTCAGCATCCTGCCCTGATGGCAGGTGCACAATTAGGGAAACTAGCCTAAATGGGAAAGTCGTTAGTCATTGTAGAGTCACCCGCTAAAGCCAAAACGATCAATCGCTATCTCGGCGATGATTTTATCGTTAAGTCTAGTGTCGGCCATATTCGCGACCTGCCTACTGGCGGCAACCGCACACCTACAGACCCCAAAGAACGCGCTCGGCAGGCGGCGATAACACGCAAGCTGTCGCCGGAAGACAAAATTGTTCACCGCGCAGCCAAGGCCAAATCACAGCTTGTTAATAGTATGGGTATAGACCCAGAGAATGATTGGAAAGCCGAATACGCAACGCTGCCGGGCAAAGAAAAAGTTGTAGCTGAGTTAAAGAAGTTGGCCAAAAATGCCGACACTGTCTATCTCGCGACGGATTTGGATCGCGAGGGAGAGGCGATTGCCTGGCACCTGACGCAGGTGATTGGCGGTGATGACAGCCGTTATAAGCGTGTAGTGTTTAACGAAATTACCAAGAAAGCCATTCGTGCGGCGTTTGAAAAGCCTGGCGTGGTTAACACTAATCGCGTCGACGCTCAGCAGGCGAGACGTTTTCTCGATCGCGTGGTGGGCTTTATGGTCTCACCACTGCTGTGGGAGAAGGTGGGCCGCGGTCTATCGGCCGGACGAGTTCAGTCTGTAGCCCTAAAAATGATTGTCGAGCGGGAGCGCGAAATTCGTGCCTTTTTGCCTGAAGAATACTGGACTGTACATGCTGATTTAGAAGCAGCGGCAGCCAGTGAGGATGTAGGAAAAATCCGCTTTGAAGTTAAGCGCCACCTAGGCAAAGCCTTCCGTCCGGTCAATAAAGTGGCTACGGATACGGCCTTGGCCGCCCTCAGAGAATCCGATTACTCGGTCTCAAAGCGCGAAGATAAGCCCACTTCGTCGAAGCCATCGGCGCCGTTTATTACCTCCACGTTGCAGCAGGCTGCCAGCACTCGACTCGGCTTTGGCGTGAAGAAAACCATGATGATGGCCCAGCGTCTCTATGAAGGTGGCTACATTACCTACATGCGAACCGACTCAACCAATTTGAGTGAAGATGCCGTCAATGCCTGTCGCGAGTACATTAAAGTTCGTCACGGCGCCCGCTATCTGCCCGATGAACCCAAGGTTTACGGCAGCAAGTCAGGCGCCCAGGAAGCTCACGAAGCGATCCGTCCGTCGAATATTGATATCTCTCCCGGCAGCCTAGATGGCATGGAAGTGGATGCAAAGCGGCTTTACCAATTGATTTGGCAGCAGTTTGTCGCCTGCCAGATGGTTCCCGCTCAGTTTACGTCGACACTGATTACTGTGGCCGCTGGTGATTATGAGATGACCGTGAAAGGTCGGGTGACACGCTTTGATGGTTATCTTGCAGTGATGCCAGTTAATCGCAAAGGCGACGAGGACGGCGAACTGCCGGACCTGCAGAAGGGCGACAAGATGTCTATGTTGGTACTGGTGCCGCAACAGCACTTTACCAAGCCGATCGCGCGTTTTTCTGAAGCCTCATTGGTTAAAGAGCTTGAAAAGCGTGGTATTGGCCGTCCCTCCACCTACGCCTCAATTATTTCTACGATCCAGGATCGCGGCTATGTGCGCATTGAAAACAAGCGCCTATTTGCTGAAAAGATCGGCGATGTGGTCACTGACCGATTGGCTGAGAGCTTTACCGATTTGATGGATTATGGCTTTACCGCCACCATGGAAGAGCATCTTGATGAAATCGCTAAAGGCACGTTGAAGTGGAAGGACCTGCTCAATCGTTTTTATAAGGACTTTAGTCAGCAGGTGGAAAGTGCCAAAGAAGAGGATGCCGGAATGCGTCCTAACTCGCCCACCGAAACAGATATTCCCTGCAAGCTCTGCGAACGTCCGATGATGATCCGAACCGCTGGCACCGGTGTATTTCTCGGTTGTTCAGGTTACGCGCTGCCACCCAAAGAGCGTTGCAAGCACACTTTAAACCTCACCGCTGGCGACGAAGCGGTGAATATCGATGAAGACGATGAGGCGGAGTCTAAACAGCTGATGCACCGACATCGCTGCAAAATTTGCGACACGGTAATGGATAGCTATCTGGTTGACGAGACACGCAAACTGCATGTCTGCGGTAATAACCCGGATTGCAGTGGCTTTGAACTTGAGGCCGGCCAATATGTGATCAAGGGCTATGAAGGACCAGTGATCGAATGTGACAAGTGCACCAATGAGATGCAGTTGAAAACCGGTCGCTTTGGTAAATACTTTGGTTGCACCGGAGAGATTACTCCCGGCGAGCCATGTAAAAACACCCGCAAATTACTGCGCAATGGTCAGGCCGCGCCCCCGAAGGTCGACCCGATTTCGATGCCGGAATTGCGCTGCTTAAAAGTTGAGGATCACTATGTACTGCGCGACGGTGCCTCAGGTCTGTTTTTGGCTGCCAGCCAGTTCCCTAAAAACCGCGAAACTCGCGCGCCAAGTGTTGAGGAACTGCTGCCCTACAAAGATCAGATTGATGAGAAGTATCAGTTCCTGTTGACCGCGCCGGTTAAAGATCCCAATGGTTTGGCGACGATTATTCGCTACAGCCGCAAAACCAAAGAGCAATATGTGCGCAGTGAGGAGGATGGCAAGCCTTCCGGTTGGAGTGCCTTTTACAACAGTGGGAAATGGGTCGCTGCTGAAAAAGGCAGTAAGTAGGCGCGCTGATGTCGACTCATATTTCAGCGGTTAATCAGAAATTAGTGTTTGCTCGACAGCTGCTGCGCATGTGCAATGCCGGTGGGTCGACGGTGACCAGTCATCAGATTGCAGCCACGGCTCAGTCTATGGCTATGCAGCTGCATCAGGCCTGGTTGTGGCACTGCCGTTATATCGCGGAAGGCTATAAGTCACCCGACTTGGAGTCGGTCACTGACGGCGACTCTCTGGTGGCGCTGTTAGCCAAGCAGGGCAAGTGTCCCGGGGAAGCTACGGAACTGCAGGCGCTGCAACATGACCCGGGGTCTTGGCTCAGTGAGCTGCTCAGGGCTCATCAAAATATCTATCTGTTACCCGTTGTGCGCAAAGCCGAAATGGATGCCGATCGCCTGCCGATGATTTCCTTAGACGGTCCTGCAGTAGTGGAGTGGACTATTGAACGTGCTCAATTATGGCTACAGAGCCTAGAAGAGTTGATCGATCGACACCGAGACATGATGGTTGAGTTTTAGCCATAGCGCAGTTAACGGTTAACAGGGATTGTCGCAAATGCTAGACTCTCGTCTACGGAACGCTAAGACAACGCTAAGATCACGAACAAAACCGAACTCTCTAGGGAACCCTATCTATGCCTCTCGCGGAATTTGAATTAGTCATGTTAGACAGCGGCGAAGTTGCACTGCAGCGCGCCGAAGGTGATGAAACACTGGTAACCATTCGCTTCTCCCCCGATGTCCTCGCCTATCTCGACGGCCGGCATCTAGATGTCGCCAAGAGCATGATGGACGCCGGCATTAAAACCGCTTTTGATGTGGTTGAAGAACCTGCAGTGCCAGCTGATGCTGTTCAGAGCAAAGTCCACACTGTCCACTAGTTTTCTGTTCGGCGTTGTAGCCTTGGCCCAGCGCCTTAGTCTTTCCAGAGCTCATGCAAATGAACCGTGATAAGCTTCTCAGCCTGCGTGGCAATGCGCGCAAAATACATAGCTATAGCCAGCACCTGCTGATTTGTAGCGCGGGAAAATGTGCGCCTGCGGAACAGACTAGTGACGCCTGGGAATATTTAAAGCGACGCATTCGAGAGCTAGAATTGCTCGATGTTGATGGCGGCGTCTACAGGTCTAAAGTTGACTGCTTGCGTATCTGTCAGCAGGGGCCAATTATGGTCAGTTACCCAGACGGAACCTGGTATCACAGCTGCTCACCAGAGGTTATTGAGCGCATCCTGCAAGAGCATGTACTCGGTGGCAAGGTGGTCGAGGAATATGCCTTTGCCTCTAACCCAATGTCTGAGGGGCCAGAGGCCTAGTTTTACCGGCAGTGTTTTGTCGTTATAGCTTCGACCCGGGCGCTAGATACTGACCCGCACCACACCAACCGCCAAACCTTCAATCGCAAAATCCTGAGCCCGCAAGTCTACCAGTATCGGTGAGTAGTCACGGTTTTCTGGCAGCAGATGAATCTCATGCTTGCTGCGGGTGCGCTTGAGTCGCTTTACAGTGACTTCACCATCCACTCGGGCTACCACAATTTGCTGATTCTCAGCGGTTGGTTGCTGATGAACCGCCAGTAGATCGCCATCCATAATCCCGACATCGATCATGCTTTGACCCTGAACGCGCAAGAAATAATCGGCGTGGGGATGGAAGGTGCTTGATGGAACCTCTTGATAATCTTCAATATGCTGTTCTGACAGAATCGGCTCGCCGGCTGCAACTCGTCCGATAATCGGAATGCCGCAGAATTGCTCGACAATACGGATACCCCTAGAGGCTCCCGGAATCATCTCAATCACACCTTTGCGGGCCAGTGCACGCAGATGGTCTTCGGCTGCATTGGCTGACTTAAAACCAAGCTGTTGGGCTATCTCGGCACGGGTTGGAGGGTAGCCAGTGTCTTCAATATTGTCGCGAATCAAATCAAAAATTTGTTGTTGTCGAGCAGTGAGACGATCCATAGTGATTTCCTCTAAAATGAGTTCCTCTAAAGAACTAACTGTGATTATATACAGTAATCGGGTTGGCGCAAGTTAAACTATATTTAAGCCATACCAAAGGAGAAGTTTATGCTTGAAGCAAAAGTACAGGAAGCATGGCGCGTGCTGCGTATACAGTCTGAATTAGTCGATGGCACGGACAAGTTACTTAAGTTGGGTTCAGCGGTAACGGTGTTTGGCGGCGCTCGATTAGATTCGAGCAATCGCTATTACCGCGAGGCGCAAGAGCTTGGCAAGTTGCTCGGGGAGGAGAGTATCCCTGTGATTACCGGCGGCGGTCCGGGGATTATGGAAGCGGCCAATCGCGGCTGTTATGACACACCTACACCCTCGGTGGGGTTAAACATAGATTTGCCCTTTGAACAGACGCCGAACCCCTATCAAGATATAGGCTTGGATTTCCGCTACTTTTTTGTGCGCAAGTATCTGTTTGTTAAACATGCCGTGGGGTTTGTTATTTTCCCCGGGGGGTTTGGCACCTTAGATGAGCTGTTTGAGGCGCTGACCCTGGTGCAAACCCTTAAAGTAAAGCCTTTCCCCATTGTTCTAGTGGGGCGGTCATTTTGGCAGGGACTGATCGATTGGATTCAGGAGCGTATGGTGTCTGAGGGTTGCGTAACATCTGCCGAACTCAATCTTTTTGAGCTAGTCGACGACGCCGCTGAGGCGGCACAGGTGATCCTCAAGCATATTCGTATGGGGGAGTTTGCTCCCAATGAATAGGATGCTCGATATTTTCCTGTGCTGAGGTCCTTAGGGGTGCTGAGTGTTTGCGCGCCTAAGGTTAAGGACAGCTAAACCTTAGGCTAGCGCAGTTAGAACTCATCCCAGCCAAACATATAGTCGGACTGAATCACTTCGTCCAGATCAGATACCCAGGGCATCTGTGCCTTATCCTCTAATGCTAGAGCCGCAGCTTGGCTGTATGCCGCGCTGGGCGGCGTCACAACCATCTGCGACCAGTCTTCGAGACTGATCTGGTCGAACTCACCATCATCGTAGTGTAGGTCGATAACGGCTAGGTACTCATCGACACTGAGGACTTCAAAGGTTCTGTTGGTGGCTATTTTCTGATAGCACTGATTGATCATCGGAACTGTATTGGCCATGGTTTTTCCCTCCTTTTGAAGCTTCAAAAATAGCAGCTTGTTGGTTCGGTTGCATTAGCCCATTCGCCAGCCGAGTGGCTTCAGTTACAGCTCTATTCAATGATCTCGGGTGAGGTTTTGGAGATAAGCGATTGGAAAGCCGAGTAATAATTTTTAGCGGCAAAAAAAATATCGATGGGCAAAATTTCTTTATGGAATAGCCGCGCTTTGTGAAAGAATAAACTTGTCTAAAAACATGGCCTAGTAGCGGGCACTTAATGCAGACCACTTAACAAAAACTAATGAATTCTGGAAAACTTATGACCCACAGCTCAGCGGGACGCCTGATGCTCGATTTAGCCGGCACAACATTAGCCGAGGATGAGCCGGCACTGCTCTGTAATCCTCAGGTCGGTGGTGTGATTCTGTTTGCCCGCAATGTCGAGAGCCGCCAGCAGGTTGAGGCATTGGTTGCCGAAATCAGAGCCGTCGCGCCACAGTTGTTGATTGCCGTAGATCAGGAGGGCGGTCGGGTGCAGCGCTTTAAACAGGGCTTTACTCGGTTGCCACCGATGCAACAGTTGGGAGATCTAACCCATCTAGACAGAGCCGCTGGACTGGCGCTAACCCGTGACTGTGGCTGGCTGATGGCCTCCGAGGTGATTGCCTGCGGCTTGGATATCAGTTTTGCGCCGGTATTGGATGTGGATCGCGACACCAGCAGTATTATCGGTGATCGGGCTTTTTCCGATCAGCCACAGCAGGTAACCGATGTGGCTGAAGCTTTTATCGCCGGTATGAATGAAGCGGGCATGGCTGCCACGGGCAAACATTTCCCCGGACACGGCGGTATTTTTGCCGACAGCCACCTTGAAGCACCAGTGGATCACCGTGATTGGATGCAGCTCAGTGAACACGATCTAGTGCCCTTTGTGGCCCTAGCCGACAAATTGGGTGGCATTATGCCGGCGCATATTACCTTTCCCGCCATTGATCCCGACTCTGTGGGGTTCTCTGATTTTTGGCTGCAGCAGATTCTGCGCGACAAGCTGGGCTTTGACGGCGTTATTTTCAGTGATGATCTGGCCATGAAAGGCGCAGATGTGGCCGGTGGCTATGTGCAAAAAGCGCAGCTTGCCCTGGATGCCGGCTGTGACATGATTTTAGTTTGCAATGATCGGCAGGGCGCTCTTCAAGTGCTCGACTTTATGACCCAGCAGCAGGTCAGCGGCAGTGACCGGATCAAGGGGATGTTAAAGACAAAGACCCTATCTTGGGCGCAGCTAGAGAATCATCCGCGCAGAGTTGCTACCATGGCGCAGTTGAAAATATTGAAGACCAATAATTAGATATAAGCAGAGTAGGTTGGGCGAATGAAAAACATAGAAAACTGGCTGGTCAATTTAACCGGCCAACAGTACCTTTGGGTACTGGAGCTATTTGTTATTGTGGTTCTGGCGTTGGGTCTCGGCCTGGTGATTAACCGTGTTGTCGACAAGCTTGAAGTGCAGGCTGCCAAGACTCGAACCGTATGGGACGATGCCCTAATAGAGGCCTGTCGGCGACCACTGATCTGGCTGGTATGGATTCTGGGAATCAATTTTGCCGCCGGTATCGCCGCGCAGAAAATGGAGTCTGGACTCTATGCGCTGGTGGATCCGATTAATCGTTTGGCGCTGATATTGCTAGGCGTCATGTTTCTCACCAACTTTATTAAACGCGCCGAACGCAATCTGGTGCATCCGAATTATATTGCCAAGCCGATGGACGAGACTACCGTGCGAGCCGTGGGTAAACTACTTCGCGCCGCGGTGATTATTACCGGCGTGTTAATCGCCATGCAGTTGTTTGGCTATAGTATTTCGGGTCTGTTGGCCTTTGGTGGCATCGGTGGTATCGCCATGGGTTTTGCCGCCAAAGATCTGCTGGCTAACTTTTTTGGCGGCCTGATGATCTACCTGGATCGACCCTTCTCGGTGGGCGACTGGGTGCGCTCACCAGACCAAGAAATCGAAGGTACGGTGGAAGATATCGGCTGGCGGCTGACACGCATTAGAACCTTTGATAAGCGTCCGCTGTACATTCCCAATGCTGTCTTTGCCAGTATTTCAGTGGAAAATCCTTCGCGTATGACCAATCGCAGAATCTATGAAACCATCGGTGTGCGCTACGATGATCTGGCACAGATGGGTGCGATTGTCGAGCAGGTGGAGGCGATGTTGTTGGCCCACCCGGATATTGATGTCAATCAAACGATGATGGTCAACTTCAATAAATTTGCCGCAAGCTCATTAGACTTTTTTATCTATGTGTTTACCAAGACAACCAATTGGGAGACCTACCATCAGGTGAAACAGGATGTGTTGCTTAAAGTGGCCGATATTATTGCCGCCAACCAGGCGGAAGTTGCCTTCCCAACCTCTACACTGCACGTTCCTGCTGGTATTGAAGTGAGTGATGCGAGGAGTTTGTAGAGCGATTTAAGTCTGCTGAGAGCTCTGAAATAGTAGGGCGACCGCAGACTTAAAATCACTTTTTCTAGCCTAGATCATGGCTTGGCAATTGCGGGAAAAAAATCATGGCAGACTGTCAACTGATTAACTACAGTTCATGAAGATATAGCTTGACCAGCATCATCTAGTTAACAATAACAAGGATGTATCGGGGACGTTGCAGTAGAGACTGCAAAGGGATTGCGCAGCTAAATGGATAGTTTGCGTAGGATAAGGAGATCATGTCATGGATTTGACACCGCTTTTTACCGGTCGGTATTTCCACGGGCCGCATTTCGCTATTTCAGGCTTCGGCTTATCTGGCCTTAGTGCCTGCATCACCGATTTTACGTTCGACGAATGTCCCTCAAGCAGGTGGCGGCTGTGATGGGCTATCTCAAACAGGCACTTGCGGTCTTTATCGTCATCAGCGGCTGGTGTCTATTGGTTATAGTGCTAGCGGATTATATCGTCGGAGACCTTGCTGGATTGATCGACTCCTCCAGTCAGACTCAGGCTTGGTCACTGCTGCTTTTGTTTGTCCTGTCGCGCAGCACCATGCTGAGAGCGAGCAATCTAAGGATTAGGCGGTGGGTTGCAGGCACCGCATTGGGTGCTGTTGTCGGCCCTGTGCTGGCTGTTGCTAGAGGTTTTTTTGCCAGCGCACTGCGCTCTGTTTATATCAATGTCTATCTTTTGGCCGACGTAATCTTCTGTGTCGGGACACCACTGTTAATTATCTCGGCATCGGCTGGCTGGTGGTTACTGCCCGAAGTCAGCTATGTGTCGCTGCTGATTTATAGTTGCATGATCTCAATAATTTTCTTCGCCGGTCTCTGCTGCAATCTAGTACGGCTGCTGGCCCTAGGTTATTTTTTCGGTTACTGGCTGGTCGATGAGGCAATGCTAATGTATCCCTTTGTCGCCCCAGCGGTGGTGCAGCAGAATATTGCGCTGATTATGACTGACGCACTCAATGCGCTGTTGCCAGCGGTTGGTCTGGTACTGATTGTCTATCTGTTGGCCCGTCGTCATGGGCTGCAGATGATTAAAACGGCGATTACTGCGGACTCTAGTCGAGGTACCCAACCCGTTTTTAATCGTGAGTTTTTCAGTAACTACCTGCTGCTGGGATGCCTTGTGATGGCGATGCCACTGGTCGCGGTGATCACCCATACCGCTATCAGCCATATTAATATCCATATGCTGTTTATCGGCCTCGGCATCTGGGCGCTCGATCGATATTGGCAAGAGGATGTCGCCAGTGAGCCGGCGCTATCATCCGATTGGCGGTATTTTTTAAAGCTCTCTTGGAAGTATTAGAGCCAATTTACTCTATAATCGCGTATTGATTTTTATCGGTTAAATCGGGTTGCGGCTATGAGTAAAAAGACAGGTATTAGACGGATGGGGCTTATTCTTAGCTCTGTATTGTTGGTCGGCTGCCTGGGTAGACCTGAGGGCGTATCACCGGTCGAGCAATTGGACACTTCGCGCTATCTTGGCACCTGGTATGAAGTGGCGCGACTGGATCACTCGTTTGAGCGCGGCTTAAGCAATGTCACTGCCGACTATTCCATGCGTGAGGACGGCGGTTTGCGTGTAATTAATCGCGGTTACTCAGCCGAAGAGGGTGACTGGCAGCAGGCTGAGGGCAGGGCTTACCGAATTGAAGAGAACCAGCCAGGTCATCTCAAAGTATCCTTCTTCGGTCCTTTCTTTGGTTCCTATGTGGTTTTTGAATTGGATTCAGTCGACTATCAATACGCCTTTGTTGCTGGCAACACCACTAACTATCTTTGGCTGTTGGCGCGCACACCCACCATTAGTGATGAGTTAAAAACGCAATTTTTACAGCGTGCAGAGAGCTTGGGTTTTGCGGTGGAAGATTTGATTTTTGTTGATCAGGGACGCAATGAAAACAGCGTCGACCGTAATGCTACAGTTCCCCTAAAGAATGGCTGAAGTTAACTGCTGAATTTTTTGAGATCTCTAAAATTCCTTCGAGATGACAGGTTTGTCGTATCTCAGCAGAGCTGCCAAATTGTCATCCCCGCCTAACCACCAGATTGTCATCCCGATAGAGCGCAGCGATGAGGGATCTCTACTTTGGTTTTGGCAGGGAGGTTAGGTGCCCATAGACTCTGTGCATACCCTTGCGATCGGTCCCATGGATGCCATTATTTTCAGCGTTCGCACAACTCGCTTAGGCTCAAACAAATGCTCTCTTTTTCTGAAAACAATGGCACCCATAAACGGGCCCTGATTGATCGCAAGGGTTTGCTCAGGGTCTATCTGAAGTATTGTAGTACTGCGATTCGGTCTCTGTACTGTCACTCCGACAGAGCGTAGCGACGAGGGATCTAAGCGTCGGATCGCCTACTCTTTAGCCTTGACACAAAACTGCTTAATAAAACCTCTCTGAGAAAACACTACTCGGCTTCAGTCATCGTCTCTTCTAACGGGGGATTAAGCACTGCTGGTTCATAGGGAATAATGGTTAACATTACGCCCATTTTGGGGTGATCAATATAGTAGCTCTGTTGTTCTTCGAGACGCGTTGACTGATCAAATGTCCATAGGGACTTAAGCGGATACTGTCTTGCCTGCTGAACGTCCTCGACTGTCTGCTGCATTTCACGAGCATCGTCATTCAGCGTCTCGGCGAATTCATTTGCCGGTGCATCGATAAACAAGTCCTCAATACGCTCTTGATCAAACTGAGTCTCAGCGATGACATAGCTGTCGGAGAGACTGGGCTGCTCTCGAATGGGAAACTCAGGCAGTTCGATCATCTTGGCGGTGTTGCCCTGCGGATCAAATTCCAGAAGCCAGAGATCCGATTGAAAGTGTAAAAAGCGCGACTTGTAAAAGCGTAGGCTACCTTCAATTTCAAAGCGATCGAGATATTGCTTGCCAGCTTTGATAATAACCCAGGGATCCTGTTCCAGCTCATCTGCTGAGAACCGCCAGGCTTCGTGGAACACCACGTTATATTGGGCTTGTCGATCTAGGGCCTGGGAGCTTTCATTGAGGTTGCGCACGTCCCTAGGCAGTTTTACGAAGGTTGGTTCATATTCTGCAACATAGGCTTCTGCGGCAACGTGAGTTGGGCTGTCGATCAGGTCGCTGGCCAAGAAAGCGGCGTCCTGGGCATTTATTTGGGCCAGATCATAGTCGTCGAATGGGCTTTGCTGTTCTAGAGTCGGTGCCGATTCTGGAGGAAATACCCCTTTAGAGAAGCCAAGGGCCGGGTCTGATACTGTGGCTCGAGGGATGATTCTCTCGTCGCTGCTCGAGACCATGCGATTGCCGGCGACTGGAAAGTCGTTATCTGCAACTTGATTGGGGTCGAGCAGTTCTAAAGTATTCTTCGGGAAATCGAGGCTGTAGCGTCGCG
>TARA_B110000902_G_scaffold51491_1_pt1 | contig 22212 bp, 12 predicted proteins | sample TARA_B110000902 | Tara Oceans TARA_B110000902 (sample SAMEA4398009) | marine metagenome | biome: Polar Biome; feature: [SRF] surface water layer (ENVO:00010504); material: water (ENVO:00002006), including particulate matter (ENVO:01000060) such as... | depth 5 m | reverse complement strand
AAAATGGACCCTTGGGTAGCCCCTATCTATGGTAACATGTACCAGTTGTTAAGGAAGGAACGTATAGATGAAATGGTAGCTAGAGAACAAATTGAGATAGTACCAGTAAGTTATATGAGGGGTAGAACATTTACTAATTCGACAGTGATAGTTGATGAGTGTCAAAATTTAGATAACGCGCAAACACTTATGATACTGCAGAGAGTTGGAGTAGGAAGTAGAATGATGTTCTGTGGAGATATAAATCAGGTTGATCTAAGAAGGCAAAAGGATAGTGGATTAAATTTTCTATCTAATATAAAATCGGTTAAAGGAATGCACTCCGTAACACTGCATGAAAATTATCGACATCCTATATTAAAAGATTTGCTAGAAGTTTACAATAACTTCCCGCATTCCTAGAAAACTTCATATTTATAATAGAGTATACTATTAAACGAGGAAAAGATTATGGCAAACAAAGGTGTAGACATACCAATTTGGCCTGGTAGTGGTTCAGCAATAAATGGGAACACGCCACTGGCTTTATATGATACTGATGCTTCGTATCAAACCGACGGTCCTAATGTAGCTATTTTTGTAGCTCAAAAATTAGGTTATCCATTGGTTGATATTGAATTGCAGGATATTAATATTTATGCATGTTTTGAGGAATCTATAGCTGAATACGGCGCACAGGTTAATCAATTTAATATACGTGATAATATGTTAGATGTAAAGGGATTTTCATCAGCTAGTAATTTTACAGGTAAAGATATAACACCATCGTTTGGATCCACAATTCGCTTATCTAAAAGATATGGTACAGAGAGTGAAGAAGGTGGTAATGTAACATTTAAGACAGGATCTATAATGCTAGCTGCAAGCCAGCAAGATTATGATTTACAAGCTCTTTGGGGTGATGTAGAAGAGAATGGAAATAGAATTGAAATAAGAAGAGTATTCAATGAAGCTTCTCCAGCCATTAGTAGATTCTTTGATCCGTATGTAGGCTCAGGAGCAGGTTCTCAAGGTATGTTAGATGGATTTGGCTGGGGTAATTACTCACCAGGTGTAAGTTTTTTATTAATGCCTACTTATGCAGACGTTTTAAGAATACAAGCTATTGAATTTAATGATCAAATAAGAAAATCAGCTTATTCATTTCAATTAAGAAATAATAGAGTAAAAATATTTCCTGTACCAGCTCAAGCACAAAAATTACATTTTGAATATATTCTTACTAGAGACAAAGATAATCCATTAAAGGATACTGATTGGGCTGCATCAGGATCAGCAGTAATATCGGACTATAGTAATATTCCTTATGATAATATACCATACCGAAATATAAATTCAGTAGGTAAGCAATGGATTAGAAAATATACATTAGCATCGGCTAAAGAATTATTAGGTATAGTTAGGGGAAAATATAATTCAATACCTATACCTAATGCAGATGTATCCTTAGATGGAGAAACCTTAAGATCAGAAGCTACAGCGGAAAAGGAAAGGTTAATAACAGAATTAAGAGAGAATCTCGAAGCAACTAGTAGAAGATCACAATTGGAAAAACAACGTGAGGAAACAGAGAATATACAAAATACTATTGCTCGAATCCCACTTAAAATATATATAGGATAAATATGCCATTATTTACAGGTCAGAGAGATATAAGTCTATTTAGACAATTTAATCAGGAACTAATAAATAAAATTATTAGAACCGAGATATTGTTTTATAAACTTATTATGGATGAATCGGATACAAATGTATATGGTGAAGGTATAGAAAAAACATATTATGCTGGGATTAAAATACCATGTATTATTAATAGGGAAGATCAAGATTATGCTGAGGAATCCTTTGGTATAGATTTACAGCAAAGAGCTCAATTTTCATTTCTTAGACATGAATTTTTAGATCTTCCTAGCCATGCTCAAGACTTTGTTCCTGAGGTGGGAGATTTAATTGAATGGGACAAAGCATATTTTGAAGTAGATACATTAGTAGAAAATCAAATGGTAGGAGGAAAGGATCCAGACTATTCAAGAGCAGGTAGCGAATGGGGTAGTTCACTTAGTATTATATGCAATTGTCATATGACTCGAATGAGTAGAATACAAATTGAGGATCCTAGATATGGTAATTCGGAAACAACTAAATACGATTACCCAAAAAATATATAAGATATGGCTAGAAAAAGACCAACACCGACATTACACAGATTCCATCCAGCAGCGATGAATCCTGTTGTTGTAGCTAGACCTGATAATCAATCAGCTCCAGGTGCAACGCCGGTAAATCCCAATGCTCCTAGATTTACTGCACCAGAAGCTAAATCAACTAAACCCAATAGGGCTACACAAATTCGCCGTGATGATGATAATGTAAAGGATATTAGTTTAACCCTATACGATGTAGATTTTAATGTGAAAAGATATATTGAAGAACATATAGATCCATATATCTTAGAACAAGGAAAGAAGGTCAAAGTGCCTGTTGTGTATTCTTCTCCTGAAAAATGGACATCAATGCAAAAGTTAGCTGCATTGAGAGATGGAAGAGGAAAACAAAATTTACCTATCATTGCGTATAAAAGAAATTCAATGACAATCAATAATGATTTGGCTAGAAATAAGGTATTGCAAGGAGAAGGTAATGTTATAAATCATTATTCACCTAAATATTCTAATCAAAATCAATATGATAGATTCTCAATGTTACAAGGCGGTAGAAAAAAGCGTTATGAATATTACTCAATAGCCGTTCCTGATTTTGTAGTAATATCTTACGAATTATTAATATGGACGGATTTTATAGAACAACTTAATGGTCTTGTTGAAATGTTTACATATCATCAAGGAACATCATGGGGATCTACATATAAATTTAACACAGTAGGTAATTCATATGATTTTGAGACACAAACAGGAGCAGATGGTGAAAGAGTAACAAGATGTACATTAGGACTTACGGTTAATGCAGGACTCATACCAAAAGACATAGGAAAGGAAGTTAACATGAAGAAGACAATATCAGCTACTAATGTGAGGTTTGGAACAAGAACAGCTTCAGCAGAAGAGATGAAAAAGATCTTTGGTTAATATTTATATAATAAAGATTAGGATAAAGTAATAATATGGCAAACCCAGGCGATTTATCAAGTAATAAGATAAAAAATAGTTTTAACCGACTCGTACAATATGAGCGCGGTGATTTTGAAATGTATGATGGTACGGGGTCAAGAGTAAATGACCTTAATATACCTAATTCAATTACAAGTAGTAATATGTCAATTGGTAACCTAGAAGTTACCAATCTGACAGCTTCATATGTTCGTATCTCCGAAGAACTATCTAATTCAGGTTCAACCTGGTTAGGTAATAGTATCTGCGACGACAAACATCAATTTACAGGTCACACTTGGATTACTGGATCACTTACTGTTAGTCATTCATGTACATTTAGAAATATAGGACAAGCTAAATTTATATATTTAGATAATCCTGTAATTGAAGATCAAAAACCAGCAGTAGTAAATAGAGGGACTGGAACGGGGCAATATAATGTACCTAGATTTGGTGGCCAAGATGCTGCATTAGATGTTTATGGTAATATGGTTATTACCGGTTCATTAATTGTATTGGATACAATATGGGCACAGGAATTTCATACCGAAGTAACATCGCAATCAATTATATATACTAGTGGATCTTCAAAATTTGGGGGTGAGTCTGATGATACAATGACGGTAACCGGTAGTATATTCCAATCTGGATCCGATAGTTACTTTCTAAATGGTATAGGGATAGGAACAACTGGTAGTAATAAAGCTGGAACGTATAACGAGCCAGGACAAGATAATCCAGTTCTTATGTCTCACCTTTTAACAATAGCAGACCCAGGCCATAATTATGGTGATGGAGATGCAGGCGTAGCTGGATATAAATTAGGTAGGATAGCACATTGGTCTTATCTTAATTTAGCTAATGATGCGGTTAGGATCCATGATAAGCAAAGAGGTGAAGATGTATTTAATATTAATTCCATTTATGCTAATATATTTTTAGGATCTGCTACAGGAAGTACATCGGATCAAAGTACTAATGAAGGTATTGGCAAAGGCGGGCAATATAGAGTAGCAATTAATGCTCCATCAGCATCAGCACTACCTAGTGATTCCAATTTATTCGTAAGTTCATCGGCGCATGCTAGAACAAGAATAGAATCCTCAGGATCAGATGCATCAGCATCATTAGTATTAAGATCAGGATTATCTCATTGGGAAATGTCTACTATGTCAGGTAGTGGCTCTGTATCTACGACTCCAAGAAGAGCAACACATACTGAATCATTATCTATAAGAGCATATACAAGCCCGCATGGCTACGCTAGAAAGGAAATGATCAAGGTCAGCAGCACAGGTGATGTAGGTCTAGGTATAAATGTATTTGATAATCAAGTAGGTGGCACAGAACCATCAGCTAGATTACACGTATCACACTCAGATAGCACATTAGCTATATTCGAATCATCTTATGATCAGGTAGCAATTGAATTAAAAACTAATTCAGGAGCAGGTAAGCACGGACATAATTCAAAATATATAGCAATGAAGGATGATAAGTTAATATTTGGTCATTTTGTTAGCCAATCTGATGGAACAGAAGGATTAGCATTACATAAATCTAACCATTCTCTTATTATAACTGGATCTCAATCGCATGTAGGTATAAGAATGAATCCATCAAGTGGATCATTCATTAATGGATTTGCTTCTCAAAATAAACAAGTATTTGAACATGCATTAACTATTAGTGGATCTGTTAATGTAGTTAGAGGTAGATTTTCTGCATCAAGTTGGAAATTAGATGCGGATGGTAAAATGCATGAAATTGCATACCATGAAGCTGATGGAACTAATGGATTATATTTTAACCATGAAAAAACCTTATTTTTATCTGGTAGTGGAGTCATGACTAATTATATATTCGGTCAGGAATCTGGGCAAAATCTTACTACAGGATATGAAAATATATTCATAGGCCATAGAGCTGGTATGGAAATTACAACGGGTAATAGAAATACAATAATTGGATCCCTGGCATTGGATGCTGGAACAACAGGCGTATTAAATACAGCTGTAGGGTTTGCTAATATGGCAAATGCTGAATTAGAATCTATCGGTAATACAGCTGTGGGATCAAACAATCAAAGCCAGCTTAGAACAGGTGATTATAATATCAGTATGGGTTATGAGGTCATGCAACACAATAGAGCTGGTGCAGATAATATAGCAATAGGAAGAAATGCTGGTAGAAGCATTAATTCAGGTAGTTATAACATATATATAGGCCATAGAGCTGGATACGGATCATCTAGCAAAGGTAATTCACTTGATGCTGCCCAAACATATATTTTAGCAATAGGAACACGAGCTGAAGCATCCCTCAATGATAAATCCGGAACTCAGGTAACTAATGCAACCGCCATCGGTAAATTTGCAGTAGTAAGTCAAAGTAATTCAATGGTATTCGGTCCTGCTCATCATTCATCATTAACTTATGGTGGACATAGACCAAGATTTAGAATTGGAATGGGTGGTATATCTAGTCCTAACGCAACCTTAGAAGTATCAGGAACAGTAAACTTTACAGGATCTTTAATGATATCTGGTTCAACCGGGACAGCAAAATATAATAAAAGATCTGGATCACTTAAAGTATCTGGATCAGGTGTATTTGTTCAAACTAGATTAGATTCAAAAAGATTCACAGGACATGGTTGGACTGAAAGAGCAAGCGCGAATCCTAAATCAAGAGGTGGCGCATTAAGTGTATATGGTAAATCATTCCATTACGGAACTATGCGTATTAGTGGTTCTAATAATGAGGAAACAGATAAGTATGGTATAGTATCTAATGTTTCAATGTCTGCATTGATGATTAGTGGAGGACAACACAATCATGGAGATATAGATGTTACTGGTTCCATATTCGTACAAAATTCAGGTTCATTTGAAAATGCAATGGTTGAAAAGGTATTGACTATTGGACAAAAAGCTCACTGGTCTACTACACCAGAGATTAATGACGAGGCTAATATAGCATTAGATGTATTTAAGCCAGCAGGTGGAGAATTTGCAGCATCATTTAATGGCGTAGTATCAATGAGCCATAACCTAATATTTAATAATTCGGCTTCCGTTATGGTTCATGATAGCTCACATGCAGAAACTATATTATTTAGAAAGGATACTAATAATGCAAATAGATTTTATAATGAATCAGCACCATTTTATTTCTTTACAGGATCAACTGCTAATGGAAATAGTGATGAATTAATAAATCAGGTACCAGCTTTAACTATATCAGGAAGTAATTCAAGTATAGTAACATATGGATCAGCAATAGATCGTAATAAAGATTATAATACTGGTGTAAGGGTTGGAATAGGAACGATATCAGCATCAAAAGCTTTAACGGTTGAAGGTTCGATAAGTGCAAGCGGAGATTTATTCGTAGATAAATTCTTTGTGGGATCATCTTCAAGAACAGCAGCAATCAATTCTAATATAGCTGTATTCTCTGCTAGTATGATATCTGGTTCTAATTATAAGATAGGATATAACAATGAAGCTGATGACAATGAAGCTTCATGGATGATGCTGGATCCAGTTCATGATAGAACACATCAATGGAATCCTTCTAAAGATCAAAATTATGCTGGTATAGGTTCAGTTCATGTAGGACCATGGCAAACTGACCGCGTAGCTAGATATGCTACATCATTAGGATATAAAGCAGGCATGAAATTATCAGGATCAGGAAATACTGTAATTGGTTCACTAGCTGGATCAACGTTACAAGCTGGCGAAGCTCTAAATAATACTATTATGGGATATCTTGCAGCAGGAGCTATGCGATCAGGTTCTAATAATGTAATTGTAGGTGCTAATGCAGCAGCTCAATTAGGTAGAATAATAAAAGCTTCTGGATCTCAATCGAATCCAAAACATAATGTAATAATAGGTGACGCGGCATCCCATCTTAATAGATCCGGTTCACAAAATGTAATAATAGGAGCTCTTGCAGGAGGCCAAACAGGTTCAACATCTTATTTAGCAGTTCAAACATTAGAAACATCACTTTCAGGTAGTATATTTATAGGAACACATGCTGGTGGTAATATGGTAGGTAAGGGTATGAGAAATGATCCACATCGTATTCCATTTGGTAATATAGGTATTGGTCATAGAATATCAATGGCTAGTCCATCTGCAAGTCATCAAATGAATATTGGTAATATGATATGGGCTACAGGTTCAGGTGATATTCAATATCTTGGTTTAGGACATCATACTAGAATGCATCCTACTAAGACTCTTCAGGTAGGCGGTGATATCAGTGCCAGTAATGCTTTATTTATTGGACATGGCGATCCATCAGTTAAGGACCATGAAGGATCTGGTGTAGGTATGGAATTCATTAGTGCATCCGCTGGTAATATATCAATGTCAGGTTGGATTTCTGCTTCTGCATTAGAAATATATGGATCTTCTGTATCAATAACACGAGGACATATATCTTCAAGTGGAAATATACTTAATGCTGGATTTATAAAAACTGAAGGATATATAAGTTCAAGTACGGTATCAGCTAGTGGGCAATTATTAGGAGGTTCAGTATACTCAATAGGACAGATTAGTTCAAGTGGAACTATTAAAGGTACTAACTATTACATGGGCCAAAGAAAATTGGCAACGCCAAGTACCGTTGATAGTAAAGGAATAGTGTTTGGTAACTCAGGCGATGGGAATGCATTGTTTACTCATATATCAGCATCTGGTAAAATTTATGCTGCTAATAATATTAGTTCAAGTAGATATATCTTTGGTAAGAGATTAACAATAGGAAGTGGATCTGCACCTACAAAAGATGGTGCAATATCAGTAGTTCATGTTTCAGCTTCAGGTAATATAAGTGCTAGTGGTAGATTCTATGCAGGCCAAGGAATTATAACAAATGATTGGCAATTTAGCTCTGCTGCAGCAGTAGGCATGGGATCTACATTAAGTGTTACAGGTGATATAACTAGTCTAGGTAATATAAGTGGTAGTACATTTACAATGGCAAGTGGGTCGACCAATACATTAGTAATTGGTAGTGGCTCAAGACCATTAGATTTTGGTGGATTGGTTGTTGGATCAGTATCTGCATCAGGAAATATTACAGGTAGTATAACGAGTACTATAGAGGTAGGTGGAACGATTAAAGCTAGACATTTTATTGCGAGTAAAATTAATGATCTTAATGCAGCAGGAAATGCAGTTGCTAATGGTACAGCAATACCTGCTACAGGAGTAACATTTATGGCTGGTGCAGATGGAACAAAAGCTGGAGTATTAGTATCTGCAGCTACTCTTTTAATAGGCCATACTTTTACAGTTCATAATACAAATGCATCTAATGCATTAAAGGTATTTCCTGCAGCAGGTGAAACAATACATCCTCTATCACAGGATTCTGCAGCTTCAATACCAGCTTCAACGGCTATGGTATTAACAGTAACTGCAGAGAATAACTTTAGAGGATACTTCACTACTGCAATCAGCTAATAAGTAGAAAAAGTATAATTAATGAGTGTTTGAGTGTGTTTTAGTATATTTATTTAAGACAAATAATGTATACAAACAAAGGAGATAGTTATGGGCACAGAAGTAAAATTTACAGACGATGAGTTAAAAAAAATCAGTGATATTCAAACTGGTTATCAACAAAAAACAGCTCTATTTGGGCAACTAAGTCTGCAAAAGTTCCAGGTTAATAGACAACTTGATGGTATAGATCAAGCTGAAGAAAACCTCCGAAACGAAATTATACAACTAGAAACGGACGAGCGTGGTCTAGTTAAGGAATTGAATCAGAAATACGGAGCTGGAACTTTGGACCCTCAAACAGGTACCTTCACTCCGGCACAAAATTAAGAGGAGTTAAAACATGGCAGAAAAAATAGTTAGTCCTGGTGTCTTTACGAACGAGAGAGACTTATCTTTTTTACCAGCATCAATTGGAGAAATTGGAGCTGCAATAATAGGACCTACAGTCAAAGGACCTGCATTTGAACCTACAATTATTGAATCATTTAAGGAATTTGAAGCAGTCTTTGGTCCTAAAACCAAAGAGTCTTACGTTCCTTATACGGTTGAACAGTATTTGAAGAGTGCAGGAAGAGTAACAATAGTAAGAATTTTAGGATTATCAGGATATTTAGAACAAGCTATTGATATAGCAGTTTCTGGTAGTTATAGACTTGATGCTTCTCCTGATGCAGGTGGAAGAACAGTAGCTGTATTAGCTCCTGGTCAAGTTGATCCAACTGCAAAATGGTATGCTCTATCTGCATCCAATACTAAAGCCGGTGTAAATGGTGATAGTGCTGAAGATAATGTGGTTAGAAGACAAGATTTTGGAGACGCAAGCGGATTCTTATTATTCCTAAGTGCTTCAAGTCACCCAACAGAACAAGATAGTGATGGTAATGCAATACCTTATGGTTCTACAACGAACTTCACAACAGGGCATGCAGTAAAATCAGCTGGTACTTCACCAAATCATGCAGCTACAACTAAGACAGATGATACAGCTTATTCAGCATCATTAGATCCATCAAGTGAATTTTTAATTGATAAGGTATTTGGTACAACACCAAAGGATAGATATAAGCCTGTTTATTTGAAATATTGGTTTAAGAATGCAGCTTCTGCATCCTTCGCCGCACATACAACAGTTGGGGCTAAAACAGTTCCTTCTGTGATAGTAGGTGGTGGATTATATAATGGTAATATGGATTCAGGTAATACATCTACTGAAATAAATTACAAACATGTATATGCTACTAAGAACGGATATGAAGCAAGAACACCATTTATAACATCACAAAAGGTTGGTGGAAAAACGGTAAATTTATTTAAGATACATACAAGAGCCCATGGTAGTTCGGTAAATCATGAAATCAAAGCATGTATATTAAATGTAAGAGCAGCTGGTTCAGTTGCAGGATCAGAATATGGTTCATTCTCCTTACAACTAAGAAGAGTGAAGGTAGATGGATCTATATTAGCTAACAGAACCCCATATAAAAAATCTAACGATTCAGATAGAGCTCCTGAGGTAGTTGAACAATTTAATAATTTAACATTAGATCCTAATAACCCAAATTTCCTAGGTAGAGTAGTTGGTGATAGATATCAAGCTATTGATGCAGCAGGAAAGGTAACGGTATATGGGGATTATGCTAATAAGTCAAATTACATTTGGTTAGAAATTCCTGAGGAAGTTAAAGATCAAGGTGTATCTGCAGAATTAGTACCATTTGGATATGCAGCATTATTAGAACCAGTTCCTTCAACATTCAAAGGTTGTCCATCAGCATCTACGATAGGTGTATATGGTGAATCTGAAAATGGTAATGAAGAAAGAAATAAAAAACAAATTATGGATGGTGTTTATAATAAAGCGGTATTCTACGGATTTGATTTTACAAATGTAGATAACTTAAATTATTTATCACCTTTACCAAAAGAAAGCACAACTGCAGGAAATAATGCAGCATTTAATTTAAGTGATTGTTGGCAACATCCATCTGCATCATTAGATGGAGGAGGAACACCAAGAGGTGAAAACATTACGCCAGGTGGTTCAGCAATTAATTTAGCTACTAAAAAGTTTGCAATACCATTTCAAGGTGGTTTTGATGGATTTAATCCTTCAAGATTCGTTGGACTAGCAGGAGATATATCAGCAGCTAATTTATTTGGCTTCGACTGTTCTACTGCACAGAAGGATGGTACATTAGCATATAAAAGAGCTGTTAACGCAGTATCTAATCCAGATGAGTATGATATCAATATGATGGCAACTCCGGGTGCAGATCATAGATTACATTCTGGAATTACTACACATGCTAAGAATACATGTGAAGATAGAGGAGATGCATTCTATGTAATGGATGCAGCTTCATACGGTGATAATATTACAACAGTAACAGATACAATTAAAGCATTTGATTCTAATTATACAGCTTGTTATTATCCATGGGTTAAAATCCTTGATACTGATATTAATAAGCCAGTATGGGTTCCACCATCAGTGGTAGTTCCTGGAGCAATTGCTTATAATGATAAGGTAGCTTTTGAATGGTTTGCTCCGGCAGGACTAAACAGAGGTACTCTTACTGAAGTAATTGAGGTTAAAAGTAGATTAACTCATGATGAAAGAGATGATTTATATGAAGGTAGAGTAAATCCTATTGCTACATTCCCTGGTCAAGGTGTATGTATCTGGGGACAAAAAACGCTTCAGGCTAAACCATCTGCATTGGATAGAGTTAATGTAAGAAGATTATTAATTGCTGTTAAGAAATTTATCGCTTCAGCAACTAAATATTTAGTATTTGAAAATAACACAACAGCAACTAGAAATAGATTTCTAAATATAGTTAATCCTTATTTAGAATCAATTCAGCAAAGACAAGGCTTGTATGCGTTCAAGGTTATAATGGATGAATCTAATAATACTCCTGATGTGATTGATAGAAATCAAATGATCGGTGAATTATTTTTACAACCTGCAAAAGCAGCTGAATTCATTATATTAGACTTTAACATTTTACCAACAGGCGCAGCCTTTCCAGAATAAGATAAAAAATAGAATAAAGAGGAGTTAAGAAATGGCAGAAAAAATAGTTAGCCCAGGCGTATTTACCAATGAACGTGATTTATCATTTTTACCAGCAGGTATTTCGTCAATAGGAGCCGCAATTATAGGACCAACAATCAAAGGCCCAGCATTTGAACCAACTGTAATAGAATCATTCAGTGAGTTTGAGAAAGTGTTTGGACCTAAGACACAGGACAGTTATGTTCCATACGCAGTTGAACAATATATGAAAAGCGCGGGACGTGTAACAATTGTAAGAGTTGTAGGTCTAAGCGGGTATTCACCATATTTAGTAGAATTAGTAATGAGTGGATCAAGTGATACTACATTAGCCGGCGGTAATAACGTTGTAGCTGTATATCACCCAACACATGTAGATGGTGATGCTTACTTTACACCTAAATTGGGTGATGGAACAGAAGAAATTACTAAACTTATTATGACTGGATCTACTGCAATGGCACTACAACAAACAAAATTTGTTGGAGTAACTGAAGCAGGAAAACATTTCCCAATTGGTGGTTCTAACTTTTCTGGATCATTTAGTGGAAGTTACTTTGTACTTAATTCTTCATATAACTCACAAGACTCTGATATATCTACAACAGGATATACAGGAGGAGAAGATCAAGAAAGTGAATCACACTTCTTCTGGTTCTCAGCTTCAAAAGGTTCAATTGGCGCTCAACCTGTAAGAGTAGAGTATGATGGAGCTATTAGAACAGTAGCTACATATTTCGATCACGTACATGCAGTTGATCTTAATGTTATAATTGATCAAGGTAGTGTAACATCATCTAATTTTAGAAGAACATTTAGAGATGGATATAATCAACAAGGTGCAGATGATATACATTGGAAATTACCAGCAACTGGTAAACCTGCAGACAGTGCACTAGCATTACCGGTTTCTTATCCTTCGGATAGAGCACACGGTACAGCATTCTTATCTTCATCTATTGGTAATGACGCAGGCGGTAACGCAATGTCTGCAGGTAGAGGATTGGTTTTGACATCTACAGCAGCAGTAGCTCATAAAGCGGTAATAGTTATTCCAGGACAGGTTATTGGAGAAGCAGCAGATAAGGTTTATACCTTAATAGGTAATGCAAACCCTGCAGGACTAGAACCAGGAGAAACTGAAGGTGTATTCCAAACTTCAGCTAATGCATTTAATCAAGCACAGTCTATAGCACAGATGATTAATTGTGGACAAATAGATCATGATGCAGATGATGCAGCTTCTAATTATGGGTTTCATGTAGGTGGTGGATGGGATCTAGGTAAATACGTGAGTGCTTATACAGGCTCACAAGGATCATCTTCCAATATTCACCTATTCCTTGGATCAGGTTCGTATGGTGGTGCTGGTAATAGTGCTTATGTATCTCAATCAGTAGGTCTTAATACTATAGTAGCTGGCGCACCAGGAGTAAAAACATACTTTGCTTCAGGATCTTATATGTCAGGAACCTATGCACGTATTACTAAAGATGCTATTAACTCTGTAGTTCAAAACGGTGAACAAATATTCAAAGCAGCATTAGGATCTGGTAGTGGATCACTTACTATACAAAACAGCCTAACAGGTAGATCAGCAGATGCTGCGTATTCTCAATCTGTAGCAGGACGTGGAACAGTAGGAGCTCCTAGATGGGCTGCAGACGCACAATCTTTAACTGCATCTATACAAACTACACAACAAGGTGGATCTGATGCAGAATCATTTGTACTTTATTTCTCTGGTTCAGCTGGAGGAAGTTTAGGTGCAACTTATACAAATAATACTAACTTTGATACAGGACATGCAGATAATGGTAATATTCATACTACAGCAACTGCTTATTCAGCATCAGTTAATCCTAATAGTTCAAATCACCTAACTAAAGTATTTGGAATGTCTCCAAAAGATAGATATAAGCCAGTATATACTTACATGTGGTTTAAGAATTATGCATCAGCATCGTATTCATCTGATAATGCAGCACAGGTTAAAGTAAAATCAATTCAAAATGATATTGCTTATGGATATAGTGTAAAGGATGGGTATGAAGCAAGAACACCATGGATTACTTCACAAAAAGTTGGTGGAAAAACAACACAATTATTCAAATTTCATACTAGAGCTCATGGACCAGCAATGAGTTACCAAGTTAAAGTTGGTATACTTAATGTAAAGGGTGCAGGAACAGTAGCAGGATCTGAATATGGTACATTCTCAGTTCAATTAAGAAGAGTAGATCTTGATGGTTCAGTACATGCAGTTCAATCTCCATGGAAAAAATCAGGTGACTCTGATAGAAGACCACATATAGTAGAACAATGGAATAATTTAACATTAGATCCAGATAATCCAAACTTTATAGGTAGAGTGATTGGTGATAGATACCAGGAAATAGATGCAGATGGTAAGGTAACTATGTATGGTGATTATCCTAACTTATCTTCATTCGTATGGGTAGAATTACCTGAGGATGTAAAAGATAAAGGTACATCAGCAGAATTAGTACCATTTGGATATGCAACCGTTCTTGAACCATTAAATGCAACACATGGTAGTTTACCAAGTGCATCGGTTATTGGTAACGGCGAAGGACATCTTGGAACTTATAATGATATGGTAGGTAAAAACCTAGCTAAGAAAGGATCACAAGTATTAGATAATGTATATAATAAGAGAGTATTCTACGGATTTGATTATTCAGATTCAGATAATCTTAATTATTTAATGCCTTTACCTGATAGTGCTCCTGCAGGAGGATTAGCAGCAGCAGCAGGAAACAATAAAGCATTTAATTTAGCTAATTGCTTCCAACACCCTTCAGCTTCATTAGATTCAGGAGATGGTGATGCTATTACACCAACAGGAACTACGATAAATCTTCAAACTAAGAAATTTATGATACCTTTCCAAGGTGGTTTTGATGGATTGAATCCTGCTAGATACATAGCAAGAGGATCCGATATAACATCAACTAACATGCAAGGGTATGATTTATCAACAATGGAAAAAGATGGAGCACTTGCTTATAAAAGAGCATTAAATGCAATATCTAATCCTGATGAAATAGATATTAACATGATTATTACTCCAGGTCCTAATATGAAAGATCACGCACCTGTTACTACATACGCTAAGAATGTAGCGGAAGATAGAGCAGATGCATTCTATATAATGGATTCAATAGGAAAGCAAGCTTCAATGGAAGGTTTAGGAATGTCTACAGTAACTAATGTAGTAAAATCATTCGATTCCAACTATACAGCTACTTATTGGCCATGGGTTAAGATAATGGATAGTGATATTAATAAACCAGTATGGGTTCCGCCATCAGTAGTAGCAGGTGGAGTTATATCTCATAATGATAATGTAGCATATGAATGGTTCGCACCAGCAGGTTTCAATAGAGGAATGTTAACATCAGCCCTCGAAGTGGAATCAAGATTAACTCATGCTGAACGTGATGATTTATATGAAGGAAGAGTAAATCCTATTGCAACATTTAAGGAAGGTATATCAATATGGGGTCAGAAGACGTTACAAGCTAGACCATCAGCACTTGATAGAATTAATGTAAGAAGATTACTAATCGCAGCTAAGAAATTTATTGCATCTGCAACTAAATATTTAGTATTTGAAAATAACACAACAGCTACTAGAAATAGATTCTTAAACATAGCTAATCCATACTTTGAAAGTGTTCAACAAAGACAAGGTATTTACGCCTTTAAGGTTATAATGGATGAATCGAATAATACTGCCGATGTAATTGATAGAAATCAAATGATCGGTGAGATATTCTTACAACCAGCTAAGGCAGCAGAATTTATTATATTAGACTTTAACATATTACCAACAGGAGCAGTATTCCCTGAATAAAACCAGAAAAAAAGGATACTTTTTATAAAACTGCATATTTATATATGTAGAACAAGAATAAACGAGGAGAACAAATGGCACAATTAATCGACCCAACAGAAGCAATGTTTACCGCATTTGAACCAAAAATGCAAAACAGGTTTATCATGTATATAGATGGTATTCCTGCATATTTAATTAAGAAAACTTCAAGACCATCAATAACATTTGGTGAGGTAGTACTTGATCACATTAACGTCAAAAGGAAACTTAAAGGAAAAGGTGACTGGCAAGACGTAACAATAGAACTATATGATCCAGTAGTACCATCAGCAGCACAAGCTGTAATGGAATGGGTTAGACTATCTCATGAATCAGTTACTGGTCGTGATGGATATGCAGATTTCTACAAGAAGGATATTACATTTAATGTATTAGGCCCTGTAGGTGATAAGGTAGAGGAATGGACACTTAAAGGTGCATTTATCTTATCTACAGCAGCAGGTGATTTAGATTGGTCAAGTGGTGAAGCATTCGTAACTATGGGTCTTACCCTTAAGTACGATTACGCAATACTACAGTACTAATTAGCAACAAATAAAAGTTATTAAACAACATAGGAGAATAAGTTATGGCAGACGAAAATAAGTCTACAAACAGCGCACAACCTGAGGTAGCCCCTCAGATCAATTCAAAATACCCAACGGAACTCGTTGACTTACCAAGCGAAGGATGGTTTTATGCAAAAGACCATCCTTTAGCTTCTGGTCAGATAGAGATGAGATATATGACGGCAAGAGATGAGGATATCCTTACCTCTGCTAATCTTATTAAGAAGGGTGTAGTATTAGATAAATTATTAAAATCATTAATTGTTACTCCATGTAACTATGACGATATAATCACAGGCGACAAGAATGCAATTATGGTTGCAGCTAGAGTCTTAGGTTATGGTAAAGACTATGAGGTTGGAATTAAATGTCCAGATTGTGGTGAAAAGAATGAATTAATAATTGACCTTGCACAATTACCACATAAAGAAGTAGATTTTACTGAATTTGAAAAAGGAATAAATGAATTTGAATTCACATTACCAGTTTCTAAGAAAGTAATTACTTATCAACTTATGACAGGTCGTAAGGACAAGGCTATGGAGGCTGAGCTTAAAGGAATTGCAAAATTCGCATCTAAGAATGGGCCAGGTCAAGAACTTACTACAAGATTAAAACATCAAATTATAGCTATTGATGGTAATAGAGATACTAAAGCTATTAGGGATTTCATAGAGAATGAACTGATGGCAAGAGATTCATTAGATCTGCGTAAAACAATTAAGGCCTCAGGTCCTGATGTTTCAATGCAATTTAGATTTGAATGTGATCAATGTGCGCATGATGAGGTTGTCGATTTACCAATCGACAGCGGGTTTTTTTGGCCTAACACCAAGTCATAGACCTGTAATTCACGAGGATATATTTACACTTTGCTACTATGGTAAAGGCTTTACTCATGCGGATGTATATGATATGCCTTTATATTTACGTAAATTTTACTTACACCAGGTCAACCTAGCTGTAAAGCGACAAAACGAAGCTAATTCAGGCAAGGAATCCGGAAATACAAGACCTAAAGTTCACAGACCTCCAGGGGTAAATTCATAGTATTTTATATGTTTCACATATTTATATCTATACTATACAATAGATGATGGGAGAATTATAATATGGCAAGAACACCAAAAATGAATGAGGGTATACTTAGTAAGTTATATGGATTATTAAAAACAGTTCATAAGCGAGGTAAGTTTTATGCGGCAATGCAAGGCGATGCTAAATTAAAAAGATATACTAAAGAATTCGAAAAAGCTACTAAGGATTTAGAAACCGCAGTTCAAGCCCGTAGAAAGGAAAGTCCCGAATTTGCTACCCATTATGATAAGTGGTCAAAAATATATGATTGGTATGTTATAGGTAATAAATCCAAAAAGTAGTGGAGTAAAAGTTCATGGCTAGAAAAATAGATCCAAAAGAATTTATAAGAAGTGAAGAACAACTCAACCAGATATATGTTGAGCGTGGAAAGATATTACAAAAAAATTCCGAATACCAAGCCCAAATACTTGAAACCTCATTGGCTGACTTACGAACAGCTGCTCAAGCTGAAACCAATATCCACAAACTAGCAAAAATTCAAACAGAGATATTGCGAGTAGAAGAAGAGGCAAATGCAGAGAGAGCCAGGGCCAATGAACTTACACAAAGAAATACTACCCTAAAACGAGATCAGGTAAAGTCGTTAGGTGATGAACAAACCATACGTAAAAAGATACAAGACTCCGAAAAAGAATTTTTTAAGCAAGAAGCAGGCAGACCAGCTGTATATAATGATATGGCAAAGAAGTTGCAAATAGGTGTACAGTTTTCTTCCAAAATGATGATACAAGAAGAATTAATGGGTAACCTTACTAAGGCAAGAAGAGTAGAATTAGAAGGGGTTTCAGATACTATAGATAGTGTTCAGAAGATTCAGCAAAATGTTGCTGCTAGCATGAAATCTAGAAGTAATAGAATGAAGGAAATATTAGGATTTGCAACTGAGACTGTTCCATATGAGAGTGAGTTAAGAAATTTAGCAAATGAAATTGCAATAGCCAAGGCAGCAGGTAACGTAGAGGATGTAGCAAAGCTACAACTCGCACAGAAGGGCTTAGAAGCAGCTTCTAAGGCCGAAAAGATGGAGGAGCGTCGTAAACAATTATCTAAAGATATACTAAATACAATGGAGAATCAGACAGGAGCAGCTGGTCAAATATTCTCTACTCTTAAAAGTATTGTAACAAATCCTTTAACCCTTATGACTGGATTATTAGCTGTAGGATTGAAGCGATATGAAACGATGCGTCAAAGAGCAGTGCAATTAGCTGAGGAACAAGATAGGGTAAATAAATCATTAGCAGGTGGTGGTGTATATCAGGAAAGGAATTTAGAATTAGCTAAGCAAATGCAATCTAGATTTAGAAAATCTGGTGAAGGATTTGCATCCTCATTAGAAGGAGCAGCAGAGGTAACAGCCGCATTATCTGATAAATTAGGTAGTGTATATAATGTATCCGAAAAGCTAGTAGATTCAGCTGTTAAGTTAAGATTAGGATTAGGATTAAGTGCGGAAGATTCTGCTAAGGTAATGGACAATATGATGCTCATGACAGGATTCTCAGAAGATACTGCAGCAAACATGATTCAATCAACCTATGCTATGTCTGATATGTATGGATTAAATCCAGCATTAGTATTTCAAGATATAGCTAATGCATCTACTGAAACAAGAACAATGTTTGGTGGTACAGCTGACAATGTAAGAAACGCAGCAATTGAGGCTAGACGTATGGGTATATCAATGGATGATATGGCTAAGGTAGCAAAGGGATTATTAGACTTTGAAAGTTCAATTGAAGCCGAAATGGAAGCACAATTACTAACTGGTAAAAATATAAATCTTCAGAAAGCTAGGGAAATGGCTATGTCTGGAGATGCACTTGGAGCTTCTCAGGAGGTTCTTAAGCAAATGGGTGGTATATCAGAATTTAATAAAATGAATATCTTCCAAAAAGAAGCAATGGCCAAAGCTGCAGGTTTAGAACTTGGAGAAATGGAGAAGATGCTTAAAGGTGGTGAAATGAAAAAAGGCCAGGAAGATGAAGCTCAGAAGAGAAAGGGAAAGGACGCTAAATTATTAGATCAACAGGTTAAGGTAATGGGTCAATTAGAGACAGGTTTGTCTGTAATGGAAAAGATTGCTAATCGTATTGGAGATATATTCCTTAAGGTGTTTGGTGGTGATATTAAAGATCTTGAAAAAGGATTTATGAAATTTATAAACTCCGATCAATTTGAGGTTGGATTAACACATTTCCTAGAAACCGTAAAAACAATAATTACTACAATAATAGACGGAGTAAAAGCAGCTATTGCTTTTTTTAATAACTCTGGTATTGGTGATTTTATTAAAAGTGCACTAAGAATGGTAGGTGGAGGAAGTGCTACTAAAGGATTTGTAAATACTATAATGGCTGGCTTTGCAGCTAAAAAGGTGATAGGATTATTTGGTCCTTTAATTAAAGGACTATTTCCAGGAAAGATAGGTGATTTATTTTCAGGAGCTGGTGGAATGTTCTCAAAAGGAACGAGTATGAATCCAATGCATGTAACGGATTCATCTGGTGGAAATTTCGGTGGAGGTAAAGGAAAGGCAAAGGGATTTGGCAGATTATTAAAAGCTTTTCAGAAAGGTGGATTAAAGGGAAGTGGTAAGGCCGCAAGTAGAATGATAAAAGGAGGACGAATTGGTCAATTAGGTACAATGATGGCAGGTGGATCAGCTAATGCTGCATCTTTAGGAGGAACTGCTTTAGGTGGGGCTGGTGTAGTAGGAGGAGCGTTAGGTTTAGGAGCTGCAGCTTATATGTCTGCAAAGGATCTAAATGATGCTGGAACCGCAACATCAGGAATTAAGAAAACCCAGGCAGTAACAGGTGCCTCAGGTGCGGCAACAGGTGCACTAGCAGGAGCTGCAATAGGATCAGTAATACCGATAGTAGGAACTTTACTAGGTGCAGGTATTGGGGCATTAGTTGGATATGCAGCAGGTAGGTGGGGAGGAACCTTGCAAATATTTGAAAATGATGTAGATGCAGCTTCTAGAATGGCCCAAGAACAAGCGGATAAATTAGCTATGTCTACCGCACAGACTGACCAGACAATGACGGCGTTAAAATTTGCAGCAAGAGGCAATACAGAGGAATTGGCTAGATTAGAAGGTATAGAACAGGCTCTGATACAAACAAATGTTGATTTACAAGCAGCTATACAGGAAAGAACGGGAGCAGAAAGATTACAATCAGAAGCAGCTAAAGCTGATGCATTCCTTCAAGATGGAATTGCTGCAAATAGAAGTATGTGGGGTGATGACGAGGAAGCAATGTTAGGTGGATTGGGTATAAGTTCTGATCTAATGGCACAGCAAATGACTGATTTTGCAAAATCAACAGGTAAATCTAAAGCTTCTATGGCGGATTTCTTTGCTGCAAATTCAGGTGCTAAAGATCAATACTTTGCACAATTATTTGATAAGACTGGTATTACTGATGTAGATGAGCAAAACGCCTACATGGCACGAGCTATGGAAGATTTTGGAGATACTACATTTAGAGCTAGTGATCCATTAGATGGGATGGGTGACTTCATTACAAATAGTACCACTGATATGGTAGGACAGATGCAAGTACAAGCTGATCTAGCAAGTATGTCTGCTTCATTTGAAAGCGACCTTATGCAACAAGAGGAAAAAAGGATAATGAAAGATAAAACATTAAGCCAAAAGGATGTTGACCAGAAAATGAAAGATTTCAGGAATTCAAAAAAAATTCAAGATAAAATAATGAAATTTGAGGAGGATAAATTAGCGGAACTTGAATATGCTAATATGTCGTTTACTGAAAAAATGGGAGATTACTTAGGAGGCATCGGTGACTGGTTTTCAGGAATTGGAACAGCTATTAAAGAGTGGTTCTCAAAAGGATGGACATTGATAAAAGAAAAATTTTCAGCCTTTGGAGAATCAATAAAAGCATGGCCTGGAAAGATGTGGACTAGCATATTGGCTGCTTTTGAAACAATGGGTGCTAAAATTGCAAATCTCCATAAAGTAATTAGTGGATATCTGCAATATCCATTTAACTTTGATGTTTCTGTTTCAGCATCTTCTCCTTTCCTACATATGGACCATAAGGGATGGGATGGTATAGATAGAGGTAATGACCTTATGTTACCAGGGACAAATCCACCATCTGGATATGGCAGTAGAATGATCATGGCAGATGAAGGAACCTTTGCCATGAATAATAATGACACTATTATAGCTGGAACGGATCTAGGTCAAAATACAGAGAATAATAGCGCACCTGTATCGGTTATATCATCAAATGATGATGGAAGTTCTAATAGAATGGCCGATGCAATCGAAATATTAGTTAAACAAAATAAAATGTTAATTGAATTAGTAGCTCAGGGTAGAGTAATACAAATGGATGGTGCCGCTGTTGGTAAAGCAGTTGGTCTTGCATCAGTAAGGGCATAATATGGCAAAGAGAATACCAATAGAACCAATGAAGATTAGCTTTCCAACTGGAAGGCATAATTCTAGTGATATATCTGCTACTTCTATATCATTTCCTACAGGTAGACACAATTCAAGTAATATACCAGCAACATCTATATCATTTCCTACAGGTAGACACAATTCAAGTAATATATCTCCGTTAGATGTTAGCAATTTCAATCCAAATCTAAAATCGGATATAGCACCATTAAATGTTAGTCAATTCAATCCAAATCTAAAATCGGATATAGCTCCATTAAATGTTAGCCAATTTAACCCAAATCTAAAATCGGATATACCAGCAACTAATTTATCTCCGGTTCTTGGAAGACATGAAGCACCTACACCAGCTGGAACAAATTTAACACCAGTAACAGGTAGGCATTTATCTAGTAATACAGCACCATTAAACTCTACTTTAGGAGCAAATAATCAAGCTAGTAATACGGCCCCATTAAACTCTACATTAGGAGCAAATAACCAAGCAAGTAATAC
>TARA_B110000902_G_scaffold262426_1_pt1 | contig 22394 bp, 22 predicted proteins | sample TARA_B110000902 | Tara Oceans TARA_B110000902 (sample SAMEA4398009) | marine metagenome | biome: Polar Biome; feature: [SRF] surface water layer (ENVO:00010504); material: water (ENVO:00002006), including particulate matter (ENVO:01000060) such as... | depth 5 m | reverse complement strand
ACAATACGACCGGGGTCGTTAGTTTGAAGGTTTAACAACTTACCGCAATCTCCACGATGTACGCTAACCCCTCGCCCATGAGTTATATAGCCCGCTATATCGTCACCCGGCACAGGATTACAGCAACCCGCAATAACGGTGAGTAAATTACCCACTCCCTGAACTTTAATACCAGCATCTTGCTTGGCAGTACGTGCAGTTTCAAAATCACTGAAGTCGAGCTGACGACCATGGGCTTTATCTATCAAACGCTGGGCAGCAGCTACTACTTGCTTCGCTGTTATATCGCCAGAGCCAACTGATATATAAAGTTCTTCCACCGACTGACAGTTCATTTTATCAGCAACAGCTTTGATATCGATGCTCGTCATCGCCATACGCTTAAATTCGCGTTCCAGCACACTGCGGCCTAAGTCTAAATTAGTGTCTTTAGCCTGTAGCCTAAACCACTGCTGAATTTTAGAACGCGTTCTTGAAGAACTGCTATAGCCTAGATCTAGACGTAACCAATCACGACTAGGCTTATCTTCATTGCTGCTCAGTATCTCTACTCTCTCACCCGTTCTTAAATGGTAGGTTAATGGCACAATACGACCATCTACTTTAGCTCCACGGCATTTGTGTCCCACTTCAGTATGGATATGATAAGCAAAGTCGACGGGCGTTGATCCTTCGGGCAAATCGACTACATGACCTTTTGGAGTGAACACATAAATACGATCTTGGGCTACTTCAGAGGTAAGTGGACCGAGCGCATCAACCTCACCAAGCTCTTCATGCCATTCTAACACTTGGCGTAGCCAATCTATTTTTTGCTCGTAAGAATCTTGTTGCGCTAATTTTTTATCTGCACCTTTATAAGCCCAGTGGGCGCAGACCCCAAACTCAGCATCGGAATGCATCTGGTGAGTTCTAATCTGAATTTCCAGCGCCTTACCTTCGGGACCAATAACAGCAGTGTGCAAAGACTGATAGCCATTGTTTTTAGGATTGGCAATATAGTCATCAAACTCGCGCGGAATATTACGCCATTTAGTATGGACCACCCCTAAAGCACCATAACAATCTTGAATATCGTTGACTAATATTCTCACTGCACGAATATCATAAACTTCTGAAAACGAGATACCTTTGCGCTGCATTTTGCGCCAAATACTATAAATATGCTTTACTCGACCCTGCACTTCTCCGTCGACGTTTTTTGCTTTTAGCTCAGCTAAAATTTCTTTTTGAACAGCACTAAGAAACTTCTCTCTATCAAGCCTTTTACCGTCAAGTAACTTAGCTATTTGCATATAGGATGCGGGCTCTAAATAACGAAATGCTAAATCTTCCAGCTCCCATTTCAGATAACCAATACCCAGGCGATGAGCTAAGGGCGCATAAACTTCGGACACTTCTTTGGCAACCTGCCAACGTTTAATAGGCTCATCTTTTAAGGCATGTAATGCACAATTGCGCTCAGCCAATTTAATTAAGGCCACGCGCACATCGTCAATCATTGTGACTAGCATGCGGCGTATCGTATCTACTTGGGTCTGGCTTTGACCAAGAACAACTTCGCGGGTGGGATGTAAAGCTTGCCCGATAGCAGCCATCTGAGTGACGCCATCTAACAAGGCTAATACTTCCGTATCGAATAATTTTTTGACTTTATCTAACGATAGCCTCTCTTCGCGGATTGCTCTATACAAAATAGCAGCACTGATGCTGGCCGCATCGAGATGCAATTCGATCAGTATTTCAGCCATGCCCAGACCGGCAGTCAAACAATCGCCCTTATCACCCCAAACATAACGCGAACCAGTAGAAATATATTGAACTTCTTCAACTAACTTCGCTGCACGTAAATACTCACCGCGCTCTAATTCGGTGCACGTTAAGCTACCAACCCAGTCATCGAGATCGACAACAGCTTCGCTTTTTACTGGATGAATATTACGGACTCTAACCATTATTTAGCTGCAAGCCATACCTATTTATTAAGTTAGTTTAGCTGAAGACACCAGTGCTTAAATAACGGTCACCGCGATCACAAATAATAGCGACTATGGTTGCATTTTCAACCTGCTCGCTTACTTTTAGTGCCGCAGCAATCCCACCTCCAGATGATACCCCACAGAAAATACCTTCTTTTACCGCCATTGCTCGCATGGTGTTTTCAGCCTCTTGCTGATCAATATCCATCACCGTATCAACTCTCTTACCATCAAAAATAGACGGTAAATAAGCTTGCCCCCAGCGACGAATACCAGGGATGCTGGAACCGTCTTGAGGCTGTAAGCCGATAATTTCAATATTGCTGTTTTGCTCCTTCAAATAAGTAGAGCAACCCATAATCGTACCGGTAGTTCCCATTGAGCTAATAAAGTGGGTAACTTCTCCACCGGTTTGCTGCCAGATCTCAGGGCCGGTTGTTTTATAATGCGCCAAAGGGTTGTCGGTATTACCAAATTGGTCTAACACCACCCCTTTGCCATCGTTTTCCATTGCCACTGCCAAGTCTCTTGCACCTTCCATGCCATCTTCTTTGCTGACTTCAATTAATTCTGCGCCATACGCCGACATAGCCAACTTGCGCTCACTGCTCATATGGGAAGGCATTATTAAAATAAGTCGATAGCCCTTAATAGCCGCGGCCATTGCCAGAGCTATCCCAGTATTGCCGCTGGTTGCTTCGATTAAGGTATCACCCGGTTTAATAACGCCTTTCACTTCGGCTTCATTAATCATGCTCAACGCTGGCCGATCTTTAACTGACCCAGCAGGGTTATTACCTTCTAGCTTGGCCAAAATTATATTACTGGTGTTACCAGGCAAGCGCTGCAGACGAACCAGAGGCGTATTGCCAACACACGCTTCGATAGTAGGATACTTCATTAATCGAATTCTCTTTCATTCAGAGTTTATTTAGAGTGACTATTTTAGCCTAAGTTCACGCGGATAAAAAATTGTTAGCAAACCTAGTGACCCTAGGCTAATTTTAACGGCAGCTCTCTAAGGCGCTGCCCAGTAGCGGCAAATATTGCATTGGCGATGGCACCCGCAATCGGCGGCACCGATATCTCGCCGACACCGGTTGGCTTCTCATCGCTTGCCACAATCACCACTTCTATCGCTGGCGATTCGGGCATTCTCACTATTTGATAGTTGTGGAAATTAGTTTGTTCAACCATGCCATCTTTTAAGCTGATATCGCCATAAAGTGCGGCGGTCATTCCAAATATAATGCCGCCTTCCATTTGCGCAACCACTGTATCGGGGTTAATCACAACGCCGCAATCCACTGCACAATAAACTTTATGCACAACCAATTTTCCAGCTTCTACCGAGACTTCTGCTATTTCGGCAACAAAAGAATGAAATGACTCATGGGCGGCAATACCTAAAAAACGCCCCTCTCTTGGTTGTTGCCAGTTGGCCAACTCGCCTACTGCTTTTATCACCCCATTAAGCCTAGGGTTATCTTGAGTATGATCTAGACGAAACTGCAGCGGATCTTTGCCAGTTGCAAATACCAGTTCATCAACAAACCCTTCTTTAAAAAAACCACTAAAAGAATGTCCTACAGAGCGCCAATAACCAACCCGCAATCCAGGATCTACTGTCACATGGCGAACTTCTTTGTTCGGTATTTCGTAGTCTTCGTATAGGCCCTCTACTGAAGCCTCGTCCATTAGCCAATTACCATAAAGGTCAAAGCCTCGCTTGCTCATCCAGTTAACCATGCCATCAGGCACAAAATCTGGCACAAATGCCTTCATCGAGCTATCCATCATATAAGGCATTAAATTAGGACCAACGGCCTTAGTATATAAACTTTGAAGCTGACCTTTATCATCGAAGCCTGCTTTATATCGCACCATTGTTGCCGGCCGATAATAATCGTGTTGCATGTCATCTTCACGGCTCCATACTAACTGCACTGGCAACTGACTTGCCACCGCAATACTAACCGCTTCAGCTACATAATCTTGATTAGCCCGACGGCCAAAACCGCCGCCAATTAGAGTCGAATGAATGGTAATACTGTCTTTATCCACGTCGCAATAAAACGCCGCCACGCCCTGAGCAATATCAGGCGCTTGAGTCGGCACCCAAATATCACATTTGTCACCATCGATTTTCACCGTACAGTTCATCGGCTCCATCGTGGCATGGGCCAAATACGGCGCTGAATAGTCTGCCTCGATGATTTTAGCTAGATTTTCAAACGGGGTTTTTTCATCGCCCTGGATTAACCATTGTTTGCCTTCGTCTTCATCTAAAGCTTGCAAATATTGTTGCTTAACATCGCTGCTACTTATTTTCGCCAGCGCTGGCAGATCCCATTCGACGGTTATAACTTGCAGCGCACTTTTCGCCTGCCAATAATTGTCAGCAACCACCGCAATACCATTAAAAATCTCGACCACGGCTTTCACCCCAGGGCGACGTTCAGCATCACCAGCATCGAATGATTTAACCGTCCCGCCAATAACGGGACAACGCTTTAATGCCGCACTATGTAAGCCATCAAAGTCTATATCAATACCAAACACGGCCGTACCATCTACCTTGTCTGCTACATCTAAACGAATATTGTTTTTACCAATAACTGAAAAATCTTTACTATCTTTTAACTCTATCTGCTCAGGGACAGCCAGCATGCCAGCACTAATTGCAAACTCACCGTATGAATAGGTTTTATCATGGGTAATAATATTGCCATTTTCAATGGTAAGCTCGCTAGCATTAATGCCTAAATCGGCCACTGCTGCGGCTACCAACATAGCCTTTACTGTCGCACCTGCCTCACGCAAACCTTGATAGTGGGCTTTTATACTAGTGCTGCCGCCGGTTACCTGCATCACTAAATCTGGATTACCATAAGCTTTATCAACACCTGCATGTAAAACTGTAATGGCCTGAGGGGAGACATCCATCTCTTCAGCAATAATAGTGGTCAGACCATCCAAAATTCCCTGCCCCATTTCTGCCCGCGGCATAAAAAATGTAATAGTGTTGTCTGGCGTTATCTGAATGAACGCATTGGGCATAAACTGACTTTCATTAGAGCGGTTAATAGCCTTACTGCTGCAACCAGTCAGCTGAAAACCAAGCGCCAAACCGCCACCTGCTAGCGCTACAGTTTTGAGAAAGCCCCGCCTTGTTTGGATTAAGGTGCTCATGCCTGACCTCCCACTTTTGCCTGAGGATCAAAATAAGCGACACCACTATTTAGCTGCTCAGCAGCGTTGTGAATAGCTTGTTTAATTCTCGGGTAGGTACCACAGCGACAAATATTACCGCTCATCGCTGCGTCAATGTCAGCATCACTGGGCACGGGATTCTTAGCCAATAAAGCAGCTGCCGACATAATTTGTCCCGACTGACAGTAGCCACATTGGGGGACATTAATATCTCGCCAAGCGGCTTGCACAACATGCAGCGTATCTAATTGCCCTAAACCTTCGATAGTTGTCACTTGTTTACCAGCAACGGCACTAATAGGCATAATACAAGTACGAATCGACTCGCCATCTAAATGCATACTACAGGCACCACACATACCCATGCCGCAGCCAAATTTGGAGCCTTTCAGCTTAAACTCATCTCTTACTACCCATAACAGCGGCGTGTCGCCAGGAACATCAGCCTGTACCGCCTTACCATTCAAATAAAATTCAATCATTACCAGCCTTCGATTTGGTTTTTTCACATTATATCGTGATAACGTTACAACTTAGATAGTGGATCAGAAATAGAGCTAAATCCAGCAAATAACATGACACTATCGCAAGCTTATCGGTAATTATTCGTGCATTCAGCAGATAGACAAGTAATTGAACAAATAGACCAATGGTTGCAGGCCGTTAGTGATTGCTGGTTATGCACTATTATAGCGACCAAAGGCTCGTCGCCACGCCCCGTTGGCTCTTTGCTGGCAATCAATTCATTGGGGGCAAGCTGCGGTTCCGTATCTGGCGGCTGTATTGAAGACGATATAGCCAAGCAAATATTAAACCAGCAGTTACCGATAAGTAAGCCGAGCGTTTTAAGTTATGGGATAGATGCCAGCGAGAACGAACGTCTTGGTTTGCCCTGTGGTGGCGAGCTAAAGTTATTAGTACAGCCAATAGTCGCTAGCACCCATAATCAGCAGCAATTTAAGCAAATTCTTAGCGCTATTTCCCAACGCAAATGTATTAGTCGTGAGTCTAACATCGATGATAATTTTAGCACTCTGACACCTACACCATCATTTCATCAGCTCGATTATTCAGGCGATAAAATCACTCACTGCTTTGGACCTCATTTTCAAATGCTGCTGATTGGCGCCGGTCAACTGTCCAAAGTTTTAGCTGAACTGGCCTTGGCGATGGATTACAAAGTCATTGTTTGCGACCCTCGCCCTGAACTGATTGAACACTGGGATGTTGACAATGTTGAAGCAATCTTCGATACGCCCGACCAACTGATTTCCAAACAGGGGAATGACTTACAAAGCGTTATTATTTCTCTGACTCATGTCAACGCCATTGATGACTTAGCTATTGCCAGCGCACTAAAGACCGACGCATTTTATGTAGGCGCACTGGGTTCAATGCGCACTAGTGACAGCCGCAGGCAAAGGCTTTTGGCACAAGGCTTTAACGAACAACAACTTAACCGATTGCACGCTCCTGTTGGGCTGTTTATCGGCAGTAAAACTCCGCTGGAAATAGCAGTCTCTATCATGGCCGAACTAACCTCGCTACGCGCAGCCGCGGCTCGCAAACTGACGCCATGATTGTAGGTGTATTACTACTGGCCGCGGGCTCTGCCGCACGCTTTGGCAGCGATAAACGTGTAGCCGTGATGTCTAACAACAAAAGTATTATAGAAAATACGTTAGCCACAATTGAGGCAATCCACTTACCACTAGTTGTCTGTTTAAAAAAAGATGACTTTCAGCTGCAGCAACAGTTAACTGAGAAAAAAATTAAGTGGGTAGTTAATGAGAATTCCGACAAGGGCATGGGCACTAGTATTGCCAAAGGTATAAGTCTATGCAGACAGTGGGATGCGATAATGATTGTACTAGCGGATATGCCATATGTAGGCTCAAAAACCTATCGCGACATTGCCGCCACTGCGAATAGAAACAGTATTGTAGTGCCGACCTATGACACTAAAAAAGGTAACCCAGTCTGTTTTGGCAGTAGCTTTTACCAACAGCTAGAACAACTTAACAGCGATAAAGGCGGCAAGGATGTGGTTTTTAACAATAAATATGCGGTGATAGAAATAGCGTTAAACGACGAAGGTATTCTAAAAGATATAGATAAGCCTGAAGACTTATAAGGGAAAAGACTAGCTCAACTACTCTCAAGCACCACTAAGGCGACAGCAAACTCTTGTTCGTCAGACAAACTAATGTGACTAAAACTAACATACTTACGATCACACAAGGCCTTCGCTTCACCTACAAATTTAAGTCTAGGGGCACCCAATTCATCATTAATCACAATAATTTCAGTCCAAGATATACCTTGCCCAATACCAACACCTAGGGCTTTACCGGCTGCTTCTTTAGCAGCAAATCGTTTCGCTAAAAATGCTATTTGATTGGAGTGCTCTGTAAACTGAACTAACTCTTCTGCGCTCAAAATACGCCTAGCAAAACGTTCACCCAAACGCTCCAATGTGTCAGTAATGCGTTGGAGTTTAACAATATCGCTGCCGATTCCCACGATCATTTGACTTGCACTCCGGCAAATAACTCTCTGCTCATAAACGGCTTATTTCCGGCCAATGGCGACAGCGCTAACCGTAATAATATCTTAGCGTCACGGCGAGATTGCTCATCATCTAAATCGCCTTGCTTAACACCATTAATTTGCTGGCCAGTAAAGCTAATTTTTACTTGCTGAATATCGCTAATCAATTGAAATCCATGCTCAGGGATGTAGGTATATTTTTTATCCAACAAGATTTCATTACCATCCACATCAGCTCCAAAATCAATACCATAACCGAGTATATCTAGTAGCTGTAACTCGAACGGACGCAGTATCAATTCTAAGTTTTCTGTACCGGCGAGCTTAGCAATAACAGTTTCATACAAAGGTACGATTTCCGGCAATGGATCACCCTCATGTAATACTCGCAGTATTAATTCATTAACATACATTGAGGCAAATAGACGCTCACCTTGCAGACTATAACTAGCGAGCAGAACTTCACTGCCACATAAAGTTTTTAAATTTGAGCGCCCGGACAAATTGACATGAAGCTTAGTGTATGGATCGCAACGCAGAGAATTCTTTTTAGATTTATTCCTTGCGCCTTTGGCAACTACTCGAATCAAGCCTAATTCAACGGTTAGTAAATCCACTAATAAGCTGCTGTCTTGATAGGGCCTGCTATGAAGAACAAAAGCCGTCGCAGTAGTTTGAGCACTAGCCATAAGTAAAACTAACCCCGGCTACTCGTTTAGATAACCGAGGCTTTTAAGCGCCCTGTCATCATCAGACCAGCCTCGACGGACTTTTACCCATAGCTTTAGCATAACTTTAGCATCGAGCATGATTTCCATATCACGTCGAGAGCGCTCACCAATAGTTTTCAAACGCTCGCCACCTTTACCAATGACAATCGCTTTTTGCCCGTCACGTTCAACTAATATTAACGCATCGATATGAATAGTTTTACCATCAGATTTAAAGTTTTCGATTTCAACTGCTATAGAATATGGAAGCTCATCACCCAGCTGACGCATAATTTGTTCACGCACCAATTCAGAGACTAAAAAGCGTTCGGTTCTGTCAGTAATTTGGTCATCCGGGTAATACGCCACTCCTGCGGGCAATAACTTTTCAATACTTTCTTGTAGTACGTCCAAATTTTTACCGTGTAAAGCAGAAATCGCAATCACTTGATGAAAGTCATGCCGCTCTTTTAGTTCAGTTATATAAGGCAACAGCTTTTCTTTTTCATCAAGTTGATCAACCTTGTTAATAACAACAATAACTGGACACTTAGACGCTTTAAGCTCAACCAAAACAAGATCGTCTTCATCGGTCCAGCGTAGCTTTTCAATCACAAACACTACTGCATCAACGTCACGTACCGCACTGGTTGCAGCTTTATTCATATAGCGATTAATCGCTTTTTCATTTGCCTTGTGAATCCCGGGGGTATCAACATAAATAATTTGAGAACTGTCAGTTGTCTTAATACCTAAGATTTTGTGTCTAGTCGTTTGAGGCTTACGCGAAGTGATACTGATTTTTTGCTCTAAAATATAATTAAGTAAGGTGGACTTACCAACATTTGGTCGACCCACTATCGCGATAAATCCACACCGAAACCCATCAACCGCTTTATTCATCGTCTTCTCCTAATGCCTGCAGTACTTTTTCTGCGGCGATTTGTTCGGCCATTTTTTTACTAGCAGCCATACCTTCTGTTGGCTTTGGCAATAAGGCTACCTTGCAGCTAACTACAAATCGTTGATTATGCTGTTCGCCCTGCACTTCTTTAGTCTTATATACAGGCAAAGTTTTTCCACTTGCCTGCAACACTTCTTGCAACCGAGTTTTGGCATCTTTGGCTTTGCCCAAGGTATCGATATTTGCCACTCTATCTTCAAACCAATTCCTGACAGTCGTACGGCAATGGTCAAAATCACTATCAAGATAAATAGCGGCAATAATTGCTTCCACCGCATCGCCCAAAATGGATTCTCTCTGGGTACCCCCGGTTTTAATTTCACCTGCGCCTAGCGTAAGGTATTCACCTACATCAAACGCCTTACCTATTTTAGCTAAAGTCTTTCCTTTAACTAGCATAGCCCGCTGCTGAGTCAATTTGCCTTCAGGTAAATTGGGATACGCCTCGAACAGCATCTCAGCTACCAACATATTAACCAAGCTATCGCCTAAAAATTCAAACCGTTCATTATGATCACTTGAGAAAGACCGGTGAGTTAGCGCTGTTGTTAATAGCGACTCATCACTGAATTGGTAACCTAAATTTTGTTGTAATTGCTTAAGTAAATTAGCCACAGTAAGGTTTAATTAGCTGCAGCTGCAGCTGTAAATATATTATTTTCAAATCTAACGATAACATCGATATTAAATACGAAAGGCACTCGCGCCTCGTAATTAGCATCTAGTACAACTTCATCGTCAGATAAGATAATAGACACATTGTTTGGTGTGATGGCCACTATATTATTCATATCAAAGCGCTTAACTAAACGGTCTTTAATTCCGCGTCTGTCGTAACCATTAGCTGCGGCTTCTGTTGTGAGGTCTTCTATAACTGTAGAAATTGTGTAGCCGGATATATAGATAGGGGCGATTCTTATCGCACAAAGGCCAATAAAAATACCAATAATTAACAAACCAAGCTTTGATTTCATAACTTAAATCTCCAATCTATTTTCACCATCAAACATTATCAGCTATAAAAATGCAAAATAATGTTAGCAATTACTCAATTGCCCCTACTCGCTTAAAACTAGGTATGCTCAAGAATTCACCCCAGTTCATCCAAATACCAAAAGCTTTACCTACGATATTCTCTTCAGGTACTGGCCCCCAAAAGCGGCTATCGCTACTGTTATTACGGTTATCACCCATCATAAAATAATGGCCTTCAGGCACTATGTAGCTAAAATTATCCTCACGCCGTATCTCAATATTGGTTTGTATTTGATGTTCCACACCAGCAATATTTTCATTTAGCAAATTATACTCTGGCTGATTAACGGGCAACTGCGCTAGTAGTTTTTGATCGGCCTTTATATCGTTAACATAAAGTACTTTGTCAACCATAGCGATTTTGTCTCCAGGTAAACCAATAACTCGCTTAATATAGTAAATATGTACATGTGGTGGATAAAACACCATCACATCCCCTCGCTCGGGATCATCAACATCCACAACTTTAGTTCTAACCGCAGGTAGTCTTAAGCCGTAGGCAAACTTATTAACCAAGATAAAATCGCCAACAATTAATGTAGGGACCATTGACGCCGATGGAATTTGAAACGGTTCTATTAAAAAAGATCGTAAACCCAACACGATAGCCAATACTGGTAAAAATGAGCGGGCATATTCTATCGGCATTGGCGTATCGCCATGACGTTTTTTACTTAAAAATAATTTATCGACCAGCCAGATTACAAAACAAATCCCAACTAGTACGACCAAAATCAATTCGAAATTAATATCCATTCAGACTTCTTCACTCTTTTGGTTGATCACTGGTTAACACCAAGCTTATTTTTCATCAATTTTTAACACGGCTAAGAATGCCGTTTGCGGTATTTCAACATTACCCACTTGCTTCATGCGTTTCTTGCCTTGCTTTTGCTTCTCAAGCAGCTTTTTCTTCCGAGTTATATCACCACCATAACATTTAGCAGTTACATTTTTACGCAACGCTTTAACCGTTTGCCTAGCAATAATTTGCCCGCCTATAGCCGACTGGATAGCCACATCAAACATCTGTCGAGGAATTAACTCTTTCATTTTCTCGGTTAGTATCCTGCCTCGGCTTTGTGCATCATCCTTATGCACAATAATTGATAACGCATCAACCCGATCGCCATTAATCAATACATCAACCTTGACCAGATTGGCCGCTTCGAAGCGCTCAAAACTATAGTCAAGCGAGGCAAAGCCACGGCTAACCGACTTTAAGCGATCAAAGAAATCTAATACTACCTCTGCCATCGGCAGCTCATAGGCCAGCGACACTTGATTGCCCATAAACTGCATATCTTTTTGAACGCCACGCTTATTAACACATAAGGTAATTACACTACCCAAATAATCTTGTGGCACCAAAATGTTACAGCGCACAATAGGTTCTCGCATTTCCTTGATTTTAGTCGCTGCAGGCAATTTTGCAGGGCTATCGACCTTAACTAAGGCACCATCAACTAGCTCTACTTGATAAATTACCGTTGGTGCTGTGGTGATTAAGTCGAGATCATATTCACGCTCTAGGCGCTCCTGAATAATCTCCATGTGCAACAGACCTAAGAAACCACAACGAAAACCAAAGCCTAAGGCGTCTGAACTTTCTGGTTCATAAAACAGCGATGCATCATTTAGCGTTAACTTGGCCAAGGCCTCACGAAAATCTTCATAATCATCGGAGTCTACCGGAAATAAGCCCGCATAAACCTTAGGTTGTACTTTTTCAAAACCAGGCAGCTGATCAACATCAGGGGTTGCAACGTGAGTAATCGTATCACCTACCGGCGCACCATGAATCTCTTTGATACCCGCCACAACAAAACCCACACTACCGGCAGCAATACTGTCAGTAACCAAGCGTTTAGGGGTAAAAACTCCAACTGTATCAACTAACTGGGCACGGCCTAGGGATTTAGTAATAATCTTATCTTTCTTGCGCAAAGTGCCATTCACCACCCGCACTAGCGACACGACCCCAAGATAGTTATCAAACCAAGAATCAATGATCAGCGCTTGCAAAGGGGCATCGGGATCTCCAACAGGAGGAGGCACTTTCTCAACCAATACCTCTAATAGCTCTTCCATGCCTAAACCAGATTTCGCACTTACACGGCAAGCATCAATAGCTTCAATGCCGATAATATCCTCGATTTCCTGGCAAACACGTTCAGGCTCAACTTGAGGGAGATCCATTTTATTAAGGACAGGGATAACCTCTACGCCCTGTTCTATTGCGGTGTAACAGTTTGCTACTGACTGGGCTTCCACTCCTTGTGCGGCATCAACAACTAACAGTGCTCCTTCACAAGCGGCCAACGAGCGCGACACTTCATAGGAAAAGTCCACATGGCCCGGCGTATCAATGAAATTGAGTTCATAAGTTTCGCCGTTATCGGCCTTATAATTCAAAGTCACACTTTGCGCTTTAATGGTAATTCCGCGCTCACGTTCAATATCCATTGAATCTAAAACTTGAGACGCCATCTCGCGTTCAGACAAGCCGCCACACATTTGTATCAAGCGGTCGGCAATCGTCGATTTACCGTGATCGATATGGGCAATAATAGAAAAATTGCGAATATTAGAGAGCTTAGTCACTTAGCGTTACCTGAATCCTGTCATCACAACGCAAAATAATAGCGTTGATGGTCAAAAAAAGGCGCATTTTACCCTATTTGCCACCAATCAGGTTAGGTTTTATCGCGGCACTTGAATTGCCACGAAACCAGCACTGCCATTACGCACTATTCGCATCGGGACGGGCTTACCTGGCGGTAGTTTTGACACTACTTTTTCAAACTCTTTTAAGGTGCTGATTGAATAACCGCCAACTAGCGTAATAATGTCACCGGAACGCAACCTTGCCATTGCGCCAGCGCTACCGGTCTCAACCTTAACCACCACTACGCCGCCGGCTATTTGCTCAGCTTCTTGCCGCTCTTGGGTTAGCTCTTTCACTGACAGGCCTAACTTATCAACTTCATTTAAGTCACTAGAGTCACCACTAGTTAAGATTGCACCAGCTTTGCCTCCGTCTAAAGTGCCAACTTTAACGCTCAAGTTACGCTCAAAACCATCGCGGACAACTACCATAGAGATTTTTTTACCAGGCTTAGTCAAACCCACTATGGCCGGTAAATCAGCAGAATCACCAATCGCGGTGCCGTTAAAGTCGATAATAATGTCGCCGACTTTAACGCCAGCAGCAGCAGCAGGCCCGCTCAGCTCAATATAGGATATTAACGCGCCTTTAGGGCTGTCTAAACCAAATGACTCAGCCAGATCTTTGTCTACATCTTGGATACCTACGCCCAACCAACCTCTCGATACCGAACCAGATTCCTTAAGTTGCGCCATAACATCAACCGCTATACCGACAGGAATAGCAAAGGACAAGCCTACTGAGCCACCGCTAGGTGAATATATTTGAGAATTAATACCGACCACTTCGCCACTCATATTAAATAAAGGTCCGCCAGAGTTACCGGGGTTAATAGCCACATCTGTCTGAATAAAAGGCACATAAGTACTACCGCCACCATCACGAATACTGCGACCAATTGCACTGACAATACCTGATGAGACTGAATAATCTAAACCAAATGGCGAGCCTATTGCTAACACCCACTCACCGACCTTTAAGTTATCACTGCTAGCCATTTTTAATACTGGCAAGTCTTTGGCAGCCACTTTTAATAGCGCCAAATCACTGCGCTGGTCAGTACCCACTACCTCCGCATTAAACTCTCGCCTGTCCACCATGCGCACCACAATCTCATCGGCATCTTCGATTACATGATTATTAGTTAAAATATAACCATCAGCCGATACGATAAAGCCGGACCCTGAAGAGCGACTCTCTCGGCTTCTAGACTGATCATGGCGTTCAAAATATTCACGGAATATTTCTGGTAATCGCTGACCATTATTGTATTTATCATCAGGCTGATATTGCTGACTTTTAGCATAAGTAATGGTGGTAATTTTTACCACCGCTCCGGCACGCTGTTCAACAATAGACGTGAAGTCTGGCAGTTGTGCCAAGACCTGAGTAGCACCTAAAGCTGACATTAGACATATCACAGACAGCGAAAGTGAACCTGCTAGTTTATCAAGCATGAAAACGACCTCGAAAAGCTAATTTTTAAATTACGTTAATTCTAAGATCTGCCGGGGCTCGGCAGACGTATCGTTTGGGTCGACAATAACTGGATGTAAATCGGGATTATCGCGCCCAGTCCATGCATGCAACCGGACTAGGGCAAGCCCCCCAAACAAACCAATGACCCCACCCAAAACGGCATAGCCATCACTCGCACCTTTAGTATCGCCGATGGCAGCACCTATAAGTAGCAATATAATAGGCGCTAAATACATAATTAGCGATGCTTTAACAATTAAGCTATCGGACACTTCTATAGTGACTTCCTGCCCAATCTCTAATGGTAATAGCTGGCTGGGTTCAGCCAACACGCGCACAAAGTGTTGACGATTAGGAAACAACTTAGCCAATAGTGAAGTACCACAGCCTTTTTGTGCAGAACAGCTACCGCAGGCAGTTTGGCGTGATGTTTCTACCCACAAACTGCGCTCTTCTATAGCAACAACTGTGCCTATTTCACGCATTAGTTTACTGCCGCCTGCGCTTCTACATAACGGGCGACTCGGGCAGCCGTAAATAGTGGTATTTCACCAACCACCGTCACATCATAAGGTTTGTCGTTAATAATCATTTTATGAGTATACGCTACCGTAGCGCCATGCCTAGCACGCCCACCACTATCACTGACATTTTCGTCTGCAGCCTGAGGTTGCTCGATAAATACGCTCAAACTAGCCAGACCATCGGTATAAAGCGCTAACCGCAAAGAACCGTCGATATTGATGGTTTCGGACCTAGCCGCAAGAGTAAAACCTGGTGGCAACCATGTTACCGCCAAATCCATTCCCTCAACAGTGGCCAGTGTAGCTGCCGGCATAGTCTGCGCTAATATTTGGTGAGAGTCTTCGGTAGCAGCCTTATTCGATATCAGATCAGAGTCGGCAATCTCCTCACTAATCTCTACTGAGGCAAATTGAAAGCGCTCTAACGGCCTACCTTCGGGGCTAATAATAGTGCTTTTTAATAATAATGAACTGTCTTGATCCAGATAAAACCAAAACCCGTTACGGTATTTGTCTTTAGGCCTAATGCGCAGTTCATTGGTTATCTTGCCAGCAATACGTTTACTGCCGCCTTGAGTGATTTCATAATAATCTTCAATATCGCCAACTGACTGTAAGAAACTATTGGCAAAAGGGCCGCTGGAAATATTATGCCCTAAACGTAAAATCTGATCACCAGGGTGAACACATTCTAATGAATGGCCATAGCGAAAGACTTCTCGTGGCTCCCCGTTGAGATAAATTAATCGCTCAATTTCAACACCGTCACGTACCGCATGAATAATACGCATAGATTCCATTTCGGCGCCATATTCATAGGTGAACACACCTTGATAATCAAGTTCACGTAATGCCTTGGACATGCCATCTAGCATTGTCCGAGCAGGCGACTGAGCAAGTGCAAACGCTGGGATGTAACTCATTATCAACAGCGCTGCTAAGTACCTTAGCTTTGCCACTGGTTATTTTCCCTCTAAGTTTTCTACTCGAGCAAACGGCATCACACCGCTACCAGTGCTGAGACTTGAATTCTCAACATGACGGTACATATACGAATGTAGGCGCTGTTCTGCCACTGCATCGGCATAAGCACGCTCATCTAACTGTGCTTGGCTGGGCTTGCTATACACATCTGTAGATACCGATGCAGGCAACGCCAAATTATTAAACTGCCCTGCTGTGACTGGCGCTGAACTATTAAAGTTCTCAGTTGTTGCAATCTCATTTAGCGAGGCATTGCCACCACCGCTGGCTACTTGATAAATTTGTGTACCGGTTAATATTGCCACCGTAACGGTTGCCGCCACCGCCACGCTCATCAGTGGTTTTAGCATGTCACTAATACGACTGCCATTTGCAGCTTTGTCGTTAGCTACTGCGGCTCGCACACCGGCCGATATATCTATCTGCAGCAAACTGCTCTCTTCGTTCTTAATCACCACCGAGATAGCTTGATAACGACGCCAAGACTGACGCACATCGTCATCGGTCTCACTGGCTTTTAATACTCTATGTAAGTCCATTTCATTGGCTTCACCGTCGACCAATGCAGATATTGACTCACCTAATTTATCACTCATTACCAACCTCACATTATAAAAATAATTGCAGCGATTTACTCGCCTGCCATCAGCGGTCGAATTTCATTTTCAATCGCTTCCCGTCCACGAAATATCCTAGATCTTACTGTTCCTACCGGGCATTCCATCACTTCGGCAATTTCTTCATAACTCAGACCATCATATTCACGTAAAGTTACAGCCGTACGCAAATCATCTGGCAACTCCTTTATTGCTCGATCAACCACTTGTTTAAGCTCTTCACTAAACAACAAATTTTCGGGATTCTGAATATCCTGCAAATCAGAATCTCCATATAAGTATTCAGCGTCTTGCGCATCAACATCAGTTGCTGGCGGCCTTCTACTTTGCGACACTAAATGATTTTTGGCTGTATTTATCGCAATACGATACAGCCAAGTATAAAAAGCACTATCGCCTCTAAAGTTCGGTAGTGCTCTATAGGCTTTAATAAAAGCTTCTTGGGCAATATCTTCCATATCAGCTCGATTGCGCACATAACGCGACACCACGCCAATAACCTTGTGCTGATATTTTAACACCAATAAGTCAAATGCCCTCTGGTCGCCTTTCTGTACACGCTTAACCAATGCCTGGTCTGCGTCAGGTTTTTTAATCATTTTGTCCCTATAGCCATCTACAACAGATGGTTGCCGGCTCTTACAATCACCAGCTAAAATATCGTTAAACCCGCCCCAAGCGGTTAAATTTCCAGTTATCGCCATATTCAATCAGAACAACTGATTATTGAAAAGTTCAATCATTATACTATTTGATATAAAATTTTGTCGTTTAAACGCAAAAACTTCTGTTCTATAGCGGCTTGTATATACTAACTGCTCTTATATTACTGTTACAGGCTGTTTTTAACCCACTATGAGCAAAGAGTTTACCCACGATGTATTAGTTATTGGCAGCGGCGGCGCAGGCCTATCCTTAGCCCTTAATATAGCCGATCACGCAAAGGTTGCCGTTATTTGCAAGTCAGACATGATCGAGTCATCTACCTATTACGCTCAAGGTGGAATTGCCGCGGTCATTGCTGATTCCGACTCAGTTGCCAGCCATGTAAGTGACACCCTTATCGCTGGCGCTGGCTTATGCAATGAAGATAGTGTGCGCTTTACTGTAGAGAACAGCAAACAAACGATCGAATGGCTAATTGACCAAGGCGTTGACTTTACTCGCGAACAAAATGCAGATAGTAGTCAGGATTATCATTTGACCAAAGAAGGGGGCCATAGTCATCGTCGCGTTGTTCATGCTGATGATGCGACGGGTAAAGCGGTCTCATCCACGCTTACTGCCAAAGCCTTAGCTCATCCTAACATTGACGTATATTTAAACCGCGTAGCGGTAGATTTAATTATTGATAAAAGTCAGCGCGCAAAGCGCTGCGTAGGGGCTTATGTACTTAACAGCGAAACTGGTGAAGTAGAAGTATTTCGTGCCCACTTTACCTCTCTGGCAACTGGCGGAGCAAGTAAAGTCTATTTATACACCAGCAATCCAGATGGCAGCAGCGGCGATGGCATTGCCATGGCTTGGCGCGCGGGTTGTCGGGTTGCTAATATGGAATTTAATCAATTTCACCCCACTTGCTTATATCATCCACAAGCCAAGTCATTTTTAATTACAGAGGCAATTCGGGGCGAAGGCGGTATTTTAACATTACCCAATGGCCAACGCTTTATGCACAAATTTGACGAGCGTGGCGAGCTAGCACCGCGTGACATTGTTGCCAGAGCTATTGATCATGAAATGAAACGTCTAGGCACCGATTGTCTATATTTAGATATCAGCCACAAATCTGCCGACTTTATTACCAGCCATTTCCCGACCGTACACAAGCGCTGTTTAGAGCTAGGCATTGATATAACCAAACAAGCAATACCGGTAGTACCGGCGGCACACTATACCTGCGGCGGCGTTATGGTCGATAAGACCGGCAAGACAGATATTGCTCAGCTTTATGCTATAGGCGAAACATCGTTTACCGGTTTACATGGCGCTAACCGTATGGCCAGCAACTCACTGCTTGAGTGTTTAGTTTATGGCCGCGCCGCAGCTCAAAGTATTGAAAAACAACTAACCAATGAGCTCGCACCTGCGATCATAAAAAAATGGGATGAGTCCCAAGTTACCGACTCAGACGAAGATGTAGTTATCTCCCATAACTGGGATGAACTGCGCCGCTTTATGTGGGACTACGTCGGTATAGTACGAACTAACAAGCGTCTACAACGAGCCCAACACCGAGTGGAACTATTGCTAGCAGAAATAGATGAGTACTACAGTAATTACAAAATTAGCGCGGATTTAATAGAATTAAGAAACTTAGCCGTGGTTGCTCAGTTAATTATACGCTCAGCCTTAGCTAGAAAAGAAAGCCGCGGCCTACACTACACCTTAGATTATCCCGCCACCTTACCACTGGCCGGCGACACTATACTTAACCCGCCTGAATAGTATCTTTGTTACACGCTAAAATGATTTCTACCATGTTAGCTATTTCTGGTTTTTGTGATACATCGGCGCGCATAAACCAGCTAAACATGTCGTTATCTTCTTCTTCCAAAAACCTTACGTAAAGCTGTTGGTCTTCAGCCGAGATATTACGCAAATGATTCTCAACAAATGGAATAAGAATTAAATCTAGCTCCAACATGCCACGACGGCTGTGCCAGTATATCTTTCGGTATTCAACGTCTGTAATCATAGTTATTCACGCACAAAAAGTAAGGACGAGGATTATAACGATAAAACTTAACAACTGTTAGCCAAAGCAAGTAAAAGTACTATAATACCCTTCTCTTTTCGCTACAGCCTATATAACCATGGAAGATTTTTTAAACGCAATAAATGCCCAACTAAGCGCCACTGGGGTGGTAAGTTTTGACAGCTCCACTGCATTGAATATTGATCAGTCATACCTCACCGTTTTGGGTGGCGATGCGCTTATTCAGGTGAAAGGAATCGATGCTGCCAAGTTTTTACAGGGGCAAGTGACCTGCGATATGGATGAGGTATCAGATAGTCAGATGCACTATGGGGCGCACTGTACCCATAAGGGCAGAATGATCGCCAGTTTTATGGCTAGCAAAACTGACAGCGATACTTATTTGTTAAAAGCCCCGGCAGATAATATTAAAAACTTGCTGAACAGTTTACAAAAATACATCGTGTTTTCAAAAGCTGAAGTCAGCATCGCTGAAGACTGGACCGCAATCGCTTTAAGTGGAGCAGATAGCGAAAGTATCGTCAGTCAGTTTTTTGGCGGTCTGCCAACTGGTGTAAACCATAAAGTGGTAAAAGATAATATTCATTGTCATCAAATTGCTGGCGGCAAGCGATATGAAATTTGGTTAGCACAAAGCCGAGCCCAAGACTTTTGGCAGCATTGCAAAGCACTAGCCTCAGCTAGCTCGCTGAACTGGCAACTAGAAAATATACGTGCAGGTATCGCCCAAGTGATCGCAGATACCTCAGAGACATTTATCCCCCAAGCAATAAATCTACATGAAGTTGGCGGGGTCAGTTTTACCAAAGGCTGCTATACCGGCCAAGAAATTGTTGCGCGAATGAAGTATCTCGGTAAGCAAAAAAGGCATATGGCAATTTTTTCTGCCAACGGATCAGCCTTAGCCGCAGGTAGTAATGTGTTCATTCAAAGTAGTGATAAAAATGTTGGCGAAGTCGTCAATTGCGTGGCGACATCAGCTAAAACTTGCGAAGGATTAGTAGTTATTACCGACGCCGCATTAACGGAAACTGTGGTTGATGATAGAAAGCTATTAACTTTAAGCTTCTCTCCACTAAACTACGACTAATTAAACTAATCAGCAGACCAATCAATTGGCTGTTTATTGCTCGCCAACAAATGCTCATTCGTTTGCTTAAAATGCCCACAACCAAAAAACCCACGATAAGAACTCAATGGTGAAGGATGCGGCGCCTCTAACACCAAATGATTGTTGCCAATCAAGGCTGCTTTTTCTCGCGCATGGGCTCCCCAAAGGATAAACACTATGTTTTCACATTGCTGATTAATCGCATTTATCGCTACATCGGTAAATTGCTCCCAGCCTTTGCCTTGATGGCTGCCCGCATTGCTTTCTTCAACAGTTAACACAGTATTTAACAACAACACGCCCTGCTCGGCCCAACTAGTCAGACAACCATGCATTGGTATTTGCAGTCCAAGCTCAGCTTCGATTTCTTTGTAAATATTGACCAGTGATGGCGGAATTTTCTCATAAGGCTGTACCGAAAAACTTAAACCGTGAGCCTGGTCTGCACCGTGATAAGGGTCTTGTCCTAAAATCACCACTTTAACATCGGCTATCGGCGTAGTGCTAAATGCGTTAAATCTATCCTCAGCATTAGGAAATACTCTCACGCCGTCAGACTCACGGCCATCAATGAACGCTGCTAACTCTAGCATATAAGGCTTATCTAATTCCTCTGCCAACATTGGCCAGACTACTTCTAAAGATTTTTTTGCTAGCAACGAAAACACCCTTCTTTTAGTATATCAATTACAAATAAACTGTTACTCACGAAAACGTAATTCAAGCACCATTACCTCTGGTGTTACACTAAAGCTATAGTAAACCATATAAAAACTAGGTAAAACCAATGAATACCCCCTACCAAATACTTGGCAGCGAAGGCATCAAAAAACTTTGCGAGTCGTTTTACGAAACCATGGAAGCGGCCCACGAAGCTGCAGGCATCCGTCGCATGCACGCTGAGGACTTAGCACCAGTAACAGACAAATTAATTGATTATTTAACTGATTGGATGGGAGGCCCACCAATTTATCAAACAAAGTACGGTACGGTCTGTTTAACCGAACCACATGCAGGCTATGCCATAGGTCCTAAAGAAACTACGCAATGGTTGTTTTGTATGGACCAAGCCTTGGATAAAATTGGCGCAAGTGATGAAGTGAAAGAGATGCTAAAAGTACCACTGGAGCGGGTGGCGAACGCGGTGCAGAATCGGGATGTTTCGGTTGCGGATTCTATGGACCGGGATCCTAATTTGATTGCCATCAACTAATCGTTGGATTTTATTAAAACTTAAGCCTCTATATATATTTTGATTATCAAATTTCGCTCGATAGCGAGAGTCTTTTCTCTACTCGTTTCGCTCGCCTTACGGGTCGCCCATGACGGCGGTCAACGGATTCTATGCCTCTTTGGTTACTTTCTTGACTGACAAGAAAGTAACTCGACCATAGACGAAAATAAGTTAGTACTATAAAAAAATATACAAAAAAGCCAGAGCTAAAAAACCCTGGCCTTAGATAGATAATCGCCAATAGGCGAAATCAGATAATAAATTTTATGCAGAATACTCATAAAACTGATTAAACCACTTTCGATACTTAGCAATAGGTCCATCGCCATCACATAAAACAGGGTTAGGCCGATAAGTCTTATGCTCCCAAATAGGAATATCCTGTCCTACTTGTCGAACCACTTCATCGATAAAACCCTGAGCATAGAGCTGATTATCACCCTCTGAAGATTTAGGCATAGAGAAATTAAATCGTAGTTCAACCGTTTGCGAATCTATTGGGGTCACAGTGCCAAGCATTACCACATCAAACATGCGAGTAAACTTTTGAATGGTCTGTCCAGGCCCCATGCTAGTAGAGACTAATTTAGCATCAACAATATTGTCA